>WNFO01000398.1_pt1 | contig 30973 bp, 29 predicted proteins | sample 5400251 | NCBI WGS metagenome assembly WNFO01 (sample SAMN13153354, study PRJNA577476) | soil metagenome | isolation source: 100 cm saprolite under Madrone tree | place: USA:California | collected 2016-06-14
CCTTCGGGCTTCACCCCGATCTCCTCCGAGGCGTCAAGGAGATGGGCTTCACCCGCCCCACCCCGATCCAGCAGGACGCGATCCCGCCCGCGATGGAAGGCCGCGACGTGCTCGCCTGCGCCATGACGGGCAGCGGCAAGACGGCGGCCTTCGTGCTGCCTATTCTCCACCGCCTCATGCCCAAGCGGCGCGGCGTCACCCGCGCGCTGATCGTGACGCCGACGCGCGAGCTGGCGGCCCAGATCGACGAGCACCTGAGCCAGATGGCCGTGCACACGCCCATGTCGGGCGCGGCCGTCTTCGGAGGCGTGGGCATGGGCCCGCAGGAGCACGCCTTCAGGACGGGCGTGGACGTCATCGTCGCCACGCCGGGACGGCTCCTCGACCACTTCCGCTTTCCCTACGCCAAGCTCGAGGGGCTGGAGATCCTGGTCCTCGACGAAGCCGACCGGATGCTCGACATGGGCTTCCTGCCCGACATCCGCCGCGTCCTCAAGCACCTGCCGCCCCGGCGGCAGACGCTCTTCTTCTCCGCGACCATGCCGCCGCCCATCATGACCCTGACGCGGGAGCTGCTCCGCAATCCGGCGACGATCAACCTCGAGCGCAAGGCCGCGCCTGCCGTCGGCATCACCCAGGCCGTGTATCCGGTCGCCCAGGAGGTCAAATCATCGCTGCTGCTGGAGCTGATCAAGCGCGGCGAGATGAAGAGTGCGCTGGTCTTCACGCGCACCAAGCACCGGGCCAATCGGCTGGCCGACTTCCTCGCGCGCCACAACGTGGCCTGCGAGCGCATTCACGGCAATCGCAGCCAGGCGCAGCGCACGGCGGCGCTCGCGGGCTTCAAGAGCGGGCGGTTCAGGATCCTCGTCGCCACCGACATTGCCGCGCGCGGCATCGACGTGGAGGCGCTGAGTCACGTGATCAATTTCGACGTGCCGAACGTGCCCGACGACTACATCCACCGGGTCGGGCGCACCGCCCGCGCCGAGCTGACGGGCGACGCATTCACCTTCGTCTCGCCGCAGGAGGAGGGGGATCTCTCGGCCATCGAGCGCGCCGTCGGCAAGCGCCTGCCCCGCGTCGTCCTCCCCGACTTCGACTACACCCGGCGCGGATCGGAGAAGCTCGAGATCCCGCTCGCCGAGCGCATTGCGGCCATCCGCGCGCGCAAGTCTGAGGACCGCGCACGGGCCAAAGCCAACGCCGCGCGCCGCGGGCAGCCGCCGGCGCCCCAGGGTCAGCGCCGCGGCGCAGGGCCGACGCCGCAGAGGGGCCCACGACCGCCGGTACAGTCCTGGCCCGGGCAGCCGTCCAATCCGCGCCGCGAGAGCGGCCGCTAGTCCAAGCTCCCCCCTCACCCTACCCTCTCCCCCTCCGGGGGAGAGGCTTTCAAATCGGCTTCCTCTCCCTCGGCGAGGGAGAGGGCCGGGGTGAGGGTGGGATAGTTTAGATTCCCAGCGAAGACAGAAATTCGCCGATCACTCCCTGGACCTCGGCGCGGTGGCTGCGGTTCGGAAAGTGGGGCCCGCCCGCGACGACGTGAAGCCGCGCGCCCGGGATGGTGTCGGCGATGCGCTGCGACATCTCGGGAGTCGGGAAGCCGTCCTCCGAGCCCGCGATCACCTGCACCGGACACCGAATGCGCCTGCAGTCCGCGAGCCAGTCGGTGCGAGCATAGGTCTCGTCGAGGAGCGCGAGCAGCGACGCGACCGAGTGGCGGCGCAGGCGTCCCGTCACCTCCGCGTAGCGCTCCGGCCTCGACCTCAGGCGGGCGAGCGCATCTTCTCCCATGCGGAGCCTGATATTGGCGTCGAAGTACTCCTCGAGGCGCCCCTTCTCGACGAGAGGCCGATGGGCCGCCCACCAGGCCTTGTCGGCGGCCGACGGCTCATAGGGCGGTCCGCTGATGGACACCACGGCCGCCACACGCGCGGGCGCATGGACCGCGGCCCAGAGTGACAGCGCCGCGCCCATGGAGGCGCCACCCCAGATCGCGCGCTCGATGCCGAGCGCCTGGAGCCACAGGGTCAGATCCTCGAACTTCCTGGCATAGGTGTAGTCCTCGAGCCGCTCGAATCTGGAGGACAGTCCGTGGCCGCGCGTGTCGGGGAACAGGGCGCGTATCCGGTCCACGAACGGCTCGAGATCGGGCAGCATGAAGGAGGAATCCTCGACCGAGCCGCCGTGGATCCACACGACCGGCGGCTTGGAGGGAGTACCCGCCTCGCGCCAATGGAGGCGGACGCCATTCGCGAGCTCGATCTCAGGCAGGAGAGAGACGCTGCTCCACGTGTCGCGCGTAGCGGGACATGGAGTAGGTACAGATCCAGTAGACGACCGCGATGAAGAGGTAGAGGGCGAAGGGACGGACCTCGCGGTTGTTGACCACCTGCGCGGCCTTGGTCAGATCCATGAAGCCGATGATCGAGGCGAGCGAGGTGTCCTTGAAGAGCACGATGAACTGCGTCACCAGCGACGGGATCATGTTCTTGAGCGCCTGCGGCAGGATGACGTGACGCATCGTCTGCGTGCCCGTGAGACCGACGGCGGTCGCCGCCTCCACCTGCCCCCGGGGCACCGACTGCACGCCGGCCCGCACGATCTCGCCCAGGTAGGCCGCCTCGAAGATGACGAAGGCGGAGAGCGCCACCCAGAACTCGGGGATGGCGCGCTGGAGCACGATCGGCACGACGATCCAGATCCAGAAGATGACCATGACCAGCGGGACTCCGCGGAAAAACTCGACGTAGAGGGTGGCGGGAATCCGGATCCATGGCCGCGGCGCGAGCCGGCCCAGGCCGATGAAGATGCCGAGCAGAAACCCCAGGACGATGGCGGGGATGGCCAGGCGCACCGTGCCCCCCACGAACTTCCCGAAGCCGAGAAACCCCTGGATCATCAGGAACGGTAGGTTGCGCCAGATAACCTCGAGGCCGTCGATCACCGCCGCCTCCTGCCGCCGCTCGTGATGAGACCGGGGATCGCCGTCCTCCGCTCGACCCAGCTCATCAGCGACGCGATGCCCACGCAAAGGGCCAGGTAGATGAGCGTCCCGGCCGCCAGCGCCTCGATAGCCTTGGCGGTGTAGGTCTCGATCTGGCGGGTCTGGAAGGTCAGCTCGGCCACGCTGATCGTCAGCGCCAGCGAGGAGTTCTTGAGCAGGTTGAGCGACTCGCTGGTCCCAGGCGGGATGATGATTCTCAACGCCACCGGCAGGATGACGTAGCGGTAGGACTGGAAGGTGGTCAACCCCGAGGCGACGGCGGCCTCCATCTGCGTCTTCGGGATCGACTGGATGCCCGAGCGCAGCACCTCGGAGAATCGCGCGCCGCTGTAGACGCCGAGCGCGAGCACCCCGGCCCAGAATTCGAGCCCATGCCCCAGCATCCACTCGCGGATCGTCTCGGGCAGGAACGGCGGCACGGCGAAGTACCAGAAGAACATCCAGACCAGCAGGGGCACGTTGCGGAAGAACTCGACGTAGAACGTGGCCAGCGCGCGCAGCGGCCGGAACTTCACGGTGCGGAGCACGCCCGACACGATGCCGAGCGCCACCGCGAGCAGCCAGGCCAGCGCCGACAGCTCGAGCGTCGTGATGAGCCCGCTCAGGAGCCACTGCCCCGACTCCCCCGTCCATAACACCGACCACTTGAACGTGTAGTTCACTGGATCACTTCGTCCGCCCGCCCCAGCAGGGACGGCGGGACCGTCAGGCCGAGGGCCTTGGCGGTCTTGAGGTTGATGATGAACTCGAAGTTGGTGGCCTGCTGCACGGGGATGTCGGCGGGTTTCATGCCTTTCAGGATCTTGTCCACAAAGGTGGCCGCGGCCCGAAACAAGTCGGTATAGCGCGTCCCATACGACATGAATCCCCCGTCGTCTACATATTCCCGGTACGGGTACATCGCCGGCAGCCGGTTGTGTGCGGCGAAATCCACGATCCGTCTTCGGTGAGCGAGCAAGAGGCGATCCGGAAGCACGACGAGCGCATTGGGGTGCGTCCCGGCAATCGTGGCGAACGCGTGCTCGAAATCGGCTTCTCGGCGAGCGTCAACCGCGGGCTGCAGCGTTACGCGCAGCGTCTTGGCCGCGATCTGCGTGTGTTGATAAAAAGCGTGGTTCGTCCGATTGTCCGGATTCCAGAGCACGGCAACGCGCGACACCTTTGGAGCTGCCCGCTTGAGAAGCTCCAAGCGCTTGCCTTCCAACTCCCCAGGTCGAGTGCTATACCCCGTGACGTTCCCGCCCGGCTGCGCGAGGCTGACGACGAGCCCGGACAGAACAGGATCACCACTTGACGCCATGACGATGGGGATGGTCTTGGTCGCCTGCTTGGCCGCAACGGCGCCGGGCGTGCCCGACGTCACGATGACATCGACCTTGAGACGGACCAGCTCGGCCGCCAGGTCGGGGAGTCGGTCATCCCGCCCCTCCGCCCAGCGATACTCGATGGTGATGTTCTGGCCGTCGATATAGCCGAGGTCCCGGAGCCCCTGCCGGAATGCCTCGACGTTCTGGGACTCCAGCGAAGGCGAGGAGGGGCCCAGGTAGGCTATCCGCGGCCTTGTCGCCGGCTGCTGCGCCGCGACGGCGAGCGGCGCGGCGAGGAGGCCCCCGGTCAGTGCGCCGAGAAACGCGCGCCGGGTGGTCACTGGATCACCTCGTCCGCCCGCAGCAGCAGCGATTGCGGGATCGTCAGGCCGAGCGCCTTGGCGGCCGTGAGGTTGATCACCATGTCGAATTTTATCGGCTGCTCCACGGGAAGGTCGCGTGGTTTTGCGCCCTTGAGGATCCTGTCCACGTACACGGCAGCGCGGCGGTACATCTCGGGAATGCTTGCACCGTAGAACATCAGACCTCCGGCGGCCACGAACTCTCTGCCCGGATACATGGAGAGCATCCGATTCTTCGCGGCGAATTCGACGATTCGCCTGGCATACGAGGCGATGAGCGGGTCGGCCGTGGTCATCAACGCATCCGGTCTGGCTCGTGACATGGCAGCGAACACGCGCTCGAAGTCGCCCGGCCCTCGGAGCTCGTGGGGCTCGAGCGTCAGGCGCAGATCCTTCGCCCACCGCCGCGTCTCTTGGAGAGCGAGCACGCTTCCACGGTTCTCGGGATTGTAAATGAGCGCGACGCGGGTCATTTTTGGATCCGCTTCCTTGAGCAGCTCCAGCCGCTTCCCGTACTCGGGCCCAATGAACGCGACGCCCGTGATGTTGCCTCCCGGGTGAGCGAAGCTGGCCACGAGGCCCGATTCATCGGGAAAGGCAACGTTCGCGAACACGATCGGAACGGTCGTCGTCGCCTGTTTGGCCGCGAGGGACGCTGGCGACCCCGCCGTGCAGATCACGTCGACACGAAGGGCGACCAATTCGGTCGCGAGCTTCGAAAGGCGCGGTCCCTCCCCGTCGGCCCAGCGCACTTCTATCGTGATGTTGCGGCCTTCAACGTAGCCAAGCTCACGCAAGCCGGCCCGCAGGGCATCCAGATTGGGGAGGCCATTCGCGGCCGACGCAGGGGAGAGCCATCCGATCCGGTATACCTTCCCGGCCGGCTGCGACTGGGCGGCGAGCGGCGCGAGAAGACCGCCGGCCAGCGTGCCGATGAACGCCCGCCGAGTGCTCACTGCATCACCTCGTCCGCCCGCCCCAGCAGCGACTGCGGGATCGTCAGCCCGAGCGCCTTGGCGGTCTTGAGGTTGATGACCAGCTCGAACTTCGTGGGTTGCTCGACGGGAAGATCGGCGGGCTTGGCCCCCTTGAGGATCTTGTCCACATAGGTAGCGGCGCGGCGAAACAAATCAGCAAGGTTCGGTCCATAGGACATTAGGCCCCCGGGATCGACAAACTCTCTTTGTACGTAGACTGCCGGCAGCCGCTTCTTGGCCGCCAGGTCCACGAGGCGTCTGCGCTCAGTAAAGAGCATGGCGCTTGGCAGCACAGTCAACGCATCCGCGCGTTCCCCGGTCATCTTCGAGAAGGCCCTGTCGATATCGCCGGGAACTCGCGCCTCAACGACTTGAAGCCGCACCCTCAGCGCCCGTGCCGCGACGTCTGCTGCCTTCAGCATCTCCCTGTCCGTGCGTTCGTCCATGAAACCTGACTGCCAAAGGACAGCGACCAGACTGATCCATGGCACGGCCTGCTTGAGCTGTTCCAGACACTTGCCGACTAGCTCCGGGTTGAGGTTGGACGACCCCGTGACATTGCCGCCCGGCCGCGCAAGGCTGGTGACGAGCCTGTCCGTAACCGGATCGGGAGCAGAAGAGAAGACAATGGGGATAGTCTTGGTCGCTTGCTTGGCGGCCAGGGCGGGGGGCGCGCCTCCTCCGGTCACGATGACATCAACCTTGAGCGCAACCAGTTCGGCCGCCAGCGCGGGGAGCCGCTCGGGCTTCCCCTCGGCATCTCGGATTTCGATCACGATGTTGCGCCCCTGGATGTAACCGAGGTCACGCAGTCCTTGACGGAAGGCCTCCTGCAGGTGGGAGTTAGGGGCAAGGTTGAGCGACAACAAGCCTATTCGAGGGACCCTGGTCGGCTGCTGCGCTTGGGCGGCGAACGGCGCAAGGAGGCCACACGACATCGTGGCGAGAAAAACCCGGCGAGAAGCCAACCCCCTCCCCCTGCCCTCTCCCCCTTCTGGGGGAGAGGGAGTTGCAAGAAAGGCCATCTGGTCTACTTGGGCACCGCCTGGTAGAGCATGAAGGTGCGAACGCCGGCGGACATGGGATAGGGCAGCTCGCCCTTGGGCCCGAACCACTTCTCGTAGATCTCGAAGTATTTGCCGGACTCGATCCCGTCCATCAGCCCACCGTTGACCACGTTGCGGAAGTCGGCATCATTTTTCCGCATGGCCATGCCATAGGGCTCGTAGGAATAGAAGTCGCCCACGACCTCCCACAACGCCGGGTTCTGCGCCTTGAGCTTGAGGCCGGCCAGCTGGATCCCGTCGTTGGTGTAGGCGTCCACCTGCCCCTGCAAGAGCGCCTGGAAGGCCGCCGGCTGGTCGGGGAACTCGCGCAGCTGCGCCTTGGGCGCCTTCTCCCGGATGATCTTGGCGTTGGTCGAGCCCTGCTGGGCCGCGATGCGCTTGCCGTCGATGTCCTTGATGCTGCGGATCTTGCTGCCCTTCTTCACCAGGAACTGGGCGCCGGTCACGAAGAACGTGAGGGAGAAGTCCACGCTGTCGCGCCGCGTGCGAGTGTCCGTCATGGTGCCGGCGATGAGGTCCACCGCGTTCGAGCTGAGCAGCGGGATGCGCGTGGGCGGCGTGGATTCCTTCTTCTCGATCTTGATCGACTTGCCGAGCTTCTTCTCCAGCGCGGGCTTGACCAGCTCCTCGACCAGGTCGATGGAGAAGCCGACCCATTCGTTCTTGGCATTGACGTAGGCGAAGGGCGGCGAGCCTGTGCGCGTGCCGATGGTGAGCGTGCCGGACTGGTTGATCCTCTCGAGGGTGCCTTGGGCCTGGGCGAGCGCCGGCGTCACCGACGACGCCAGCAGGGCCAGGGCCACGACTGAAGCGAGAAGCTTTCTCATGCACTGCCTCCTTGCGATTTGTGGGGGGTTAGTGGGAGAGGATCTTGGAGAGGAAGTCCTTGGCACGGTCGGACTTTGGAGCCGAGAAAAAATCCTGCGGAGTCGCGGCCTCGACGATCTGGCCCTCGTCCATGAAGATGACGCGGTGGGCGACACGGCGGGCGAATCCCATCTCGTGCGTCACGACCATCATGGTCATGCCGTCCTTGGCGAGGTCGGTCATGACGTCGAGGACCTCGTTGATCATCTCGGGGTCCAGGGCCGAGGTCGGTTCGTCGAAGAGCATGATGCGCGGCTGCATGGCGAGCGCGCGCGCTATCGCGATGCGCTGCTGCTGGCCGCCGGAGAGGTTGGCCGGGTGCTTGTCGGCCTTGTCCGGGATGCGCACGCGCGCCAGGAGGTCGCGGGCGATCTTTTCCGCCTCGGCCCGGGAGAGGCCCTTGACCTTCATGGGCGCGAGCATGATGTTTTCGATCGCCGTCATATGGGGGAACAGATTGAAAGACTGGAACACCATTCCCACCTCGGCGCGGAGCTTGGAGAGGTTGACGCCGTTGCCGGTGATCGGCTCGCCGTAGACGCGTATTTCTCCCTGCTGGATGGGCTCGAGGCGGTTGACGCAGCGGATGAGCGTGCTCTTGCCCGAGCCGGAGGGGCCGCAGACCACGACCACCTCGGCGGTTGCCACGTCGAGCGTGACGTCCTTCAGCACGTGGAGCGGGCCGAACCACTTGTTGACCTGCTTGAACTGGATGGCGGGGATCGACGCGGTCGCCACGGCTACTCGATCACCAGGAGGACGTCGCCCGGGTTCACGGCCTGGCCGACCTCGACGCGGATCTCCTTGACGGTCCCCGCCACGGCCGCCCTGAACTCGTTCTCCATCTTCATTGCCTCCAGGATGACGAGGCCGTCGCCGGGCTTGACCACCTGGCCGACGGCGACCTCGAGGAGCACTACGCGGCCCGGCATGGGTGCCTTGAGCACCTGCCCGCCGCCCGCGGCGGCGGCGCCTCGGGTGCGGATGATGTAGCGCGTCTCTTCCTCCACGCGGATCGCGTAGGCCTCCCCCTCGACGTGGACGACGAAGCTGCCGTTTTCCTCGGTCACGTCCGCCACCGTCGACGCCTGACCCAGCAGCAGCGACCAGCCGCCCCCGCCCGTCGGCCGCGCGTCCACGAGGAGGACCTCGTCCCCAAGCGCGACACGGTAGCGACCGCCCGCGCCGGTGATCTCGATGGGAATGACGTCGCCGTCGAGCTCGGCCGCGAACTTCACCGTCTCCTCCACCCCGACGCGCCGGGCCGCCCGGCCCGCGCCCAGGGGCCGGGCCCCTGCGCCGCCGCCGGCGCCGCCTGGCGCCCCGCGCGCTCGTAGGCCTCCAGCACAGCGGCGATCAGCGCGACGGTGCGCCGCGAGCCGGTCCCGTGGCCGCCCGGCAGGCGCTCCATGAAGCCGGTGTCGAGCTTGCCCGCTGCGAAGTCCGGGTGCCGGACGATGCGGCGCAGGACGGGCAGCGTGGTTCGCAGGCCGCTCACGTGGTACTCGGCGAGGGCGCGGTCCATGCGCGCGATCGCCGCCTCGCGGTCCGGCGCCCAGACGATGAGCTTGGCCATCAGGGTGTCGTAGTAGCGCGGCACCGTGTAGCCCTCGTAGACGCCCGAGTCGTCGCGCACCCAGGGGCCGCCGGGGGCGCGCAGTCCCAGGATCTTGCCTGGCGAGGGCATGAAGTTGGCGTCGGGGTCCTCGGCGTTGATGCGGCATTCGATGGCGTGGCCGCTGAAGGCAATGTCCTCCTGCGCGTAGCCGAGCTTCTCCCCTGCGGCGATCCTGATCTGCTCGCGCACCAGGTCGCGCCCCGTCACGAACTCGGTCACGGGGTGCTCGACCTGCAGCCGCGCGTTGATCTCGAGGAAGTAGAACTTGCCGTCGCGATCCACGAGGAACTCGACGGTGCCGGCGTTCACGTAGCCCGCCGCCCCCGCGATCCTGCAGGCCGCCTCGCCCATCTGGCGCCGCAGCTCGGGGGTGACGCAGGGCGATGGGCTCTCCTCGACGAGCTTCTGATTCCGGCGCTGGATCGAGCACTCGCGCTCGCCGAGATGAACGACGGCGCCGTGGGCGTCGGCGAGGACCTGGATCTCGATGTGGCGCGGCGCGGCGATGTACTTCTCGATGTAGACGGTCGCGTCGCCAAAGGCCGAGCCGGCCTCGGAGCGCGCCGAGCGCAAAGCTCCCTCGAGCTCGGCGTACGCGCGCACGAGGCGCATGCCCTTGCCGCCGCCGCCGAGCGCCGCCTTGATCATCACGGGATATCCGATCTCGGCCGCCGCCCGCGCGGCCTCCGCTCCGTCGGCCAGCGGCTGACTCGTGCCCGGCACGAGCGGGACGCCGAGTTTTGCCGCGACGCGGCGGGCGGCAAGCTTGTCACCCGTCGCGCGCACGGCGGCAGGCGGCGGGCCGATGAAGACGAGCCCGGCCGCGGCGCAGGCCTCGGCGAAGTCCGCATGCTCGGCGAGAAAGCCGTAGCCCGGATGAATGGCTTGGGCGCCCGTGGTGCGGGCGGCCGCGATGATCTTGTCCTGACTCAGATAGCTCTCAGCGGCGGGCGCCGGGCCGATCGCCACCGCCTCGTCGGCCTGGAGCACGTGCAGGGCCTCGCGATCGGCCTCAGAGAAGACGGCGACGGTCGCGATGCCCATCTCGCGGCAGGCGCGAATGACGCGCACCGCGATCTCACCGCGATTGGCGATCAGGACCTTCGTGAAGAGGGGCGTCACAACGGGGGAGATAATAGCAGGCCCCTCGGGAGGGAGCAACGCGGCGGCGACGCTATCTGGCCGGCTGCTTGAGCACCTCGATGAGGAGGCGTTTCACGGCCGGCGCGCCCCACTTCCTCTCTCCCACCATGCGCGCGATGAGCCGACCCTGCCGATCAATCACGTAGGCGGTCGGCGGGCCGAAAACCCCGTAGCCGATCCCCGTGACGTCGCCCGAGCGGTCGATGAGGACGGGCGCCGTGTAACCACGCTCGGCGACCGTGCGCTTGACCGTGTCCGCGTCCTCGCGGAAGCTCACGAGCCTGACCTCGAGCCCTCTCGACCGAAGCTCCGTGTAGAGCTGATTGACGGGAGGCAACTCCTCCCGGCAGATCGGTCACCAGGTCGCCCAGAAGAAGAGCAGCACCACCTTGCCGCGCAGGTCCTCGAGTCGCGTCACCTTGCCGTCGGGGTCCGGCAGCGCGAAGGCCGGGGCCGGCTTGGGCGACTCGTAGAGCTGGGCATCGAGCGCGGCCCAGTTCGGGGCGGCGGCGGCTTGCGCCGCGAGCAGCAGCATTCCCACGACCGCCGCCCAACGCATCATGACGCTCCGGAATCCTTGAGGGCTTTGAGCAGGTCCTCGGGCTGGAGCAGGTCCAGGGGATTGTCCATCACCTTGACGTAGCGGACCACGCCCTTGCTGTCGATGACGAAGTAGGCCCGCTTGGCGTAGCGGTAGATGGGGCTCTTCTCGTCCGTGACGAGGGCATCGTAGGACGGGAGCATCGTGCGGCGGAAGTCCGAGGCGAATCCCTGCTTCAGCGGGTTCACTTTCACGAACGCGTCGAGCGTCGCGACATGGTCGGCGCTCACGCCCAGTACCTGGGCGCCCGCGGCATTGAACTGGGGCAGAGCCCCTTCAATGCCGAGGATTTCCTTGGTTCAGGTTCCGGTGAAAGCCTGGATGAACGTATAGATGACGATGGGACCCTTGCCGAGCATGTCTGCAAGCTTGACCTGCTTGCCTCCCACGCCGGCCAGGGTAAAGTCGGGCGCCTTCTGACCGACCTCGAGAGCGGCGGCGGGACCGGCCGCGACGAGGCTTACTAGGACGCCTGCGAGCAGGATCTGGCGCAACCGCATAGAGCGCTCCTTGAATGATGGGTTCACTTCTCGGGGACGGCCCTCGCGGCCTCCTCCACGAACGACGTGTCCACAATACCCTTGAGCGGGATGACGCGCTTCATAAATCCATTGTCCGTCCACCATTGCATTTGTCTATCGATGTCGGGCACGAGCAGGCGGCCATTGCGATCCTGGAAGGGAAACCCGAGCCTGATCACCTCGGGCCTGGCCTCGGTGTACTTCGAGGTGATCGTCACCACCTCGTCATAGTTGGCCCCGTGAGCGGGCCGCCCGTCCTTCTGGCCCAGCACGGCGTCGTGGTAGTAGCGCGAGGCTTTGACGTAGCCCTTCATGAAATCGACGGCGCGCTTGCGGTCGGCCGCGAACTTCTTCGAGTAGAAGATGGTGGCGACCTGCCACGGGTGGAGATCCCCGGCCCAGAAGAGAATCTTGCCAAAGCCCTGCGCCTCGGCGGTGCCCGGGAAGGGCTGAGGCAGGAGAATGGCGTCGACCTGCTTGCTCTTGAGCGCTTCCACAACGGCGGGCATGGTCTGGAGCGGCACTACGCGCACGTCGGCCAGCTTGAGCCCGGACTTCTCGAGGATCTGGCCGAGGTGGTAGTGAAAGGTCGAGCCCAGCGTGGTGATGCCTATGCGCTTGCCCTTGAGGTCGCCGATCGACCGGAGCCCGAAGTCGTACAGCTCCTTCTGGACCACGATGCCCGTGAGCGGATAGCCCGGCCACTCGCGCCCCTTGTCGGCGACGATCCACATCTGCTCGCCGCCCAGCACGATGTTGTAGAGCGCCGCGGTCACGCCGGTGGCGCCGACGTCGAGCTGCCCCGTGGCAAGCGCGGTGGCGATGGGCGCGGCGGCCTGGAAGAAGATCAGCTCGGGCTCGACGCCGAATTCCTTGAAGAAGCCCTTGTCCACCCCGATGAAGAGCGGCGCCGAGGAGCTGAGCTTGAGGGCGCCGATCCTGGTCTTCGGCTGGGCGTGCGCGGGCGCGGCAAGGCCCGTCGCCATGAGCGCGCCGAGTGACACACACAAGACCCACCGCTTCTCCGAGCGCATGAGCAAGCTCACGAGGTGTGCCGCCAGGGAATCGCCGCACGCTCCAGGCCGGTGAGCGCCCAATGGGAGAGCACGCCGAGTACCGAGAGGCAGACGATGCCGACCATGAGCTTGGTGGTGTCCATGATGTTGCCGGCGTGGAGCACGAGGAAGCCGATGCCGGAGTCGGCCGCGATCATCTCGGCCGCGACGAGGAGGAGCAGCGCCGTGCCCGCCCCCAGCTTGAGGCCGGCGAAGATCATGGGCAGGGCCGAGGGGAGGACGACCTTCCGGATCACGCTCCACCGACCGGCGCCGAAGGCGACGGCGGCGCGCACGAGGAGCGGATCGGCCTGGCGCACGCCCGCGTAGGTGTTGATCGCCATGGGGAAGAAGACGCCCAGCGCGATGACCGCGACCTTGGACGGCTCGCCAATGCCGAGCCAGAGGATCAGGAGCGGCAGGAGCGCGATCTTCGGGATGGGAAAGGTCGCGGCGATGAGCGGCTGGCCCACCGCCTCCATCCGGGAGAAAAAGCCGGTCGAGACGCCGACGGCGACGCCGCCGGCGGCGCCCAGCGCGAAGCCCCACAGCAGCCGCCGGAGGCTCACCCCGAGATGGACGAAGAGCTGGCCCGAGCGCGCCATGTCGGCGAGCTCGCCGATCACGCCCAGCGGCGACGGGAGGAAGAGCGACGACACCCAGCCGGTGCGTGTCACCAGCTCCCAGAGGACCACGATTCCCAGCAGCGCCAGCACGCGCAGGGCACGGTACTCGCGGCGGCGAAGGAACGCGGCGCGGTCGGTGACCGCCACGCGCTCGACGGCCATTACGCCCCGCCCTCGCGCAGCGCGGCCTGGGCCTGCGACTTGATCAACTTCCAGATGCGCTCGGCGGCCTGGAGGAAAGCGGGCTCGCCCATCTGCCCCTCGTGCCGCGGCCGCTCGAGCTCGATGGGCACGACGTCGAGGACGCGCCCCGGTCGCCGCGAAAGCACCACGACGCGGTCGGACATGTACACGGCCTCCTGGATGTTGTGCGTGACGTAGACGACGCTCGTGCGCGTCCGCTCCCAGATGCCGAGCAGCTCCTCCATCATCAGGGTGCGCGTCTGGGCATCCAGGGCCGAGAAAGGCTCGTCCATCAGCAGCACCGCCGGGTCCACCGCCAGCGCCCGCGCGATGCCGACCCGCTGCCGCATCCCGCCGGAGAGCTGGTGGGGGAATTTGCGCTCGAAGCCCTCGAGCCCCGTCATGGCGATGAAACGCGCCGCGCGGGCCTTCCGTTCCGCGGTCGCCGTCGCGAGCTCCTCGAGGCCGAACTCGACATTGCCCTGCACGGTCCGCCACGGGAACAGGGCGAACTCCTGAAAGACCGTGGCCGTGAGGGGCTGGCCGCCCCGGCGCGCGCCTTCGAAGAAGACCTGGCCCGAAGTCGCCGGCAGGAGACCGGCCACGATGCCGAGCAGCGTGGACTTGCCGCAACCCGAGGGTCCGAGGACGGCGACGAACTCCTCCGGCTCCACCCGGAGAGCGATGTCCTCGAGGGCAGCCACCTCCAGTCCGCTCCGGTCACGGTAGGTCTTCGACAGCCGGTCCACGATGACGCGCATGGCGAAGCCGGCCACAGCATACCAGCCTCTGGGCGCGCCTTGCCTCGCCCCGGGCAGGTCGTCTATCATCGCCGGGCGCTCGAGCGCGCCTGCAGCAGTGTCTGGGCCCAACGTCTTGGGACTCACGTCGTGAGGGGAGGTGTTGAATGAGGCGGAGGAACGTGGCGTCGGTGGCCTGTACCTCTCTCGTTGCCGGGGCGCTCCTCGGCTGCGCCTCGGGGGCGGTCTCCGGTCGTGTCACCCAGCCCGGCCAGCCGGCCGCGCCGCTCACCATGACGTGGAACTCGGGGCTCTTCGGCGAGAGCGGGAAGATCTCGGCCGTCATGCCCGACGGCGAGCGCTTCTCGGGCAAGTATCAGGTCGTGGCCCCCGGCATGACGCGGACCTCTCTGGACCCGGCCTGGACGGGAGACGAGCCGGGCGGCTACAACCAGGGACAGATCGACGACAGCATGTGGGGCGCCGGCCGGGACACCATGGCCTTCCTCAAGACGTACGAGAACAAGGCGATCGCCAGGCTCAAGGGCGACCGCGGCACCACCATGCTCTGCCGCTTCGATCTCGACGCCGGAGGGGCCGGCATGGGCGGCGGGGGCACCGGCGAGTGCCAGACATCCAAGGGCGCGAAGATCTCCGCCCAGTTCTAGTGACGTGGACCAGGCGACGGAGCGGTCTTTCCCGATAGTCCGACACCCGGTATCGGGGAGGCGCACGCCCGTGCTGGTGAGCGTGCCGCACTACGGCACCCAGCCGCTGCCCCACATCACCCGCGACGACTACGGCGAGCCCTCGTTCGAGACCTTCGCCTACGGCTTCGCGGATACCTTCGTGGGCGAGCTCTACGGTGACCTGCATGAGCACGGGGCCACCGTCCTCGCCACGCCGTTCTCGCGCATGTTCGTCGACGTCAATCGCCGCCGCGACGACTTCGAGCACCATGACGGCCTCGTGCGCTCACGACGCGGGGTGGTGCGCACCCATACCATGCGCGACGTGCCCATCTTCGCGCGTCCGCTCGCGCTTGCCGATCTCGAACAGCGCCTGCAGGCGCTCTACGATCCCTACTACTCGGCCCTGGAGCACCTGCTCGCCCAGCTCCGCGATGCCTACGGGTGCGCGATCCTCCTCGATGGCCACACCGGCAGCCCGCGCCGGATGAAGAACCATGAGGTGATCATCGGCACGCGCCACGATTCGACCTGCGCCCCGCCGCTCGCGGCGACCGTGGCCGCGATCTTCACCCGCCACGGCTTCCAGGTGCACCAGAATGTCAGCGGCTATACCGGCGGCAATATCGTGGCCACGTTCGGTCAGCCCCGGGCCCGGCGCGTCCACGCGATCCAGCTGGAGATCAACGCGTCGCTCCTGATGGTCACGAGCCGTGAGGAGTTCATCGCCCTGGTGACCCGAGGGGGAATCCCCGAGAAGGCCGAAGAGAACATCGCCCGTGTCCGCCAGTGTCTCTGGGAGGTGCTGGCGACGCTCCCGTCAGTCCTCGCGACTGTGCACGATACATAGCGCAGGACCTCGGGCCGGAGAGCCTGACCCTCAGGCCCTTCTGCTGCAATTTCCCTCGCCGCATGCGGAGGCTGTCGGCCTTTCTTACACTCCGATCGAGCGCGACGCGCCTGCTTCTGATAAAGCCCTGTCCCTAAAACGATCCCCCAATTGGCTCTTCATTTGCGTTATCGTCTCCGGCACACTCCTGCGGGCGACCAACAATCGGCAGCGCCACGTGGCACGGTGATGAACGAAACGATCTTCATATCCGGTCTCTATTCTGGTCCGAGCCCGTCGGCCGGGCTCGGAGTCGCGCGATCGTTGCGCGCGGCATTCCCCTCGTCCCGACTCATCGGTGTCGACTACTGGCCGGGGAGCTCTGGGCTTCACCATGAGGTGTTCGACGCCACATGGCTGAAGCCGCCGTGGGATCTCATCGAAGAAGAGCTCTATGCCAAGGAAGTGCGGGCGGAGCTCGATCGTGATGCCTTCTGGATCGCCACCCTCGACCTCGAGGTTGCCTGGCTCGCGCGGACACTCGCGCCCCACCCTCGACTTCTCACACCGTCCGAGACCGCCCTCGTGACGACTCTCAAGCCACAGCCCAGCGTCGCCGGGTTGCTGCCGTTGGAGATGGCGCCCTCGCTCGATTTGTCAGCGCCGGACGAAGCGATCCACGCCTTCTGCCGCGCGCATTCCTGGCGGGTGTGGATCAAGGGTCCCTACCATGACGCCGTGGCCGTCGGGGACTGGCGCCACCTCGAAGAGGTGCGCGCCCGGATGAAGGACGGCTGGCAGACCGATCGCGTCTCGGTACAGGCTCATGTGCGCGGCTACGAGGAGTCGGTGTGCCTCGCCGCTTTCGACGGGCGGCTTGCCGATGCGATCTACATGCGCAAGCGCATCACGACTCCTGACGGCAAGACCTGGGCGGGCCACGTGGGCGAAGTGCCGGCCGATCTGCTCGGCCCGATCGAGGCGGCCGTGCGCGCGATCGGGTGGACGGGAGGCGCCGAGATCGAGCTGCTGCGCGACATCGATGGCGGGCTGTGGCTGCTTGAATGGAACCCGCGCTTCCCCGCGTGGGTCCACGGCGCGACGCTGGCTGGGCGGAACTTGCCGGCCGCCCTCGTGCGCCGCGCGCTCGGCCTTCCTGACGCTCCGCGCGTGCGCTCGAAGAATCCGGAGTTCACCCGAGTCGTCACCGAAGTGCCGGCCCGGGCCGATCTACCGCTGCCCCTTCCCGCCGAGCCCGAGCACGGACAGCTCGGCATCCACGGCAAGTACGGCGCCTCGCTCTCGGCGATAGTGCCGAAGCTCGTCCTGAGTGACGCCCCGAGTCCCGCGCCCCCCACGCTCTCGCCGGAGACCGAGATCGACCTCCGCGAAATGGCCGATGTCGTCGAAACGCCACGTCGCCTCTTTCTCCGCCGCACCGCGGAGGCGACCTTTGCCCGCCTGGAGACAGGCGCGCCGGTCGAAGGCATTCCGCTGCGCTACGCCTACAGCCTGAAGACGAGCCCGGATGCCGAATATCTGACGCGCGCGCGCATGGCCGGCATGCTGGCAGAGTGCATCAGCCTGCTCGAGGTGCGGCGCGCGCTGGAGACGGGCTGGCTCCCCGACGCGATCGTGCTGAATGGCCCCGGCAAGTGGTGGCCGCCGTCCGAGCGTGCCGTGGACGGCCTGCGCGCCGTCTTTTGCGATTCGGTCGAAGAGCTTCAGCGCCTCGCCGCCTCCGGCCGCTCGGACCGGCTGTGGGGGGTGCGGCTCCGCATTCCGGGGTTTCGCTCGCGCTTCGGCGTGCCGGTCGACGAGCCGGCTGCCTTCGAGCGGCTCTGCACCGTGGTGGCCGCGCTGCCCGCGGATCGGCCCTTTGGTATCCACGTGCACATGGCAAGCACGATGATCGGCGTCGGGCACTGGCGCGACATCGCGGAATCGGCCGTGGTGTGGGGGGCGGCGATCGAGGCCACGACCGGCCGTCGGGTGCGTGCCCTCGACCTCGGCGGCGGCTACCATCCGGACGACCTGGCGCACCTGCCCTTCCCGGAGATCGTCCGCTTCGCCCGGAAGCACCTGCCCTCCCTCGCCGAGGTCTACATCGAGCCCGGGCGCGCGCTCACGCAAGCCACCATGGCCATCGTCACGAGCGTGCTGGACGTGCGCCGCCATCAGGGCACGCTGCACGAGGTCGTCGTGGATGCCTGCCTCGCCGAGCTGCCTCTCGTCGCCGTGTATCCCCATCGTTTTTTTCGCCTCGCCAATCATCGCGTGGTGCCGGTCGCCCGTGGCCCGGTACGCGTCCTCGGCCGCATCTGCATGGAGGATGACGTTCTCTCCCCCGGCCTGGATCTGCCGGACAACCTGAGCATCGGCGATCGGCTGGTCGTGTGCGATGCGGGCGCCTATGAAAGGAGCATGAGCTATGCATTCGGCCGTGGCGGATACCCTTGAGCGCAGAGAATGGCGGCATGTCTCAGGGTCGGTGCTCGCTCATCACGGCCCGTGCTGCGATCGGGCGCGCACCTGGATGATCGCGATGGGACGCTCCTATGATTTCTCCTGCACGGACGGGCTCGCGTTTGCCGGGCCGCGCTGGCTCACCCGCCGGTGGGCGTGGGGGCCAACCCGCTGGCCGATCGCGTGGTGCGAGGCCGTCAAGGCAGAGACGATCGACTGCGGCGTCTTCGGCGCCTTTGCCCTGGAGCTCTTCCGCGCCAAGGGCATCGAGGCGCACGCAGGGCAGCTCGTGCGCAGCTGTACCGAGGAGAGGATCACGCACTGGCGCCGCAAGTGGGCCGCGATGCCCGACGCCTTCGACTGGATCGGCGCGCGCGTCGTGTACCACGAAGTATGCATAGTACGCGTGGGGGCGGACGAGGCGCGGATATACGACCCGACGGACGGCAACTGGATCGAGCCGGCGGTGCAGGCTGGCCACGGCGCGCATGTGGCGATCCGCGCCGAGATCCCGGTGGCGCTCAAATGGGGCGCGCACGTGCTCGTCAATGGTCAGTGGACGGAGACGGCTCTCGGTGGCTGAGCCGTTCTTGGGGCGAGCGCGTCGGCTTGCCGAGCGGCAGCTCGCCTCGATCGGTCAGACCTTCTTCGTCTACGATCCATGGGTGGGGCTGGTCAGCATCGTCGTGCTGGCCGTCGCCACACCCCGGCTCGCGATCGCGGGAACGCTCGCGAGCGTGCTCGCCCGCCTCACCGCCCAGCGCCTGGGCGCGTCGCGCGCATTCCTCGACACGGGGCTTGCCGAGCTGAACGGGTGGTTTCTGGGCCTCGCATGCGCCACCTTCTTTGCCGTAGGGCCCGGCCTCGCGGTGTCGCTTCTGCTGGGTGGACCACTCGTCGCCGCGCTCTCCATCGTGATGTACCGCGTACTCGCCACCTGGGACGTGCCCCTCGTGATCGGTCCGTACGTGCCGGCCTTCTGGTTATTGTGGAGCGCGCTGCTCACGTTTCCATGGACACAGGCCGCCGCCCTCCCCCTCGTGCCGGCGGCCCCCGCCTCTCCGTTCCTGCTGGTCTTGCTCGGCGGCTTGCGAGGGGTGGGACAGATCTTCTTTCTCCCCGACGCCGCCGTGGGTGTCGCGCTCGCCGTGGCTGCTTCGCTTGCCGATCGCCGGCTCGGCCTCGTGATGGTAGCGGCGTCGGTCGCTGCCGTGGGGATCGGCTATCTCGCCGGATCACCCTTGTGGCAGGTGGAGCAGGGCCTCGCCGGCTTCACCGCGGCACTGGTCGCGGCCGCGGCATTGCGTCGCTTCGCGGGGCTGGGCTGGACGGCACTCGCTATCACCGTCGTCACGATCCCGTTCTTGGAGGCAGGCGCGCTGCGACTGGCCGGAGCGGTGGGCCTCCATGCGCTCTCGGCCGCGTACATCGGGCTCATCTGGATGTTCGCCCTGCTGCGACCGGTGCGCGAGGCTGGCGCGGTGCGGGCCGGCTGGGCGATGGGCGCACGGCCCCGGATCTTCGAAAACCGATGATCCTGGTGAAGTCGCGCCATCGAGGGCCGCGCGAAGACGAAGGATCCAGGTAAGGCGGCCGCGGAAGCGGTGCAAATCAAAACTGGAAACATCTCCGACACCGACGATTGTTTTCCCCTGTAGATCATTCAAGGAAAGCTCATTCGGGATTTCTCTGTTCACGAGCCTGTCCGCCGAATGACGCAGTGTCAGTGACACTGGTCACCTCGCTGACGGTGCACGGCCACCGACTCCACTCGATGCCGCGACTTCCGCAAGCTTTTCCCGAGGTTATGCGACAGCCTTCCCTCAGTCGCCCTGGCAGAGAAATTGCGCTTCCGGCGATCCTCACGAGTGCGCCCAGTCCTCGCGTCCGTAGCCCTCCGCGCACGTGTGTGCGAATCAGCCCTGAGGAGGGCATCTGGTGGACTGGCTCATCGACACCCTGCAGCAGTATCCGGAAATTTCCATCTTTCTCGCCTTGGCCCTTGGCTACTGGCTGGGCAGCCTCAAGCTCGGGTCCTTCAGCCTGGGCTCGGTCACCGGCACGCTGCTCATGGGCGTCCTCGTCGGGCAGTTGAACATCACCATCTCGGCAAACGTGAGGGCGACGTGCTTCCTGATCTTCCTCTTCCTCGTGGGCTACAGTGTCGGCCCGCAGTTCTTCGACGGATTGAAGCGCGACGGCGTGCCCCAGATGATCTTCGCGGCGCTCCAGTGCGCGATCTCCCTCGCCACGGGCTATGCGGTAGCGAAGGCGTTCGGGTACGACGCGGGCCAGGCCGCCGGCCTCCTCGCCGGCTCGCAGACCATCTCGGCGCTCCTCGGCACCGCGACGGACGCGATCAACAAGCTGGAGATTCCCGACGAAGAGAAGAAGCGCCTGCTCGACGCGATGACGGTTGCCTACGCGGTGACCTACATCTTCGGCACGGCCGGGACGGCCTGGATCCTGTCGGCGCTGGGGCCCAGGCTCGTGGGCGGCAATGTCACGGCCGCCTGCCGCGAATACGAGGCCGGGATGAGCGGGAATGCGGCCGACGGTCCAGAGATCACCGTCGCCTGCCGGCAGGCTGGCCTTGGGACGTATCGGCTCACGGCCGGTCGCGCCGCCGACACGACGATCGACGAGTTCGAGTCGGAGTTTCTGCGGCCACGAGTGTTCGACGTCCATCCCCGCTCCGCCCTTGTGAGCGTGGCCTCGACGACTCTGGCCTCCGCGCCCCGCACCGACAGCGTGAACGCCGTGATATTCGTCGCCGCCGGAGTCACCCTGGGTGGTCTCGTCGGCGCGCTCGCCATCAAGGTCGGCGAGGTGCCGCTGAGCCTCAGCACGAGCGGCGGGGCGCTGGTGGCCGGCCTCGTCTTTGGCTGGCTCCGGTCCAGCTACCGGCTCTTCGAGGGCGTACCCGAGCGTGCTCTCGCGACGATGAACTCAGCGGGCCTGAACGTGTTCATCGCCGTGGTCGGGATCAATGCCGGTCCCGGATTCGTGGCAGGGCTCGGCCAGGCGGGCCCGAGCCTCCTCATTGCTGGCATTCTCGTGACGGCCATTCCTCTGGTCGTCGGTCTATTGCTCGCCCGGTATGTCTTCAGGTTCCACCCGGGCATCGCGCTGGGCTGCGTCGCGGGAGCACGCACGACGGCGCCGGCGCTGGGCGCCGTCCAGGAGGTTGTCCGGAGCAAGGTGCCTGCCCTCGGCTACACCGTCCCCTACGCCGTCGGTAATACGCTGTTCACCATGTGCGGCGTCGCCATTGTCATGCTCATGACCTAGCGGCCAGGCGGGGCCCGGCTGAGGCTGTAGACCACGCGGACCCCCCTTCTCCGCCGCCACCGGGCGCCCGCCGGAGGGAGAACATACACCGCCTCGAATTGGCTTATGATCGGCGGAATGACAACCACCGAGGCTGCTCGGACCGCGCGGACATGGTGCGCGCGGTGCCTGCCAGACGACCGGGCCGACCGCTATCTGGCGGTCACCGTGCTCGTGTCGCTGCTCCTGCATGGGGTCGTCGGGGTGGCCTTTCTCGTCTCGGGCTGGCTTCGCAATCCCGTCGAGGCGAGCCGGGGCGAGGCCCTCTTCGCGGATATCGCGCTCGCCAGGCCCGAAGAGACAGGACCTCGGGGCAATCCCCTGCGGCCCGTTGGGCCGGACGTCGCAGAGACCGAGAAGCCGAGACCTGTCGCACCGCCTCCGGCGAGGGCCCAGGCGTCGTCACCGGCGAGCCTGCCCGTCCCGCCGGCTCCGAGCGTCGCCGAGGCGCCCAAGCCAACGCCTCGAGCAACGGAGCCGCGCGAGGTTGTCCGGGCGGCACCGCCGTCTCAGCCATCGTCGCGGGCCGAGGAGCCCGCCTACGAGGGACGAAACGCCCAGGCGCCGAACCCGTCGCAGGCGCCGCGAGCCCAGCTGGAGGCTCAACCCATATCGCCGACGCCCTCAGCCGGCGGTGAGCCGCGCGTGGCGTCGGTATCCCGGCCGTCCCCGGCCCCGCCCGGCATGTTCGGCCAGCCGGGCGGGACAGGTGGATTCCAGGGGAGCCAGGGCGGAGTAGTGGGCCAGGCGGTCCCCCTCGATACACCAGATCCCAACTATCGTGAGTACATGCAGAGGGTGCGACAGCGGATCTATGCCAAGTGGAGCTATCCTCACGAGGCCCAGAATCGAGAGCTCCACGGCAAGCTCGCAATCGAATTTCACATCGGCAAGGACGGGCAGCTCTTGAGCCTCGAGCTCATCGCGTCTTCGGGCGAGGCCGTCCTCGACGCCTCGGCGATCAATGCGGTCAAGATGGCCGAGCAGTATCCGCCCCTGCCCGATGCCATGCGACGGGATGTGCTTCCCGTCGTCGCCATCTTCACCTACAGGATTCGCACCACGCAGTCATCGGTGTTCCAGCTTCTCCAGTAGCCTGCTGCCGACGAACGAGCGCATCACTGGGTCCAGCTCAAGGGTTTGAAGGCGAGGACCTCGGCCTCACGCGCGTTGAGATCCAGCGGACCGAGGGCGGCCAGGGTTCGCCAGACTCCCGTGGCGAGATTCACCGCGCGGATCTTCACGCCGTCCTTGCCCACGGCGACCACGGCGAGCTGGGTCTCGTCGGGCGCCCATTCGATGGCGGCGATGAGCTCTTCCGTCTGAAAGGTGGCGAGCGGCTTGTCCGTGGCCAGGCCGTCGGGCGGCCCGCCCAGAGCGTAGACGAGAAGCTTTCCCGCGCCTCCCGCGCCGGAGCCCAGACCGACCGCCAGCTTCGTCCCTCCGGGGGAAAGCGTCATGGCGCCGAGGACGATCTTGGCCGAGACCGTGAGCCCCAGCGCGTCGAGCTCCTGCCGGCCCAGCAGTAGCGTCGGGGGCGTCCCTGATCCGAGCTTCGCGCGATAAAGACCGGCCAGCACCGGTCCGGACGGCCGGTCGCGATTGACGACGTCGAAATAGTAGACGGCATCGCCGGCGGGCGCCCACTCGGCGAGGATCGGCCCGCCCGGCAGGAGCTCGAACCCTCCCGTCTTGATGTCGAGGACCGCAGCCGTTTCCCAGCACAGCAGGATCTTGCGGCCATCGGGAGACCATCGGAACTTGTTGGGAGGCGTCGAGTAAGCGGGAATATTGGTGACCCCTCGAGGGATGGCAAAGCGGGACTGGACCTTCCTCGCTGCCACATCGACGAGGGTGATCGACATCTTGAGCGGAGCGGCGGGCCCCGGCACGAAGGTGAGGACCGCGATCTGCTTACCGTCGGGTGACCATGCGGGCTGCCAGGGGTAGAGCTGCTCGTTTGGGTCGCTCTGCAAAAGAACCGTCTCCTGGCCCGCGCGGTCCCGGAACTTGAGGGCGAGCTGGGGGTCGACGAAGGCGAAGCCCGTTCCGTCGGGCGACCACGTGGCGCCAAGCCCGAACACCAGCGTGCCGAGCTGACGGCCCTCGGGCAAGACCCCCGCCGTGACCAGCCGCCGATTCGTTCCGGTTCCCACCACATCGACGTAGAGGAGGGCCCTCGATCCCGTCGCTGAGTCGACGATGGCGATGGGCGGCCTGGACGCCGGCTGGCCATGCAGGCTGGTGGCAACCCCCAGGACGAGGACCAGCATCGAGCAGAAGGCCATGCGGGCGGGACGGGCCGGTGCGCCAGTCGATCTGGACATGGTCAGAACCCCCTTGGTCGAATGCGCGCGGGCCTACGCGAAGAGCTCGCGGTCCCGAATCTTGTGGGCGTTTGTATAGTCTTTGTCCCACCACGGTTTTTCGCCCGGGTTCCGCGGAGGCTTGGCGAGCTGGAGCTTCCTCTTGCCGTCCTTCGCCTCCTGCTCGAGCACCCGGAAGTGGTAGTGGTCGAAGATGCTCAACCCTTCCACGAGGTACGAGACGGCAATCCGACGGTCGCGGATGACCAACAGGTTTTCCCCGTTCTTGATGTCCGCCGTCGAGGAAAAGTTGTAGGACCCCATGTAGACACGCGCCGTCGGCTTTTCGAAGTCGATGACGACGAACTTGTGGTGCATGCGGACACCGCTTCCACCGGTCGGCTCCGATTTGAACGGTTCGGGAAGGTCGCCCTGAAGGTTGGCGGGAAACACCGGAGCGACGTTGCCGTCAGGCTTCTGCAGGTCGATGCCGCCGACCTTGCGGTCGGAGATTCCATAGACGAAGATCTTGTCGTCGTTCGTGACTTTCTTGATCGCATCGAGTATGGGCCCCGGCGTCTGGTAGAGAAACGCCAGCGAGTAGAACAGATTCGATGTGGTCTTCTGTCCGATGTCGTCGGCCACGGTTGCCAACAATGCATTTGTCGAGCTGTGCGGAGAGAAGGCCACGCGCACGTCGATCCCGGTGAATCCGAGACCGGTCAGCTTCGCGGACGCGGTCTTGCCGAAGCCGGCCACGTCGCCATGCGTCCAATAGTCGTCGAACGCCGCGAGGAACAGTTTGACCGCGTTTGTGCCCCGCAGAAGCAACGCGTTGTTGGATTGCACGAAGAAGCCGCGCCAGGAGAAGTTGGTCGACCCGCACACGACCGCCTGCCCCTTCGGCCCGTCGACCACGATGGTCTTGTTGTGCTGAAGCTGGCCCATGTGCTGCCGCTTGACGTTGCCCGCACCGGCCGACGCGGCCAGGCGTTGCGCCGCCTGTGTCTCGCCGGAATGCGGCTGGCCGTGGGAGCCGTCGTCGTCGATGATCACCTTGACCCTGCCCCCGAGCTTTTCGAGACGCGAAACCACGCCCGGCTCGTTGAGGTCATAGGCCACCACCCGGACCTGGGCCTTCTTGTCGGCGATGGCCTGGTCGAGCACTTCGAGGATGACCTGTCGCGCCTCGAAACCCATCCACGCGAGGGCCTCGGTGGCGAGCGGGTGCGTAGGGACGAACGTCAGACCCTCGTCGGCATTGCCCGGCAACAGCGTGGAGATCGGCCCCTGGGACTCGTACCGATCGACGAAGGCCTGTGACGACACGAAGCCGCGGGTAAAGGCGACATTGATCTTCCCCGGGTACGTTTCCCGCCGCAGCTCGATGCTGACCTGCTGTGGCTCGCCATAGCTCAGCTCATCTTTGTTGTTCATGAAAACCGGCGTGACCTGATAGACGAATTCGCCGGGAAGCTCGGCATTGCGCGGGAAGTGCACCCACCGGAATTTCTGGATCGGCGAAAATCTGGTCGACAGGCTGTTTGGATTGACGGCGCCATCGAGGCCGGGGAAGCTCAAGCGGTTCTTCAAGGGAAAGAATTTAGTGCCGCCGGGCTCCTTGTATTCGATGGCGAAGCCCACGAAGTCGAGCGGGGGCTTGCCCTTTTTCCAGTTCATGGCAAGGAGGGCCATGCCATCGCCGCGATGAAGCTTGAGCGTGAACAGTGCCGCCGCGTTCTGTCCGGTGACCTGGAATTCACCCGCCATAGCCGATCTCCCTGAAGTGCGGGTCAGAGCGTCGATGACGTAGAGTCGCTTCTCGGGCTCTCCCGCTTTGTGACCACGTGAATGCACCCTGGCATTTCGCGCCGATCCTGTCAGACCCCCCACGAGATGTCAAACTGGGGGCGGTGACAATCGGGGCGCCGAGTCATTTCCGAAGCCGCAGCAGCTTCGTTTCTACCCGGTAATTCCTGCCGGTGCCTGGCGGGAATCCTGCGCTCAATCGTCGCATTTGCGGGTGTAACTCCTGTCACGCCGCTTGGCACAGACAATGCTGCCGGATTCAAGAAAGCCTCGATTCCGGACTCATGACAGCCGGACTCATGACAGGAGGAGGGACAATGCGAAGGGCATGCGTGCTGCTTTTGTTGCTCGTCATCACAGGCTGGACTCAACCCGCAACGGCTCAGATCAGCATCAATATCGGGATCAATCTTCCGGTGTTCCCCGAGCTGGTGGTCGTGCCCGGCTATCCCGTGTACTACGCTCCGAACGTGAGTGCCGACTATTTCTTCTACGACGGCCTTTACTGGGTCTTCAACGTGGAGGACGGGCAGTGGTATTCGAGCTCCTGGTACAACGGGCCGTGGGTCTTCGTCGAGCCCGTGTACGTGCCCCAGCCCGTTCTCGTGATTCCGTTCCGCTACTATCGGGTCCGCCCGGTCTACTGGCGCGGCTGGGCCTACGACGCACCACCTCGATGGGGGCAACATTGGGGACGCGACTGGGAATCCCGGCGGGCGGGATGGGATCGATGGGATCGGAACCGCGCGAGCACCCCAGCCCCTCTGCCGCTATACCAGAGGGACTTCCCGCGGGACAGATATCCGGCCCCGGCGCAGCAGGTGACCCTCCACAATGAACGCTACAAGTATCAGGCCCACGACACGCAGGTTCAGCAGCAGCGCGCCGCGATTTTCCGCCAGCAGTCATCCGGTGGAACGAAGGCTACCGTGAAAGCGGAGCGCGTCGAGCATCCGGGGACGGTCGCTCCCGCTCGCGAGCGTCCGCAGCGTCCGGAGACGGCACCGCCGCCCGCTCGCTCGCCGCGTCAGGAGACCGTGCAGCCTCCGGCGGCGCCGCGGGAGGAAGGTCATCCGGCCGTCGAGCGTCCACAGCCGGAGCGCGGGCGGAGACCTGAGCCCCAGCGGGTCGAGCCTTCGCCTAACGCCGCCCCGAGAGGAGAGCAGGCGGCTCCCCAGCAAGCTCCCCGCGGGGAGCAGCAACGTCCCAGGGAGGAGCGTAACCAGGAGTTGGGGCCCGAGGGCCATTCTGACGAAGGGCGGGGCCAGGGTCGCAGGTAGTCGGTTGAGTGAGCTGGCCTGGCTTGACACCCGGGCCGGCTCACAACGCACGGGGAGCCTGCCGGCGCCGCATCATGCCGGCAGGCTCCGCAGGCTGACCTGCTAGACCGCCTCAGGCGTCCGCAACGACCTCGCCACCGACCATGGTCACAGTCGGCGTGATGCGGGCGATCACTTCCTCCGCGCAGCTGAAGACGTCGTCGGAGAGCGCGACGAGGTCGGCGCGCTTGCCCGGCTCGAGCGAGCCCTGGTCCGCCTCCCGACCGATCGAGCGCGCGTTCCAGATGGTGAAGGAGCGCACCGCCTCCTCGCGCTTCATGCGCTGCGCCGGCTGCCAGCGCGGATCGTCGCCCTCGCGGGGCCGGCGCGTCACCGCGGCGTGGATGCCGTAGAACGGGTTGGCGTCCTCGACGGGAAAGTCGGAGCCGCCCGCAATGTAGGCCCCGGAATCCAGCAGGGACCGCCAGGCGTAGGCTCCCTCGAGCCGCTCGGGACCGAGGCGGTCGCCGGCCCAGCGCATGTCGGAGGTGCAGTGGGTGGGCTGCATGCTCGGCACCACGCCGAGACGCGCGAAGCGCGGGATGTCGGCCGGGGCAAGGATCTGGGCATGCTCGACACGCAGTCTCGGTCGCGGGCCACCCCCGGCCAGCACCCTTTCGAACACGTCGAGCGCGAGAGTGTTGGCGCGGTCTCCGATGGCGTGCACCCACACCTGAAAGCCGTGGTCGGCGGCCTCCCGGGTGACGCGCTCCACTTCCTCGGGCGGCACCAGCACGAGCCCAGTGTTCGCTGGATCGTCGCAGTACGGCGCGTGAAGCGCGGCACCCCGCGAGCCCAGCGCCCCGTCGAGCCAGAGCTTGACGGCGCCCACGATCAGGCGTCCGTCACCGACCGACTCGGGCGCCCCGCGCTCGCGATACTGTCCCCACGCCTTCCGGCCGCTCACCGCGGCGAACACGCGGAACGGAAAGCGCCCGCGGCCGATGAGCCGCGTGTACGATGCCAGGGCGGCCAGATCGAGCCCGGGCTCGTGCACGCCGGTGAGGCCCTTGGCCAGGCATTCGGCGACAGCCGCTTCCACGGCCTCGTCGAAGCGCTCTTCGGTCGGCGGGGGGATCAGCGAGCGGATCAGGTCCTGCGCCAGGTCGACCAGGAGACCGGTGGGCCCGCCGCGCTCGTCCCTCTCGATGCGGCCGCCTTGCGGATCCGAGGTGTGACGCGTGATGCCGGCGCGCGCGAGCGCCGCGCTACTCGCCCACGTCGCGTGACCATCCACGCGCACGAGCGCCACCGGGTGACCGGGCGCGGCGCGGTCGAGCGAGGCACGGGTCGGAAAGCGCTGCCCGGGCCAGCGCGTCTGATCCCAGCCGCGACCGGCTATCCATTCACCCGGTCGCAGGCGCACTGCCGCGTCGCCCACCATCGCGGCGATCTCCTCCTCCGAGCGGGCGCGGTCGAGGCTCAGCTCGAGACGCGCCCTGGCGAGCAGCATCAGGTGGCCATGACCGTCCACGAGGCCCGGCAGCACGGCGCGGCCGCCCAGGTCGAGCGTGGGCTCGCCGGGGGCCGGATTGACGTCTCCGCCCCGCCCGGCGAACGCCACGCGGCCGTCGCGAACGACGAGCGAGTCGACGACGGTGCCGGCGGCGTCCATCGTGTGAATCCGTCCGTTGGTCAGCAGCACGGGTCCATCCTACTTGATGTATTGTGGTTCCGGAGATGAGTCGGCCACTACCCCTCGAAGGCATCAAGGTCGTCGAGATCGCGCAGGCGCTGGCCGGCCCGTTCGCCGGCGAGATCCTCGCCCACATGGGCGCGGACGTCGTGAAGGTCGAGCGGCCGGAGGGCGACGAGGCGCGCGGCTGGGGTCCGCCCTTCACCCTGGGCGGTGGGCCCACCTTCCATGCCGTGAACATGAACAAGCGCTCGATCGTCCTCGACCTGAAGGACCCGCAGGCAATCGCGTGGCTCAAGGGCTACCTGGCCGAGGCCGACGTGCTCGTCCAGAATCTCCGTCCCGGCGTGATCGAAGAGCTGGGGCTCGGCGCCGAGGCGCTTCAGAAGATCAATCCGCGGCTGATCTTCTGCTCCTTGTGGGCCTTCGGGCACACCGGCCCGCGCAGGTTGCGCCCCGGCTACGAGCCGATGGTGCAGGCTTTCGCGGGACTCTTCAGCGTCAACGGCGGGGACGAAGATCCGCCCTCGCGCTTCGGGGCTCCCGTGCTGGACCTCGGCACCGGCATGTGGGCGGCCATGGGCGTGCTCGCGGCCCTGCACCAGCGGGCGAGCACCGGGCGGGGCGTTGTCGTCGACGCGTCGCTCTTCGAGACGGCGCTCGGATGGCTCACGGGCCACATCGCCGGCTTCAAGTTCACGGGCGACCTGCCGTCGCGCGAGCGCACCGGCTCCAGGCGGCTCGTGCCCTTCCAGGGTTTCCAGACCAAGAACGGGACGGTGATCATCGCCGCCGGCAACGACCGCCTCTTCGCGAAGCTCGTGGCCGCCCTCGGTCACCCAGAGTGGGCGGCCGACCCGCGCTTCCTCACCAATGCCGAGCGCCGCGCCAATCGCGACGAGCTGATCGCGGAGATGGAAAGCATCCTGACCACCCGCGACAAGGACGAATGGATCGACATCCTCGAGGACGCTGGAGTGCCGTGCGCGCCCATCCAGGATCTTCGCGAGATGCTCGCAGAGCCGCAGACGGCGGCCCTGGGCCTGCTGCAAGGCGTGCCGGATCTCGACTACGACCTGATGACCCTGCCGCTTTCATTCGACGGAGAGCGGCCGCCCGTCCGCAGCCGCGCGCCAACCTTGGGCGAGCACACCAAGGACATCGTCGACCTGCCCCCGCCTACGAGCTGACCGGCCCCGCCCCGAGCGCGTCCGCGCGGGCGGTGCGGGGCGCGATAGGGATGATTCGCTGGAGGGCCACGAGCGCGAAGAAAAGCCAGAGCTTGAATCGCGTGGACAGCGACGGTCGCCAGTTGCCCGCCAGCACGGAGAGCACGGCTCCGTAGATGCCGAAGCGGCTCCGGGGCGTGAGCCACAGGTCACGGAATGCCGGATCGTAGAAGCCCACGGCGAACCGGCGGAAGTGATGGAAGCGCATCCGCACGTCGCGACCGTAGCCGTCGAAGCGCCGCGCGGTCAGGTCGCCGTCCGCGAGCCCCTGGCGAATGATCTCCCCCACCTCCACTCCAGCCTGCATCGCGAGCAGGACCCCCGTGGAGAAGATCGGATCCAGAAACGCGCCGGCGTCACCCACGACCACCCAGCGGTCTCCCGCGAGGCGCGTGCCGAGGTATGAGTAGTCGGCGTCGAAGCGGGCGGGCGATACCCGGCGCGCGGAGGCGAGGAGTGGGTCGGAGCCGCGCGTCGTCGCGATGAAGTGCGCGAGACTTTCTTCCGGAGAGGCCTTCGCCTCTCCGCCGTAGACTCGCTGCGGGATCACGGCGCCCACGCTCATGATCTCGGGGCTGATGGGGATCAGCCAGAGCCAGCCCATGTCGGGCCGCAGGAGCATGCGGATGTCTCCGGCCCTGCGCCCCTCGCGGCGGGGCACGCCCTCGAAGTGGGCGTGCACGGCGATGTTGCGCAGCAATGGGTCGGGATCGTGCCGCCCGAACTTCTTGGCGAGAAAGCCCGTCCGTCCGGAGGCGTCCACGACGATGCCGGCGCGCACGGATCGCTCCCGTCCATTGGCGCCGGCGAAGCGCACGGTGGCGGCATCCGCCTCGAAGGTGGCGTCGACCGCGCGATGCCCTTCCAGCACCTCCGCCCCCGAGCGCCGGCTGTGCTCCAGGAGCACCTGGTCGAAGACGGCCCGCGGCACCTGGAAGGTCTGCGGCGTCGGGGTCTCCACCGCGGCCGTGAAGTCCGCATAGCGCTCGCCGCAGCCGTCGAGGGTGGAGAAACTCGCGCCCCACTTCTGGACGAAACCGGCCGCGCAGATGGTCTCGTAGACGCCGAGCTTGCGGAAAATCTCGTTGGTCCAGGGAAGCTGCGACTCGCCGATGTGGAAGCGCGGAAAAACGTCCCGTTCCACGACCAGCACGCGCCGGCCGGCGCGCGCCAGCACCGTCGCCACGCTCGATCCGCCAGGCCCGCCGCCGATGACGGCGGCGTCGTAATCCCAATCGTCCCTGCCCGCGCTCACGCCACCGATCGTGCCAGAGGGCCGCAGCAAG
>WNFO01001499.1_pt1 | contig 30965 bp, 34 predicted proteins | sample 5400251 | NCBI WGS metagenome assembly WNFO01 (sample SAMN13153354, study PRJNA577476) | soil metagenome | isolation source: 100 cm saprolite under Madrone tree | place: USA:California | collected 2016-06-14
TCGAGCGTTATTCAGGCGCAGCTCGGAACGCTGTGGCGGATCAGGTGAACGATGCTGCGCACGATGTCCTCGATCGGCCAGCGCGAGCCATGCATGGTGGCGATCAGGATGACGGCGGCGAACGCCAGCCACTGGCTGCGGAACGTCATCGCAGGCTCCGCCTTCAGCACCCGATAGAAAAAGAAGAGCGCGGCCAATCCGATCAGGAATCCCACGGCGACCTCAGCCAAGGAATGACTGTCGAGCACGACGCGCGAAACGGCGATGCCGCCGATAAGGGCGACCGCCCCGCCCGCCAAAACCCAGCGTCGTTCCGCCGACACGCTGCAGTTGAACAGCAGAGCGAGCGAGCCATAGACTGCCGTGCTCATCGCGGCATGGCCGCTGGGATTGGTGATTTCCGTGTGAAGGAGGGGCCGTCCGCAGGACTGCAAGGCAAGCTTCACCAGCCCGATGGCAATACCGCAGCTTGCCAGCGTAATGGCAAACCCGATGGCCGCGCGCCGCCATCTGGAAAAGAACAAGAAGGCGACGGTTAGTGCCGCCAGCGGTAGTGTGACTGCGCTGTCGCCGAAGTCGGTGACGAAATTCCAGAACGTCTGCAATATGATACTCCTTTGCGGCGCCCCCACTATAGCCGCGGCCAAGCGATAGTCGTTATAAGGGCGGTAACTTCGAGTTTGTCGAGGCCAGGAAGGGTGGCGAGATGACGGTTGATTGCCGCGAAATCGGGTACGAGGTTGCAACGCCGACACGGTGCATGCTGCCGCCTCCCGGGTCGAATTCTCGAGCGCCACGACGCGGCGGATCGCCAAGATGAAAGGCAAGTATCTGGTTACCGGCGGTGCCGGCTATGTCGGCAGCCACCTGGCGGCGGAGTTGCTGGAACGGGGCGCGGAGTGCGTGGTGCTGGACAATCTTTCTACAGGCCATTCCCGAGCCGTGCTTCCCGGCGCAAAGCTTGTCGTAGGCGATCTTGCCGATCCGGCGATTCTCGAACGCACGCTTTCTGACGGGCCCTGGGCGGCGGTGTTCCATTTCGCCAGCCTTTCCCTGGTCGGCGACAGCATGCGCGAACCCCTACGCTATTTGCAGGAAAATGTCGGCAATGGCGTGCGGTTGATCGAATCATGCCTGCGCCACGACGTCGAGCGCTTCGTCTTGTCATCGACGGCCGCGCTATTCGGCAAGCCGGCGCGCATACCCATCGACGAAAATGAGCCGATCGATCCCGGCTCCGCCTATGGCGAGAGCAAATGGGCGTTGGAGAGGGCGCTGCTTTGGGCTGATCGCGTCCATGGCCTGCGCAGCGCCTGTCTGCGCTATTTCAATGCCGCGGGCTGCGATCCGGCAGGGCGGCTTGGCGAGGATCACGACCCCGAGACCCATCTCATTCCCCTTGTGGTCGACGCGGCCTTGGGTCGGCGCCCGGAGATCGCCGTCTTCGGCCGGGATTACCCAACGCCCGACGGCAGTTGCATTCGCGACTATATCCATGTCAATGACCTCGCCGATGCGCATATCCGCGCCCTGGATCGGCTGCAGCACGGCAGCGTGCGCTACAATCTCGGCACAGGCACAGGGCATTCCGTTCTCGAGGTGATTCGCGCGGTGGAGCGAGTCAGCGGCCGACGGGTGCCCGTTCGCAACGCCGAGCGGCGGCCGGGCGATCCGCCAGTTCTCGTGGCCTCCTCGGTGCAGATCGTCCATGATACGGGATGGAACCCTCAATTCAGCGATCTGGACCGCTTGATCGAGACAACGCTCAATTGGCGCGCCGCGCATCCGCATGGATTTGGCGGCTGAGGATTTGGGAAAAATACCCGTCACGACGTCCGGGAAATTGCTTTCGAGATACACTCACGGCACATGTTCATCGCTACGCTGCAGGGCTGCTGATTCGTCCGGTCGATGCCGCGCCTTGCCTGCCAGACCATCGGCATGTGCGTCCTTTCCGCTTCGATTACGAAGTCCGCCGGCGGGGAGCAGACCAAATGCGAACGCAGTGACGGGCATGTGACAAAATTGGAGTAGGAAGCCGGTGACTGTACTTTGCGGTTTACTTGGGCGCAGATTCGATCTCTTTAAGAAACGATCCACCGGCATATCGTTACTGAGTGTTAGCGATTTCTGCTGAGCATGAAAGTCGGGGGCGCGGGGGTGGCATGAAACGATCGCGTCGAGAATCCGCAGCAACGTTGAGTGTGAGTTCGATGACTGTGCCCGCCGGGACCTGGCCCCGGAGTCCCGCTGCACCTCGGCTCGCTCCCTTTGCCGATCGGATCGGCGGCGCCTACGCACGATCGATCCGTTGAGCTTATTCGTCGGATGGCAAAGGCATTGACACTTCCCTGGCGTTTGAAACGCATGAGTCGAATGGGCCCGCGGGAAGTCGTTGCCCGGCTACGCGACGAGGCGGTAAAGGCCGCTTGGCGGCGGCTGAAAGGAAAGCCGGTGAGGGGCATGGAGGCCCTCAACTCAAGCTTCTCCGAAATCGCCGTCGCTTCGCTCGAGCTTGACGACCAGCGCTCGATCGAACCCATAACGACATTCGGTGAGCGTCTGCTGGCAGGCCGGCTGCCGTTGTTCGGCCGTGAAACACAATTGCCGCAAACCGAACGAGACTGGTTCGTAGACCCCGACAGCGCCCGCATTGCACCAATGCGGGACTATGCCTTCGATATCGACGCACGAGATCCGGCGGTCGTGGGCAATCATAAATTCCTGCTCGAACCGTCCCGATTGCAGCATGTGACTGTCCTTGCGGCCGCCTGGTTCGTCACCGGCCGGGAGGTCTTTGCCCAACTCGCCGGCCGCCAGATTCAGGCCTGGTGCGAAGCCAATCCATTCCTGTCCGGCGTTCATTGGACCAGCGGAATAGAAGTGGGGATTCGGCTTGTCACGTTTGCCTGGACACGCCGGCTGCTGAGGGGATGGGGGGGTGTCGGCGATTGCTTCGAAAAGTCCCGACTTTTCCGTACGCAGATCTATCGCCACCAACAGTATCTCGCCAGCCTCGGCAGTCACAGTTCTTCGGCCAACAATCACCTCATAGCCGAATTGGTCGGCCTCTTCGTCGGCGCGAGTGCCTTTCCCTGGTTTGCGGAGAGTCAAGGCTGGCGCGAATCGGCGGCGCATGAGCTGCCAACCGAGGCCATGCGGCAGATCTTCGCCGATGGCTTGGATCGCGAACAGGCCAGCGAGTATCATGGCTTCGTTCTCGAACTGCTCATGGTGGCGGCCGCGGAGGACATGGCGGCGGGTCGGATGCCGCCACCGCAACTGCGGGAATGCATCGCACGCATGGCCGACGCCTGGGCGGCCATCCTCGACAGCGGGCTTCGCGCACCGCGTCAGGGCGACAGCGATGATGCCTATGGGCTGATGATAGACCCACCCGATCGCGCCAGGCGGCCAATGTCGCTGCTCGCCGCGGCGAAACCGATCGTCGGAGCGGCAGCTTGGTGGCCAGAGGTTGCCGGCGACATCCGCAGCCGCCTGTTTTCGGCGCTTCGCCGGCGAATGCCGGCGGCGACCGAAGTTGGCGCGGGTCGACCCGCCCGCCGGCCGAATCATTTTCCCGATGCCGGCCTTGTCTTGCTCAGGGATATCGAGCCGCGGGCCGACGAGCTGTGGTGCCGATGCGATGGCGGCCCGCACGGCTTTCTCTCCATCGCCGGCCACGCCCATGCCGACGCCTTATCCATCGAGCTTCGCCACGGCGGCGTCGATATTTTGGCGGATCCCGGAACCTACTGCTATCTGGCCGATCCTGAGGCGCGCCGGTACTTCCGATCGACACTCGCCCACAACACCCTGGGGATTGGCGGCAAGGATCAGGCCCGTTCGGGCGGGCCGTTCCTGTGGCTGAATGCACCAAAATCGGCTCTCGTCGAGGCGAGTGGCCTTGACGCCGGGCGCATCGCCCGGTGGACCGCGCGCCATTACGGCTATGCCAGGCAGGCAGTGCAGGCGATCCATCAGCGCAATGTGGTCATGGACCGACAGGATCGCTGGGTGCTTATCGAAGATCGCGTAGAGGCTGCCGAGCGCGTCCACGTTCGCCTCGCCTTCCACCTGGGTCCGGCGGTCGGAGCGAGCCTGAGAGGCGATGGCGCGGATCTCGCTTGGCTGAGCGGGGCGGGCCCCCAACTCGCCCGGCTCAGTCTTCCGGCCGCTCTTACCTGGCGGGCTTGGCGAGGTTCCCTCGATCCCATGCTCGGCTGGTATGCGCCCTGTTTCGGCGAACGCGTTCCGGCGACCAGCCTGATCGGCGAGGGCACCATCGACCCCGAGGCGGTTCTGCAAACCACGCTGACGATCGAGGCGCGCTGAGAGCCCCTGCCAAGAGGTCCCGTCGAAGCCTGCATGTCCGTGCAGATCGGCGTGGTGGCCCCGCCGGGTCAATGACATTTTGTTCGGATTTCAGGCGAGTCGGCAGGCAGCCGAATTGCGCCGGGCCGGGGTCTTCACAATCAAATTACCGGCCTGTTCGCTGGCCGCCTGTTAGAATCGCGCTTTCCGAACACGTCCTTTCACAACCCCAATCGACGCAGGAGGAAATCAGAGCCATGGATCGCATCGACACCCACTCGCAAAGCCTGTTGCAAACCACCGATTTTTCCCGACGCGCGTTCGTGGTGACGGGACTCGCCGCTGGCTTCGCTCTCGCCGTGCAGCCGGTCTCGGCCCAGACCATCACGACCGACAGCGTGGGGTTGACCGTGGGCGAGGTGAAAATCCCGGTCAAGGGGGGCGAGATTCCAGGCTATCGGGCCATGCCGGCCACTGGCGGCCCCTTCGCCACAGTGCTCGTAGTCCAGGAAGTCTTCGGCGTGCACGAACATATAAAGGACATTTGCCGGCGCCTTGCGAAGCTCGGGTATTTCGCGGTCGCCCCGGCCCTTTATGCGCGCGAGGGCGATGTCGCCAATATGAGCAATATGGACGACATCCAGAAGGTCGTCGCCAAGGTGCCGGAACCGCAGGTCGCCTCCGATCTCGATGCGACGGTCGCCTGGGCCAGGACGACCGGCAATGCCGATACTTCGCGTCTGGGAATCACCGGATTCTGCTGGGGCGGTCGTCAGGTTTGGCTCTACGCCGCGCATAATCCGCAGGTGAAGGCGGCCGTCTCCTGGTATGGCGTTCTGGAAAAGCCGAAGGCCGAACTGACGCCCAGCAATCCGATCGATCTTGTTTCTGAACTCCAAGTTCCGGTGTTGGGGCTGTACGGGGGTGCCGATGCCGGGATCCCCGCCTCTCAGATCGAGGCGCTAACCGCCGCGCTCAAGGCCGCGGGCAAGCCCTGCGAAATCGTCGTCTACCCAGATACGCCCCATGGCTTTAATGCCGATTACCGCCCCAGTTACCGCGCAGCGGCGGCCAAGGATGGCTGGATGCGCATGCAGAACTGGTTCAAGGGCCACGGCGTGGTCTGACTTCGTAAAGCCGAGTCGGCTGCGCGGGGTCGTAGAACTGGCAGCGGATTCTCTCGCCCGGCGATGTCCGGTTAGGGCTTGCCGGCCTCGTCGTACTTTTTGTCGGCGCCGGCCAGCCGGGCGAGGTGCTTCTCCATCTCGCTGAGATAGAAAGCGATGTAATTCAACGCGTGTTCCACTTGCCCCTCATGAGAGGCGCCCGTCGGCAAAGGTGAAAATGGCGATCCTGCCAATTTCTGTCGCCCGCGGTCGGTCTCGTTGGTCATGGTCTTTGCCCAATTTAATGATGCAGGAGGCTAATGAAGTAGATGAGGCCATAAGCCGGCGATGCCGACGATGATCAGATAAAGAGCGACGATGTAGTTCAAGAGCCGCGGCACGGCGAGAATAAGAACGCCGGCGATGAGTGCCACAAGCGGTTGCAGAACCAATAAACTGACGGTCACAATGAAGACTCCTGATTTGCGCTACGGGGCCGCCAGCGGCGCTGGCGCACCAATCTGAATTGAAGCCGAAGTGACATGCCGCCGCCGGCAGTTCGTCCATCGCCTGCCGGCAGCGGCGGTCTACTCGATCAGGGCAACGGTATGAAATATGAGGCGACCGTCCCGATCGAGAGAACAATAACGGCCAGATAGAAACACATGGTTTGGACCATTCGGCGCTCCTCTCGTGATCCTGCGCTTTGCGCTGAGAAATCCGATACCATGATGCGATAACGCCGATGCTGGCGAATGGTTCCCATGGCCGATCCTGGGGACCTAAGCGCGGCCCGATTTATTAGGCGGGCGCGATGATCCCCGGTTCCGTGAGGTCGAACGAGAACCGTACGGTGGTGCCAGGGGGACCTTCGACGGTCAGCGCACTGCCGAGCTGCTGGGCGAAGGCCTGCATCAAGATCATGCCGGTGCCGGTGCTCATTTCGGACCCGGCGGTATTGTCGGCCGATGGCGGCGGCGGCCCCATCCCATTGTCGGAGATGGAGATCGTCGCCAGCCCTTCAGGCGTGACGCTGAGGCTGATGCGGATGATCCCGGCCTGGTCGTGCGGGAAGCCATGCTTGAGCGAATTGCCGAGCGCTTCGGTGATGAGAAGTCCCAGCGGCACCGCACGGTCTGCGGTGATCGGGATCGGTGGAATATCGACCTCGATCGTCACCCCGCGGGCGGCGGGTCCACTGGACTCCCTTACCATCTGACACAGCTCGACCGTGAATTGTCCGAAGTCGAGGTAACGCAGGTCGTCGCCCTCGTAGAGATGGCGGTGGAGAAGACCGAGCGCCCTGACGCGGCGCTGCAATTCGGCCAGGGCGCGTTTGGAGGCTTCGTCGCCGAGCCGATTGGCTTGAATGCTCATCAGGCTAGTCACCACCTGCAAATTGTTCTTAATGCGATGATGAATTTCCTTGAGCATCGCCTCCTTCTGCTGGACCGAGCGGCTCATGTCCTGCTCGTGGCGCTGGACTCGCTCGGCCATATTGGTGAGCGTATCGGCAAGCTGACGCACCTCGCGTGAACCGCCCCTGAGTGATGGGCGCGCGCTGTAGTCGCCGCGCTGGAGCGCCTGGGCGGTGGCGGACAGCGCACGCAACCCGCGCGCCACCAGAAGATCGCCGCCGATGGCAACCCCGATCAAGGCGCAAAGCAAAATCGCCATGGAGGCAAGCAAACGGCGCATGAAGTCGCGCCGAGCCCAGCCGGTGGAACCCGATTCGGGAACTCCGATAACGACGAAAAGATCGCTGTGGGCAAGATTGGTCACGCTGTAGAGACGGGCAATCCCGTCCCTGCCATTTCCGGAAAATTGCCGCAGGTCCTGGTTGAACGCAGCGTGCAAGACCTTGTTATCTGGCAATGCCGCCATCTCCAGATTGGTTGCACCGGAATCTTGGACCTTTGCGGCATCGATCAGCTTGCCAGAACGCGTTACCACCATTCCAGCCCGATCAACGAGAAAGGTCACCCCTTCCGCGGGCGTGCCTGTAGCGTCGGACAACCCGACAAGCCAAAGCGCGTTGATGCCAACCGAAATTTCACCGCGGAAGGGCTGCCCCTTGGCACCCAGCGGCACCGCAACGACAACCACGGGGGCATTGTTCAACTTCGACAAAATCAATTGGCTGACCGCGATCTCGCGGGTCATTCGGGCTTGTTGAAACCACGCCCGATCGGAAACGCTCAAGCCAACGGCACTTGGCACGGAGGTGCAGAGCACGCGGCCGTTAGCGTCGACGATGGCGAAGGCGGTGTACTCGTTGAATACGTCGGTCAGATCAACCAGGCGCGCGGTGCATTGGGGCTGTGCGTTGCCTGCCGCTGATGCGAAATCAGTGGCTGCGAAGGCGGTCAGCAATCGATGCGTCGAGTCGATAAGAAGTTGCGCCCGGCCGGCGGCCAACTCTCCGAGGCGTACGAGCGTTTCCTGGGTTCTCGCCTGGCTCTCGCGGTAACCGGTGTAGGCCGTAAAAATGCTGTAGAGCACGGCGGGAAGCAGAACAGCTGCCAGCAAAATCGCCAGCCGCATATACAATGGCAAAATAAATCGTCCAGTGCGCGGACCTGGATTGAGAGAGTCCGCCTGGCTGGTGGACCGCGCTCGATCCGGGGCCCCCATTCCCGGAGAGTCCGCGTCCGGCATTTTCATTGCCGTTGTCGGCCTGCCCGTGCGGAAACGCGCCGCGGCATGGTCTCGCGCCCGGTTTGAGCGGCTGCGTCCGGGTCGCGGCCCCCGACACCGAGCAGCCTTTCGATCTCGCCGCGCGCTCGGGCGACCCGGCTTTTTATCGTGCCGATCGGGCAGCCGCAGATTGCCGCCGCTTCTTCGTAGCGGAAACCATCGGCGCCCACCAATACCAGCGCTTCGCGCTGTTCGGCTGGCAGAGTGCCGAATGCGCGGCGGAAATCGTCAAATTCCAATCCCGCCTGTTGGGCGGGCGCCGTCGCGTGGGTTTCAAGGTCCGCCGTTTCCAGTGGCCGCATGAAGGCGCGGTTGCGGCGAAATTCGTTGAAATAGAGATTTCGCAGGATGGTAAATATCCAGGCTTTGAAATTCGTCCCCGGCGTGAACTGGCTGGCGGCGCTCAGCGCCCGCAGAACGGCGTCCTGGACCAGATCGTCGGCCCTGTCGCGGTTGCCGGTCAGCGATCGCGCAAACGCCCGCAAATGCGGCAGACAGGCCAGGATGTCATCATCGATGCGGGTGCTCAAAACATCACCGTCCGGTCTTGAGAAAAGCACAGGGTATTCAGCGTGCTAGCGTCCAAGCTGGAAGCCTCGACCAGGGAAAGCGGCCTAGCTCAATTTCGGGATCCGATTGAGGATTTTCAGAATATCGTCAGGCACGGGCTCGTTCACGACTTCCTGGTACATGTCGTGAACCTTCTTCTCGAGCCACCGTTCATCCAGCCCGTTGCGCGCGCGCTTTCGCGGCTCATCGGGACGTGCACGATCCTTGCCCGTGCCGGTATCGGCACGATTGCGTTTATCGGTCATCGATAGTTCTCTTTACGAATGTTAGCTCACTCGTCAGCCGCTATGGCCTGACCGCGACCGCCCTTGGCCGTGTCGCAACTAGACCGAGAATAGATTCGCATGCCCACCCGCGCCATGTGCGCGCAAACGCAAGCGTTACGTCAGATAACCTCAATGGCTCTCAAAAGTTCCCGTAAGCAAAAAAGTATGCTTGTTGGCAAGGCTTGCAACCTTGCCTCACCCCTATAATCCCACTACACCACGTCCAGATATTGCCACTGGAAGACGAGCCGCCCAATCTAGGTAGTGTTGTTAGGGCTAAGAAAATCTACCCGAATTGCGCCCATTTCACCAATGAGATTGTAAAACGAGCGCGGGAGATTACAGTGCAGACGACGACAAGCGCGCAACCGCCGGGCGATGCGGCCCAGGGGAAACTGGACAGAATGACCGGGCTAAAGCATCAGATCGTGCAGCACCTGCCATATCTTCGCCGCTATGCCCGGGCGCTCACCGGCTCTCAGGCGGTGGGCGACGAATACATCCGCGGCTGTCTGGAAACGTTGCTCCACGAACCCGAATTCATGACGGCGGGCAGCAGCGTGCCGGTGCAGTTGTTCAAGCTGTTCCATAAATTCGTCGATACCGTTGAAACCTCGACCGACGATATCGCTCAGCTTGCTGATCCGGTCGAGCGCCGGATCGGTGAGCGGCTGGTCGCGCTTGCCCCCCTCGATCGCCAGGCGCTTCTGCTGGTTCACCAGGAAGGGTTTTCGCCCGCGGAGGCTGCCGATGTTCTTCAGCTCGATGTGGGCGAGGTCAATCGGCGAATTGACGACGCCTGGGCCAATCTGAAGCGCCAGCCGACAACGAGCGTACTTATCATCGAAGACGAACCGGTGATTGCCCTCGATGTAGCGGAGGCAGTGAAGAGTCTCGGTCACCGGGTTACAGGTGTTGCCTCGCGGGCGTCCCAGGCGATCGAGATGGCGAAGGCGATGCCCCCCGGCCTGGTCCTTGCCGATATCCAGTTGAAGGACGGCAGCACAGGCATCACCGCAGTACGGGAAATCCTTAAATCCATCGAGGTTCCCGTCGTTTTCGTGACTGCGTTTCCCGAGCGCCTGCTGACCGGCGAGGCGCTGGAGCCCGCCTTCGTCGTTACCAAACCCTTCGATGGCACGACTCTGAAAGTTGCGATTTCCCAGGCTCTCTTCTTCGCCAAAGGCGAATAGGGTTTGGCCGACGCGCCTTGATCTGCGCGCGAAAAGAACATGGACCCCGCATTGGCGGGGTCTTTTTTTGCGCCTATCACACGCGGCGACCGCCGGCTGCGATGAACGGTCTTCGATCGCAAATCGGGCGGGAACAATTTCAGGGAGCCTGTGTTTGATGGTTGACGACCAAGAATTCTATCGGGCCGTGACTTCAAGCTCGTATGTGACGCATTTTTCCGACGAGGGACTTTTCATGAAGTACGGATTGTTGTGGCTCCTGGGCGTACCCATTCCGGTTCTGATCGTGATCTACCTCATGTTCCATTGATCGGGAACATGCCTGACTAGTCGGTTCGCATAAGCAGGCGGAGAGAGCGAGACGCTTACCACTCTCTCTGTCGCAACTGGGATCTTTCGTTTCGCATCGGAAGGACAAGGAGTCGAACCGTGACACGCATGACATTGATTGCCGCAGTTCCCTGCTTTGCCGAATGGCTTGTTGGCCGTTGACCAGCCTGCCGTCGCTATTGGCCGCGCAAACTTAGTTTTCCTCGAACATAGGTGCAGCGATGCTTGGAACCATACTTTTAATCGTTTTGATTCTGCTTTTGGTTGGTGCCTTGCCCACCTGGCCTCACAGCAGTGGATGGGGGTACTACCCGAGCAGCGGCCTGGGAATTCTACTCGTGATCGTTATTGTTCTGCTGGTCATGGGCCGACTGTAGATAGGTCGAGCATAGCTTCCAAAGTTCCATTGTTTGCAAAGCCGCCGCCGGAATCCTCCAGCGGCGGTTGTCGCTTATCTGCCATTTCTTAAAGGAGTCGAGTTCATGAAGCCATTATCGCTGGCCGGTGTCGTCCTCGTCATCGCTGGCTTAGCCGGGTTGGTCTTGGGCCATATCTCGTTCACGACGGAGAAAAAGATCATCGACATCGGCCCGGTTACCGCAACCACCGAAGAGCACCACAGCATCCCCATTCCAGACATTGCCGGTATTGCCGCGGTCGTTGCCGGCGCTGCCCTGGTATTTCTCGGACAGCGCCGGGCGTAGATCGCTCTGCCGCTTAGCGGCGGCCGGCCGTCGTGCGCTTGTTGGGCGTGCCGGCCGAAGGAGCCTGGGCAAGCTGTTTTGCCACGAAGTCCCAATTGACGAGGTGGTCGAGGAAAACATCGACGAATTCGGCCCGCTTGTCTTGGTAGTCGAGATAGTAAGCGTGCTCCCACACGTCGCAGGCTAACACGGCCGTTTGCCCATCGACCATGGGCGTATGGGCGTTTGCCGAACTTCGCACCTCAAGCGCGCCGTCAGAGGCGGTGAGCCAGGCATAGCCGCTGCCGAATTGGCCGGTCGCCTTAGCTTTGAATTGTTCGTGGAATTTGCCGAGCCCGCCGAAGGTATCGTCGATCCGTTTGGCAAGGGTGGCGCTGGGCTTTCCGCCGCCGTTTGGGCTCATGCAATTCCACAAGAAGGTGTGATTCCAGGCCTGGGCTGCGTTGTTGAAGATCTCGGTCTGGGGTTTTTGGTCGCTCTTGGCGGTGGCCAATATGATCTCCTCGAGCCCCATCTTTTCGAAGGATGTGCCCGCGATCAGCTTGTTGAGCTTATCGACATAGGCCCGGTGATGGTGATCGTGGTGACATTCCAGGGTCTTGGCCGAGATATGGGGCTCGAGTGCCGATTTGGCGTAAGGCAGGTCGGGTAATTCGAAAGCCATAACGTGGTTCCTTGTGACAAAAGGTGAGGGGACAGATCACATATTCATGCGGCCCTGCTTGATCAACCCTCCCAACCGGCCGAGAGTTCCCCATCGCAGCAGAGCGCCCTTGCCGCGGAACCAATCGGTCGAGACAGAGTTCCTCTCGCAACGAGCATTGCATAGGAGATTGTCATGAATTGGGATCGCGCCGCCGGCGAGTGGAAACAGCTCAAGGGCAAAGTGAAGCAGAAGTGGGCGAAGCTGACCGACGATGATTTGACCTATATCGACGGCCAGCGCGACCAGTTGCTGGGCCGGATTCAGGAGCGCTACGGCATCGCCAAGGACCAGGCGGAAAAACAGCTCAAGGAGTGGGAAGAGGGCTTCTGACTGGCGTTCGGCCAATTGGCCCGTACCGAATATCAACCCTTGCCAGACGCGTCAGCTTTGAGATTATAGGTTGTCGCGAAGTTCTCCGTTCGAGAGCACGGGTATCGAATGGCAGTCTGGTATGGTGACCATGCCCATAATCGATGTCGAATCGGCCAGACATCAGCGCTGGACGCTTGACGACATTCCCTGGAACAAAATCGAATGCGGCGTCGTGGCAGCCGAGGAGGAACTTCTCCTTCTGGTCGCCACGGCGTCGTTCGTCGAAATCGCGACGGACCTTTTTGCCCGCAATCTGCTCGAACGCTTTGCCGGCGAGGAAGATATCGGCCTCTGGCTCGGGCAGCATTGGCAGCACGAAGAATTGCAGCACGGTCGAGCTTTGAAGCGCTATGTGGAGGTCGCCTGGCCGGATTTCGATTGGGCCAACGTGCACCGGTCGTTCTTCGATGAGTTTTCCGCGACCTGCAAAATGGAGGCTCTCGAGGCGACGCGCGCCTTGGAAATGGCGTCGCGTTGCGTGGTGGAGATGGGAACCGCGAGTTACTACACGACCCTGAGCCGCCTCAGTCCCGAGCCCGTGTTGCGCCAGCTTGCCGCCTGCATCGCCGAGGACGAGGTGCGCCACTACAAACATTTTTATCGATATTTCTGCCGCTACCGCGAACTCGAGGAGCCCGGCCGTGCGCGCGTCGCACTTGCCCTGTGGCGCCGCTTGAAGATGATCCGCGACGATGACGGTTTCATCGCCTTCAAGCATGTCTATGCTGCCCGGCATGTCGGCGAAAGGCTCGACCGCGGCGTCTATCGCAAAGTGCGGCGGCGCTGCAAGGACGTCGTCGGCGAATATTTCCCCCATGCGATGAGCATCAAGATGCTGCTGAAGCCGCTCGATTTGGCGCCGGCGACGCAGCGCGTGGCGCAATCGACCCTCGAAGCCCTGGCCCGGCGTCTCGTCGCCTAATCCCTGTCGGCCGCCTGCATGATCGCGCCGACCGCCGCTTCGCTGGGGCCGCCTTCGCGCAACAGGCCTTCCGCCACGCCGATTCGATTCGCCGCCGGCTGGTTCTGACTCATCTTCCATTTGCCCTCGAGGCGTGCGATGGGCAGGTCGAAGCCGACGATCCCTTTCAGGCGGGCGGCAATATAGTCGCTCGGCGCGTCGCTCACCGCCCAAGGTGCTGCCCTCCTGCCTTCGTGAGTTTCGGTCAACGCGGTGACCAAGGCCAGCAACCGCGCCGGATCGTCGAAGAACTCGACGGCACCGTAAGCGTGGATCGCCACATAATTCCAGGTGGGCACGACCTTGCCATCCGCCGGCTTGGTCGCATACCAGGCCGGCGAGATATAGGCCTCCGGGCCCATGAAGATCGCCAGAGCCTGAACCTCGGGCGATCCGTCGCGCCATTGCGCATTGGCCCGCGCGACGTGTCCGCGCAAGGTGCCATAGGGCGTCGGCGCCGGGTCCAGAAGCATCGGAACGTGGCTGGCGATCAGGCCGGCGGAGGAGAGGGTTACCAATGTGGCAATCCGGCTCCGCCGGATCGCGTCATGCAGGACCGGCAGCCGATCTTCCTTGAAATGCGGGGGGACGTACATGAGGGTCACCATAGGCGGCAAATGCTGTATGGCTCGCATGCCGACGGCCTCTTGGCAACCACAAGAGAGGTGCCGCCCCGGCTTTCAATTGCAAATGATTCTTATTCGCGTTGTCTGGGGATAGGGAGTCTGGCTTTCAACCTGGTGACGGATTCGATTCGGTTATAGGCGCCGAGCAGCTGCGCGCTAGCCGCCACCCCTGCACTCTACAGCGGCAAGCATGAGCAGACCGCCGACATGCTGATTGCCGATTTCGAGAAGGAAACCTGAATCGAGGTCCGGGTCCATTCGGGCGAAGGGCCGAAAATCGCAAACCAGATGGCCGAGGAGGGCGCGGATTCCCCAGCCAATGTCTACGTCATGGAGAATTCGCCAGAACACGTGCTCCTGCGCGCCGGCACGGCGCGGCTGCGTCACATCCTGACGACGGCCTTCGCGGCCGTCGGCGCCCTGCTGCCGCTGCCTTAGGGCGTCCGCACCGGCTCGAAGGAGGAGCGCCGTCGGCGATCGCCGTCATCGTCGGCCTGCTGACGTCGACGCCTTCACGCTGGTCATGATTCCGGTGCGCTAAGCCGGCTTCTCCAAGAGAGCGACATTGACCGTGGTGAAGGCGGCCCGACCTAGCGTATCAGTAGCCGTAGTGGTGGTAATGATAGCCGCCGTCGTAACCACCGCCATAGCCAAACCCGTAACCGCCGCCGTGACGATGGCCATAGCCGCCGCCATAGATGCAACCTGCCAAGGACACTGCGAGAATTAAGAAGGCCAAGATTTTCCGAGTGCCGCGCATGAGTTGTCTCCCGTTGATTGTCGCTTGAAGCTACTCACGTTGCCGACGCACCCTTCCTGCGCATCGCGACGGCCGCGATGGGAAATGCCTTGAGTCTGCCGTAATTGCATTAGGGCAGGCGTCGCTTAATCCCGGCCCTTGTCAGTCCGCGTTCGATGTTTAGGATCGCGCTCGGACTCCACGGCGCTAGATCCGCAGCTTCCACTACTTTTCGCGAGGACGTCACGATGCCAAGCCATCTTTTCCGCCCGATCCAACTGGGCTCCATCGAACTGCCGAACCGGATCGTGGTCTCGCCCATGTGCCAATACAGCGCCGAGGATGGGTCGGCCACGGATTGGCATATCCAGCATCTGGCCTCGCTGGGCTTTTCGGGCGCAGGCCTGGTGATGGTGGAGGCAACGGGCGTGGAGCGGCGCGGGCGCATCAGCCATGGCTGCCTCGGCCTCTATTCCGATGGCAACGAGGCCGCACTGTCTCATGTCATTGCGGTGGCGCGCCGCACCGCTGGCCCGACGCGCTTCGGCATTCAGCTCGCCCATGCCGGACGTAAAGCTTCAACGCGCTTTCCCTGGGCCAGCCCCGCGGGACCTTTGACGGCCGGGGAGGATCCCTGGCCCGTAATCGCCCCTTCGGCGTTACCCTTCGACGACGGCTGGCCAACGCCCCAGGCCCTCGACGAGGCGGGCCTGCAGACGGTGCTGGCGGCTTTTGTGGCGGCCGCGCGACGGGTTGCGCGCATCGGCTTCGATGTCGTCGAGCTGCATGGGGCCCCTGGCTCTCTCATGCACGAATTCCTGTCGCCGCTCGCCAATCGGCGCACCGACGCATACGGCGGCAGCCTGGAAAACCGGACGCGCTTTCCCCTCCAAATCGCCCGCGCGCTTCGCGAGGCGCTGCCGGAGAGCATCGCGCTGGGCGTGCGCATCACCGGCAGCGATTGGGTCGAGGGCGGATGGACGGTCGCCGACGCCGCGGCCTTTGCCAGCGAGCTGCGCAGGCTCGGTGCTGCTTACGTCTGCGTTTCCTCGGGCGGCGCGATTCCCAAGGCGGCCATACCAACCGGCCCCGGATATCAAGTCGGGCTGGCCGCGGAAGTGAAGGCTAAGTCGGGGATCGCCACTTGTGCCGTGGGCATGATCACCGGGCCCGACCAGGCCGAGGACATCGTCGCCAGCGGCAAGGCGGATATGGCGGCGCTGGCGCGCGGCTTTCTCGATGATCCACGTTGGGGCTGGCATGCCGCCGATCGGCTGGGCGCCAAAGTGCATTGCCCGCCGCAGTATCAGCGGGCCCGCCCGCCGGTATGGACGCCGGCGCGCCATGCCTGATCCCGGCACGCGCCGATGAGCGAAATCCGTCCGGCGGGCGACCCGCGCCGGGCGGCGTTGGTCGTAATCTTCGCTATCGTCCTGCGCGACATGCTCGCGCTCGGCATCATCCTCCTGGACCCGCCGCCTGACACTCGCCTTTGCCATCGCACCATCAGGCCCCTGCCATTTGCCCGGCGCACTCTTTCTTCTGGTGGGCCCGGTATTCACCTGCGCCCAGGGCTTGGCCTATCGATCGGCGAGACCGAGTTGAGGCAACGCAGCGGCGGGCTCTGGCCCTACTCGCTTTAGCTGTTAGACTTATCGAGGAATCCACGAGTCGCGGATAACGGATCGTGACCTCTCAAGACCAGGCCCTGATCGAGCTTGCCCGGCGCACGGCCATGCTGGACGCGGTCGGTTATGCGGCAACGCAGATCGTCGCGGCCGCTGATTGGCGAAGCGGCATTCAGGAGCTGCTCGATCGTCTCGGCCGTGCGGCTGGGGTAAGCCGGGTGACGCTGTTCGAAGTGCATTCCGGGCCGGGAGCCAAACTGGTGCAGAGCTGCCGCTACGACTGGGCCGAGCCTGGCATGGCGTTGCTGTCCGGCGACCCGCGTTATCAGAACATGAGCCTGGCCGACGAAGATCGCCCCGGCGAGTTGGGCGATTGGTCGCGCCGCCGGCAGCGCGGGGAAATCATCCAGGCGGTGTTGCGTGAACTCGATGGCTATGCCCGGCAAGTCTTCCTCGAGCATGGCACGCTCTCCTTCGCCTCGGTGCCCATCATGCTGGGCGAGACTTGGTGGGGATTTCTGGGATTCGATGATTGCAGGCAGGAGCGGGTCTGGAGCCCGCTCGAGATCGATGTGCTGAAGACCGCGGCCGCGCTCATCGCGGGGGCCATCGAACGGGGGCGGGCGGGCGAAAAGCTGCGCCTCAGCGAGGAGCGCTATGCCATGGCGGCAAGAGGCGCCAACGATGGGTTGTGGGACTGGGATATTGTCGGCGGCCGGGCCTATTTCTCACCGCGGCTGCATGAGATTCTGGGCCTGCCGGATGGTGCGCTGGAAGGCAGCATCGAGGCGCTGTATCGGCAGTTTCTGCCGGAGGATTCCGCGGCACTGCGTGCTGGCTTGGCTCAACGCATCGAGCGCGGCCGGGCGAAATTCGAGTTCGAATGCCGCACGGCCGACAAAGGTTCGGGGATGCGATGGCTCATACTGCGTGGCCTAATCCTCTATGAAGACGCTGGCCCGCGGCGCATCGTTGGCGGATTGCGCGACATCACGCGGCGCAAGGAAACCGAAGCCCGGTTGCAGGAGAGCGAGGCCCGGGCCCGCGCCGTGGTCTCCGCGGCCTTGGACGCTATCGTCACGATCGACGAAGAGGGGCTGGTGGTGGAGTTCAATCCAGCGGCGGAAAGGATCTTCGGCCATCGCCTGGCGGACATCGTCGACCAGTCTCTGGCCGACCTCATTATTCCGCCCAGCCACCGCGACGCCCATCGCAACGGCATGCATCGTTTTCTCGTCACCGGCGAATCCAAGATGCTGGGACGCCGGGTGGAGATGGATGCGTTGCGGGCCGATGGCGCGCAGATACCGATCGAAATGGCGGTCACTACCGTGCGGCTGCCCGACCGACGATTGTTCACGGCCTTCCTGCGCGACATTACCGAACGCAAGGAATTCCAGCGCCAGCTGGCCGAGGCCGAACGCAAGCGGGCCAGCCTCGCCCGGTATTTCTCGGCCAATATGGTAGACGAACTGATGCAGAACGGCGGCGATCTCGACACTGCCCGGATTCAATTGGTGGCCGTGCTGTTCGTCGACATGATCGGATTCACCCGCATCAGCGCCCGCCTGCCCAGCGTCGAGGTCATCGGCCTGTTGCGCGAGTTCCTGTGTTTCTTCGAGGAAGCGGTCTTCTCCCATGGCGGAACGCTGGACAAATATCTGGGCGACGGCCTGATGGCCACGTTCGGCACGCCGCGGCCAGGGCAGCGCGATGCGACCAACGCGCTAGCTTGCGCCGCAGAGATGGCCGAGCGGATCGTCGTCTGGAATGCCCATCGCCAATCCGCCGGGCTGGAGCCGCTGCGCATCGGCATCGGCGTCCACTACGGCGAAGTCGTGCTGGGCGATATCGGTGGGGAGCGGCGCATGGAATTCGCCGTCATCGGGGATACCGTCAACATAGCCAGCCGGTTGCAGGACATGACCCGGACCCTCGATATCGCCATCCTGGCCAGCGGTGCGGTCGTCGCGGCGGTACAGCGCGAGGGGGGCGAGCATCTGCTGCGCCAATTCCGCGATCTGGGCGAGCACCCGTTGCGCGGCCGCGAGGGTACGATCCCGCTCTGGGGACGCCAGGCGGAAGGCTAGAATTCCGCGGCTTCAGTAACCAAGCGCCGCCCCACCGGGCCTCCGGCTGTCATTGGCGCCATATAGATGGCCTGGCACCAGTGGCGCGGGCCGCGTCGTATCGTCGATTCCCGCCGGCGGCGCCGTGGCAGGCAGCGGTGGGCCGACCAGAATCGCCTCGCGACCCACCTGGGCTGCCCAGCAGAAGGAATGCCTTGCCGTCCTTGCTGACCAAGGTGGGACTCATGGAGCTCAAAGGCCGCTTGCCGGGCTCGATCGCGTTGGCTTCGCCTTGGACGAGGCCAAAGCTGTTGGCGCTGCCGGGCTTGGCGGTGAAATCGTCCATTTCGTCATTGAGAAAGAAACCCGTGTCGCCGGCAATGACCTTGGCCCCGAAATAACCGTTGATGGTGAAGGTGACTCCGACGGCGTTTCCGGCGGCGTCGATTACCGAATAATGGGTCGTCTCGACGCCGCTCTCATGGGGCGGCGTGTCGGCGCTGAGCGTGCTCGACGCGGTAGCCCGGATCGGATCGATCACGGCCCTGATCTCAGCTGCATATTCCGAGGACAGAAGCCGGCTCAGTGGATTGGCGACGAAGGCGGGATCGCCCAGCCGGTTGTTGCGGTCCAGGAAGGCGTGACGTATCGCCTCGACCATGACATGCAGGCTGGCGGCGGAATGAAAGCCGAAATCGCCCAGCGGGTAGCCTTCGAGAATGCCGAGGATCTCGCAGAGGGTCGCACCGCCCGAACTGGGCGGCGGCGTGGCCAGAATGTCGTAGCCGCGATAGCGGCAGCGCACCGGGTTGCGTTCGACCACGCGATAGGCGCTGAAATCAGCGAGGCTGAGGATGCCGCCCTGGGCCTGGCTTGCCGCCACGATGGCTGCGGCAATCGGGCCCTTGTAGAAGGCATCCGGCCCGCCCTCGGATATGCGCTGCAGCGTGGCCGCCAGCGCTCCCTGGGTAAGGCGGTCGCCGGCGGCATAGGGCTTGCCGTCCTTGAGAAATATCTTGGCGACATTGGCTTGGGCGGCGAAACTCTTGCTGCTGCCTGCCAGAATCTGGGCGTCCGGGTCGGAAAGGACGAAGCCCTTTTCTGCAAGCGCGATCGCCGGGGCCATGACCTGCTGGCGGGTCATGCTGCCGTATCTGGCCAGCACCGTATCGAGACCCAGTACGGTGCCGGGCACGCCAACCGCCTTGTATCCCAGCGTGCTGGCGTCGGCGATGACCTTGCCGTCCTTGTCGAGATACAGGTCGGGTCGGGCGGCCAGCGGCGCCGTCTCGCGGAAGTCGATGATTCGGTCGCCGCCGCTTGCCAAATGAACCAGCATGAATCCGCCGCCTCCCAGATTGCCGCAGCAGGGGTGGGTGACGGCAAGGGCGTAGCCGACCGCGACCGCCGCATCGACCGCGTTGCCGCCGCGCTTCAGGATGTCGAGGCCGACCTCGGAAGCCAAGCGCTGGGCGCTGACCACTATGCCGTGGGTTGCCTCGACCGGGGGCAGGGAGGCCGCTATGGCCGGCGGCGGCCCAAAGGCAAGGCTGAGTGCCAGGGCCAACCCATACCGTGGGCGGGTCATAAAGACGTACCAGCTTCTGATTCGGGCCATGGAACCTCACTCATGGACGCGGTAGGCCCCGTGCCCGATCTAGGCCAAGCCTCCGCCGGTATCGCTCCCTCAAGGCTAGAGCAAGATTTACGGATCAGTTTGAATCAAACCGATCCGTAAATCTTGCTCTAATTCAACAGAGTAGCGACTGATTCACGTCCTAAGCCAAGTCTGCTCAAGACAATCCGGCGCCAGGTTCGCCGCCAGGGCAGGGCAAGGCAAGCCAGGCCGATCGAGCGCCGTGGCCGCCCCGCCGGCTCCGGTGCTTGTGAGAAAACCATTGCTTTTCGACCGGATTTAACCCAATAAGACCGGAGAATTGTTGGCCTTGGCGACTGGTTGCCGCCGCGCTTGGGCATACGTAAACGACATTCTCCAATGTGGCCCTCGTTTTGGGTGACTTCTGGTGCGCGGCGTCATCCCGAATATCTGACAAGGAGGCCATTATGGCCGTCGGCACTGTTAAGTTCTTCAATACCACTAAAGGCTTTGGCTTCATCCAACCGGAAGACGGTTCGAAAGATGTGTTCGTGCACATCAGCGCCGTCGAGGCGGCTGGTCTGTCGACACTGCGCGAAGGTCAGCGGATCTCGTTCGAGACCATGACCGAGCGGGGCAAGACCGCAGCGACCAATCTCAAGGTCGCCTAGTCTTAAAGCCAAGTTTTCTCGATTTACGTGGTGCAACCCGTCGCCCGCAGGGCGACGGGTCAGCGCTTGCTCCCTCGTTCGAAGAGACTGTCGGTCGCCCATCGCTTCGTTCGGCCGAGGCCGCCGTAAACCTGCCTCGATATCGCCAGGCCACGGACACTTTTTCGAAATAGGCTTTGCCCATTCCCTTTTGAAGGAGTCGTCCAATGGCCGGTGCTTCTCGCTCTGCGAAAACCAACCGGCCCAGCGACAACGACGACCAGAAAAAACTGGCGCGGCTCAGGGATCAGAGGCTCGCCGCTCAAGCGGTGCGAGAAGCGGCGGGGACATGGGGCGAATTTTCCGTGGGTGAGATCACCCATGTTCCGACCGGCGCGGTCTTCGTTCATTGCTGGAAGGGCCGCCAGGAACCCGATCTGACGAAGATTCATGAGGCCCGGGGCCAGGATCGCACCCCCGACGAACATCAACGAATGACCGTCTGGCTGTTGCAGCACCGATCGAAGGGATTCGAACACACCCTCCTGGGCTGGAACTTGAGCGTGGCCGAAGCCAATCGGATAAAACTGGCGCGCATCGCCGAACTCATTGCCAGCGGCCGGCGTGTCATCAACGAAGATGCCGCCGCGACGCGGACGCCCGCGGTAGCCTGAGAGGGCGCCGCCCTATCTCATTCCTCGATCATCGAGAGGGCGGCCTTCTGGCTGCCCGGCTTCAATTGCACGAACAGGGCCCGGGCTTTCTTGACATCCTCGGGGTTGCCGCTTGCCGCCGCCTTCTGCATGGCGAGCGTCGTCGGGTGATCGCTGCCGCAAATGAAGGAAAGTGCCTGGGCAAGTCGCGCCAGCGCCGCCACATCGGCCGCAATCGGGGGAGTCGGTTTCATTTTCCTGCTTCTGCCGGGCGATTGGTCGCCGCTACCGGCGGGCTGACATCATCCGGCGCTCGTCGCTGATGATGTCAGGCATTGTCATCCGGCCTTGCCTGGATTTCAAGCCGACTTTGCCAGCGGGATCTCGCGGGCTTCGTCGGCGACAGTACCTCGATGCCGCTGCTCCAGGGCGGAACGGCCATCGTCATTTTCGCCCACCTCGTCTGGGTCAATCCCATGATCGCCGGCTTTGGCGCGATACTGTGTTTGCCTCAGATCTTCATCGTCCCGCGCACGCAACACGGCATCAACCGCAATTCCGCGACTTATGCCAAGGTTCCAAGTATATAGAACCCGGCTGCGCAGATGGGGGCCGGTCAGGCATCAACATCTCCCGCTGGCCTTCTTTCCGGCTTGCAGACTCGGATTGACCTGCAGCTCGACGTGATGGCTCTGCGCCACCAGCTGGAGGTTCTTCGAAACGGTCAACGAACCCGCGCCCGGCTGGCGCGGCTGGACCGGGCCTTCTGGGTTCTGCTCTATTGTCTGTGGGCCTGCTGTCTTGGCAGGGTCGTGATCGTCAAGCCTCACGAGGAAAAGCAGGACGAGCCAGACAACGCCCGGCAGTGCGAAGGCCGGCCATGGCCACTTTGGATACATCCCGCTTTATTCCCCGCCCGCGCCTTACACGCCCGAATTGAACCGTGCGTAGGCCTTCTGCCAGAGCGCTTGGCCATTGGAGGTCAGTGCGGACAACTGCAGTGAACCGGCGCCAAACCCGTCCGAGGTGAAGATGGCCGTCCGCAAGTTCTCCGGCAGGACCTTGGCTTGGATCAGCGAATCCGCCGTAATCGACACCTGCGGCGGCTGATAGCCGGTGAACCCGGTGAAATTGCGATAGGCCACATCCTTGTCAAGCAGATAGTTCAGCCACAGATGGGCAAGCACCGGCTTTTTCGTATTTGCCAGGATTGCCCAGCAGTCGTTTTGCATCGCACCCTTACCCTTCGCGGGCGACCAGAAGCGCAAGCTCGACCCGTCATCGCCGGCCGGCAGATAGTTGAAGTACGCCCCCAATAGATCGCCCGACCAGGATTGATGCAGCCAGCTCTCGCCCTTCGCTAGCGTCTGGTATTCGGTAATGTTGATCTTCGGATTGCAGATCGGAATCATGGCCATCAGATCGGCCAGCGCTTTATCGATCACCTTTGGATCTTCTGTATTGATATCGTAGAAGCCGCGATACAGCATGGCCATGGAGAGCGATTCACGCGCATCGTCGAGCACGCCGACATAGCCCTTGTACTTTTCCGATTTCCAGAAAATCTCCCAGGGATTATCCATTTTGGCGATGTCTTCCGAAATCTTGTCGGCCCGCCAGCCAATGCCGGTGGCGTAAGTGGTATAGGGCACCGTATAGCGCGATCCCACGTCGTAGAACGGGCTATGCAGCGCGGGCCAAATGTTCGCCTTGAGATTGGGGATGTAATCGAGGTTGATCGGCTTGATCAGCTTGCCCGCAACGGCCTGGGCAATGCGATCGATGTTGATGTTTGTCGCATCTGGCTGCACCGCATGGCTGGCCAGGCGCGTAATTGCCTGAGCCATGCTGTCGAAGGTCGTCAACTCCATCTTGACGTTGTATTTCTTGCCGAACTCGTCGATCAGCTTCTTGTCGAAATAGTCCTGGTAGTTGAATAGTCTGAACGTGCCGCCGGTTTCCGGTTGGAGGCCGCTCTTGATCGGTTCTTCGTGCAAGGGCAGGGTCACAGGATGGTCCTGTCGGGCCAGCGGAATTCCCCCCGGTCCCATGGGTTGCGCGCTATCCGCAAGAGCGCCGTCGGCAATGAGCGATATCATCGAGGCCCCAATACCAGCGGCACCGAGGGCCTTAAGGGCCTGTCGGCGCGATATCCGACCCGCTCGCAATTCCGTCAAGATCAGATCGGCGTCGAAATCATAACCTTTCATCAACGTCCTCCATTTGGTCAGCCCCCGCGCTCGACGAACTGTAATGTGCCGGTCTTTAGCGGTCCATCCGCTTTCAATGCGCCGAATCTGCCGCTACTTTGTTTAGGGCGTGTACTCATAAACGCTCAGGGATGTCCGCTTGCGGGGTAAAACTACATCCAAAATTAATGACGTCACGCCCGCTGTTGACCAAAGCGGACAGCGATGCTGAGGTAAGTTAACTGCCCTTGGCGACGGCCTGGGCGAAACGGACCCTTCTTGGGTGGAGAATGGCGCTTGGGCTACCTAACTCAGAAGACAGCGGATGAGGATAAAAGGCCGGAATTTGGCTTCAAAGCGAAAGGACACGTAATGGCAAAGAACACGATTTGCCTCTGGTACGATAAGGACGCCGAGGCTGCTGCCCGCTTCTACGCCGAGACCTTTCCCGACAGCGCGGTGGGTGCCGTCCACCGTGCACCCAGTGACTACCCATCCGGCAAGGAGGGCGACGTGCTGACGGTCGAATTCACAGTTGCCGGCGTCCCTTGTCTCGGCCTCAACGGCGGTCCCGCGTTCAAACATAGCGAAGCCTTCTCGTTCCAGATCGCCACTGACGACCAGCACGAAACCGACCGCTACTGGAACGCCATCGTCGGCAATGGCGGCCAAGAGAGTGTGTGCGGCTGGTGCAAAGACAAGTGGGGCGTCTCCTGGCAAATCACGCCGCGCGTGCTGACCGAGGCGCTGTCGGCCGGCGGCGATGAAGCAAAGCGCGCGTTTGATGCGATGATGGGCATGAAGAAGATCGACGTCGCCGCGATCAAGGCGGCACGGCGCGGCTGACTTTTCTATGTTGGCCCATCAAGGATTTTGCGGATCCTCAGCGCCAGTGTCCTTACGATCTTTCCCTTGTTCCTAGGGACAGGCTTTGGGGGAAGAGCGGGCGCCGGGTTTTATGAGTACACGCCCTAATTCGAACGAGATTCACGACCAAATACGAACTGATCCGCCATACGCTGCATGGCGAACAGGAAACGCCCGCCGCTAAGGAGCAAAAGAGGTCCCATGTGTCAGTTCCCCGCGGGCCGATAGGGGTGTTCCACGCGCCAATGTCGGGCGATGTCGACGCGTCGGCAGACCCAGACCTTGGGATGCTGCAGGGCGTAATTGATGAAGCGGCCTAGAGCGGCGATTCGCCCCGGCCGACCCACCAGCCGGCAATGGAGCCCGACCGACATCATCTTCGGGGCCGTCTCGCCCTCGGCGTAGAGCGTGTCGAAGGAATCCCGGAGATAGGCATAGAACTGGTCGCCGGAATTGAAGCCCTGCATGGCGGCAAAGCGCATGTCGTTGGCATCGAGCGTGTAGGGGACGATGAGCTGAGGCTTGCCGGCGACATTCACCCAATAGGGCAGATCGTCGGCGTAGCTGTCGGCATCATAGAGGAAGCCGCCTTCCTCGGCGACAAGACGGCGCGTATTGGAGCTCACGCGACCCAGGTACCATCCCAGCGGGCGGCTACCGGTCAATTTCGTGTGCAGGTCGATGGCGCTGGCGAGATGCTCGCGTTCGGTCTCTTCCGGCATGAATTGGTAGTCAATCCAACGATAGCCGTGACTTGCTATCTCCCAATCTGCGTCCAGCATGGCTTCGACTGCATCCGGATTGCGGGCCATCGCCATAGTCACGCCATAGACTGTGACTGGCAGGTGGTGGCCGGTGAAGAGACGATGAAGCCGCCAGAAGCCGGCGCGGCTGCCATACTCATAGACCGACTCAGAATTGACCTGGCGCGCGCCGGGCAGCGGCTGCGCGCCGACGGTCTCCGTGAGGAAGGCTTCGGAAGTCATGTCGCCATGGAGGATGCTGCTCTCGCCGCCCTCTTCGTAATTGATAACGTACTGCAGGGCGAGACGAGCGTTGGTCGGCCAATGGGGATGCGGCGGCCGCGCGCCATATCCCACCATGTCGCGCGGATAATCCGCAAACTCGGCGGGCAGTTCCGGTCGGCGCGTCTGGCATGCCATGGGGCTCGTCTCTCCTGCGGCTCGATCCCCCGGCAGAGCCGGGCCATCGAAATGGGAAAGACTCTATGAGGCCGCTCCCGCGGGCGCAACTAAGGCCGCAGGAGCGGTATTGGAATCGCCCCTAGGCGGCGGTTCTGGCGGCCCGGCCGCGCGCGGCCGGTTCTTTGTGAAAGCGCCCGTCCTTCATGATGGCGAGCAAGCGATCAGCATCCTGCAGAATGCGGATGTCGCTTGCCGGATCGCCATCTACCATTAACAGATCGGCGAGCGCGCCGGCCTTGATCACGCCAAGTTCGCCCGGCTTCATCATGATCTCGCCGCCCCGGCGCGTGGCGGCCACGATGGCTTCCATGGGCGTAAAGCCAAGCAGCTTGACGAAATGCTCCAGGTCTCTCGCATCGTCGCCGATGCGATTCCAGGCGAAGCCGTAATCGCCACCGGGCAAAATCCGCACGCCGCGCTTCTTCAAATCGCGCATGGCAAGCGCGCCTTGCTCCATCTCGCGGCGCATGCCCATGGCCGTTGCCGCCTCTGTCGTGATGCCCCATTTCGAGGCCTCGTACAGCGTGGCATAGGTGATGCCGATCGTGGGCATCACGAAGACGCGGTCTTTCGCCGACTCCAGCGCATCACGGGCCCGCTCGTCGGCGAATGTCGCGTGATTGATCAGCTGGACGCCGTGCTTGACGCAAAGCTCCACGGCTTGGCTGCTGCGGGCATGGGCGGCGACGCGCTTGCCATGGGCCCTTCCGACCTCGCAGACGGCATCGATTTCGGCCTCGGTCATCACCGTCTGTTCGGCGCGTGCATGAGGCACGAATTCGTCGCCGGACGGATTGATCTTCAGCGTGTCGATGCCTTCGCGCACGAACATGCGCGCGGTTTTGCGGAAATCATCGGCCCCGTCGCAGATCACAGCGAAGGTTTCGCGGTGGCGATGATAAAGGCGAACATCGCCCAAGCCTGCCGTCGGCGTCATCTCTGGTGTCGCAGCGAGCATACGCGGGCCCGGGATCTGTCCAGAGGCAATCGCATTGCGGATGACGACATCCAGGCGGGGTTTGGCCGCGGCCATGGAATTCAAGCTTGTAAAGCCGCGGTCGAGATAGGTTCTGGCATTCTGGGCGGCCAGCAGGACATGCTCCTCCGGGGGAATATCGCCCAGCGAATGCAGATCGGGCGTGTCGGCGAAGCTGACATGGGCATGGGCCTCGACCAGTCCCGGCATCAGGGTGGCGCCGCCGCCGTCGATGTGACGGGCATCCTCGCGGGGCAAGGTCTTGCCATCGCGCGCGATGGCCGCAATTCGATTGCCCTGAACCCGAACCTCGCCGGGAAAAGCCTTCTTGCCGCTGCCGTCGATGATAGCAAGGTTGCTGAAGACGATCGCGTCCATGGCGGGTGGCCCTCCCAGGGTGCTCAGGTCGCTTGTTTTTAGGCGAGTTTAGCAAACAGTCGGCTCGGGGCGGAGCAAAGTTTTCACATGGCAATTGATCGGTGTTGACATTTGTTTAGTTTAGTTCAGTATAGTTTACGTCAAGCCCGCCGACGGCGTCGGCTGATGAATGGTCAACGGGCGGTCGCACAACAGGAGGTGTCGCCAGCGACGTACGCTGCCAATACGCGGAACCACGAGCGGGAAGACTCGCCGGCATAAGCAATTCTTGGGAGGAGACAAATGCGAGTGTGGAAAACGCTACTGACGGCGGCAACGTTTGCCGCGGCCGGCGCCTTGGCGCCGATCGATGACAGCCATGCACAAGACAAGTCGCTGACGCTATGCTGGGCCGCCTGGGACCCGGCCAACGCCCTCGTCGAGCTGTCGAAGGACTTCACCGCCGAATCCGGCATCAAGATGAAGTTCGAGTTCGTTCCCTGGACCAGCTACGCCGACCGTTTCCTCAATGAGCTGAATTCGCACGGGAAACTCTGCGATCTGATCATCGGCGACAGCCAGTGGATCGGCGGCGCCGCCGAGAACGGCCACTACGTCAAGCTCAACGACTTCTTCGACAAGAACGGCATCAAGATGTCCGACTTCTTGCCGGCGACCGTCGTCGGATATTCCGAGTGGCCGAAGAATACACCCAACTACTGGGCGCTGCCGGCAATGGGAGACGTCGTCGGCTGGACCTATCGCAAGGATTGGTTCTCCCGGCCCGAGCTGCAGAGCGAATTCAAGGCGAAATACGGCTGGGATCTCGGCCCGCCGGCGACATATGACCAGTTGAAGCAGATCGCCGAATTCTTCCAGGGACGCGAGATCGACGGCAAGAAGGTCTATGGCGCGTCGATCTATACCGAGCGCGGCTCGGAAGGCATCACGATGGGCGTTACCAATGTCCTCTACGATTGGGGCTTCGAATATCAGAATCCCGACAAGCCGTATGACATGGAAGGCTTCGTCAATTCGGCCGACGCCGTGAAGGGGCTCGAGTTCTACAAGGAACTCTACAAGTGCTGCACGCCGCCCGGTGCCACCAACGTCTACATGGGCGAATCGATCGACGCATTCAAATCCGGCCAAGTCGCCCTTCATATGAACTTCGCATTCACCTGGCCGGGCCTCTACAAGGATCCGAACGTCGGCGGAGACAAGATCGGCTACTTCGCCAACCCCGCGGAGAAGAAACATTTCGCCCAGCTCGGCGGGCAGGGCATCTCGGTGGTCTCCTATTCCGACCACCAGGAAGACGCGTTCAAGTACATCAAGTGGTTCGTCAAGCCCGAGGTCCAGAAGAAATGGTGGTCGCTCGGCGGCTTCTCCTGCGCCCAATCCGTCCTGAAGGATCCAGGCTTCGTGAGCAGCGCGCCTTACGCCAAGACCTTCTTGGAGTCGATGGCCATCGTGAAGGACTTCTGGGCAGAGCCCGCTTATGCCGAGCTGCTGCTCGATATGCAAAAGCGGATCCACGACTACGGGGTCGCGGATAAGGGCACGGCTAAGGAGGCTCTGGACTCGCTGGTCAAGGATTGGGAGAAGGTCTTCCACGACGAGGGCAAGATCTAATCCGATCTAACGGCGCGCAAGCGCCGCGTTATCGAGACTCCCGCGTGGGTTCGCCCACGTGGGGGCCTCGGGACCGACACCACTGCACGTTCTTGCCGGAACCGGCCTTTTGACATCAAAGTGACGAATCGAAGTGATGACGTGATGAGCGACATGGTCGAAAAACGCCCGATTTTGGGGCATTTGGCCGACGCGACGCCGCCGGCATTCGCCAAGCGCGTCCGGGGCTTGTCGGATCGCGGCATCGCCTGGCTTTTCATCGGCCCGACCATGGCCATACTGTTGGCCATCAACATCTTTCCCCTGATTTGGGCTATCACCCTTTCCTTCACCAACTACCGGGCGAACCGGCCGAACGCGCCGATCAGATGGATCGGATTGGAGCACTACACCGACATTCTGACCGACCCGGACGTCTGGGCCGGCATGCAGGTTACCGCCCGATTCGTTGTCTCGACCATCGTCATCGAAATGCTGCTGGGATTCGCGCTCGCCTATCTGATCGACCGCAAATTCCGCGGCCATGGATTCTGGACCACAGTGATCCTGATTCCGATGATGTTGTCACCGGCCGTGGTCGGGAATTTCTGGAGCTTCCTCTATCGGCCTCAGATCGGGCTGTTCAACGAGATCATTTCCTTCGTCACCGGAATCCCGGCCGACTCCTTCGCCATGGTCGGCGAGGTCAATCTGGCGCCCTGGTCGATCGTCATCGTCGATGCCTGGATGTGGACGCCTTATGTGATGTTGATCTGCCTCGCCGGCCTGCGCTCCATCCCCAATGACATCTATGAGGCGGCCGAGGTGGATAGGGCTTCGCCCTGGCGTCAGTTCTGGTCGATCACGCTGCCCATGGCGTTGCCGTTCATCATGCTGGCGGTGCTGTTCCGCGGCATCGAGAACTTCAAGATGTTTGACCTGGTCAATCTTCTGACCAATGGCGGTCCCGGTTCGACGACCGAACTCGCCTCCATCACGCTGAAGCGCGAGGCCTTCGAGAAATGGCGAACCGGCTACGCCTCGGCACTTGCCATGATCCTCTTCGTCACGATCTTCGGCCTTGGCAATATCTATGTGAAGGCTCTCAACCGGGTGAAGCAGCGATGAGCGTCACAACTGCCAATTCCGTCGTCGCGCCCGGCGCCTTTTCGCGCCGGCTGGCCGCCGTGCTGGTTATTTTCTACGCGGTCATTTCGATGATTCCGCTGGCCTGGATCCTCCTGACCGGCTTCAAGACGCCGGATGATTCCATCGCCTATCCACCGAAGATCCTCTTCTCGCCCTCGCTCGAAGGCTATGTGAACCTCTTCACTACCCGCACGCGCCAGACGCCGGAGTTTATCGCCACCTTGCCGCCGGCGACCGCCTGGTATGACAAGCTGGTGCGCTCCCGCAACATGGTGATCGCCGGGCCGTCGAAATATTTTCCGCGCTACATCAACTCGCTGATCATTGGCTTTGGCTCCACCTTCCTGGCCGTGGTGCTCGGCACCGTGGCGGCCTATGCCTTTTCCCGATTCAAGGTGCCGCTGAAGGACGATCTTCTGTTCTTCATTCTCTCCACACGCATGATGCCACCGATCGCGGTCGCGATTCCCATATACCTGATGTATCGCCAGATCGGCCTCATCGATACCAGGATCGGCATGATCCTGCTCTATACGGCGGTCAACCTGTCGCTCTCGGTCTGGCTCCTAAAGGGGTTCATGGACGAAATTCCCCGAGAATACGAGGAGGCGGCAATGATCGACGGCTATAGCCGCCTGCAGGCCTTCTGGAAAGTGGTGCTGCCCCAGGCCTCGACCGGCATCGCGGCCACGGCGATCTTCTGCCTCATCTTCTCCTGGAACGAATATGCCTTCGCCGTGCTGCTGACCTCCGGCGATGCGCAGACGACGCCGCCCTTCATCCCCTTCATCATCGGCGAAGGCGGGCAGGACTGGCCGGCGGTGGCGGCGGGGACGACGCTGTTCCTGGTGCCCATCGTGGTCTTCACCATCCTGCTGCGCAAACTGTTGCTGCGCGGCATCACCTTCGGAGCGGTCCGGCGATGAGCGTCGAGACCAAGCCCATGCCCCGATCGCTCCTGCGCCGGATCTTCCGCCGCGGACCCTGGGAGATGTTGGCGACAATTCTGATCGGTGCCGGCGTGGTGATGCTAATGCAGCCGGTCTCAATCGATCTCTACAGCTACTCCTTCATCACGATCCTGACCGGTACGCTGATGTTCATGATCGTCAGCAAGTTTCCGGATTGAGGTAAGCCGGCATGGCCGAGATCCGCGTCGATCATCTTCACAAGGCCTTCGGTGACTTCATCGCCGTGCGCGATTCGAGCTTTACCGTGGGCGACGGCGAATTCTTCTGCCTGCTCGGCCCCTCCGGCTGCGGCAAGACGACGACGCTGCGCATGATCGCGGGCCTCGAACTGCCAACATCGGGTCGCATCATGCTCGGCGGCGAGGATGTGACCTTCCATCGGGCGGCCGAGCGCGATATCGCCTTCGTTTTTCAGCTGTTTGCCCTCTATCCGCATATGACGGTCAGGGCCAATAT
>WNFO01000605.1_pt1 | contig 30942 bp, 32 predicted proteins | sample 5400251 | NCBI WGS metagenome assembly WNFO01 (sample SAMN13153354, study PRJNA577476) | soil metagenome | isolation source: 100 cm saprolite under Madrone tree | place: USA:California | collected 2016-06-14
GGGCTTGTTGAATTTGCTGGGACTCTGCCCCTTCGAGGCTGTCACCGATAACAGAATTCCGCTACCGATGAAAACTGCGGCGGCAATGAGTCCAAAACGGATGAAACGTGGCCTCTTCATGGTCCCTCCTTCTTTCAGCACTCTAGCGATTTTCGACGGGCCAATTCTGATGGGGACTGCTCAGAGAAAAACCGGGCTCTCGAAACTGTACGACTCCGAACCTGGGGAAATTATTCCCCGATTGTAAAATCCAGGTAAATCTGATGTCAAACAGGCCGGTAGATGCCGGAGCTGGTTCTAGTAGAACTGGACGGGCCTGCTTCGCGGAAGAGGACGAGCGAGGTTCCACTTTCCCGCGATTCGCGGTGGTTGCACTTCAGGAAAAAGCCGACGCTTAATCTCGGTCTCTAAAAAGGAAACTGCCGAACTTCCGGGACCACGGTCGCGGTCAGGAAGAAATCTCGAGCCACTCCTGGCCGTCGGGATAGGAGCGGCGTTTCGGGAGCGAAGGGACGAATCCCGCGGTTTTGGCGTTGGTCATCACGGCCTGAAAGGCTTCGTGGAAGGCATCCATCTCCGGTTGGGTGCCGACGGTGATACGAACGTGGGTCGGCCAGACGGGCCAGACCCGTCCGATATATACATTGCGCTTGGCCATCGCGTCGATCACTTCTTTGGCGGGGCGCTTGGTATCAACCATGAAGAAGTTGGTTTCGGACGGAACATAGTCATAGCCCCTGGTGGCGAGCCAATCGAAAGTCTTTTGACGGATGGCGGCGTTCAATTGTTTGCGCTCCGAAACGAGATTCTCGTGCTTAAGGCTTGCGGTAGCAGCGGCCACGGCGGTAATCGGCATGGCGCTCCCGCTATTGTAGGTCTCCAGCTTCTCCAGCAAGTCGGGACGCCCGATGGCCACACCACAGCGAATGCCAGCCATACCGTAAATTTTTGAGAAAGTTCGCAGCACGATGACGTCTTGGCCGGCTTTGACTAGATCGAGGACGGAAGTGCCATTCGAAAAATGGATGTAGGCTTCGTCGACGAGGACCACGGAGCCTTTCGGCTTCGCGGCGAGGAGTTGCTCGATGTCGGAGTGGGAGGTCATTGTTCCCGTAGGATTGTTCGGGGTACAGACGTAGAAGAGGCCGGCGTCTGGGGCGGCCGCGACCATGGCCTTGACGTCGTGTGCATAGGATTTCGTCAACGGAGTTTTGACGACGCGTGCTCCGGAGAATTTTGCCGCATGCACTCCGGCTTCGTAGCCTGGATCGGCGGTGACGTAGCTCTTGGTTGGCGAAGTGAACGAGAGCACCGAGAAGTGCAGCGACTCGCTGGAGCCGGGAAAAACGCGCACGTATTCCGGTTTGAGGCCCTCCATCTCGGTGAAAGTTTTGACGAATTCTTCCTTGAGCCAGTAAGAATAGCGGCCGCCCTGCGGGGCCATATCCACGATGGCCTTGCGCGCGGCGTCGCACGGACCCAGGGGATTTTCGTTCGCGTCGATGACGACCGCTCCTGGATGAAAAACCTTGCGGTCCTCCGCCGCAAGGGATGCTTCGGTAGCGATACGGAAAGCCATGGCCGCGGTGGCGGCAGCTGACAACTGGAGAAACGTCCTCCGCGAACTGTTTGAAAGAATCTCGTTGGTTTTCATCGGCCCTCCTCAAATGTGCGAATATCTTGGGTTGAATAATCCCGCTGCATTCTCTCGGCCGCAAAAGTGCGAGGATCGGTCCATCCAGCCTGCGCCTCACTATAGCACCGAAGCGGGGAAGGATTTAAGCACGGAGTTGCAAGACCGACGAATCGGCGAGTGCCCTTGCATTTTGAATGGCAATCAGCGAGAAATTTGATGGCGAAGAACAGATAGATTCCAGCGTGAGACGCGGTCTAAACTTTTTCTTTTTGTGAGAGGCATTGCGAATTGCGGAGGCCGCATGAGTCAAGCAGCAAAAGAGGGCGCCGTCACAGCGTCCATAGGCGAACGAATCGAGGCGCTGGATTGGAGCGACGCTAAGCAGTCTCTTTCGGAGCGCGGCTACGCGGTTACAGCTCCAGTTTTGTCGCCAGCAGAATGCGCGGAGCTCACCGCGCTTTATGACGACGCGAGCCGTTTTCGAAGCCACGTCATTATGGAGCGCTATCGTTTCGGCGTCGGCGATTACAAATATTTCGCCAACCCGCTCCCGGAATTGGTCGCTGATCTCAGGCGCAGCGCTTATCCGCATCTCGCAGAAGTTGCCAATCACTGGGCCGAGATGCTTGGAGAAAATGCTTCTCACTATCCCCGCGACCATGACGCATTTCTAAAAATTTGCCATAAAGTTGGACAGACCAAGCCCACACCGCTGATGCTGCACTACGAGGCCGGCGGCTTCAACTGTCTGCATCAGGATCTTTATGGCGAGGTCAGCTTTCCCCTGCAAATCGTGTTTCTGCTAGGCCAGCAAGGCCGTGATTGGGAAGGCGGAGAATTCATTCTTGTCGAGCAGCAACCGCGGGCGCAGTCCAAGGCGCAGGTGGTCACTGCGGACCAGGGCCAGGCGATCATTTTTACGACACGCTACCGGCCGGTGAGAGGTTCGCGCGAGTACTACCGCGTGAATCTGCGGCACGGCGTGAGCCGCGTGCACCGCGGCACGCGTTACACGCTGGGCATTATTTTTCACGACGCGAAATGATATGCAAAGCGGTTGAGCGGGAAACAGGCAGGGATTTCCATTGATACGTCGATAGCAAGACGCAATTATTCGTGGCCGCCGCCGAGTTCACGCACAATGGAGCCGACGAAGGATTTTGCGTCGCCGAAGAGCATGAGGGTCTTGTCGAGATAATAGAGCGGGTTTTCAATTCCTGCAAAACCCGCGCCCATGCTGCGCTTGATCACCATTACCGTGCGAGCCTTGTCCACGTCGAGAATCGGCATGCCGAAAATCGGGCTCGAAGCGTCGCTGCGCGCGGCGGGATTGGTCACGTCATTCGCGCCAATCACCAGCGCTACATCTGTCTGCGGAAAATCGCCGTTGATTTCGTCCATGTCCAAGAGCTTGTCATAAGGGATGTCCGCTTCGGCGAGCAGAACGTTCATGTGCCCCGGCATGCGACCCGCCACAGGATGAATTCCAAACTTTACGTCCACGCCCCGTTTTGTCAGCGCGTCGTATAGTTCGCGCACTTTATGCTGAGCTTGCGCCACGGCCATTCCGTACCCCGGCACGATGACCACCTTGTTCGCCGCGGCGAGAATCGCGGCGGCTTCCTCCGGCGTAGCGCTGCGCACAGGACGCGACTCCTGTTTGCCTGCGGCCGCCGTCTGCTCTTGTCCAAACGCGCCGAAGAGCACATTGGTGAATGACCTGTTCATGGCTTTCGACATGTTGATGGAAAGAATGAGGCCGGAAGCTCCGTCGAGTGCGCCCGCGATGATCAGGAGTTTGCTGTCGAGCACGAAACCCATCGCGGCCGCGGAAAGCCCCGCGTACGAATTCAAAAGGGAAATTACCGTCGGCATATCGGCGCCGCCGATGGGAATGATCATCATCACGCCGAACAAAAGAGGAATACCGACGATCAGCGGGAAGAGCTGTACCTTTTCCGGGTGCGCTACGAGCATGCCCGCGACAACGATGGCCACGCCCAGGAGCCCGAGGTTGACGATGTTCTGTCCCTTATAGGTGATGGGCCGCTGCGGCAGCACCTCCTGCAATTTTCCCGCGGCCATCAGGCTGCCGGTAAATGTCAGCGAACCAAGGATGACTTCGAGTGAGAGCACGCCCATCATGAAGCGTGGAACGTCCGGGGTGCGCAAATAAAATTCCGTTGTGCCAACGAGGGTCACGCACAATGCGCCAAACGCGTGGCTCAGCGCGGTTCGTTGAGGAACGGCGGTCATGGCCACTTCGCCGAGCGGCACGCCGATGATCGTGCCCAGCACGAGGCCGATCACAATCCATTTGTATTCTAAGCCGTGGTGCAGCAAGGTGCCGGCAATTGCCAGCAGCATGCCGAGCTCGCCGGCGAAGACGCCGCGGCGCGCGGTCGTCGGCGAGCTCAGCCATTTCAGCGCGAGAATAAAAAGCGCCGTAGCAATCAGGTAGGTGATTTCGATGATGGCGTCCAAGCCGGGCAGGTTGGTCATGGTTTCTTCGGCCCGCTGGCCTTGAACATTTTGAGCATGCGGTCGGTAATCAGGAAGCCCCCAACGATGTTGCTGGTCGCCGCGACGATGGCGATCGTTCCCAGAGTCTTCGCGAGCATCGCGCCGTGTGCATGGTATTCACCTGCGAGAAGGATGGCTCCGACCACGGCGATGGCATCGAGCGCGTTCGTCAAGGACATCAGAGGTGTATGCAGAAGCGGGGAAACGCGCCGTATGACTTCAAATCCGATGAAAGCGGCCAGCATGAAAACGTAGAGGCTGGTAAGGAGATCCAGCTTCATGACTTCGCCACCTCCCTCGATTCAGCCGGTAGGGCGGGGAGGGAAAAAAACTCCCTGACGCGTGCATTCACAACTTCCCCCCCATGCGTCAGCATCGTCTCCTGCGCGATTTCGTCATCCATGTTAAGTTGCAGCTTTCCATCCTTCACAAGATGCAGCAGGAAGGCGGTGACGTTCCGTGCGTACATCTGGCTGGCGTGATAAGGCACGGTGCTTGCCAAATTGAACCATCCGATGATTGTCACTCCATATTCCACGACGATCTCGCCCGGCCGAGTAAGCTCGCAATTGCCGCCGCGTTCGCCGGCCAGATCGACGATGACCGAGCCTGGCGCCATGCTCGCGACCATCTCCTTAGTCACCAAAATCGGAGGCTTCTTTCCTGGAATGACTGCTGCCGTGATCACCACGTCGCTTTCCGCCACGACTTTTCCTAACAGTTCGCGCTGGCGCTCGTAGAAGTTTTCATCCTGCGCCCGTGCATAGCCGCGCGCATCTTCGGCATCTTTGGCTTCAATCGGAAGCTCCAAGTCGTAGGCAGAAGCCACAGCGCCAAGCCGCCGCGCCGAGGCAATCGCCTGCAAACCGGCCACGCCCGCGCCAATCACAAACACGCGTGCCGGAGTAATCGTTCCCGCGGCCGTGGTGAGCATCGGAAAAATGCGTGGCGAAGTATCCGCAGCAAGCACGACGGCCTTGTAGCCGCAAATCGTGCCCATCGAGGAAAGCACGTCCATGCTCTGCGCGCGTGTGGTTCGCGGCATCAATTCCACGGAAAATGAGGTCACTCCCTTTGCTGCGATTTCCTGGATCGTTTCGATGGAGCCCAGCGGCCTCAAGAATCCAATGAGTACCTGGCCGCTGCGAAAAAGGGGAACGTCAGCTTTGCCAGTCTTGTCGTTGGACCCATAACAGAGAATTTGCACTACGATATCCGCGACACGAAACACTTCGGCGCGATCGGCGGCGATCTTCGCGCCTTTTGCAGCATAGTCCGCGTCCGGATAGCCGGCTGCTGCTCCAGCTCCCGCCTCCACCACCACTTGCAGGCCCGCTTTGGTCAAATTTGGAACGGCTGCAGGCACCAGCGCCACGCGGCGCTCTCCGGGAAAACTCTCTCGGGGCACACCTACAATCATGAAGCTTCCTCCGATGCTGAAAAGCAGAACTGTTGTTGTGAATTGCAATCGGCCGGGGAAATAAACTCAATCCATTTCAAGAAGAGGCCAACCCTCCGCTGGCTCGAACGCTCCAAATCATACACTCACAGAAGCCAGGTTTGTTAGATCACGCAATTATTGTTCAATGTCGCGAATCTCTCATGTTGCCAGGTCGCAACGCTCCGGAGATCGTTGTGACCTAACTGCGCACAGACAAAAAAGGAGGAACCGCTCCGCGGTCCCTCTTTTTCCTAACTTGGAACTCGGCGAAAGAAATGCCGAGGTTAATTGCTCCCTTGCGTTTTATCCGAGGGTGTGGCCGCGGACGCTTCGCCGATGGACAGTTCATACTTTTTGCCACCGAAGAAGATTCCCGTCAGCTCCTTGTTACCAGCCTGGTCGGTGTTGGTGGAATAGCCACTCCCGGTTTGGGCCGACTTTACCGGAAGAATCTGCGCCGGCACCTTGGCTACCGTGTCCCTACCACTGGAAATGGTGAGTTCAACAGTCGGTCCGTTTCCAGTCCATTCGACTTGATACCTGCCGGCCGGGAGTTGCTTGCCGGCGACAGTAACGGTTTCGTCGACGTTCAATGTACCCTTGGTGGTATTGCCGGCGATGGCGCTGGCTGCAAGCAACAGCGAAAATGTCAGCAATCCTGCGGTGAATTTCGTCTTTCTCATAAGAGTCTATTTTCCTTTTGTCTTCGCCTCGCGGAAGCGAATCAAGACGTTCATTCCCGCTGAGGAAAGCATGATTTGACTACGCTTATTTGATTAGGAAAAGAGCCTCCAGGTTACATCTTCAGCAACAAAAAGATTTGCACGAATGCATTAGAAAATCGATTTAGCTAACGGTATTGTGCTCAATGACTTGCCGTGTACTTCATGGGAAATACGGATGTCAACCCTTGGGCAGCTCACAATTCAGCTTACAGCAGGAAATTCGTCAGCAGTGGATTAGAGTACAGAGCGAAAGGATTGGTTACGGTGACGCTGTTCCAAGTGAAGCCCTCTTGCAGGTCCTGTGTGAGGAGAAGGCGGCATCCGCCCTCGGAGGCAGAGGCAAGGACCACGCCATCCCAAAAACTGAAACGGTGCGTGGCAGCAAGCTCGGCGGCGCCAACATTTTGAAATTGCAGACCGACTAGCGGAGAATAGAGGTGTCATCCGAATATGGATTCTCCAGGCTCAAATTTATATCCCGCAAACAACGATTCCCCCGCCCGCGAAAAACTTCTCTCTCTGCGCCTCGCTCTTCTCCGCCTCCACAAGACGCTTCTCAATATGGAACGCCGCGAATACGAACGCGAGCACGGCTACGTCAACACCGGTGAGCTCTTCCGCCTGGTCATTGACCACGCGCAGTTCGCCTGGCTGCACAACATTTCCGAATTCGTCGTGCGCATTGATGAAACTCTGACTGCCAAAGAGCCCGTCACCCCGGAATACACCAGCGGGGCTATTGCCCTTGCCCGGAAAATATTCGTTCCGACGGAATCGGGCGATGCCTTCCAGAAAAAATATTTCGACGCCATCCAGAACGACCCGGCGGTAGTAATTGACCACGCCGAGCTAGCCCGCCTCTTCAACAACGAGCCACCGGACTCTTCCACTCCGTAGTTTTTTGGATTCCCTGTTAGACTTTCTCAGTTAGCCGGAGATAGCGGGGGAACTCTTGACTGTGGATCTCAACAATGTAACCGTCAGCCACAACGAGGAAGCCCAGCGTTTCGAATTGCACGTTGATGACCTTCTCGGCTTGCTCACTTATCGGCGCTTTCCCGATCGCATCGTTCTCACACACACTGAAGTGCCAGAGCCACTCGAAGGTCACGGCCTGGCAGCGAGGCTTGCCCGTTCTGCCCTCGATTTCGCGCGTAGCAATCATCTCCGCGTCGTGTCACTCTGCCCCTACGTGTCCAATTTCATTCGCAAGCACTCTGAATATCAGGATCTCGTTTCTCTCGAAGACTTGCAGAAGCTGTTGTCCGACTGACTCGCTCTTTATGTCCTCGACACAAGCTGCCCTGAAATCCTTACCGGAAAAGTTGGTGATCCGCCGCCTCCGTCGCGCTGAACTTCCGGCTAATACCGCCAAGCTGGCGCGCTTCCTCATCGGAAAAATTGTCGTCCGCGACCTCCCCACTGGCCGCCTCAGCGGCCGCATCGTCGAAACGGAAGCCTATCCGCCCGGCGATCCCGCCGGACATCATTTCCGTGGCCCGACTCCACGCATTCGTTCGATGTATCTTGCGCCTGGCCATGCCTACATTTTTTTCAACTACGGCGCGCACTTCATGCTCAATGTCGTGAGCGAGCCTGCTGGAGTCGCCGCGGCCATACTCATCCGGGCGCTCGAACCACTCGAGGGCCTCGAGATCATGCGCCAGAACCGCAAGACCACTCGGCCTCTTGATCTCACCCGCGGTCCCGGCCGCCTTGCCGCCGCGCTTCAAATCGACCGCCGTCACGACGGTCTTGACCTCTGCGCCCGGGGCCCGCTTTGGCTCGGCGAAAGCAACCATCCCGTCGGGCCGATTGGAAAAACAGTCCGCATAGGTATCACTCACGCCGCCGATCGACTCCTGCGCTTTTACGAACGGGGCAACCCCTTCGTCAGCGGTCCGAAGCGCCTTCTCCAGAGCTAGCCGCAAATCTTTCTGCTGAAGTTTCACTGGATTTAGAATTGGTGAGGGGAACTTTGAAATCAGTTTCTCAGTCGCCGCTAGTTGCTGCAACACTGTCGCACACGGTGCGAAAATTTTCGTACCATGTTTCAGTAAAGTTGGTGACGATCTGTTCCGCGGACCGCCCTGCGATCATTACGCCGGCATGAACGACGTCTCCCCAGGTGTGCACGCGCGTGCCTTTTCTGGCATGCTCCTCAAAGCTGACCCACTGCGCCAGTACCACCCCAAGCGCGTGGTCGATCCAACCGACTTTGTGCGCGGGCTGGCAGTTGGTGATCACGTGACTCACCACCGTTTTCACTGGCTCCAGCACTTCGATGTCGAGCCGGCTGCCCGCTTCCCATGGCCTTCCTTCCCGCCATTGCACTTCGCCGTAAATATTTGCGAACTCATTCCATCGCCGCCAATTCGAAAAAACCTCCCAAGCGAGCTTGCGGCTGGCCTTGGTCGTCACAGAATATTGAAATCGAAACATAACTTGCTTTCTTGCACTCCCATCTTTTGGTTTGCTGAGGAATTCCCCAACGAGGGCCCGCAGGGACTATTCTTTATACATTGTATCTTTAACGATGTAAAGGATATAATCTTGCGCGATAAAGAGTAGGAGGGTTGCCGCATGCCGCGCAAGGCCGATGTACGTCTCGAAGGCCGTATCCTGGATGCCGCCTATCACCTGTGGAGCACACGTGGCGAACATTCTCTCACCATGCGCGCCGTCGCCAGGGCTTCAGCCACGACCACACCGACCCTTTACGAACGTTTTTCAAACAAGGAAGATCTCCTCACGCTGCTCCGCCGCCGCGCTCGCTTGAATCTTTTCTCGGCTATCAAGCGTTCGCGCACTCCCTCGCAGGTTTGCCGCCGCGTCCTGGACTTCTTCGCGGCCCATCCCAACGACTTCCGCCTTATCTCCGAGGATTGGGCCATCGCCTTCGCGCGCAGAGAAGACATGCCTTCCTTCGAGTTTCTGAAACGGAGTCTGGCCACGCAGCTTGGTGGCCGACCGGACCAGCACACTCCCGTGGCCCTCGCGCTCGTCGCCCTCCTGCACGGCACGGCTGCACTTCTCCATTCCGTGAATATCCATCAGAAAATCTCCCGTGATTTCCGCCAGGCATGCACCTGCGCTTGCGAAGCTTTGATCCGGGGCGCATCGGCAAAAGCCTCTCATTCAAAGCATCTCGCGGCAGGCGCTGACGAGCCGGTCGCTAACCGATAGGAACGCCACTCCCCTTCCAACCTGTTTCGTGCCAGAATGTGGGTGACGAGCGCCCGGCCCCAGGCGCCTGCGAATCGCAAGTCGAGACGTTCCAGCCCTGCCTTAGACGCTGCGGTGCTCTTTCGGCGTCCGCGCCCACGCTGTTGGGGTTGTCCCCACCAGCCGGCTCACAAGTACTCGACGTGGGAGGTGCTCAATGAGCGAATTCTGGAATCAATGTGAAGGCCAGGTGATCGACAATCGATTCCGGCTTCGTCAATACCTCGGAGGCGCGGACGACTCCGCCGTTTTCCTCACGCAGCTCGCGGATCCGCAATCCAAAAGAGCAGCCATCAAATTCATTCCCGCCGGCCCCAACGCCGACCACCAACTCTCCCTATGGCGCCGCGTCAAGCAACTGGAGCATCCAAATTTGCTCCGCATTTTCGAGACTGGCCGGTGGCGGCTCCAGAACAGGGATCGTCTCTATGTGGTGATGGAGTATACCGAAGAAAATCTGGCGCAAATTCTCCCCCAGCGAGCTCTCACGGAATCCGAGGTTCGCGAAATGCTCGGACCGGTGCTCGATGCGCTTGTTTTCCTCCATGGCAAAGGCCTCGTTCATTCGCGCATCAAGCCTTCAAACATCCTCGCCACCGCCGATCTGCTCAAGCTCTCCAGCGACGCTCTCTTCCGCATCGGCGAATCGCGCAAATCATCAAGCAGGTTCGATGTTTACGACGCTCCTGAAACCGCGGCTTCTGCGCTCACTCCTGCCGCTGATGTTTGGTCGCTCGGGATGACCCTGGTCGAAACGCTCACGCAGCGCGTACCTGCATTACAGCCCGGAAGCCAGGCCGACCCGTTCGTCCCCGATACCCTTCCACAGCCTCTTCTCGACATCGCGCGCCACGCGCTTCGCCGCGATCCCCGGCGCCGCTGGACTATTCCGGAAATCGCCGTGCGTCTCAACCCCGTCGCGGTCGCAGCTGCCGCGGGACAATCCATTTCTCCTTTGGCCGTACCGCTTTCCACCGTTCCGCCGGTCCCTGCGGCAAAATTGCAGATTCCGGCGTTCGAACCAGCCGAATCAAATGCGACGCCGCGCCCAGCGCGCCAGCAGGCTGGAGAAGAGCCGCGGCAGGCTCTAGTTCTCCCGAATTATGTCGTTCCTGTTGCCGCTGTGCTTCTGATCCTCGTTGCGATCTTCGCGCTGCCGAAAATCCTGGGCCATCGCGGCGATTCTTCTTCGTCCGCATCAACCACTACTGCGGCAACCGCAGCGCCGCCAAAACCGATCGAGCAGCCCGCGCGCCGTGCAGCCCCGCCGGCCGCAAAACCTTCCCCGGTATCGGATTCGCACAATTCACTGAACGCCGCCGCTGCGGAGAAAAAGCTGGCCACGCGTCCGCAGGCGTCGCCTGTGCCCACGTCAGCCACTGCTGCTGTGCGCACGGAGACATTCCCATCCGCAAACGCGCCGAGCGCTTCCGAGCCATCTTCGGCGCGCGGCGAAGTCCTCGATCAAGTTTTGCCGGAGGCTTCCCCGGGAGCCCTCGCAACGATTCGTGGCGTGGTTCGCGTCAGCGTGCGCGTGCGGGTCGATCCCGCTGGGACTGTCTCCGATGCTGCACTGGATTCTCCCGGGCCCAGTCCATACTTCGCCGACCTCGCGCTGAAAGCCGCCCGCCGCTGGCAATTTACTTCACCAGAAGCCGGCGGTCACAGCGTCCCCAGCGAATGGCTGATACGTTTCCAGTTCACGCCGAGCGGCCCCAAGGCTTTTCCCACGCAAACAATGCGCTAGCATTCGGGGGGAAGCACTCCGAAGGCTGCACCGAGGCAATTGTTTGTTTGCCCAAGACCAAAAGCTACCGCTTATGGAGATTGCAAGTGTTACCCAGGAGCAGCGGGCTCCAGACGGTAGCCTTGCACGTATTCGTAGGCAACGCTCCAGATGGCCCCGCCGGTTGCGGCGAAGAGGAGCTCCTCGATGGGCACGCCAAGAACGTAGATTCCAAGCAGGTTGGGGATGTTGTAGTACCGCTGGATGAAGCCCGGGTAGAGGAAGAGAAAAATCAAGAACAAAGCAAAATACAAAAGCGCGAAACTGACCGCTCCGGTGAGCATGGTGGGAATCAGGTCCGAGCGAATACAGGCAATAACCAGGGCGCCGATCGCGAAGGCGATGATGGTGTTGTAGATGGTCTTGCCCGGATGCCACAGCTCAAGGACGATGAAAACCGATATGACGACAATGAAAGGCGCGAAGTGCCGTTTACGCGCCACCTTTCGCAGCGCAGAAAGTCTCTCCTTCAGAAGGATTTCAGCCACCGCGGAGGCGATGCCGCCCACCGCACCGGCCCATAGCACGTCTTCGATGCCAACCCGTATTCTCAGGTCGAGATCAAAGAGCGACGGAGGCGTCCAATACTGAGGAACAAAAAGGATACTCGTGAGCGCCATGGGCGCGGAGATCAGCGTGCCCCAGCGGATCTCGGCGCGATAGCTTTTTCCAAGAAGGTAGCAAGCCAGCCAGGCCGCGCCAAAGATGAGCACTCCGACTAGATACGAGTAATGATAGTTTGGCAATGGAAACTACCCGCGGGAGAGTGGAGTGAGTCTACTCTATGGTTGCCAGCGAAGTCCAAGTCCTTTGTCGTTGTAAAGCACCCGCCGCGCTGATTCCGAGGGAGTTATTTGTGCAAACTCAGTTCCCAAGATCAGAGGCAATGGTGGCTAGCGCCGGAGTTTCGGCGCAGCTCTGGCCACGTCGACCTCTCAACTGGCGGCGGCATCCGCGGACGTTTCTGCACGCGTCTCCGTTGTCGTGCCGACAGATTTGGCCGTAATTTCGAGTCCATTCTTGTTCATATCGAATCTCTGCTTCCTGTCCAAGCCTTTGACAAACTCACGTGTCGCCTTGCCGACGGCTCCAGGAAGACTGGTCGCCTCCACTTTGGTTGTCGATTCCCTTGTTTCTTCATTTCGATCCCGAAAACGAAATTGCACCTCAAATGTTTTCATGCTCCTAACCTCCCTTTCCTGACGGTGAAAAACAAAAACCGGTTCGCGCGGTCCAAACCATCTGTGGATCTTAAAATTGCCGTAACGTCTAGCTGCGACGGCGCTTTCGGCTCGCAGCTTTCTTTCCAGAGGCCTTGCTTTTTAGGGCCTTAATCTCGGCCTTAAGTTTCTCGTTCTCTTTCGCCAACGCATCACGGCTAGTGGTTATCGTTTCGAGGTCGTTTCCCACTTGGCCGTTCTCTTTCTGAAGTTCCGCGACCTGGGCCTTCAATTTCTCGTTCTCTTGCAGAGTTTTTGTGTCCTTGCAGGCAGTCAAGGGCAAACTCAGCGCTACCGCCACGGCAAGTCTCGCCCAAGTTTTTTTTCGCCACATACGTCATCCTTCATCGATAAAGTTTGAATTGCAACTGGAACGACCTATAGCGGGTGAGGAGGGCAGCCACCGCTAGCACCTGGGCCAGCGTAATGGAGTTTCCTAGATCGCGCAAGTACCCCCATGGGGCACTTAGGCCAGCCTGATGCGGTCCGATTCACGGCGTACTCGGAAAAAATCCGCGGCCGTATAGCGCATTCATCGGAAACTGAGCCGTTGGGGGCCGCGCGCCTCACTTGCAAAGCAGGGCTGGGCCAACTACGCTACTGGGCCTGAGGAAAACAAGAGCCACTTCATGGGTGAACTGCGACCGGAACTGATTGCGATGGGATTTATCTGGTACGTTGCATTTCTTTTCTCGACCACCTGCCACGAAGCCGCTCACGCGCTGGCCGCCAAAATTGGCGGGGATGAGACTGCATTTGCCGGCGGACAGGTTTCGTTGAATCCGGTTCCGCATATCCAACGTGAGCCGTGGGGAATGGTGGTTTTCCCGATCCTATCCTTGATCGTGACGGGCAATCTGTTCGGCTGGGCGAGCGCGCCGTACGATCCGCTATGGGAGCGACGGCATCCCCGGCGGGCCGCATGGATGGCGCTCGCGGGTCCGGCGACAAACTACACGCTGATGCTCATCGCGGCGGTGATCCTGCGGCTGGGCTGGGCTTACCACTGGCTGCGGGTTGACGAAAGCACTGGTCGCGCGGACTTCGCCGCCAGCGTTCTGGGGGTTTTCTTCTTCCTCAATCTGCTGCTCGGAACGTTCAATCTGCTTCCGGTTCCGCCGCTCGACGGCAGCACGGGCATCATGTTGTTCATGGGAGAAGTTCGTGCCCAGCGCTACCTGGACTGGTTGCGGGGCAACAGTTACGCGATGGTAGGTCTGCTGGTGGCGGTTGTGGGGTTTCCCTATATTTTTAGACCGATCGAGGGCGTCACCATGTTCACGTTGCTCCCGGAGGAGCTCATTCGGCCTCTCTTTCGGACCATATTCCCACGCTGAGCTTGCTGCGCCATTTGTGAACACGCGGCTCTAGGTGTCCCGTGTCCGGACAGTTTCAGAAAACTAGTATCTTGCTAAATACTGTAGTTTCATGCATTTGACTTAAATTCGCGTGGCAAGGCGTTTGCAATTTCCACCTGCAGAGGTAGCTCGTGCAATTAACTACCCAAGACCCCGTCACCGATTCGTACCCCGTGGAAGCATCAGGTTGGGATAGCGCTCAATCCTTCTTCGTAGAGAAGTCCGAACTCACGTGGGATGAAGCGACTGGGAAGCACCTGACCCTCTCTCGATGCCTCTGCCCTGGATCGCTCATCTTTCTGCGACTTTTGCAACCCGTCTCCCAGGATCGCTCCCTCTCCGTGGCCTACCAGGCACAGCACGTCGGAGTGACACCCGACGGACAGCAAAAGTTCCGTCTCAGCCAGATTCAGCCGGATTCCGTCTCGAAGGATTAATCGGAAAATCCAAGAGCAGCGCAAGAAAGCCAGTCGGACGCCAACGCGCCTAAGGGAGTGTGCGGAGGGGCCCATTTGTGTTGATTGCAGCGGCTCTGTGCCGGAATGGGAAGAAGGGGAAGGCTGTTGGACCGAATTGGGGCAGAAGACTGGGCTCAAGGAACGGATTTGAGCCAGGAGGAGACCCAGATGCAGGGAAAGTCCGAGCCGGCCGTGACTAAGGCTTCGCAGAGAAGAATAACTATTATTGTTTCCATAGAGTTGTGAGAGTGAGGCAATGCGCTGGGAAAACCAAGGAATGGATTGCGAGAGAGGGCGAGGAATGGCAGACAGGTTGCCAGAAACAGGGCATTGTGGGATTGGCATCGACAAAGACGTTTGATGTCGTCGCTCCGAAGTCCGCTTTGAGGCCCTGCATCCTGGATGACGATCCTGCGCAGCTGGAAATGTTGTCGGCGGTGATCGCGGATTTGGGATATGAGGCTGTATCCACGTCAGATCCAGAGGAGGCCCTGAAGCTGGTGAAGAATGGCCAGTGCCGGCTGGTGCTGGTGGACGTGCACATGCCGGGGATGGATGGATACCAATTCCTGGATCGCGCGACCCGGAGCGATCCAGGAGTGCACACCATTCTGATGACCGGAGATTACACGTTGGATTCCGCGCTGGAAGCCATCCGCCGTGGAGCGTCTGACTTCTTGCCCAAGCCCATCGGCCGCGCGCGGTTGAAGAGGTCGCTGGACGAGGTCGCGGCCCTTTACGACCAGAGGCGCCGCGTGAGGGCGCTCGAGGAACAACTGCTGAAGGATCTGGAATTTCACGGCATCGTGGGGAAAAGCCCCGCGATGCTGGAAGTGTTCGATTTCGCGAGGAAGGTCGCGCGGCACTATACCAACGTTCTGCTGGTAGGACCCACCGGAACGGGGAAAGAGCTGGTGGCGAGAGCCATCCACCAGATCAGCCCGGTGAGCCAGCAAAAACTGGCGGTATGCAACTGCTCGGCGATGGTGGACACCCTGCTGGAGAGCCAGCTCTTTGGACACGTGCGCGGCGCGTTTACCGGAGCGACGGACACGCGGCCAGGTTTGTTCGAGTATGCCAACGGCGGTACGGTGTTTCTGGACGAAGTGGGAGAAACATCGCTGCCGATGCAGGCAAAACTTCTGCGGGTGATCCAGAACCGGGAGATCCAGCGGGTCGGTTCGCCTGAGGTGCGGCACATCAGCGTAAGACTGATTGCCGCGACCAACCGGGATTTGCGCGCCGAGGTGCTGGCGGGGCATTTTCGCGAAGATCTTTTTTACCGCCTGAGTTCGATTCAGATCCGCATTCCATCGCTGACCGAGCGGCTGGAAGACATTCCGCTGCTGGTGCAATTCTTCCTGAAGAAATATAACACCGCTTACGGAAGAAATATCTTCGGGTTGACGCGGCGTGCGCAGACGGTATTGCTGAGGCACGCGTGGCCGGGAAATGTGCGGGAGTTGGAGAATGTCATCTCCAGCGCCTGCATCACGGCAACGGGAGACTTCATCGATCTGGCGGATTTACCGGAGCAATTGCAACAGCGGGACGCGCGTTCCCTCGAAGGCGACGACTGGAAACCGCTTTCGCTCGACGAGGTGCGCAAGGTGCACATCCAGCGAGTACTGGAGATGTGCCAGGGCAACCGGCTGAGGGCCGCGCAATTTCTGGGAATCGGGCGAACCAGTTTGTATCGCTACCTGAAGCGTGACGGCGTGGATACCAGAAAAGATAAATCCGGCGGGCAGTAGCCTGAGATTCGTCGCGTCAGCGGGAGCAGTCGATTCGTTTGTAGACGCAAGATGTTCCATCCCGAAGCAGTTTCCCGCCCTGAAGCAGGATGTGAAAACCAAGCAAATTTGCAAGCCGTTCAAAAGGCGGGGATTGCACCGAGCCCAGGTTTTGGTACTCAACCTGCTTTCACTAGCCGCGGCAGCGAACCACGAGGGCGGCAGACCTCGGTGCGAAGCAGCGGAGCTTCTATTCGGAATTCAAGGAGATGCAGGCGGACGACGAACAGAGCAGTCACACGAGCACGATTCGCCAAACAGTTCCCACCCCAAGTAGTTCCACAACTAACTGCCAGCAACCAGCCAGAAACCCCTGGAGCGCCGCGTGGCCTGGTCCCACGCGAAACGCGGCGCTCATTCCTCCCAAGTGAACTATGCAAATCGCAATTAGCCGGCGCGTTGCTCCAGCAGCGCGGGAAAGACAGTTGATGTGGTATGCTGCCATTTCCCGTTTCGCCAACCGAAGACAAGAAAGCGGACCGCTCCGCGGCCACGCATGACAAGGAGAGAAAAGATGAGAACCAAGTCCCTGGCAGGGGTGTTGATGGCGTTGCTTATGATGGCGGCAGCCACGGCGGCATCAGCCCAAGAATTGACGCAGGCGGACAAGGACAAAGCACTCCAGTATCTGGAATCAACAAAGAAAGGCGTTCTGGAAGCGACCAAAGGCTTGTCGGAAGCGCAGTGGAACTTCAAGCCGGCGCCCGACCGCTGGTCAGTAGCGCAGGTGACAGAGCACATCGCCGCCGCGGAGGACTTTATGCGCGAAATCTTGAAGGAAAAGGTCATGATAGCCCCGTCGGGGGAAGCGGGGCGCGACGTCAAGAAAACCGACGAAGGTGTGCTGGCGATGGTTCCCGACCGCACCCACAAAGCGCAGGCGCCGGAACCCCTCGTGCCGACAAACCGTTTCGGATCTCCGGAAAGCTCGCTCAAGCATTTTGCCGAGAGCCGCGCGACGACGGAAGATTTTCTGAAAACCACCACCGGCCTGCGCGATCACGTGACGGAAAGCCCGCTGGGAAAGATAGATGGGTACGAGTTTGTTCTGTTCATCGCGGCGCACAGCGAGCGTCACACCAAGCAGATCAATGAAGTGAAGGCCGATCCCAACTTCCCGAAGAAGTAGTACAGAAAAGTTTCAAACACTTAGAACACAGAGTTCGCAAAGAGATCAAGCGCCGCGCGGGACGGATTGGATAGTGCCTTCGCGGCGCTTCCCGTTTTTGACTAGCGTCAGCGGCTGTTGCCGATGAGCAAAGCGTTGCTGGCGCTAGTGACCGGCACAGTGATGGTGTTGTCCATGCGAACGAGCATTCCCGTTTGCGCGGGAAGCTCGAGATCTTTGCCCTTCCGAGCGACGATGTAAGCGGCGCTGCCCGCAAGACCGAAGCCGAATCCGCGCACGACGTGGCTGAAGACCGCGCCGATGAGAGTGCCGCCGCCGGTGCCGATGGTCGCGCCAACGATGTCCCCCTTGACGTCGTGCTTTTCCTGAACGACCTGGCCTTCTTCAATCTTGACGTCATTGCGGCGCTTGCCCTCGGCCTGTCCGTGCGGTTGCTCGATGGTGATGAGGCTCATCTGCACGGGGATGAGGCGGCTATCGACTTCAATGGATCGGAACGTAAGGTTCATATACGCCTGGCCGCGAAACATGGAAAAGTGGCGGGCTCTCTCGACGGTGCCGATTACGCCGTTTACGCGCGTGCCGGCGGGCAGCAACAACTGGCTGCCAAGGTAGACCGGTTCAGCGACGACGGCGACAAAAGGATCGCCATCCCTGGCCACAGCGCTGCTGATTCCGCTCAAGAGCGTGAGATGCACTTGCGTCCCCTGAAGGACCTGACGCGGCTCGGCGTAAGAAGAAGGCGGCGCGGTGCAAACGAGTGCTGCCGCCAAAAGAAATGATGAAGCGATTTTCATGGACTCCTCCTGCGCGCACTGAGTGTGCGGGATGTGGCCCCGTATCGTGGGGCGACACAGAGGCGATGCCTCAGCGTGTTCCGCTGGCGCGGCGGACCCCGTCTCCCGGCTCAGCCGGGACGCGGGAAGGATGGGGAGGAACTCCATCCGAAAGTAGACTACTCGATTTGCGGACGGCGAAATGCAGGTTTTTGATGATGTTTCCTGTAAGTCAAGAGCCCCGCGACAGCATCATGATTCGTTTGGGCAGGTGAAATTTTCCGGCGTATTGCTCCAGAGCTGCGGGAAGAGTATCTTTTGCGCAGGGTGTTGCCCATTCCGACGGAGGAGAGGCTTATGAAAGTCAATCGAACGGGAAGCGTCTGCGCAGCGTTGATCGGGCTTGCGGTGGTCGCGACGGGAGTTTACAGCCAGGAGAAAAAAGAGAGCGCTGCAGCCGCGCCCCCAAAAATTATGCATTTCGGCGATTTGAAGTGGACGCCATTGATTAAGGGATGCGATCTTGCGCCAGTCGCTGGCGATCCAAACGCCGAAGGAACGCCGTTCGTAGTGCGCCTCCGGTGTGTCGATGGAGCCAAGATCCCGGCGCACTGGCATCCGACCGATGAAAACGTAACCGTGTTGAAAGGAACATTTCTAGCAGGCATGGGCGAGACTTTCGACGAAACGAAAATGATGGCCATGAACGTCGGGAATTTTGTAGCCATGCCAAAGGAAATGCGGCATTTCGCGATGAGCAAGGGCGAGACCATCGTTCAAGTCCACGGAGAAGGCCCGTTCAAGGTGAACTGGGTGAATCCATCCGAGGTGCAGCCGCCGAACGCCCCGGCAGCAGCGAAGCCAAAATCCTGATCTGCGTGCGAGATTGGCGAGCAGAAGAAAGAACAAGCATAAACATTGGCGAAGAAGCCGACGCTGCCTTCTGGCTGGGCTGCAAACGCTATGTTAGACTTTTCTCTGCACTCGCGGGAAATGAACGCGAGTGCTGGAGCGTGGAACTTCGGGCTCTGTGCAACGAGGTCCCGCGAACCCCGCCAGGCCCGGAAGGGAGCAACGGTACCGGGATCACCTCGGGTGCCGCAGACCACCCGAAGTTCCTCTCACTGAAACGGTTTTTGATGCCCAGTCATCAGCTTTCACTGGGTGGAATCCTGAGGGATGCGTTTGCGTTTTTCTCCACTGATGATTAAGAACCGGGAAGTGAAAACTTTCTTATGAGCTACCAGGTCATAGCCCGCAAGTGGCGTCCGCAAACGTTTGACGATCTCGTCGGCCAGCAACACGTCACCGAGACGCTGAAGAACGCCATCAAGAACGACCGCGTGGCGCACGCGTACATTTTTTCGGGAGCGCGCGGCGTGGGTAAAACGACAGCGGCGCGCATCCTGGCCAAAGCGCTGAATTGCGTGAAGGGGCCGACCGCGACGCCTTGCGGAGAGTGCGATTCCTGCAGGGAGATTGCCGCGGGAACTTCGCTGGATGTGATTGAGATCGACGCGGCCTCGAACCGCGGCATCGACCAAATCCGCGAGTTGCGCGAGATGGTGCGGTACGCGCCAGCTGCTTCGAGAAGCAAAGTCGTAATCCTCGACGAAGCGCACATGCTGACAGGCGAAGCGTCTAACGCCCTGCTGAAAACACTCGAAGAACCTCCCGACCGCGTGATCTTCGTGATGGCCACGACGCAGCCGGAAGATCTTGTGGACACCATCCGGTCCAGGTCGCAGCATTTTCATTTTCGCGCGCTGACCTTTGCGGAAATCGCCGGACGCTTGGAAGAAATCGCGCAAAAAGAGAATTTGAAGATCGAGCCAGGGGCCATGGCCGTGATTGCCCGCATGGCCGAAGGCAGTTTGCGCGATGCGCTGTCGCTGCTGGAGCAGGCGCGGGCGTATTGCGGCGATACCATTCCGGATAAAGAAGTGCGCGAATTGCTCGGCGTGGTGCCGGATGATGCGCTGGAGGAACTGGTCGGCGCGATTGCGGAAGGGTCGGCGGATCGCGCGCTGGGGCTGGTGCACACCTTTCAGAAAGAAGGACGCAACCTGCAGCACTTCTGCAGGGAGGCTGTCCGGCACATGCGCAACCTGTTGATCGCGCGGACGTGCGGCGCGGATTCGGATTTGATTGCGGCGACGCCCGATCAGCGTCCGGCCCTGGCGAAAGCCGCAGCGCTCTTCAGCGAAGAAGACCTCACGCGATTTTTCCAGATTCTCCTGCAGACGGATGATGATCTGCGGCGAAAACCGGATCCACGCGTGCATCTGGAAATGGGACTGCTGCGGCTGATTAACGCGGCGCGACTTGCCCCGCTGGAGGAATTGCTCGCGGAGATGAAGAGCGGAGCGCCGGGCAGTGTGGCGAATTCCGGAATGGCGAGGGGCGCGTCCGCAGCCGTCGCATCCACATCATCCACAAAGAGCGTGGCTCCGAGTGCTGTGAACGCAGTCTCCCCGCAGCCGAAGCCGGAAACGAAAGCGCATTTCTCTTCCTCGTTTGCCACGCAAGGATCCGCGTCTGTGGCAGTTGGTGCTCCGGCGGAAGCCAAACAGTCCGTGGAGGCTGATGATTCGATTCCTGCGAAGAGCAATGGCGCGCCACCGCAGGCAATCGGAATTTCGCAGGAGCATGTTGCGGAGATCAAGGCCGCAGTACAGGCGCAGCAAAAGTTTCTTGGCGAACTCGTCGATAACAGCAGCCGCTGGGAGCTCGAGGGTGCGGAATTGCGAGTTTATTTTCCGCCACAGAAAAGTTGGTGCGCTGAAATGTTGGAAGGGCGCGAGTCGCTGGAAAAGATCCGTGTCATTTCGAGCAAGGTGCTCGGCCGGGCAGTGCGCGTCTGTGCTAAACTGGAAGCAGTTGCAGCAGTGGCCGCGTCGGCCTCGCGCAGCGCAGCAAGCGCGCAAGAGTTGCGCGCGCAGTTCGAGCGCGATCCGTTGGTGCAGTCGATGCTGCAACGCTTCGGTGGTAAAATCTCCGAAGTGAAACGGACCAAAGAGGAATCCTGATGGAAGTCAGCGCTCTCCAACAGATGCTATCGAAGGCCAGGCAGCAGATGGAAGACTTGCAGCGGCAGGTGAATTCCGTGACGGTGGAAGCTTCGGCCGGCGGCGGCATGGTCACAGTGAAAATGAACGGCCAGAAACAGATCGTGGACCTGCGCATCGAGCCGGACGTCTTCGCTAGCAAAGATCAGGAGATGCTTCAGGACTTGGTTCGTGCCGCAGTGAATGAGGCGTCGCGACGCGTCGACGAAGAACTCGCCAACCAGATGAAAAATATCGCTGGCGGCATTCCCGGAATCGCTGGCATGAAAATCCCGGGACTGTTCTGAAGTAATCCTCGAAGTTTAATTCCAAGGCGACAAATTATCGGAGGCAGGTTCTACTCTTGGAGCAACGCGCCGTCAACTGCGTTTTACATTCTTCCAAGGCGATCAATACCGAAAATTATCGACCAGCATGACGTTGACGGCGGGTGGCGCGAGCGTGGTGTACAGAGCATACCGTCCGTCGGGTGATATAGACAGCCCGGGCGCGCCTTCGCTGCCGAAACGATCCAAAGGAAGGACTTCAGAACTCTTGCGAGTTTTGAAGTCGTAGAAATAAATGCCGAGATTCTTGCGGTTTGGCAAATCGCCGTAATAAATGCCTTTTTCGGCAACGACAAAGTAAGCCCACGCGCTGGCGGGAGGAGCGTCCAGAATCTTCGTTTCTTCTCCGCCGCTGACGGGAACCCGCCAGATGCCTGGTAGCTCACGGCCCTTCGCATAATAAATAAATTTGCCGTCCCTACTGGGTTCCGGCGCAAACCCGCCGTGGCTCGTGACCTGAGTTGGAGTGCCGCCTTCGACCGCAACTTTCCAAATTTCCCAGGATCCCCCGCGGCTCGAACCGAAATAGATTGATTTGCCATCCACCGACCAATCCGCCACGCCGTTTTCGGTATCGCCGCTCGTGACCTGGCGCGGTTGGCCGCCTTCTGCATTGATCACGAAAATATGACTGTGCCCAGCCGGGCGCGAATCGAAGACGATTTGCGAGCCGTCGGGAGACCAGCGCGGCGTGCCGGTTAGCGGACCTTGAAAGTGCGTGAGTTGCACGAGATTGGAACCGTCGGCATCGCAGCGCCAGATTTCGTAACTGCCGGTGCGTGTGGATTGAAAAACAATTCGCTTGCCATCTGGTGAGTATTGCGGACCCTCTTCCAGTTCGGTCGAAGCTATGTACTTCGCGGGTGGCAATTGTTTGGTAGCAGCGCCGGGCACGGGAAGCTCCGCGCGCCAGATTTCAGAGACAAAGGAGAGATTTGTGTACGCGAGGCGGTTTCCGTGACGGGCGACCGTCGGGCGGATGGCCCAGCTCGCGCCGCCGATCGGGAGCCGCTCCGGCTTACCTCCGCTCGCCAGAATACGCCAAAGGCTGTAGGGACCGCCGCGATTCGATGAGAAGATCAGGCTGCGTCCGTCGGCGCTCCAGGAAACACCCAGAATAATGCGCTTGTCATAGGTGATCTGGCGAGGCGCGCCTCCCTGGACCGGCACGGCGAAAATCTCCTGTGTATCCAGAAAGTCGCGAAGAAACGCAACACTCTTTCCATCGCGCGAGAATACGGGATCCGAATCGCCAAGGATTCCCTTCGGCGGAAACGTGAGAGCGCGCTTTTCGAAGTTGTCGAGCGAGAACAGGTAAATGGCCGAGGCCTCCGCAGGCGAGTCGCTTTCGGCGAAAGCCAGGGAGTTTCCGTCGGGAGACCAGTCGATCTCTTTAATGTTTTTGTCGGGCTCCAACGTGTAGACCTTGCGTTCCGAACCACCCTGAGCGGAAGCGACATAAATTCCTCGGAGCTGCTTTTCCGTCGAATAACGCTGGAAGGCGATGTACTGGCCATCGGGAGACCAGACAGGAGCAAACTCCGGCAAGGGAGAGTTGGTCAAACGGCGCGGCGACCCAGCGCCGATTTGGGACACGTAAACGTGGCTGCGATCGCGGGGTTCTGCGGCCCAGACGAAGGCAACTTGGGAGCCATCAGGAGAAAAGGCGGCATAAGTCTCGCGGGGAAGTCCGTTCAAGGGAGCGATGCGAAGTTCAGACAAAGTCAAGCGAGGAGCCGAGCGCGAATAGAAAAACATGGAGGCGACTGCGATGCCGCCCAAGAAAACACACACGGCAATCCAGAAGACGGTGCGGAGATGGAAATGGAACTGCCCGAAAAGCGGGAAAGCGCCAGTGCTGGAGGCCGTTGCAGACGCCGATGATGCAGGAACGGATTCCTGCTGAGTTGGGCTTGCGCCAGCAAGTAGCGGTTGGACAGCCACACCGTTTCCGCCAAAGCTGACCGGCGCAATGAAACGGTAGCCGCGCCGCGGCAGCGTCTCGATATAGCGGGGGTTGTCTGCTACATCCGAAAGCGCCTGGCGCAATTTGGTGATGGCAGTGTTCATGCCGTGCTCGAAGTCGACGAAGGTGTCGGCGGGCCACAAGCGCCTCTGAAGCTCTTCGCGAGTGACCACTTGGCCGGGCTGCTCGAGCAGCACGGAAAGAATCTGGAAAGGGCGATCTTGAAGCTTGATGCGAACGCCGGATTTGCGAACCTCACCTGCTGCCAAATCAACCTCGAAAGCGCCGAAGCGCGCGATCCGCGAGTTGTGAACTAGAGGTGGCAAACTCTCTCTCCGGGTATACCTCTTGAATTTACCACAAGCCTTAACATAAGCCGCGCTACCACGGGCCGCGCTCTTCGAATTAGGCTTTGCCGAGTGTTTAGACGACGCGAGAAGCCTTTCGTCTTCATAGAGATAGCCGGTGTCCTGCGTTTTCCCTTCGGTTTACCTGCGGTGCATTGTGCTCGCCCATAACCAGCCCCAAAGTGGCGTCAGTTCGCGGAGATTTCAAACCGCGAACGAGAAACAAACGACAAGGAGAGATACGATGAAAAGGGCTTTTAGTTTCCTGGCTTTGCTGGGTCTGGTTCTAACATTCGGAGCGTTTCCCGGCGCGGCTCAAGGCAAGAAAATGCTGATCCTAAATGCGCCATTCAGCTTCACAGTCGAGCAACAGAGGATGCCGGCGGGAACGTACCGCATTCTCGTGGAACGCGGTTGGCTGCAAGTCCGCAGCGCGGACGGAAAGACTGCGGCGATGGTGTTGACGCTGCCCGTTGCGGGAAAGACTGTCAAAGGTAGCGGCCAAGTCGTGTTCAACCGGTATGGGGATCACTACTTCCTCGGCCAGGTATGGCTGCCAGAACTGGAAAACGGGCGCCAGACCATGGAGTCTCGCGAAGAGAAGGAAATGGAAAAGCGGGCCAAGCTCGAAGCGGTCGTGGTGAAGCTCAATGGCCCATCGGGCCGATGAAAGGGTAAACCGTGCAAGTCGGGGGTGATCATCTTCATGCCGATGTTGCAACAACTGGCGTCGCGAACCTCGACGGAAGCCCGTGGACGTGAGTGCCCCGGGTTTCCGCCAGGTTTCTTCAAAAAAGCAGAAGGACTGCCCCATCAAAAAAATATACCCGCATGATGAACCAAGATGTGCTATACTTCGCTTGCGCTTAATACCTCGGTTGTGTTGTGCGGTCCCTCTGGTGCAGTACTTGATCTGAGACTCCCCGCCTCCAGTTTCCTCCGTACGTTTTACGCGTAATCTAAAACAAGACTGGCACAGCAAGCCGCCGGTCCGCCCGAGAACTCGTGTGCGCACCGCGACGGCTTCTGCCAGTAAGAAAGTAATATTGAATGTTGAATGTTTCAGAAGTGAATGCAGAGGGCTCTTCGGAGCCTCTAGCGGAACGCGCCTTGGCGCGATTTTCCGAAATGCTGATTTCTCCTTATATGAAGGAGCGATTGGCTGCGGCGCGGTTCATTACGCCGACTCCCGTGCAGGCTGCAGCCATCCCGCAAGCGCTGGAAGGCAAAGACGTGCTCGCAACGGCACAGACGGGAACCGGCAAGACGCTGGCGTTCCTGATCCCTGTCATCGAAAAGCTGCTCAAGGATAAGACTCCGGGTATCGCCGCGCTGGTGCTGGTACCCACGCGCGAACTGGCCATGCAAGTCGTGGATCAGTTTAACAAGCTGCGCGGCAACCAGCTTCTGCCTGCGGCGCTGGTCGTTGGCGGCTTGTCCGAAGGCGGACAGCTCCAGGCCATTCGCAAGGGAGCAAGGCTCGTAGTCGCAACTCCCGGGCGGCTGGAAGACTACCTCGACCGCCGGCTCTTCCACTTTAACGCTCTGCGCATGCTCGTCCTCGACGAAGCTGACCGCATGCTGGACATGGGTTTCCTCCCCGCAATCAAGCGAATCGTTTCGATCCTGCCGAAAGGGCGCCAGACCATGTGCTTCTCCGCGACCATGGAAGGCGATATGGCGCGCATCGTGAAGGATTATCTTCGCAACGCCGTGCGCCTTTCGTTTGGCTCGACTTCGAAGCCATCAGAAAACGTCCGAATACAAGCCTTCGAAGTGGCCATGGACCGCAAGCAAGAAATGCTCCAGCGCTTGCTGGCCAGGGAAACGGGCAAGTGCCTGGTGTTTGCACGAACCAAGCGCGGAACGGAACGCATCGCCGAGAGCCTGAACCGCAAGGGCTTTTCTGCCGCCATGATTCATGGCGACCGCTCGCAATCGCAACGCACTGCGGCGCTGGCGGGATTCCAGCAAGGGCGCTTCCGCGTGCTCGTGGCGACCGACCTGGCCTCGCGCGGAATTCACGTGCAAGACATCGCGCAGGTCATCAACTACGATCTGCCTGAAGTGGCGGAGAATTTCATCCACAGAGTCGGGCGAACCGGACGCAACGGCGGACACGGCGTGGCATCCACACTCTTCGTGAAGGAGCAGCGCTCCGAACTTTTCCAACTGGAACGCGCTCTCGGAATCAAGATGGAGCGCCTGCGCGCGGATGAAACCGCCGGTCTTCCCGAAAGGGCGGAGCGGTTGCCCGTCAATCTGCCTCGGGTGGAGAACTATCAGAAGCCCGAGAGATTCGTTCTCCCCGGCGAGGTTTTCCAGACGCATCTCAAGAACTAAACTAGTCTAATTTAGACTACTAATTTAGACTAGTGAAACGCGGCCCTTCGATCGCATCGGAGGGCCCGTCTGCGTTTCAGGCCAGCCGTGGCAAAATACGAGCATGCTGATCCGGCCCGCAACCAACGGCGACGCCGACGCGATTTGGACAATCATGGATCCCATCCTCCGCGCAGGCGAGACTTACACCCTTCCGCGCGACATGGACAAAGAGAGCGCGCTCGCGTACTGGCTTTCACCCGAACGTGAGGTGTTCGTCGCAGAAGACCAGGGCGAAATCGTCGGCACGTACTGCCTGCAAGCGAATCAGAAGGGCGGCGGAGCACACGTCGCCAATTGCGGCTACATGACAGCCGTTTCCGCAACGGGCCGCGGAGCGGGCCGAGCGATGTGCGCGCATTCGCTCGACCGCGCGCGCGAACGCGGATTTCGATCGATGCAATACAATTTCGTGATCAGCACCAACGGGCGCGCCGTCCGCCTTTGGCAAAGCTTTGGCTTTGAGATCGTCGGCCGCCTTCCCGACGCCTTTCAACATCCGACGCGCGGTTACGTCGACGCCTACGTCATGTATCGCATTCTCTAGCCTGTTTGCGCTACTGCGCGCGGCTATGCTACACATGCTGCATGCCTGATTTTGCCGCTCCCGTCGAACGACTCATCGATGAGCTGAAACATCTCCCCGGTATTGGCCAGAAAACCGCCCAGCGACTCGCATTTTACCTGCTGCGCGTCGAGCCGGAGGATGCGTTGGCGCTGGCGGATGCCATTCGCGACGCTAAGGAAAAAATCCGCTCGTGCTCTGTCTGTAACAACATCACGGATTCGGATCCCTGCCTGTACTGTGTGGGCCCGACGCGCAGCAAGAAGACCATTTGTGTGGTTGAAGAAGCCCACAACATCATGGCCATCGAGAAAACGCGCACCTACAGCGGCATGTACCACGTGCTGGGCGGATCGCTCTCACCGCTTTCGGGGCGCGGACCGGAGCAACTCCATATCAGGCAGTTGATCGAGCGGCTAAAAGGCGGCGCCGTCGAAGAAATTATCATCGCCACGAATCCCACCGCCGAGGGCGAAGCCACCGCAGTTTACCTTTCGAAGCTATTGAAGCCCCTTGGCGTGCGCGTCACACGAATTGGCGTTGGCATCCCCGTGGGCGCGGACCTGGAGTACGCCGACGAAGTGACGATGTTGAAGGCCATGGAAGGCCGCCGCGATTTATAGATTCTTCTCGTCCGCTCAACAGCGAAGTCCCGTTGTTCCTTCCTCTTAAGCGTTGCGCTAGTTTCCCACCGCAATAGGCGCGTAGCGGCATAACTCTTAGTACGCTTAGGACGCTCTAGCAAACCTGACCATTTCGGTATAGAGTTTCAGTCCGACGGCGGCTGTCCTCCCGCCAAACCTAGGGCAGCCACGATCAGGCTGACAGGAGGTGCGCTAAATGCCGAGCCTGGCGCACTACATGACGCAGTACGATCACGAGCACGAGTCCAACTGGAACAAACTCCTGCATGGCGTTGGAATCCCGATGATTTTTGCCGGGATTATCCTTTTGCTTTTCACAAAATGGATCCTGGGAGCAGGATTTTTTCTCGGCGGATGGGTGCTTCTTTTTCTCGGCCACCGGATCGAGGGAAACCATCCAGCGTTTTTTCAGGGACCGGTTTATTTGTTGGTTGGGCCAATCTGGATTGCAAAGGAAGCATGGATGTTCCTAACGGGCACGCACCGCAGGCCGACCTCGGAAGGTACTCCGCAAAGTGATGCGATGAAGTAAATGCAGCGACTCCAATCGTCTGCGCGAAATCTAAAAATACTGAGGGATGGCGGCGGTCTGTATGAACGATTCAGGCGGCGGTTTTGTCGATGAGACTATTGATATGGTGTCCGAAGGTGCGAATAACGCCAGCGCGGAATTGAGGAAGCGCCGCAGCACGCGCATTGTGCAGGCCGTTCCTCTTGTGGTTACTGGTGTGGATGCGCTGGGGCGCCCGTTCGTCGAACGGACATCGTCATTAATCATCAACTGCCATGGCTGCCGCTACCAGTCGAAACATTATGTCCTAAAAAACATGTGGGTGACCCTGGAGATCCCGCACCCGGAAGCGGGGCAGCCGCCCCGCACCGTGCGCGGGCGCGTGGCCTGGATTCAACGGCCTCGAACCGTTCGGCAGCTTTTTCAGGTGGCGCTGGAGCTGGAAGTTTCCGGCAACGTCTGGGGCATCGCGTTTCCACCGGAAGATTGGACCGCCTTCCCAGAGTTGCCGCAAGTCGTGATGAAGCTGGATGCGGCACCGGAGACGCCGCCATTGCCGCTGCCGGCGACCGATACGGAGACGACGCTGCACATGGGAGAAGCCGAAGCTCCAGCAACAAATGGAGCTGACAATCTAAGAGTGTTCCCCTCGCCAACGAGCACGACCGATGCTTCGCTACAGTTGGCACGGCAAGTGGCGCGACTCGTAGCCGACGCCAAGCAGCAAATTCAGGCGGCAACGCGGGAAGCAGCTTCGCAGGCAGTGTCGGCGGAACGGCGTCTTTCCTTCGAACAGTGGGAACAGAAGTTCGCAGCAGAACGCGCGGAAATTGAGAATGAAACTGCGCAAGCCGTCGAGAGGTTTCAACATGAGGCGGATGACCGTTCACAGGCGACGCATGCAGCAGCGGCCGAGGCATTGCGTACGGAACTGCCGCGGTGGCTGGCGCCACAACTCGAGCAACTCACGCGCGAGCTAACAGCGAGCCTTTCCCGCGAAGGCGCCGCGCAGCGCAATGAGCATGCCCAGCAACTGGAAAGTATGACGGATGCGTTGCGGAAGGCCGCTCAATACGGCGAGTACGCCGCGGAAAGGCTGAAGACGCAAGCAGAGCAAACGCAAGCGCAAATTGCGACGCAAGCGGAGGCTGCGGCCAAAGCGGTCGAGGAAACGGCAAAGCGCGGGGAAGAAACGGTCTCCGCCCGGCGTGAAGCGCTACTCACGGCGGCCCAGGAAATTCAGCAACAGGTAACAGCGACGCTCGCGTCGGCGCAGTCGTCCTTACACGAGCAGCTTGCGAGTGAATTGGAAGCAGCACAAGCAAGGTGGCGAGAAGCGATCGAGCATACCCTCGCAGAAACGCAGGACCGCGCCGCGGGTGGGCTGAATGAGCACGCGCGCGGCTGGTTGGCTCAGCTCCAAGATGAGATAGCGCGGCACGCTGCGGCGGCTCGCGAATCGGCGGCAAACGCAGCGCTGGGGGCAGAACAGCGACTGACTGCGTTGCGAGACTCGTTGCAGGAGCAGACGCAGCGGCTGGAGTCCGTGCTTGCGGTTGCCGCGGAGACGCGCCAACAGCTCGAACAACATTCGGCCCAGCTTGAAAACGCGCGGCAACAATCGCTCGCGGCATTCCAGTCGCAACTCGAAAATATAGTGAGCCCCAATCGCGAGGAAATGCAGCGCCGCTCCGAAGCCATCTTGAACGAGATCAACGCGAAGATTCGCGCGACCTTCGAAGAGGCCAGCAGCCAGGCGGTGGCGCAGTTTGACCGGCAAATCGCGGAGGCAGTACAGCCGCATGTCACGCGCGCCGAAGAAGCAGTGCAACGGCTGGCAGGGGGCCGGTCGCTGATGGATGCCGCGCTCACACTTCAGCAGGACCGCATCCGCAACTCTGCGGACGAAGCTTTCGCAGAATCCCTGGCGCGCTTCCAGGAGAATCTCGGCAGCGTCGAGCAGATCCTGCAAGAATCCTCGCAAACGATCACCGGTCGCAACCTGGCGGACCTGGAAGCGAAAGCCAGCGATTTGAAACACGAGATGGTCGAAGAGCTCCTTAAATCCGCGGAATGGTACGAAAAGAAAGCGCAGACGCAGATTCAGAATCTGACGGAAAGAGCCGTCGAGCACGCTGAAAACCGATTGCGGGAAAAAGCCGGAGAAATTTCCGGCGTCTTCGCGAGCGAGTTGGACCATTCCAGCCGCAGCTTTGTGGGACACACGCAGACGCAGATGGAAGAGGTGGTGCGGGAATCGTTCGAGCGAGCGCGGACGCTATTCGCGGAAGCCGCTGACACGACCGCCGCTGCCTTTACCGATGAGGTTCAGCACACCGGCCGGCGCGAACTCGAAGGCTTCAACGCAGAGGTACGCCGCTCCAGGGACGAGGCGCGACAGCAGCTTGACGCAGCGCGTGTGGAATTTGCGCAGCAGACCACCACCGAGCAAGAAAGCTTCCTGCGGCGCTTCCAGTCCTCAATGGGCGGAGCGCTCGAGGCGGGAGTCGCCGAAGCTCGGAAGAAAGTATCGGAAGGATTCGGCCCGTTGCTGGAATCCTGGAAAGCGATGACCGCCGCGCATCAGCAAGAGATGCAAAACATCTACGGCCGCATGGGCGAACAAGCCAAGGAACAGTACAAGAGCCGGCTCGAAAACGTTTCAAACCAGTGGATGCTGGCGACCGTGGCGTCGCTGGATCACCAGTCGCGAGAAATGATTTCTGGAATCGCAACGACGGCAGAAGAAAAACTCCGCGAAGCGTGCGCCCGGGTATTCGATGGCGTAGGAGAATCCCTCCGCGAACGGCTGAAGGAGATGGCGCAAAATTTTACGCCGACGCAGCCTCCCACGCTCGCCAAGAGCGCCAAGACAGGAAGCTAGAGCCAAGATTTCCGGTGCCAAGAATGGCAGTACCACGGCAACGCCTTCCGCCCTAATTCGCCAGTTCCCTGCTGGCCCGGTATAATCCCGAAGGTTCCAACCACATGGCCAATCACGCTTATCTGCGCGTGTGGACGCGCGATTTCTCACTCGAAACGATGCTTGCCGAATTCGCCAGG
>WNFO01000402.1_pt1 | contig 30923 bp, 27 predicted proteins | sample 5400251 | NCBI WGS metagenome assembly WNFO01 (sample SAMN13153354, study PRJNA577476) | soil metagenome | isolation source: 100 cm saprolite under Madrone tree | place: USA:California | collected 2016-06-14
CAAACCTACTCGTTCGTTTAAGACACGACGCGGGAAGGCAATCCCACGTAATACACTTGGCTCAACAGATTAGTTCACGTGCGACCAGAGGTGAGTTGCGGCTAAGGACTTGAAGTGAGCACAACTCTTTGACTCTGATCGGCCCCATCTATTCGTAATTACCCGATGTCTAAATCATCGGCGCATAAGAGTTTTCCGGCACCGTCCTGGATGATGGAACTTAAGCGCTCAGGTCTTTGGGTAGTGCCTTTGCTGCTGGTTCCTCATTTACTTGTCGCGGCCCACTTTGGAAATAGGTTGGTTGAATATCCGGACCAGGGTGCTTACTTAAGTGCGGCTGAGAATATCCTCGCTGGCAAAGGACTTTCACTCTCGTTTGACGCGTTGGGAGGATTCGTTAAGAAAGGTGAACCGACCTCTTACTATGGATTGGGAGCGCCGCTGTTCCTCGCACTCCAAATTGCGATCTTTGGTCAAAACTACTTTGTCCTGCGATTGGGTAACATCCTTCTGTTCGCCTTTAGCCTTCTCTTTTTTCGAGGGATTTGTTTGCTTTGGATACGGGAACGTTGGGCGAATACAGCCATGATAGTGATGAGCCTGAGCCCCTTCTACATAGCTTTCAATCAGTTGTTTCTCTCAGAGATGCCGTTCCTCTTTTGTGAACTCGGCACATTCTTTTTTCTATTCAGTTACCTCAAACGAGGCGCGAGGAAGGACCTTATCCTGTCCTCAATTTTCATTGGACTGAGCTTGCTAGTGCGAACAAACTTGCTGCTCTTCCTGCCCGTGATCGCGACTGTAATCGGCTTTAATAAGAGATGGTCCCAGGCGCTTATGTATCTCGGTATTGCTATTTTGGTTGTGGCCCCCTATTGCATCAGAAACTCGATTAACAGTGGCGCTTTCTTTCCGTTTGACGGAAAGGCTGCTCTAAATATCTGGCAGTTCAACTCTGACGTTCACCAGGGAGGCTTTTGGAGCGAGAATTTTGAGCAGGCTCCGCAGATGCCAAATCTGGACGGATTGACAGAAAAAGGGCGATCGGATTTGCTCATGAGCATAGCGGTGAAATGGATTAGGCAGCATCCGATTCGATTCCTGCGGTTTGCAGCAATGAAAGCAGTACGCTTTCTCTCGCCGCTGCCGCAAAAGGCAGCCAATTTCAAGTATGCGGTTCTTTTGACTCCATATTCAGCAATGATAGTTTTCGGTTTTCTTCTGGGACTTCCGGCTTTTTGGTCAAGAGAACCAAAGTCTATCCTGGTACTGCTGCTTTTCTTATACACGCTTACGATCGAAATGATCTTCATGGCCGCGACACGCCATCGCTTGCTGTACGATCCCTTTTTCCTGCTGGTCACCATAAATGGCATCGCTTGTGGGGTTCCGTTTCTCGCACAACGACAACTGATTAGACCTCGCGTAGCTACGTCATGACAGACTAAATCCGGCGTACCTGCTGTTCTACCACTCCTAATGAACAATTCCGTTACCTTCAGATGGGATTCGGTTATAGACCTCGCTTCGATCATCGAATCGCCGACTCGATATCGGATGAGATTATGGTAAGGCCTCGTTTGATATTCTCATAGTATTGAGACGCGTTTAAGTACGCGCGTTTCTGGCCTGCCTTCAATGCGGATTCTACACGTTCATAGCGGTAATCTGTACGGTGGCGTGGAAACCACGCTCGTTACACAGGCTCGCAACGCTCATTTATATTCTGGGATGCACCTGTCATTTGCATTGTGCTTCGAAGGACGCTTCAGCAAAGAGTTAATCGACGCTGGAGTGACGATCTCATGGTTGGATCACGTGCGAATCAGGAACCCTCTAACAGTCCGCCGCGGGCGTCGGGCCCTCAACGAGCTTCTACAGCGAGAGGCCTTCGACGCAATCGTTGTACATTCCTTTTGGTCGCAGGCTATTTTTGGCCCGGTGGTTTGCGCCAAAGGTGTGCCCTTGGTCTTTTATCTTCACGGACCGGCGAACGGGCATCATTGGTTGGAGCTGTGGGCGCGCCGCACCATACCGGATATGGTCGTATGCAACAGTCGCTTCACGGCGGCAACAGTTCTTCACTTGTATCCGCGGATCCCGGCTGAAATCGTTTACTGCCCAGTTGCGTCACCAACGCTTGGCCATTCCCAAGCCGATATCAACAGAACTCGCGCCGAATTAAAAACGCCAAGGGATGCTACGGTTATCATACAGGTCAGCCGAATGGAAGAAGGTAAAGGACAGGCCAAACTTCTTGAAGCATTGAGCTTATTGAAGGACCTTCCTAATTGGGTGTGTTGGCAGGTCGGGAGCCCACAACGATCAGACGAAAATAAATATCTGCAACGACTGAAGAAAATGGCCGGCAACTTTGGGGTGGCACAGCGGGTACTTTTCCTGAATCAGGACGCCAATGTGAGTGAACTTTTAGCTGCGGCTGATATCTACTGTCAACCCAATACACGCCCGGAATCGTTCGGGATCACATTTGTGGAGGCGCTCTATGCCCATCTGCCCGTGGTAACCACACGCATCGGTGGCGCCCGCGAGATAATCGATGAGTCGTGCGGCCTGCTGGTTAATCGCGATGACGTCCGCGCCGTTGCCGATGCACTGACACTCCTTATCCAGAATAGTTCCTTACGACGAAGACTCGGAGCTGCCGGACCAGCAAGGGCGCGCGCGCTTACTGACGTCCCGTCGCAAATGCTAAAACTACAGAACTGTTTCTTCAGAGTACTCAGTGGTAACGGCAAAACGTCTAGCGAGAATCTTTGTTCCTCGTGAAGTTCGTAACTGGTTGCGCTCGCCGATCGGTTCTATGGGATGGGCGTGGGCTCAAGCGAAGTATCTCGCTGGGGTCAAGCAAGTAGTTCAGATACGTCCGGGCTGGTCTTTAATCTGCCATCCCGCGGCCTTCGGTTTTGCTTACTCGTCTCAAAACGACGATCTGGATCAGGTAGCCGAGTTTGATTGCTTTATTAAAGAGATCACTCCTGGCGCAGTTCTGTTCGATATCGGCGCTCACTTTGGGCTCTTCAGCCTGGCAGCGCTTCATTACGGGGGAGTGAATGCAACAGCTATCGCAGTGGACCCGTCGCCCATGGCGGCCGGTTTCATTAAGAGACAGGCTAGACTGAACGGAGTTTCTGATCGGTTACATGTTGTTCAGGCTGCCGTGAGTGATCGAATGGGTTGGCAGCCAATGATATCCGTTGGGATATTGTCAAGTGGATACTTCGTACCTCCTTCGACAGAACATACAGAAAGCGAACTGACTCAGACTCGCACAACAACTCTGGATCAGTTGGTCGAAGAGTTTAGTCTGGTGCCCACTCACGTTAAGATTGACGTTGAAGGATACGAATTGGCGGTGATTAGTGGAGGTGTCAAACTTCTTTCGTGCGACAACCCCCCACACCTCTTTATTGAGTTGCATAACGAGATGGTTCAACAAAATGGCGGCTCTCCCATGGAAACCGTGCGATTGTTGAGAACTGTCGGCTATGAGACATTTGCGACCAATGGCGATCGTCTCGCTGATCGAGAAATCCTCGAAAAGCCATTGATCCGTATTGTGGCGAAAAGGGACCTTCGCGGCCCTCGCGCGGCGGCAAGGTCGACTAGCTGAAGACGGTTTGAGAAAATCAGGATTCAATTCATATAGTTATCTGAAATGATATCGCTGCTCCTGTGTATTGGTGCGTTTCTGGTTTGTTTTTTTGCCGGCCGGCGTTCCCAGGTCATCGCATTGGTTCTCCTGTTGGCAATCGGATACGCCTATGGCATTGTCAGAGCTAATGTACCCGATCCTTACTCCCATTTTATTTTTGATGCTGGAGTATTGGGCTTCTACTGTTCGCAACTCTTCCAGCGATTGACGCGTGCTCAAGGGTATAGGGTCCAAGGTGTTAAGCCATGGATTGGATTACTGATTGCGTGGCCGCTAGTTCTCCTTCTCATTCCGTCTCAGGATCTTCTAATCCGTTTAGTCGGTTTGCGCGGCAACATCTTTTTCTTGCCATTCATACTCATTGGCGCTCGGCTTACCGACGTAGAAAGATATGATATGGCCTTGTGGCTAGCGGTTCTGAATCTCGGTGCTTTTGCTTTTGCCACCACGGAGTTCTTTACGGGCCTTGAAAGCTTTTTTCCCCGAAATGAGCTTACGCGCATGATCTATCTAAGCAAGGACGTGGCTAGTTATAGCGCCTATCGTATTCCCGCGACGTTTTTGGGTTCTCATGCATATGCCGGCTCGATGGTGATGAGTCTCCCCCTATTTTTAGGCGCTTTACAACAAACAAGAAAAGAAGCTTTCCACAAGCTAATACTCGTGGCGGGGACGATCGTCTCGTTGTTAGGTGTACTCATGGCGGCAAGTCGATTACATTTCGTTACTGCCGCGATAATTGTGTTGGTCGCTGTGTTCTCAATGAAGTCCAGAGTCAGGCATCTCTTAGGGTGGGTGCTCATTCTTAGCGGGATTAGCTGGCTGGCCTTCGGCGAGGAGAGACTCCAGCGATTTACGGAATTACAAAACACGCAGATGGTCTCAGAGAGGGTTATCGGCAGCGTAAATATGGGGTTTTTCGAGCTTGCCGCCACCTATCCTTTTGGCAACGGTCTGGGCGGTGGCGGCACTAGCATCCCCTACTTCCTAAGGGATCGGATCGAGAGGCCAATAGGGATGGAAAACGAATACGCTCGAATCATGTTAGAACAGGGAGTGCTTGGTTTGGGTTTGTGGCTCGCGTTCATTAGTTGGTTGGTGACGCGCCCGGGCTTGGCCAAGTCCGATCCATGGTTCTATGGTAACCGGCTTGCTTGGGTGACGTGTGCCGTGTACTTCGGAACTGGTTTGATTGGAACCGGTCTCTTGACTTCAATACCACAGACTTGCCTGCTGTTATTAAACGTAGGCTGGGTGGCGGCGCGCCAATCGGCTCAGGGTAACGAGGCCTTTTTCTCGGAGCAGAATAACGTTATGGCCCAAGTTCCACGTTTACGATCTTCGGCTGTGCAAGTGGGAAGAATATGAGTCGCACTAGTCGCTTTCTCAGCGGAATGGGTTTTGGTTACAGCACCCAAATCCTGACCATGATTATTGGGTTCTGGCTAGTCCCGTTTCTCCTGTTCCGCATCGGGCAGCATGATTACGGTTTGTGGCTTGTGGGCACGCAAATCATGTTCTACCTCGGGCTTCTTGACATCGGCATTATTGCAATCTTGCCGCGTGAAGTCGCCTTCGCCACTGGGCGAGCCGGCAGCATACAGAACGCCGTTGACTTGCCGAATCTAATCGGCGAAACAGTTCGCGTGGTTTTGGGCCAACTCCCTTTCGTCATCTTAGGCGCTTTGGTCGCGTGGCTCATGATTCCGGCCGATTGGAAAGCCTTAAGCAATCCAATCGGTCTGCTCCTGATCGCCTTTGTAACTACTTTTCCGCTTCGCATCTTCGCCGCCATCATTCATGGCCTTCAGGATTATACGTTTGCGGGCGGGTTGACCCTCTTCTCTTATGTTGTAAGCACGGCGGTTACCATTTTGTTGATTGTCGCCGGGGTTGGGCTCTACGCGTTGGCAATCGCCTGGCTCGTTCTCCAGCTAATGAATTCGCTAGGGTCGTGGCTGCGGCTGCGGAGACACTTTCCGGGCGTATTACCCAGAAGGCTCCCGCATTTGGGTTGGGAGCGGGCGCTCAGTCGATTGCGCCAGGGCTTTTGGGTGAGCCTCAATCAAATCGCGGCGGTGCTCTTGACCGGCACCGATATGCTGATCATCGGCAAGCTGTTTGGCCCAGCGGCAATCGTCCCTTACGCCTGCACAGGCAAGCTGATTAGCGTGTTGGCGAATCAGCCACACATGTTGATGTCGGCGGCCGGCCCCGCGCTGAGCCAGATAAAAGCGGGTGAGTCGCGCGCACGTTTGTCCGAAGTATGTATCTCGATCGCTCAGGCGACGCTGATGCTAAGCGGAGCGATAATCTGCGTGGTGTTGCCTATTAATCAAGCCTTTGTCGGACGCTGGGTGGGCGCAAGCCAGTATGGCGGGTACTGGCTCACGGTGCTAATTCTCTTGAGCATGTTGTTGCGACACTGGAATTTGACTGTCGGCTATACTCTCTTCTGTTTCGGCTACGAGCGACGTTTATGCCTAACAGCTTTGCTGGATGGTTTGCTAAGCGTCGCGGTGGTGGTCCCGCTCGTGTGGCTGTACGGTGTTGTTGGCGCGCCGATCGGCATGGTTGTGGGCGTCTGTCTGGTGAGTTTACCCTTGAACCTTTCAGCGCTGGCCAGAGAGAGCGGTCTGTCCCTCTGGGAATTAATTAGACCGCTCTCGCCTTGGTGCTTGCGCTTTGTCGCCCTCATGGTCGGAGCGGGCGCCTTGGCGAGAGTCTGGATACCAAACACAGCCTTACTCATCTCAGTGACCGCTTTGGCCGGCGCGCTCGCTTATGCGGTGGTCATGTTTCCCCTCATGTTGCGTTACCCGCTCGGGATGTACGTCCGCCCACGACTCTTTCCACTAGTACCAAGAATGATGCGCGCTCTGCGACTTGGGAGTTCGGTTTGAGTATAAGGGACACGCGCCTTCCGATAGATAGCGTGGAAGACCGAGCAGAGGGAAGTTTGTTTCCTTCGCGCGATGCCGCTCGGTATTTGAGTGCTGGCCGCGATCTAAAAATCATTAGGGCAATATGATTTCTAAGAATACCGCCAAGATGTTATCTCACAGGCAGGTTAACATCAGCGTCTTTGAGGAGCGGGACGAGCTAGTTGCATTTGAATGGCAGCGTTTTCGCGTCGAAAAGATTTGTTCAATCTTGCGGACAATCCCTAATAAGGAAGTAGGCGCCGATCTCGGCTGCCTAGGCGGCATGGCCACGGCTCTATACGCGGCAACCGGAATCAAAGAGTTACACGCTTTCGATATCAGTGAGATCTCTCTGGATGCAGTACGGGCCCAAGGGTTCAAAGGCGTCTATTGGGATGCGGACGGCGAGCCGTGTCCGATGCCGGTTAACACCTATGATTTGCTTATCGCCGGAGAAATTATTGAGCATCTTATCGATACGGATCGTTTTGCTGAGGAAGCTCGTCGTGTTCTTAAGCCCGGCGGATATCTAATTCTCTCGACTCCCAATCTGGCATCGTGGTACAACCGCATTCGCCTAATCCGCGGGCTTGTACCAAGATCTTATCCGGGGACTTCAAGCACGATCTCGAAAGACGAATTGATTGATAACAAACATATTAGAGTGAATGTATTGAGCGAGTGGACTCACTTTCTTGAGAAACACGAGTTTCAGGTCACGGAGGTCCATGGCAGCAGTCATATACAGGCCCTAGAAGGTAGTCTGCGAACACGTTTCATAAAATTCATCGATCGGTTGGCCTGTCGCAGGCCGTCTCTGTCAACAAACATTATTTTCGTGGCTCGTAAGACCTGAAATTTCGCCGCAGGTAACTGGACCGGACCTTCCCACTTCTGCAGACTTGGTTTCAATAAGACGACTGTGGCAGCACCTTGCAAGCGTTAGGGAACGGAGAATCGTTGGGAAATGCTTCCTTTGGCGACAAGTGACAACAGAGAGTTTCTTCGATGAATGGTGCCAGATGGATGAACAGGGAGTGCGAAACGGTCTAGCCGTTGCGCTCGACTTGTGCCCGTGAAGACTGCGTGGCAAACAGGAGTAAATTGGCGAGGAAAAAACTGATTCTTGCAGCCCACGCTGTTCCTTTGCTAGGGGGACAGGGCCTCAATCTTTATCACATGATTGAGGGAAGTCGTAAAGGCTTTGATCTTTCTGTCTTTTGTCGCGCGACGTGTCCTGGAGTATCAACCCACGTGGTGCCGGACTCGCAGGCGAGTAAGCTGATCGGCGGAGTGCCGTTTGTGCGGAGATTGCGGGACTGGCAGACTTATTTTTCGGACAGGCATTTTGATGATCATGTGGCGGAGCGCTTGACCGGGGCCGATGTTTTTCAGGGCACGACGGGGCAGTGTGCTAAGAGCTTGCGGGCGGCCCGAGCCCAAGGTTGCCGGACGTTCTTGGATGTGGTGACGACGCACATCGAAGACTTCAGCAGGCAGCAGGAGCGCGAGTGCCTGAAGTTTCAAGTGCGGCCTTCGATTCACCCCTTGCAGCGGCAGAGAATTCTTCGAGAGTACGAAACCGCGGATGTGATTCGAGTGATGTCTGAGCTTGCGCGAGAAACTTTCGTGGAGCGCGGGTTTGCTGCTGAGCGTGTGCGTGTCGTTCCTCCGCCGATTGATTTTGACGAGTTTAAGGAGGCCCGATTCCTTGAGCCAAAGTTCCGCGTCAGCTTCGTCGGACTGCTCGAGCCGTGGAAGGGTTTTCATTACTTGATCGAAGCCTTCAACGCTCTGAACGTTCCAGATAGCGAGTTGGTCCTGTGGGGCGGCCCAGGAACGCGCTCAATCAGCCGGTATCTGCAAAGAGAGATCGCGCGCAATCCCGCGATTGTTGTTAAGCCGGTCGAGATTCGCCGCTACGGTTACCAGGAGGTCTACGGAAAGTCCAGCGTGTTGGTCCACCCGTCGCTGGCCGACGGCTTTGGCTATGTCGTGGCAGAGGCGATGGCGAGCGGTATCCCGGCCATCGTTACGCACAGGACCGGAGCTTCCGATTTGATCGTCGACGGCCACAATGGTTATATCGTGCCACCGGGCGACCACGATGCGATTCGGGATCGCCTCTTTCATCTGGCGCATCGTCCGGGCCTCTTGCGTGAAATGGGACGTGCGGCTCGCGAGACGGCCCGATCTCTGACGTTCGAGAAGTTCCGACAGCGTTATGTCTCATGTCTGGAAGCACTGGCAGCGTGAGCCAGCTTTGAGCAAGCCAATTCACAAGCACGAGAAACCCATCTTTGTCAGCGGCGGATTTCATGACAGATTTGACAGCAATACTTTTATGCGGCGGCAAAGGGGAAAGGCTTAAGCCCTTTACCGACTCGCGGCCTAAAGCGATGGTCCGGCTCAACGGCGAGCCTCTCTTGTCGCATCTGCTCAGGTCTCTTTCGGCCTCGGGCATCAAGCGCTTCGTGATCTGTGTAGGTTATAAAGCCGAGGCTATTGAAGAGTACGTGAATACGCGCCGCGAACCAGAGTGGCAAGTTGTCTGTGTGGATTCGGGCGAGGCGAGCATGACTCGACGTATAGAGGATGCGCGAGCACATCTAATCGGTCCGGCGCTCATCTGTTACGGAGACACGCTGGCTAATGTTAACTTGAAGGCGCTACGCCAAGAGCATGAAGCTAGCGGAGCGTTGGCGACCTTGACCGTTTACCCTATGCGCAGCCCATTCGGCGTCGTCGCTTTCGATGCGAAAAGACGGATCGATAGCTTCACGGAGAAGCCCAGTTTGCCGTACTGGATCAACATAGGCTTCCTTTTGTGCGAGCCTGAGGCTTTCAGTCATTTGAATCCGCGTCTGGAGCTTCCTGACTTCTTGTCTTCTCTCGCGGAGGCGGGAGCGCTTTACGCTTACCAGCATGAGGGTAAGCATCTGACGGTCAATACAGAGAAGGAGCGTGCCGATGCCGAGGGCGAGATGATCGAATTCTTCAGCTTGATGGATGAACAGAGCCTATGAAGAGCAAGCGTGTAGTAGTCACAGGGGGTTCGGGTTTTATCGGCAGCCATCTGGTGCGGCGCTTACTAGAGCTTGGTGCGGAAGTCGCCGTTACAGTTCGCTATGGCAATATTATGAAGAACGAACGGCTCCGCGACTGTTGGGACGACGTTCATATCATAGAAGCTGATTTGCGCAATCGAGGGGCGCTTGCCTGTATCAAGAATTTCGGGCCGGAAGTCGTATTTCATCTTGCTGCTTACAATCATGTCGGGCAGAGCTTCGTGCAAGTCGAGGAATGTTTCGACGTGAACGCGAAGGGCACGGCAAATCTTTTAGACACCTGCAATGGAGTTGAGAAGTTTATCTACATCTCGACGTCGGAAGTCTACGGCCACCAGACCAGTGTGCCTTTCGTTGAAACGATGACTCCTGAACCGATTTCACCGTATGCCATAACGAAGTATGCAGGTGAGCTCTATTGCCGCATGAAACAGCGCGTCAAGGGAGAAACCCCAATCGTAATTGTGAGGCCGTTCAATACCTACGGTCCATACCAGAGTACAAAAGCAGTGATTCCTGAACTGATCATCAACTGCCTGCAAGGCAATCCCATTCGCACAACTAGTGGCCGGCAGACCCGCGAGTTCAATTACGTCGGTGACATTATCGGGGGCCTAATCAAAGCAGCCGAACACAAAGGACGAATCGATGGGGTAATTAATGTCGCTTGCGGTGAAGAAGTGGCAATCAGCGATTTGGTACGCCAGATTGCAGAGCTAACAGGCACGGTTTCCACTCTTGAGATTGGCGTGCTGCCGGATCGACCGACGGAAATCTGGCGTATGTATGCAGACAACACCAGGGCGCGCGAGGTGCTTGGCTGGCGACCATGCATCAGACTTGAAGAAGGCCTCAAAGGAACTATCGAATGGTTTCGGCAGTATCTCCCACAACTTCAAAATCGTTATCAAACGAGAGTACGTGAAGACTTTCAATAAAACTCCGCGTCCGTTCTTGCTGGAGATTTGCGCGAGATGAGCTTATTGCAAGAAACTGCTCGCCGAGCTGCCGGGCTCCTCGGACGCGAATCGTGGCTTATACGTCGCCTGCGCCCCGCTTATGAATCGCTGCTCGAGCGATCCAATAATGGGATTGGAATCCGCTGGAAAATTAACGGCGTTACCTACCTCGTTGATCCACATCAACGGCATCGGCTGGGACAAAACTACGATCCTCCGGTCGCCGCGTTTCTGCGCGAGCGCGTCGAGCCGGGGTCGCTCTGTTTCGATGTAGGTGCAAATGTTGGAGTCTATGTCCTCCAGTTCGCATACTGGTCCGCGCCAACTGGACGGATTGTGGCCTTTGAGCCAAATCCGAGCGCCTGTTCGATTCTGGAGAAGCACGTCCGAATGAACGAGTTGAGCGAACGAGTGCGAATTGTGCCCGCTGCTGTTGGCGAGGTTGGAGGCGAGCAGATTCTTTACGCCGCCCCAGCGGACGGGATGAGCCGGCTCGGAGAACCGAACAAAGCTCTCGCAGGCAATGTTAGTCAAATCGTCGTTCCGGTTGTGACACTTGATCAGTACTGCGCTTCAGAGGGCCTGCAACCTGATTGGTTACTCGTCGATATCGAAGGCTTCGAGATTGCGGCCCTATTCGGAGCGCAGGAAACGATTCAACGTGGACGAAATAAGTTAGGCATCATCATTGAAATGCATCCCAACGTTTGGAATTCGGCCAACACGACGCGAGCCAGAGCGGAAGAATTGATTGCTGACCTGGGGCTGCGCGTGGTACCTCTCACAGGGCAAAGCGATCCGCTCGGCGATCACGGCATTGTCCACCTGGCTTACATATAGAAATGGCGAATCGAACGACTTGGCACCTCGTTACGTGTGAGTATCCACCGCAAGCCGGTGGCGTTAGTGATTACACGCAGCTGGTCGCAAGGGCGCTGTCGTCTGCCGGTGACGAGGTTCACGTGTGGTGTCCGCCAGCCAACGGCGCAACCGGCGAACCGGAAAGGGAAACAGAGAATCCTGCACCCTTATTCGTGCATCGCGAAATGGGCCGTTTCAGTATTTCCAATTTGTGTCGCCTTAACAATTGCTTGGATCAGTTCGCGTCTCCGCGACGCTTGTTAGTGCAGTGGGTGCCGCACGGGTATGGCTTTCATTCAATGAACCTGCCATTTTGTCTGTGGCTCTGGCAAAGAGCTGTGCGCCGTCGCGACATAGTTGAATTGATGGTCCACGAACCGTGCCTTCCCTTCGGAAAAGGCTCATTAAAGCAGAACGGTGTGGCCGCCGTGCATCGCTTGATGACTATCGTTCTGCTCAACGCAGCCCGCCACGTTTGGATGTCAATCCCTGCTTGGGCAACTCGCTTGCGGCCCTACTCTCTGGGACGCGCATTGCCGTTTACCTGGCTGCCGGTCACCAGTAATATCGCTGTGGTCGATGACCCAGATGCCGTAAGGATTATTCGGGCCCGCTATGTGCCCGACGGACAGCATCTGTTGGGCCACTTTGGAACTTATGATCGGAACATTACCGAACTGTTGCTTCAGTATCTGCCTTCGTTCTTGCTGGCGCGCGCAGATCGGGTAGTGTTGCTCCTCGGCCGTGGGAGTGAAGCAATGTGCGAACGATTGTTGCGAGAGCAGCCTAACGTCGCTGAGCGCGTCCATGCCACAGGCACGCTGGCCGCAGCTGATCTTTCGCTGCATCTCAAAGCGTGCGACTTGATGCTGCAACCTTACATTGATGGAGTGAGTAGCCGGCGAGGGAGCGTCATGGTTGGGCTTTCTCACAGCTTGCCGATTGTAACGACCGCGGGGCGGTTAACAGAACCTCTCTGGATCGAAAGCGGCGCTGTAGCTATCGCTCCTGTTGGAGATACATTGGGAATCCTGAACCTGATCGAACGCTTGCTGGAAGATCCGACTGAAAGAACACGCCTGGGCAACACAGCAAAAGCGCTGTATCAAAAGAAGTTCGATCTGAGACATACAATTGAGGCTTTGCAGGATGCAAAGCGGAATGATAGAGAGCCTTGCGTATAGCCATCGTTAGTTGGAACCGGCGCAGGATCGCAGGTACTGAAACTTATTTGAGCAGGGTGATCCCAGAGCTCCACCGTCTGGGTCACACGCTCGCGTTCTGGCACGAACGCGATGAGCCGCTCGAACGAGAACGGATTGAACTGCCGGATGAATCACCAAGCTGGTGCGTCGCTGAGCTGGGGGGCGAAGCCGCACTGACGGCGTTGCGTGAGTGGCGACCCGATCTGATTTACGCGCACGGACTCACTGATCCAGCGCTCGAAGCGGCCGCGATAAAAATTGCTCCGTCGATCTTTTTTGCTCACAACTATCATGGCAACTGCATCAGCGGCGCAAAAACGTTCAAGAGTCCGGTAGCCGTGCCTTGCAGCCGCCGCTTCGGGTGGCAGTGCCTCCTACATTTTTATCCTCATCGCTGCGGTGGTCTGAATCCGGTCACCACCTGGAGACAGTACCGACTTCAATCAAACCGGCATGAGGTGTTGCATCGCTACAACGCCATCGTCGTTTTCTCCGAGCATATGCAAAAAGAATATGCGAAGTATGGATTGAATCCCTACCTTGCGTACCCTGCTCCAGATAAAACGCAGTCGGATGAGTTCAAACTTTGCGAGGCTCCAAATCTTGAAGTCGAGAGGTCAGTTGTCAACCACGCTGAGGTTGAGCGAAAGTCGTACTGGCAACTGGTGTTCTTAGGCCGCATGGAATTCGTCAAAGGAGGACACGTATTCCTCGATGCGCTTACGCAGCTTAACGGAGACATCGATCGCCCGATGCGCATAGTTTTCGCGGGCGATGGACCCGAGCGTCCTGCCTGGGAGCGCAAAGCCGAGCAAGTGCGACGACTCTGTCCGCGTTTGACCATAGACTTTACAAGTTGGATGAACGAGCGCGAAGTCGATCAACTGCTGGGCCATTCTGATTTGTTAGTGCTACCCAGCTTGTGGCCTGAGCCGTTTGGGCTAGCAGTAATTGAGGCGGGACGCCACGGTGTGCCGGTGGCGGCTTTTGCGGTCGGTGGGATTCCTCAGTGGTTGACTGATGGCGTCAATGGTTATTTAGCTCCGCAAATGCCGCCGACCGCGGCAGGCCTCGCAGAAGCGATCCGCAAGTGTCTAACCGATCCGGCAAATCATTCCAAACTCCGTCGCGGAGCTGTGCAAGTGGCAGCACGGTTTAACCTCGAAAACCACGTTCGAGCATTGGATGAAATCTTCGAACGCGTCGGCGCCGAGGGAAAGTTAGAAGAATGAAGAAGCGTTTGCGCATTCTTGTCGCCCACAATGTCCCGCGCCCGCGCACCGGTGGGATGAGCAGACTCATGGGTTTTATTCATGACTACATGATCAGTGAGGGACATTCGGTTGATTCTTTTTGTTCCGACGATGTACCTCGGAGATGGAGCGGACGAATAACACGTTTCACATTTCCTCTTCTGGCCCGTCAGCGCGCGGTCGAAGCTGCCCGCAGCGGCAATCCTTACGACCTAATTAATATTCACGAACCAAGCGCCGCGGCAATCTCAACCTTTAAGAAAGCTGCCGGCAATCCGTCCGTAGTAGTGACCAGCTATGGCATAGAGCGTCGCGCCTGGGAACTTTCGCTGGCAGAGCGTCAGTTTAGCCGCGGCGGACCTTCACTAAAAACCAGATTAATTTACCCGGCGACAATCCTTTGGCAGTCGCGCTGGGGTTTGGTAAGAGCAGACCATATCCTCTGCTCAAACTCGGAAGACAACGACTATTTAGTACAGCGACTGAAAATTCCCCCCGAAAAAATCACCCGAATGTTTTCGGGCGCCGATTCAACCTATGCAATGAATGTGACCCTTCGCGATTATACGTCCGCTAACCGATTGCTTTTCGCCGGGACTTGGATTAAGCGCAAAGGTATTGAAGACTTGGTACCCGCGTTTACTGCCCTCGCCTCGCTACATGCAAATCTGACGCTGACAATTTTGGCTGCCGGCGTGTCAGAGGCCGAGGTTCGCTCAACTTTCCCTGAAGGGATTCGCTCAAGGGTCTTCTGCGTAAGCACGCAGAGCGAGATTGAAAATATTACCGTCTACTCAGCCTCGGACATTTACGTCTTGCCCAGTTTGTTTGAAGGAACTCCACTCACGTTAGTCGAAGCGATGATGAGCGGAATGCCGATAGTCACTTCGGCCACCTGCGGCATGAAGGATGTTATTAGACATGAAGAGAATGGTCTATTGGTCCCCACCCGTTCCCCGGAAAGGACTCTGGCGGCGATTGAGCGGCTGCTGAACGATGCTCAACTGCGCGCGCGACTTGGTCGGGCGGCCCAACGGGAGGCAATGGAAAAATATAGTTGGGAGCGCGTCGCGGAACCGGTCTTGGAGGTTTATGAAAGATTGTGCAGTCGCCAAAATGGCCACAGCTAAGTGGCTAAGGTAAAGAGTAGTGACGTGAGAAATTCCGAATCGATTACAGCTTATCCAACTTTCTCAAGCAAGATTTCGAGAAGGACGCGAGACTTGTCATGGCAGACAGTCGGCGACCGAATCCAGATCACCAAACCGTAGGAGCAATCTATCGTGATGGTCAGACAGCCAGAGGCGACTACGAAGCGACTGAATATGGTAGCCAGCAGAAGCGCTTATGAGGATTGGCACGCTCGCTATGAGATGGAGGGCGGCGCCAATACTCCATGGCATAAGATGGTGATCAAGCATCTACAACCAAGCCGCGATCTAATTGGGAAGAGAGTTTTAGAAATCGGGTGCGGGCTGGGTGGATTTGCTTGTTGGCTGGCGACCCAGGCAGAGCGCCCCGCACACATCGTTGCCGCCGACTTTGCGGTCACTGCCGTGCAGAAAGGCAGCGCCTTCGCGGTCGAACATAACGTTTCGGGCCTTACTTGGGAGATTGCAGATATTCAGCACATCGCTCATCGAGACGCCACTTTCGACACTGTAATCTCCTGCGAAACCATCGAGCATGTTCAGTCGCCGCAGCACGCGTTGAGAGAACTGGCCCGCGTTCTACGTCCGGGAGGACGACTACTGCTAACCGCGCCAAACTATCTTGGACCGCTGGGAATGTACCGGGCCTACTTGCGACTTCGTGGTAGACGCTTTACAGAAGAAGGACAACCAATCAACAACTTTCTTCTCTTACCTTTGACCCGGTCATGGGTGGCGCAGACGGGTCTCCGCCTGCAAACCGTGGACGCTACCGGACATTATCTGCTATTGCCCGGAAGGCCGCCGGTCGAAATTTCAGCGATGAATAGACCAGAAAAGATGATGCGCTGGGTCGCGCACCATTCCCTAATAATTGCGGAAAAGCCAGGAGGCTAACCTGCTGCCCTCGCGATATTGAATCGATGGATGAATTGAACATAGCGCTGGTGGTCCATGATCTTCACAATCACGGAGGTCATAGCGCTTACGCCAAGATTCTTGCCGGCGCGTTTTCTCGGCGCCACGCTGTGACTGTCTTCGCCAACCGTTGTGAGCAGCCATCGGACGCGCGCTGGCAGTTTCAGCGGGTGCGCGCCGTGCGGGCCAATGCCGTGACGACCGTTCGTAGTTTTCCGTTGGGTCTGCGCTTGCAGCGAAGACAACTGAGCAACTACGACATCCGGCATGCGCAGGGCTATTGCGGTGGCAACCCAAACGTGGTGACGGCCCACATCTGTGTGGCCGCGTATCTGGACTCCTTGCGCGGTGTCTCTTGGCGTCATCGTGTCGCCTTGCAATTGATGGCCAACGCCGAGTCGCGTTTCTATCGCCGTTACCAAGGAAGGGTGATTGCTGTTTCGTCGAAGATAGCTCGTGAGCTGCGGGAATTTTATCAGGTGGCCGGCTCGATCGACGTCATTCCTCATGGGGTCGATGCCGCGCGCTTCAGCGACGATTGCCAGGACCAACGCGCCGCCGTGCGACGGCAATTGGGAATCGGAGATCATAAGACGATGATCCTTTATGTTGGCGATCTGACCAAGTCGCACATCTACCTGAAAGAATTAGCCCAGGCTGCGCCGTGGGCGACCCTGGTAATCGTTACTTATTCTCAAGCCTATCGTTGGAAGAGCGGCAACGTGCGGATACTTTCGTCAACTCGCGACCTGGCGCCCTATTACGGGGCCGCAGATGCTTTCGTTTTTCCGACAACCTATGATGCTTTCGGGATGGTCTTACTCGAGGCAATGGCTTCGGGACTGCCGGTGTTCTCTTCAGATCGCGCGGGGGCTGCCGAGCTAATCCAATCGGGAAGGAACGGATTTGTTTTCGCGCTTGACCACTGGGTCGAAGCAACTATTGCCGGCCTGCAGAATCTCGCAACGCTTCGAGCCGTGGGTGACGAAGCCCGCAAAATAGCTCGCCGTAACGATTGGTCGAAGGTCGTTCGTGAAGTGGAACAAGTCTACTTCAACGTTGCCGCGCGCGGGGTCTTGGCTGCCGAGGCAACTGTCGGTGCATACGGCTATTAGTGAGAACGTTAAATTTTACGCTGGTACTTAACGAGTGACTACCGTCGCGTTCGTAGTTAGCGGAAATCGAGAAAGCGCAATGGCCCTTCGCGCGCGGGAAATGGCCTCGCGACTGACGGCCGATTATGAAATTCACATCGTCTATCGTGGGCGGCAAAAGTTGCTCTCGGTCTTTAGCGTTTTCATGTTCCTAACACACCTTCGTCCCAACGTGATTTATGTCTTCGATATCTCATATACGGCGGTACTGAGCGCGGCTCTCTACAAATTGATCTTCCGCAAACGCTTGGTCATCGAAACCGGCGATGCGATTACCGAACTTGTTCGGTCTACCGGAAGCCGCGGCCGTCTAGGCCTCTGGTTGACTCAACTGCTCGAAAGTATCGCATTCCGTTTTGCTGACCGCGTTGTAGTGCGCGGAAGCTTTCACAAGAAATGGCTGTCGAAACGCGGAATCGACGCGGACGTAATTCAGGACGGAGTTGACGCGGACCGCTTCGCGCCGCAAGACGCCGGTGAACTGCGCAAACATTACGGTCTGGATGAGGTGTTGACAGTCGGCATGATCGGATCTTCAGTCTGGAGCGAGAAACTGGGGATGTGCTACGGTTGGGATTTGATCGAAATGCTCCGTCTTCTCAAGGATCGGCCGGTTAAGGGTGTGATGATCGGAAGCGGTTCGGGCATCGCTCGACTCAAATCTCTCTGTTGTGATTATGGCATCGAAGACAAAATTCTCTTTCTTGGTCATGTCTTATATGGCGAATTACCGCGCCATCTGAATCTGATCGACATATGTCTGTCAACCCAAACCAACAACCTCGCCGGCCAGGTTCGAACCACGGGCAAGTTACCGCTCTACCTTGCGGCCGGACGTTACATTCTGGCCAGCAATGTCGGTGAAGCCGCAATCATTCTGGACGCGGAGATGTTGGTCGATTACCAAGGAACCAAGGACCAGAATTATCCCTTGCGATTGAGTCAACGAGTCCTCTCCGTTTTGGACCATCCCGAAAAACTCGAATGCGTCGCGCGGAATATAGCGCTAGCCAAAACCCGCTTTGACTACGCAATTCTCGCCGATCGCCTGAAGCAGATATTGCGGGCGATGGCAGTACCGGATGCGAGCAGGGCGCCTTGATCCATATCCAAAACATGGCGATTCCACAGCACCCCATTATGAACGGCCATTTTGCGAAGAAGCAGCTCTTCTCGCGCAGCGGGCTTATATCCTGGAGCCATCATCGCCGCTTCGAGATGGGCTTGAGGTTGGCGCGCCAATTCGCCGGCAAGCGAGTTCTGGATTATGGATGCGGAGATGGTAGTTTCCTGGCCCTGCTAATGCAGAGTCGCGCCCACCCCACCGCTGCCGTCGGCGTCGAAATAGAGCCACAAGTAGTGGCCGACTGTGGCGCGCGTTTCAGCACGCAAGAGGGACTGACTTTCATCCTTGAAGGCGAACTCAAAAAGCCGCAACATCGGGGCGCGTTCGATGCGGTGATATGCATGGAGGTCCTTGAGCATATGGTTGAGATTGAGCCACTGCTTGAAAACTTCGCTCGATTGCTCGGGTCCTCAGGCAAGCTTCTAATCAGTGTACCGATTGAAACGGGACCGCCGCTGTTGATGAAACAAGCGGCCCGTCGGTTTGCTGGTTGGCGTGGCATCGGTGATTATCCCGGCACTAGTTCGTACTCGATGGGCGAATTGGCAGCGAGCCTTTTCGCTAGCAGCAAGCGGCAGCACATCATCCGGCCAATCCACACGAGCGCTGATGGGGTCCAGTTTCACGATCACAAGGGATTCAACTGGATGATGCTGCGCGAGATGCTGTGCCGCAAGTTTTATCTGGAAGAGACAAAGGCATCTCCCGTCGCGTGGCTTTCGCCTTTTCTCGCGAGCCAAGTCTGGTTCTTACTCCGGAAGAAAACTGGGGAAGTCAGTGCTTGAGACTAAGGAGAGCTGAGGTCGGAGTTTGATGGATCGATTGCGAGTTGCCATCGTCTGTGATTTTGTGGAAGAGGGTTGGCCCAGCATGGATTTGGTAGCGGAAATGTTGCTGGACCATCTGCGCAAGGATCATTCTGATGTGATTGCTGCGAAGCGGGTTTGCCCGCCGATGCGGCGACGCTTCACCCGCCATTCAGATGGAAAACGTTTCAACGCCGATCGCTTTATCAATCGCTTCTGGGACTATCCCCATTTCGCTCGTCGGCTGCTCTCCGAATTTGATTTGTTCCATGTCATCGATCATAGCTACGGACAACTGGTTCACGAGTTGCCTTCGGAAAGGACCGTAATCACGTGTCACGACCTGGACACGTTTCAGTGCCTCCTCGATCCCGCGCGCGAGCCCCGTTCAGTATTCTTCAGGAAGATGATGAACCGATCGCTAAGTGGATTTCGCCGCGCCGCACGGGTGACTTGCGACAGCGTCGCCACCCGCGCCCAGTTATTGACTCACGATCTGGTGCCCGCCGAACGCGCGGTTGTAGTTCCCAACGGCGTGCATCCCTCGTGCTCGCCCGATCCCCATCTCGCGGCTGATGCGCAGGTCGCGAAAATGCTCGGCGCCGGGACAAACGACCAGATCGATCTACTACACGTTGGCAGCACAATCCCCAGAAAGCGAATCGATGTTCTGCTCAAAGTATTCTCCGGAGTAAGAGAGGAGCTTCCGAGCGTTCGGCTATTGCATGTCGGAGGCGCGTTTACGCCGGAACAAAGTAAGCTCCTCGCCGAACTGAGGCTGCATGAATCAGTTCTTGCGCTGCCCAAAGTAGGTAGAGATGTCCTGGCCGCCTTATATCGACGAGCGGCGCTGGTGCTCTTGCCGTCCGAGCGAGAGGGCTTTGGACTGCCGGTCGTCGAGGCAATGGCCTGCGGGACGCCGGTTGTAGCCAGCGATCTGGATGTGTTGCGGGAAGTCGGCGGAAGCGCGGTCACGTACTGTCCCGTCGGAGAGGTCGCGGCCTGGAGCAAGAGTGTGACTGAGATGCTCCGCTTGCGGTGTACAGATGAACGCCAATGGGATAAGCTCAGGACCGCCGGTATCATGCAAGCTGCAAAGTTCACCTGGTCCGAGTACGCATCAAGAATGGTCAATCTATATATGTCACTTGCCACATCGGGAGGCTCCCACTGATGGTCGCTGAAATTCGGCCCAAGACGGGCGCGCAAACGCCTGACCGGCTGAAGCTCTCGCTCGCACCGGCGCCTGCTTCTCGAGCAGCCGATCTCCGTGTTCTTCATATCGGCAAATACTATCCACCCTATCGCGGAGGAATGGAGAGCCATTTACAATGCCTTAGCGACGAACTAAACGGGATGGTCGACCTGAAGGTTATTGTGGCCAACGCCGAACGCCGAACGATGAAAGCCGTGATCGACGGCGTCAATGTCACCCGCGTGGGAAAGTTCTGCGAGATCAAATCAGCGCCAGTTTGTCCGGCTCTGGTGAGAGAGATACGAAAATCAAAAGCCGATATCGTTCATATTCACTGGCCGAATCCCACCGCAGTGCTTGCGTATCTGGCTAGCGGTCATCAAGGGCGGTTAGTCTTCACCTACCATAGCGACATCGTGCGACAACGAATGCTGGCCGTTGCTTTCACGCCCATCTTGCGCCACGCGTTGAAAAAGGCGGCGGCGATCATTGTCAGCAGCCCTAATTACATCGAAAGCTCCGACATCCTTTCTGAGTATCGATCCAAGTGCTACGTAATACCTTTCGGGATTTCGGTAGACCACTTCGACCAATACGATCAGAAGAAAGTGTGCAAAATTCGGGAGCGATATGGACCGCGGATCGTTCTAGGTGTTGGACGCATGGTCTATTACAAAGGCTTCGAGCATCTGGTGCGCGCGATGAAATTAGTCGATGGGCACCTAATCATAATCGGTAATGGACCACTGCGAGAGCATCTTGGACAGTTAGCATTGGAATGTGGGGTGGCCGACAGAGTGGCGTTCCTGACCGAGGTAGACGACGTTCGTCCTTACTATCATGCCGCCGACGTTTTTGCTTTCTCATCTGTGATGCGGAGCGAGGCGTTTGGTATCGTTCAGCTCGAAGCGATGGCCTGCGGCAAACCAGTCATCAATACTCAACTCAATTCGGGCGTCACCTTTGTGTCTCCGCATGGCGTATCCGGACTGACCGTACCGCCGGCAGACTCCGGGGCGCTGGCTAACGCCATAAATCAACTTCTCGACCACCCGCATCGGCGCGCGGAACTTGGAACCAAGGCCAAAATGCGCGTTGCCAATCAGTTTACAGTAGAAAAAATGGTCCAACGCACCTTCCAACTATACCAACATATAGTGCGTCAGAACGGCGAGCGGTAGCGACCGGAACCCACCACGCGTCCCTGATATAAACCGAGTTCCTGGTGCTTTCCGAGGTGCCTTTATGATCCGGTCGCTACCGCTCTGGGTTCTGACACTACGAATGTGAAACGGGTTTCGCGAGAAAGCATTGCCAAAGCAATCGGGGCTCTCTCTTTTTACTCGCTGCTGGTCCTGATTGCGCTCGTGGCGATACCTTACGGAGCCTCAGAGCCTTGGTGGAAAGCTTTGTTTCAATGCATAGTATTCGCCCTTGCCGGATTATCTGTCATCGAGAGACTACTCTGGAATAAGCAAGGCAGTCCCGCCTACAGCCTGCTGTTACCCGCCTTTGCCTTAATCGCGTTCGCTTTTCTTCAAACCGTCCCGTGGTCTCACTACAGCCCGGCTGGAATCAATGATGTTGCCCGGACTATCAGTGCCGATGTGTCTCAGACGAGGCTCTTTATCAGCCAGTTCGGCGCGTTGGTGCTCGCCGGTGTGCTGCTCGTCGTGCACACAAAGAGCAAAAAGCGCCTGCGTCTTCTCGTGGAGATCATCATTGCTATTGGGTTGATTAGTGCCGCCTTCGCTCTTCTGCGACAAGCGACCCAAGAAAACGCCGGCTTCTTTTTGCCATATCTGCGGCCAGGTTTCGGTTATGCGCAGTTCATTAACCGGGATCATTTTGCATTCATGATTGAGATGGTCCTGGGCCTGACCCTTGGCATTGCTGTTTGCCGCGGCGTCCTTGGAACACGACTGGCGTTATATCTCATCGCGGCCGTCCCGATGTGGATTTCCCTCGTGCTGGTTAACTCGCGGGGTGCCATCTTGAGCATGCTCTGTCAGGTGCTAATTCTCGCCTGGGTATTAAGTGCAAGCCGTACCGCGCATCCGATGGAGGGCGAAGAAACAGCAACGCGCCCTCGCATCTGGCTGTTTCGCAAGGCTCGATCACTCGCAGTTCGCGCCGTATTGGTAATCGCGTTGTTGGCAGCGGCAGTGGTTGGGGTAATCTTCGTGGGCGGCGATTCACTAGTCAGAAAGCTTGACCTGATTTCAATTGAGCTTGACCCCAAAATCGCTGAGTCGTACACGCTGCGATTGAATATTTGGCAGGCGACAAGAGAATTGATTAAGGCTCATCCGGTGGCCGGTGTCGGGTTTGGCGGCTATTGGATCGCGATCGCCAAATATCATCATTCGACTGGTGAGATCACGCCGCAAGAAGCGCATAGTGATTATCTTGAACTGGCGGCGAGTGGGGGTTTAGTTGGTCTTGCGATTGGAATCTGGTTGGTTGTGGCATTCATCCTAGCAGCGCGGCGAAAACTCCTTAGCGCGGATAATTACAACCGCGCGGTCACTCTAGGCGCTCTGGCGGGGATTGTAACGGTTGCGATTCATAGTCTGGTGGACTATGGACTTCACATAACAATCAACACTCTGCTCCTGATCGTCCTGGTCTCGATTGTTCTTATCAATGTTAAAGAAGAGCGCGTCGTTGGACGGTGAAATGAGGAGTTCGATCTATACCAGACTTTATTTGATCAGCGCGATAATTGTGCTGCTCTTCGTCTTCCTGATCATTCAGATCCAAATAGGAGTCTTCTCTGCCAGTCGCGACGTCTCCAGCTCGCTAGAGATCCGGCAGCAGTCAATCATGGCGATCCTCAAGGTTTCCGGTAATCAGTCGATCTCGGTCAATAGCACTAAAGCAATCGATGGCGCGTCTATTCTAAGTGGCGCCACAATCGTAACGCCAAATCAAGTCGGCGCCCGGGTCGTGCTCGGCTCGATTGCTACTCTTGACATTGCTCCTAATACGACGGTGGAGCCAGAGTTCGATCACAATGGCGCCATGAAAGTGACCCTCACGCAAGGTTGCGTGATTCTGCGCGCCGGTAAAGACACCGAGGGCGAAGTCGTAACGTCAAGAGGAATCGCGGGTAAAACAAATTCGAGTGAAGACGGGCCACTCGAGGTTTGCTTTCCACAGGGTGCTTGGCCGGGATTAGGAATAGAACAAAATCACGACGTTGGCTTGTTTTATTTTGCCAGACTCGCTGCTATTGAAGTGATCGGCGGTCGCCTGAGAACGAACCTGTCTGTTGGTCTGGACGAGCGTGGTAGTAATCCCGGCCCATCCTCCCCATAACTGTTAGCGAACGAAATCGATCTGTGGGCTAATGTCATTCGCTGCTGAAAAGGCGACGCCGCTTTTGGATGAGGGAAGGAAGGCAGGCAGATCTGCCTTCCTTCCGCGCTTTATCGGCGGAGTTGCTGTGCTGGCGATTCTTCCTCTGGCAATTTGGTGGGCCGGGCGTTCCGGACTTGTTAGTCTCCTCACGATCTATGCAGCCAAGACTAATCAGGTTGCAGCAGCAGATGCTGCCTTAAGACTAAGCCCGAATGATCCCGACGCGCATCTTGTGCGCGGAGCCATTCTCGAAGCGAACAGCGTATCGGCAGCGGTCGAAGAGTATAAGCAAGCTGCACGCGTGCGTCCCGAAGATTATCTCCTGTGGTTAAGCCTCGCGCGCGCGCAAGAGTTAAACGGCGATGTCGGCGGCGCGATTGCCGCAGCAAGTCAAGGCGTGCGCCTGGCGCCTTACTACGCAAGGCCTCACTGGCTACTGGGAAATATTCTCGTGCGATCCGGACAAGCCGCCGAGGGCTTTAGTGAGCTACGGCTGGCGGGAGAGAGTGATACCGGATTACTGCCCGCGATAATTGATTTGGAATGGCAGTTATCAGGAGGCGACGCTGAATTCGTTAAGCGCGCGATTCATCCTGATTCGCCAGAGTCCTTTAAAGCGCTGGCTGACTACTTCAGAAAGCATGGCAAGGCGAACGACGCTATTGAAATGTTCCGCGCAGCCGCAACGGCCGCCGAACAAGAGCGACGACAATACCTTCAGGAATTGATTTCCGCGAAAAGCTTCAAAGAAGCTGCTTTGCTCTGGTCAATAGATCATGCTCCGCCCGGGATCGGCCAACTGAACGATCCTGGTTTCGAACGACCGAGCAATCTGGACGAACCAGGCTTCGGCTGGCGCAGAGACAACAAAGCCGAGTCTTTAACACTCTCTCTTGATACAAATAATCCCAGAGAAGGCCGTTTCAGTTTGCGAATCGACTTCAACGGCGATTCCGATCCTGGCGCCGCAATCATTTCACAGCTCATTCTGGTTGAGCCGCGTGCACACTACGAGCTACGATTCGCCGCTCGCACCGAGGGAATTGTCTCTGGCGGCTTGCCTTATGTCGTCGTGTTCGATGCTGGCAGCAACAATGTACTCGGCCAGACCAGCGCATTTACGAAAGCAAAAACTAATTGGCAGGACTATGTAATCGATTTTCAGGGCGGCGAAAGCACAAGCACGGTACAATTGGTTCTACGCCGCCAGCCGTGCAGCTCATCGTCTTGTCCAGTCTTTGGCCACCTATGGTTGGATAACGTTTCGCTTCAGAAATTGTGAACCGAGATCGCCGTGGCTTCGCAGAGAACTTGTGTTTCGAGTTGGGAAAGACGGGAGACTAATCATTCACACCGCAAGCTCTACGTAGTTGGCATAGAGTGGCGCGAGAGTTCTAATGAGATTCACTTCATCAACGAAGTGAGGGTTCTCCACAACCTGATTTGGCTTTGCCCGAATCAATTCCTTTCGCGTGAATACCGAAAAGCAATCCACCAGAAATTCATTAAACCAATTAATCAACTCCTGGCTGGCGCATTGTAACCCCGCTTTGTCACAGGACTCCTCAAACAGCTTGGCCGTCATACTCTCCGCGCGCCAGGACTGAAGATCGATTATCTTACCTTGTGAGGCGGGCGGCGCCTGTTTGGCACGAGCAACTAACTCGGCATACATTCCCAAATTTGAATGATGAACAAAGCCGGTACCTTTCAATTTGAGTTTCCTGCCAAGTTGAATCAAGTAAGCTTCAAGCACGTCGGCTTCTGCATGAACCAAAGAATCGAGGCTGAAGACAAAGTCAACCGATTTGTCGGCGATCATTTCCAACGACCTACCGTCATTGACGTGGTAGGTAATATGAGAACTGGATGAGAATCTCCTTCTACAGGCTTCAATGCACTTTTCGGAAAGATCGACCAGTATCAACTTATCGCAATAATCTTTCAGATAATGCGTCCATCTTCCGAATCCGGGAGCAATTTCCAGGATTGTGCCATTCGGCAGAAAGCCGTGAATGCGCGGGAAGATAGTCCCAAACCACTCAGCCTCTGGTCCACCCCACGCCGCGGACCATTCATTCCCTTCCTGGGTCCAATCATAGGATTGATCCCAGACCCGCAAGTTCTCTTCCACAGAAGGCATGCAACACCTCTACTTCATTCTCTATTTATCCACTTGGATCCAAGACACAATATCGCCCTGGCGTTTTAGTCTTCCCACCTTCGTGATTCGAACATTAGGGGTCAACGTGAACACGATCGCTTGATCCGCATCGTTCAAGACCATTAGTATCCAATGAGGACGATTGAAAAGCTAGCGCAGACTCCCGACGTGTCGATGACTTATGGTCCGCTAGTGTTTACCATTTTCTGGTATGGAGCACGCGGACAAAGTCGGTTTCTGTTTATTAAAGGCTTAAGGCTGGTAGACTTCTAATGCCAAATGATTTTGCTTACAATCTGGCGTCGCAGGCAAAATCTCGATGGCGCGGCGATGAACCGGATGCAGGACTAACCTGGGGCCGCGTCATGACGGGTGACTCGTTTTTTGATGAGGTCGAAAAGCACTTCCGGTTCACAGCTTACACCCGCATTCTTGAGATTGGACCAGGCTATGGTCGATTGCTCAAAACACTGTTGGATCGTGGGCATCCGTTTGCCAGTTTTTGTGGCGTCGATCTCTCAGAGACTCGCGTAGATAAGCTGCGCCGACAGTTTGAAGATGATCGCATCCGTTTCGAGATTGGTGACTGCTCCCAATTCCAGATCTCCCAATCTTTCGATATTGGTCTGTGCTCAGCGACTTTCGAACATCTGTACCCGTCAATCGAACAAACGTTGGTCAATCTGCGCGCGCAGATAGATCTGAAAGGCACGCTGTTCGTAGATTTTATTAGGCATGACGAAGACTTTTCTCTATCGCGAGCCTATTTTGAGGAGAAGTCTATTGGCGGTGCATATATCCGGATATATTCTTTGCGGGAATTGGAACAGCTTTTCGATCAAGCAGGTTTCACTATTCAAGCGGCGAATCCATTAGTTCTGGGCACTGGGTTCCAAGGTGAGACTATAAGGCGCATGCTCATCTGCGCCAGCGCGCGGTATTCGCGGCGCATCCCAAAACAGTGACCGTGATGCTATTAGCGCACTATTATTGAACTAGAGTTTGGAATCAGGAGCTGCGTATGTTTGATCCCTATCGAGACCCGGTGCAAGTGCCGCAATTTCGCAGCAGATTTGGCGGATTGTGGACTGATCTGAACAACGCCATCGAGTTGATTGAAGGAAAGCTCGAACTCGGAAGGATCAACGAGGAAGAAGCTCAACTACTACGCTTCTTCGTTGAAAACGGTTATGTCGTTCTGCGGGGCAGCGTAAACGAAGAAGCGATTGATGAGTTCAATGAAGATATTGAAAGAATGGCGAAGGACCCTCCTTTAGAAGCATGGGTCACCTGCTTCGAAGACGGTCGCTGGGGCGCGCGTCAAATGAAGCCCGGTGATACGAACGAGGCAGACAAAGGCGTCAAACTGTTGGATGTTTACACGTACACGCAGTCAGCTCGGCGTGTGATCTTTGCGCCTTCGACTATGCGCTTCATCAAACTGGTATTTGAGCGACCTGTCTTAGCGCACCAGAGCCTATTCTTCTTTAAAGGATCGCAACAACCCATCCATCAGGACACCGTGTTCGTGCGGGTTAGTTCGCCGATGGAACTGGTCGCTTCATGGACCGCGCTCGAGGACATTCAACCCGGTAGCGGCGAACTCGTCTACTATCCGGGCAGTCATCAGTTTCCTGAATTTCTCTTCGGCGGTAAGCATAAATGGATCTTCCCGGGATGCAACGATCTTGATAGCTATTATGCGCAACTGCATGCTACTGCTCAGGCGCGAAACATTTCAAGAACAAAATTTCTTGGAAAGAAAGGCGATGTTTTTATCTGGAGCGCAGATCTGGCTCACGGCGGCTGCGAAATAGAAGACCCTGCCAAAACGCGACGCAGCATCGCAGCCCATTATTGTCCCATCAATACTTACCCGATGTACCGTCATTATGTGGGGGCCAGCGACGTAGTAAAGGCGGAGGAGGGCGTGTACTACACCTCAGAGAAGAAGACTCGGTGGTGATACGCGGATGCTGATAACTAAACGGAAATATATGCAATGAGCTTTTGCCTGAAATCATCATTTTCCAGGAGCAGTTCTTCCGGGCTCTCGACGTCTTGATGTCTTAACGATTGAATGAAAGCTCTCATAGCCCAGAAGACTTTGTCGTTTCCCTGAAGGTTAATTGATTCATAAAGCGTAACCAGATCTTGCATACTCTTTTCCGGATCCGAGCTATTAAAAATTTGCTTTCCCTCGAAGCGATGAAGATTTGCTGCCATCACCCAGCAAATATCGAATAACATCCACGCTCGATTGCTGTTAATCGTATTAGCTTCGTGTACTCGATATTTAAGGAGCGGCTTTGGAATAAGTCTGCACTTGGCACAACTGGCGGCTCGCAGCAGGAAGTCCCAGTCGTGAGCAAAACGCAGGTTCCTCATGCCGCCAATCTTATGGTAAAGACTACGTCGCATTAGAATGTTACTGGTAGACGCGACAAAATTCCCTCTTAACAGGTTTAAGCCAAAATCATCGGTTTGCTCGAAGCTCAATTCGGGATGGTCAATTGGCCACGGCTCAAGATTATGCCAACCTTCTTTTATGGCAAGTTGTTGCGCGCTGGCGTCAATGACTTCGATCCAGGTTGAAAGCAACTCCAGCTCCGGATCCTTTCGAAACTCCACCATTAACTCTCGAATTCGATCGGGATGAAACGCATCGTCTGAGTTTAGGATTGTGAGATATTCACCAGACGCCAATCCCAACCCTCGATTGATGGCGACATGCGCGCCCTGATTCTCCTGGCGATAAAAGCTGAAGCGCGGGTCCTTTACCTTCATCAGATACTTAACCGTGTCGTCGGTCGAGCCATCATCGACTACTATGACTTCAATCTGGTCATAGGTTTGCCCCAACGCGCTTTCTATCGCGCTTCTTATGTACTGAGCGTGGTTGTAGCTGGGGATCACTATTGAGACCAGGTTTGAATCATCTATTGTTTTCATTTGCTGCTTTGGTGCGGATTCATTTTTCGCGCGCTCCCAACTCTCTGCATACTGTTGCGCGACCTTTTCTCCGGAAAAGCGGCTGCGGACTGTTTCAGCGTTAGTGCGCGCGTTCATTCCGTAGGTCTTCAATCCTGCGAGCCAGTCTTCATATCCTCGCTCCAGACAATCGATGTCGCCTATTTCCGAAATGACGAGACCAGCGCCGTATTCATCGAGCATCAGCTTTACATCTCCGACATCAGTAGACAGGACCGGAACGCCCATGCAAAGCGCTTCGAGAATTACGATCGGCATTCCCTCAAACTCGGAGGTCAGGATCAAACCCGAAGCTATTAAGAACACTTCAGCCAGGTTCTCAACGAAAGGAATGCGACGCAGATTTTTCAAGTCGCGTGCGCGAATAAACTCATCGACCAAGGGCGCCAGGTCGCCGTCACCGACCATTACGAACAATGCATCGTCGCCTGCCTGCTGTCTTTTCAAAGCAAGTTGCAAAAAATCGATTGGCCGCTTTTGGCCGGTAAGCCGGCCCGCGAACACAAAACTTCTCCGCAGTTCGTCAAGATCGAACTTCTTGAAATACTCGCGGCGGTCGGTCTCGGAATAGACTGACGGATTAAAGCGATGAGTGTCCACGGCGTGATATATCACGTCCACTCGCTCAGTATCCATGCGGAACCGCTCAATAAACCTATCGTGAATCTTCTTGTTTATCGCGATGAAGCGGTCGAATGACTGGACACCCGGCTCGCGATAGCGAAGAATCCATCCCCGGGTCGTGTCATAGACCTGCTGGTCGACAATGGGAATATCCTTGAACAGCTCGCGGATTTTCATGGCGTTGTCGGCGAACCACGGGGAGCCGTTGGTGGTCCAGATCAAATCCGGCTGGTACGTCTGCTTCAGATCGCTCAGCATGTCGAGATACTTTTCGTATGGAGCCAGCTCGCCGAGATCATAAACTGCCTCGGTAATATCCTTGAGCTGATGATGAAGACTGCCCTGACTCTTATGCGGCCTCTCCATGGTGATCACGACGAAGTGATAGCGATCCTTGAGATGGCGCATCGCTTCAATCGCGTTTCGCTCCGCGCCGCCGACAACCCACAGCATGGGCCAGACAAAAACCAGCGGCTTCTGCTTATTGAACGTGGGAATAAATCCTGTCGTTGGAGCGACTGGAGCGCCAGCGTCTCGCTTGCAAATCACCTGAGCATTAAGTTCCGGAATAGATTCGGTTGTAGGATCGATTGGTCGAATCCGGCGCGTTTCAATACTGAGCAAAGGGTCTCGAGGCGGCCAGCACGGATCGGGCGTCCAGGTTACCGTATGCTCTCGGAAAAGCTCCTCAACATTCATTTGGGTCACGGCGTGATCGTAAGGCAACAGCCGCAGAATCTTGCCCGTCGCCTCTTCTTTCCCTTGGCCTTCGGGAAACTCCAGACCCAGCTCTTTGGAAAATATCGTGTGATTTCTAATTGAAGAAACTGCTACCGATGGAAACTGTGCAAGCGAAGCGGAAACGATTAGGAAATCGTTCGGCAAATGTCTTAAAGAAAGCAGGACGTTCTTGATCTGGTTATCCGTTATCCTGTGCCCCCAATTGTCAGGCGCGTATAGGTAGTCTGCAGGTAAAGAGTCAAAAGGAACTCTCTCTGTGCCGGAGGAGGATAAGACCTTGAAGCCTCTTATTCGCGATTCTACAATGAAACAGTGTTGACTGCCGAAATGAGAAAAGAAAGACTCTCGCTCCTCCTTTGAGGGCAAACAGATTCTCCGAAGTACAAGCCCCAGGCTTATGCTCGGTTTGCTTTGTAATTCATGCGCTCTAAGCATTAATTAATAAAGAAGGAGTTTAGTGCTTCCGTGATTAGCTAATCGAGCGGCGTATCTTCAAAGCGTAAAAACTGCCAGACGCGCACTATGTCTACGAAGGAACAGAGACCGCCACAATTGTACTGCGCGCTCCTCGCCGCCAAGTTGAGTAGCCGCAGCACTGAGATCCTTTGCCGTCATGACGTTCATCTGCTCATCTTGCCAGGGATGGTCGTCGCTTTGTTGTGCATTGCACCGCGCCATCCCTTGAGCACCAGCAAAACCAAACACGCAACAGCGGTCAGAACGGCCACCGCAATAGCTAACTTT
>WNFO01000403.1_pt1 | contig 30914 bp, 20 predicted proteins | sample 5400251 | NCBI WGS metagenome assembly WNFO01 (sample SAMN13153354, study PRJNA577476) | soil metagenome | isolation source: 100 cm saprolite under Madrone tree | place: USA:California | collected 2016-06-14
CTGTATGTTCCCGAGCGGCGGCGCGTACCCCGGGCGCGTCCGTGGTGGGATCCGCAAAGCAGCCCGGCGGCGCGCGATCGTGAGAAGCCAGGCGATCTTTCTTCGGCGGCGGAGCGATTGCGACCGCTGCTGGAAGACTCTGTGCGAGCGCATCTGATTGCCGACGTGCCGGTGGGGCTATTTCTTTCGAGCGGGTTGGATTCGAGCGCCATCGCGGCACTGGCGGAGCGAGCGCAGAAGGGGATCCGCAGCTTCACGCTGACGTTCCCGGGGACTTCATACGATGAATCGGCACTCGCGCGAACAACAGCGAAGCACTGCAGGACACAGCACAAGGAAGTGCCGTTGGACGGCAACGCAGTGCTGTCACGGCTGGAAGAGGCCCTTGGCGCGCTCGATCAGCCCACGATGGACGGCATCAATACTTATTTTGTCTCGTGGGCGGCGCGAGAGGTGGGTCTGAAGGTGGCGCTCTCAGGGCTGGGGGGCGATGAACTCTTCGCCGGCTATCGCACATTCGCGGATGTACCGCGACTTGCGCGATTGACCAGGCTTGCGTGGTTTGTGCCGGCGATTGTGCGGCGAGCGATGCTGCCGCTGGTGAAGAGGTTGGCCTCCCGGCCTAGCGCACCAGATGCGGCGGGGAAAGCAGCAGCGGCGTGGATGAAGCCGGACGCGCTACCACACCCTTACTTTTTTGCACGCACGCTGTTTCCAGCGGAGGAACTCAAGCGGCTCATGGAACCGCGATTTCGTTTGAGTACCGTGGGCGCCGACGGAGTGACGCTAGACCCGACGTGGCTGGGCTGGCTGGAACGTGGGGCGGATGAAGCGCGCAAGCTCGAAGCGGTTGCGGGCATCGGCTGGCTTGAGATGCGCTCCTATATGGTCAGCACGCTGCTTAGGGACACGGATTCCGTCAGCATGGCACAGTCGCTGGAGGTGAGAGTGCCGCTTCTGGACACAGCGCTGGTGGAATTTGTGTGCTCGTTGCGTGATGCTGCGCGAAACCGTGCAGGAGCGCAAAAGGCCTTGCTGGTTGAAGCGCTTGGGGATCTGCTGCCGGAGGAAATACTGAGGCAGCCGAAACGTACATTTACGCTGCCGTGGGAGGAGTGGCTGCGCGGACCGCTGCGCACACGACTGGAAGATAGCTTCGCCAACATTGCGGAGTCGTTGGCTCCACACCTGCACGCCGAGGGCGTACGGGGAGTGTGGAATGCGTTTCTTGCGGGGAAGACTTCGTGGTCGCGGCCGTGGTCACTCTACGTGCTGAACGAATGGTGCCGGCGGCACATGGAGGCATGAATTGCGCCGCTGATGTAAACTCAAGAAATCCGGAATGAACATTCTTGGCATCAATGCCTACCATGGCAATGCGTCTGCGGCGATCGTGTGCGATGGCCAATTGGTCGCTGCCGTCGAAGAAGAGCGCTTCAACCGCGTGAAATACGCAGCGGGATTTCCCGCGCAGGCAATCGGATATTGCCTTAAAGAAGCGGGGCTCACGCTGAATGAGATCGATCACGTGGCCGTCCCGCGGAACCCTTACGCCCGGCTCGGTACAAAACTGTTCTACGCGCTGCGCATGCCGTCTTTTGCACGCGAACGCCTGAAAGTCCTAACCAAATTCACCGGTATTCCCGAGGCCCTGGTTCAGGCCTTCGACACCGATCCTGCAAAGCTCCACGCAACGTTCCATCGCATCGAGCACCATCAAGCGCATCTGGCGAGCGCTTTCTTCGTTTCGCCCTTTGAGCATGCGTTCCTGCTCTCCGCCGACGGCCTCGGGGACTTTGCCAGCACGATGTGGGGCTTCGGGATAGGCAACCGTATGGAAATTGATGGGGCCATCCCCTTCCCCCATTCGCTTGGCCTGTACTACACGGCGGTCACGCAGTATCTGGGCTTTCCGAAATTCGGCGATGAGTACAAGGTGATGGGACTTGCGGCCTACGGCCAGCCGGAACAGCTCGACGTGTTTCGAGACATTGTGCGTTCGAATGGCCATGGTTTTCGTCTGGGGCTCGACTACTTTACGCATCATCGCACTGGCCCGGAAATGAGCTGGGCGGAAGCGGACAAGACTCCGGTGCTTGGGAAGATGTTTTCGGAGGAGATGCCGCGAAGGCTCGGCCCCACGCGCGCTCCGGAAGAGCCGCTCGAGCAGCGCCATCGCAATCTGGCCGCGTCTCTGCAGGCGCGACTGGAAGAGATCTACCTGGGAATGCTGAAGAAACTCGGAGAGCGCACCGGGCTAAAGGCCGCATGCCTTGCCGGCGGCGTGGCCTTCAATTGCGTGGCGAACGGAAAGATTTTCGATGCCACGCGCTTCGAGCAGGTTTACGTACATCCAGCAGCGGGCGATGGCGGGCTTTCGGTTGGCGCAGCTTTTTATGTATGGCACCAGAAACTGGGGAAACCGCGAGCTTTCGTGATGGACCATGCGTACTGGGGCCCGCGGTATTCGCGCGAGGAGATCAGACGGGCGATTGACGGGAAGGACTTGGCGGGAGGTGGATACGCGGTCGAAGAGTTGGGAGAAGATGATCTGACGTGGAGAGGCGCGGCGATCATCGCTGAGGGGAAAATACTGGGTTGGTTCCAAGGGCGCGCAGAATGGGGCCCGCGTGCGCTCGGGAATCGCAGCATCGTGGTGGATCCGCGCCGCGCGGAAATGAAAGAGATTCTTAACCAGCGGATCAAACACCGCGAGATTTTCCGGCCGTTTGCGCCTTCGATTCTTGCGGAAGCTACATGCAAGTGGTTTGAAAAATCACATCCTTCGCCGTTCATGACGATGGCTTACGCCGTGCTACCAGAAAAGCGGGCGAAGATTCCTGCACCGACGCACGTGGACGGAACCGGCCGGTTACAAACCGTCACGCGGGAAGCGAATCCGCGCTATTGGCGGCTAATTAAGGCATTCGAGGAACTTACCGGCGTGCCGGTAGTGCTCAACACTTCGTTCAACGATAACGAGCCCATCGTGTGCCGGCCAGAGGAGGCGCTCGATTGTTTTCTTCGCACGCAGATGGACGCGCTCGTCCTCGGCGACTTTCTGATCACGAGATCGTGAATCGCATGCCACGAGCGCTCGCCGAATGAAAATTCTGCTGCTGAATCTGTACTTTCCACCGGACACGTCGGCCACCGCAAAGATGGCGGCAGCGGTGGCCGACGCGGTTTCGGTGCGGCATGAGGTAACCGTGCTATGCGGGCGCCCCTCGTACGACCCCACAGAGCGCAGAGCGTGGCGCCCGTGGCCGACAGAACGAACAGAGCGCGTGAGCGTCATCCGGGCGGGCTCGGCGGACTACCCGCGCTTTCAGATGAAGAAGCGCGTGTTGAATTATCTCAGCTACGTCGCGCTAAGCGTACCGCGCGCGCTCTTGGTGCGATGCGACGTCGTGCTGGCTATGACCGATCCACCATTCGAGGGGATCGTCGGGGCATTCGTGGCCATGCTCAAAGGCAAGCCGTACGTTTACAACATTCGTGACATGTACCCGGACATGGCGATTGGGGGATCGATCGTCAGACCTGGCTGGTTTGTGCGCGTTTGGGAGAAGCTGCACCGCTGGGCGCTTCGCCGGGCTGCGCGCGTGATCGTGCTCGGCGATGACATGCGAGCACGGATCATTGCAAAGGGAGTGGAACCAGAGCGCGTCGCCGTCGTTCGCGACGGCGCGGAAATCCTTCCGACCGATGCGCCTCCGGATCCGTTGGATGCGGAGGTAATTCGCGCCATCCGAAGCAACTTCCGTTTCGTGTTATTGCATGCAGGCAATCTGGGCTTCTACGGGGCTTGGGGGACACTCCTCGCGGCTGCGGCCGCGCTTGCTGGTGATGGAGTCGGGCTGGTCTTCGTCGGGGATGGAGCGCAACGCGCTGCACTGGAGGCCGCAGCGGAAGGGATGGCCAACGTGCGATTTCTTCCCTTTTTCCCGGCGAACAAAATTCCTTCCGTGCTGGCCGCCGCTGACGCGCATGTCATCACGATAAAACGGGGCCTGGAAGGGGTAGTCGTGCCGAGCAAGATGTACGGAATTGTCGCAGCGGGAAAACCGATCGTTGCGGTCGCACCGAAAGGGACGGACGCGGCAACGCTGGGCATCAAGTCTGGCTTCGCGGTCTCCGCCGACCCGGATAAACCGGACGAACTGATCGCCGCAGTTCGCACACTAATTCAAGGAACAAACAAATTGAAAGAAATGGGCGAGGCGGCGCAGGCCGCCGCGCCGGGTTATGATAGAGCCAAGGAACTTCAGAAATTTGTCCACATTATCGAGGAGGCGCAAAGAGAGTGATATCCGCAGAATCGTTTTGGACAGGCAAACCTGTGCTGGTGACGGGAGGCGCGTCGTTCATCGGATCGACGCTCACGGACCAGCTATTGGCGTGGGGAGCGAAGATTCGCATCGTCGATGACCTGACGAGCGGCCACCTCGGCAATATCCGCCAGCATCTCGGCAGCGGGAAGGCGGAATTTATCCAGGCCGATTTGCGTGAGCCGGGGGTGACGCGCGCCGCGATGCAGGGCGTGGACACGGTATTCCACCTGGCAGCGGATCACGGTGGCCGGGGTTACGTGGATCTCCACCAAGCGGGGCCGGCCTCGAATTTCTTCCTCGATGGGCTGGTGTTCGCGGAAGCGCTTCGCGCCAAAGTAAAAAAAGTTGTATTCGCTTCTTCTGGCTGCGTCTATCCGAATTTCATGCAGTCCGACCTCAAGAAAGAGCTCTATCTCACCGAGGATCTGACAAAAGGCCCAAACGACGCCGACAACACCTATGGCTGGGCAAAATTGATGGGAGAGTTCACGTTGAGCGCGTACGCAAAAGAGCACGGCATGGGCGCCGCATCGTGCCGGTATTTCACCGTTTATGGCCCGCGGGGTGTCGAGAATCATGCCGTGATCGCGATGATCGCACGCGCATTCCTTGGCCAGAACCCTTTCGAGGTCTGGGGCGACGGCACACAGATTCGCAACTGGACCTACATCGACGACATCGTCGAAGGAACGATCCTCGCGGGAGAGAAGATCAGCGATGGCACGGCGATCAACCTCGGCACGATGGAACGCATCCGCGTGATCGACGTCGCCAGGATGGTGTGTGAATTTACCGGGCACAAGGCCGAGATCAAACTCCGCCCGGATATGCCTACCGGCCCGCTGAACCGGGTGGCGGATAATTCACTGGCCAAGCAATTACTTGGCTGGGTACCAAGAGTGTTGTTTCGCGACGGCTTGAAGCGTACTATCGACTGGTATTACGCCACGAAGGACCGCGGCGAAGTAAAGCGCATCTTCAGCCGCATGCTGACTGAACGCTGAAGTGCAGAACGGATTGAGCTCTCCGCGACTTCCCGTAGAACCTCGGGTTATTTCTCCTCGGGGAAGTATGCGGGTTTCTATTTACAGTAACGCCACAGCCGTTACAGATTCCCGGTAGGGATCGGAGTATCAGGTTACCGTGAAATCGCTGCGTGGGACAGCCATTCGATGCTTGGGAGCCGGGCCCCAACCCGGCAAGAGTCACCGGAAGCGCCGGCTATACAGCTCCGGCCAGACTAGTGCCGTTCCAACTATTTAGTCCGGGAGAGTTGAAACCTCCCTTGAAAGCGTGGAGGCGTTGTTCCAATAGGATTCGCTCCAATAAGTTGGAACGGCACTAGTTACTAAAGAGCGAGATCGCGTGCCTGCAAACTTGCTGGCTTTCTTGATTGCTCTGTTCGCATCATTGACGCTGACCGTACCGGTCCGCGCATTGGCACTCCGCGTAGGCATGGTTGATCTTCCGGGCCCGCGCAAGGTCCACCTTCAACCGATCCCGCTTCTTGGCGGATTGGCAATTTATGTAGCAGTCGTGCTCGCGGTTCTGTCGGCATTCCAAGGCCCGGCCCGGGCTCAGATCGCAGGTATTCTTACAGGGGCGACGGTCGTCGCCACAGTAGGAATCCTCGATGATCGCGGCTGGCTACACCACCAAGTGAAGCTTTTCGTGGGAATGCCTCTCGCTGCCTGCATTCTGCTGGTCACGGGGATTCGGGCGCAGGTTTTCAGTTATTTCGTCGGCGGGCGCATCGGAGACACCCTGGACGCCGTATTGACGATCTTTTTTGTCGTGGGAATTACCGCTTCCTTCAGTATTCTGGACCATATGGACGGTCTCTGCGCGGGGATCGCCGCGATAGCTTCTGTCTTCTTTGCCACGCTGGCGTACTTGAATGGCCAAACGCTCGTCAGCACTCTTGCCGCGGCCGTCCTGGGCGCGGCAACAGGATTCCTTCGCTGGAACTTCAAGCCGGCGAAAATCTTCATGGGTGACGGCGGCGCAATGCTCCTCGGCTTCCTGATGGCGACGCTGGGCTTGAAACTGCGCCTGGAGAATTCGCCCCAAGTTGCAGGATGGCTTGCGCCCTTGCTCATTCTTGGCGTGACCATATTCGATACCACGCTCGTTACGATTTCCCGGTTGAGGCGAGGGTTTCTGCCTTTTACCACGCCGGGTAAGGACCACGCAGCGCACCGCATCGCAAATCTGGGACTGGGTCAGCGCGGCGCTGTGGTTACTCTCTACTTGCTGGGAGCGCTGAGCGGTGGCGCCGCTGTTCTCGTGAGTTATCTGCCCCCGCGCGGGGCCATGTTGATAGGCGCCCTGGCGTTGGCCCTCGTCCTGGCGGGAATAGCATTTCTCGAGCGCGCCCCGTTCGAACGTCAGTCGCGCAAGCCAGTTACTTACGCTTAAATTGCCGCTCTTCGAGGAGAGCTCCCGTTTAGAGTTTTTGTTCCCTGCATCGGGTTTGCCCGCGGAAGTGGATTCGTTATACTTAGCCGGTCGCTCTCTCACTCTATCAGAGCGCGGGCCCGCACGGGCCGGACGAGACGAAGTCATTCTTATGGGTGCTGGGAAACCTGGTGGATTCAGGAACTCAGGTTTGCCGCGCGACTGGACAATCAAAAATTGTGCATAAAAAAAGAATGCAGGCTTGGCTGTATTGCCAAAACCACGAAGTGATCGTCGTGGGCAGTTCGGTGGCGGGCCTGTATACCGCCGCGAAGGTCGCCGAAGGCGGGCGCCGCGTGCAAGTGCTGGAATCGAAGCTGGGTCTCGAGCCCGCGCCTCGCACGCTGATCGTCACTGATCAATTTCGCAGTCAACTGGGTTCTACTGCCTCCGAGAGCATTGTCAACGAAATTCGCCGATTCGAACTGTTCACCGATGGGCGCTCGGCGCAGGTCGCCCTGGGGCGGCCGGATCTCATCATCGAACGCTCGCGCTTGATTCCTGCGCTGGCGCGGCGCGCAAAGGAGTCCGGCGCGAGCATTGCGTTCGACACGCGCTTTTTGTCGCTAGCCGCGAATGGACACGGCCTGCGCGTCGAAATCGACGCGGGCGGCCGGCGTGAAGAATTGCACTCGGATAGCGTTGTCGGAGCAGACGGCGCGGCGAGCCGAGTGGCTCGGACCGCCGGGTGGCCCCCGATCGAAACCCTTCCTCTTGTGCAGGCCATCGTTCGCCTGCCGAAAGATTGCCCCGCGGATACCACTCGAGTGTGGTTCGTTCCAGACGATACGCCTTACTTTTACTGGCTCATACCCGAATCCCCGGAACGCGGCGCGGTGGGTGTGATCGGGGAAGACGGACGCGACACGAAACGGTGTCTCATACGATTCCTAGAAAAGAAACGGATGGAGCCGCTCGAGTGGCAAGGCGCGCGCATCCCGGCATATCGCTCCTGGGTTCCCGTACGCCGACGCATCGGAGATGGGGAGGTCTATCTTGTTGGCGATGCGGCGGCGCAGGTAAAAGTGTCCACTGTCGGAGGGATCGTCACTGGGCTTCGTGGAGCTCTCGGGGTGGCGCAAGCTATCTTGCAGAAGGGGCGAAGTCCGGAGCTGAAGGCGTTGCGGCGCGAGCTCGGCACCCACTGGCTGATTCGCCGCGCACTCCATCATTTTCGGCAGGAAGAGTACTCGCGACTTGTAGATTTGCTCGACGCGTCCACTCGGAAGTCCCTTGGCGAAATCAACCGCGATGACTCCACGCGGCTCCTCTGGAATGTTGTCCGCCGGCAACCACGACTCGTTCTCCTCGGCTTGCGCGGCCTGCTCATGGGAAAAGGCTTCAAAGAGTAGAGATTTCAGCCTGGAGATGCAACGAAAAGGCCCGCGAAGCGCATTGCGCCTTTGCGGGTTTTGGCAAGGCGCGCACCTTCCACGGCTGAAAGACTTTGCGGGCAGGAAGGATTCGAGGAAAATAGATTGTTCTTATTCCGCTCCAGAGCAAGGAGCGCGGCGCTCTGAAGCGAATGCCAGGGAGATTGCACCTTGCGACTTTCCGTGATCGGCTGTGGCTATGTTGGATTGGTGACCGGCGCGTGTCTCGCCGCAGCGGGGCACGAGGTCATTTGCACCGACATCGATGCGGACCGCATCGCGCAACTGCAGGCCGGTCGCGTTCCCATTTTCGAACGACACCTGGACCAGATCCTGGCTGCCGCGCGCAAGGCGGGGCGCATCTCTTACACGGCAGACGCGGGAGAAGCCATTCGCTCCGGGGACGCGATTTTCATCTGCGTGGGCACTCCGCCTAAAGAAAGCGGCGAAGCTGATCTTTCCGCGATTGACAACGTCGCACGGCAGATTGCTGAGGAAGCGCGCCAGCCGAAACTGGTCATCGAAAAAAGCACGGTGCCCGCGCGCACCGGCCTGGAGTTGCAACGAGCCCTAGCCGCCTACAGCCGAAATAGCAAGCTCACGTTCCGCGTGGCCTCGAACCCTGAGTTTCTCCGTGAAGGCACTGCGGTCGAAGATTTCTTCCATCCGGATCGCATCGTAGTGGGCGTCGAGGACGACTCTTCGGCCGCCGCGCTGCGGGAAATCTACCGCCCGATCCTCGAGCGCAGCTTCCATTGCCCGTTGCACAATGGCACTTGCCCGCCGGGCCGTGACGCGGCATTCCTTGTCACCACCATTAACAGCGCCGAGCTTATCAAGCACGCCTCCAACTCCTTCCTGGCACTGAAGATCAGCTACGCCAACGTGATTGCCGACCTCTGCGAGAAAATCGGCGCAGACGTTAAAGAGGTTACCTATGCAATGGGCTTAGATCCGAGGATTGGCGGACAATTTCTAAACGCCGGACTAGGCTTCGGAGGGTTCTGTTTTCCGAAAGATTTGCAGGCCTTCATTCATCTGGCAGCCTCGGTGGGCGTAGATTTCGACATTCTTAGGGCCACCGAACGCGTCAACAAGCAGCGCATTGGGCGCTTTCTGGAAAAAGTGCACAAAGCTCTGTGGGTGGTCCGGGGCAAGCAAGTGGCGGTTTTGGGCCTGGCGTTCAAAGCCAATACCGACGATATTCGCTTCGCGCCCGCACTCGAAGTTGTCAGGTGCTTGCTCGAGGAGGGCGCGAACGTGCGCGCGAGTGACCCCGAAGCAATGGCGCGAACAAAGATGCTCTATCCCAAAGTGACCTATCACGAAGATCCCTATGAAGCGTTGCGGGGCGCCGATGCCGCGCTCGTCTGCACCGAATGGGATCTATTCCGCAATCTGGATTGGGAGCGCGCCAAAGGCCTGATGGCGCGACGCCTGATCATCGACGGCAGGAATCTCTACTCTCCGAAGCAAATGCGCGGGCTCGGGTTCGAGTACTACTCGTTCGGCAGGCAGTAGTGGCTGGTTGATGGCTCGCAGTTTTCAATATCGCTCAAAGGAATTAGGATGTATTTGAGTCGAACACAATAAAAGCTCCGGGAATCGTTGAGGCGACGATTCCCGGAGCTCTGTGTCGCGGCATCCAGCTCGTTAGTGAGCCGTCGCGGGGGTGGAGGGCACGAATGAGGCACTTGCAGGGGAAATCTTGCGCTGGCGTTCACGCCTCGTATCTGTCACGCCGTAGAGCACGATGAAGCCTGAGCAAGCGATCAAGACCAGCATCGTCACGCTATCAACCTGCGTAAATTGCGCTGTGTCCGCGATCTGAGCCGCGTCGCCATCTTTCTGCATTTCCACAGGGGCAGCCGCCTCGACTCTCGGTGCGCCGACCCCCGCAAGACTCTGGGCCGTCTGCGTTGCACTGGCACGTTGATCTTGCGATACGCCGGGGTTGATTTCAAAATAAGTTGGATCCATGTCTTGCTGAGCGCGAACCGGGCTCCCCAGCACCAGCGCGGCTCCCAATCCCAACAGCGTCATCTGCACCCGAATCGTTTTCTGGAATTTCACGGACCACCTCCACTCTTGAGTTTCGCAAATGCCTGCGATGCATTGAGAGACTGCAACCGCAATGCCAGGTTCGATCGCAGACCACATTTTTTGGCGCAAGTCTTCGAAGTTGTTGAATTGATGTGAATTGAAACATTCTGCGCGCTGCAACTCTTTGCTACTGCTGAAAAGATCCTGAACTTGCAACTATCCGAAGCGATATGCGACGAATGTCGCGGCTATGTTTCCTCTCGCGCCTGGAAATGGATTTAGAGGAGATTGCAGGTTCTCTACTAGTTCAACTTATAGAAAATACGGGGGATAACAGGAATTGGCTTCTGATTACATTTGACGGTCGAGATGATTCAAACTACTCAGATAGTCGAACTATCCTTTTAGATAGATTCTAAGACGGTAGAGACTGCGCCGGGTTGGGCTAGAATACGGTCTTCGCAGAGGCCGGTCCGCCGGCAAGAAAGATCAGCACCCATATCGCCAACGTGCAGCCTAGACTTGCAGCACTGAACGGCCCGTTGAGGAAGACAGAATTCCCAATTGCTGGGTCACTGTCCATTGGCCGCGACTCTTCGAATTTGATCTGCCTCGAAGACTCATCCGTCTCCCCCTGTCATTGCCGTATCACTATGGAAAATGGCGGCTTCTTTCTCACTGACCTGGAGAGCCTTTCAGGCACTTTCGTCAACGGCATCCCGGTGAAACGACGCGTGCTCGCTCCGGGAGACGAGATCGGCGTCGGAAACTCTTTGTTCGTATTCGAAGTGGAAACATCTGCAGCTCCGGCCCGCAGTCCTGTCCAGCTCGATGAAAATCCTGCAATCGGCTCGCAAGTGGAGCACTTACGCGAGGATGAGCTGCTCTATTTGCACCCCGAATCTTTGGCGGCCTTGCCGCAGTCGGCGCGCTTGGCGCGCGCCCTCAGCACGCTGTTGAAGATCAGCACGGCTATAGGTTCGATTCGCGATGTTGAATCGCTGCAGTGGCAATTGCTCGGCATGATCTTCGATGTCATACCCGCCGAGCGCGGCGCGATCCTCCTCGTCGCCGAGAACACGGCGGAGATTTCCTCCAGAGTCGCTTGGGATCGCGTCTCGGGCCCTGATCACCCGGTCCACGTTAGCCGCGCGCTCGTGCGCCGTGTCATCGAAGAACGTATTGCCATCCTCGACAACGAAAGCCCCCAGCTTCGCTCTCTCGATCCCACAAACTCTGCGGAATGCAAGCTCGCTCACTCCATTCTTTGCGTGCCTCTGGCCGCTGTGGGCCAGCTACTCGGCATCATCTACCTCGACTCTTCCAGTCCGGCCATCCCCTTCACAAGAGAGGATCTCCAGCTCCTTGCTGCGATCGCCGGTCTGGCCACGATCGCCATCGAAAATGCACGCCAGTTCGAGCTCTTGGACACTGAAAACCAGCGCCTACGGATTGAAGTTAGTTTGCAGCACGATATGGTCGGCCAGAGTCCGCCTATGCGCGAGGTCTATCAACTCATAGAGAGGATCGCCCCAAGCGATTCCACAGTGTTGATTCACGGGGAGAGCGGCACAGGGAAGGAGCTGGCCGCGCGAGCGGTCCACAAGAACAGTCGACGCAAAGATCAACCTTTCGTCGCGGTGAACTGCGCCACGCTGACGGAATCGCTTCTAGAGAGTGAACTCTTTGGTCATGAAAAAGGCTCATTTACGAGCGCCATCTGCCAAAAGAAAGGTTTCTTGGAAGTTGCCGAAGGCGGCAGCGTTTTTCTCGACGAGGTGGGAGAGTTGTCTCCGGCACTCCAGGCCAAGCTGCTGCGCGTCCTCCAGGAACGGGAATTTGTCCGCGTCGGCGGAACGCGCCCAATCAAGCTGAACGTCCGCTTCCTTGCGGCCACCAACAAGGACTTACAAAAAGCCGTCCGCGAGGACAAATTTCGGGCAGATCTCTTCCATCGGCTCAATGTCATTTCCGTCAAGCTACCCGCACTCCGTGAACACCCGGAAGATATTCCGCTTCTTGCCGAACATTTTGCCGCACGCTATTCAAGGAAATGCAATCGCAAGGTCGGCGGAATCTCGCAGGAAGCGCGCGCCTGCCTCATGCAGTACGACTGGCCCGGCAACATACGTGAATTGGAAAACGCCATCGAACGCGCGATCGTTATCGGAAATTCGGATTCTATTCTCGCCGAGGATCTGCCGGAGAATTTGCTGGAGACCGCGCCCTCATCTGCAGCCGTCCCCACGAAGTATCATGGCGCCATTCGCAACTTAAAGAGACAGCTGATCCTGAGCGCCCTCGAGCAGGCCGGTGGTAACTTCACCGAAGCCGCGAAGCTACTGGGGGTCCACCCTAACTACCTGCATCGCCTGATTCGAAACCTGGATTTGAGATCGGCGCTGAAGAAATCCGGCAAGGCCTAGCGGCGAAGGAAGCGGAGGGCTGCATTCCACAGTGTCGCGCCATGGCTTCCTCAAATGAGTACGCCGGCGAAACCAAGGTGGGGGCGCAAGCGAATTCTTGAAACTATCTAACGATTACTAGCTTTCTTCATTATTGCGAATTCCTGCCTGAAATAGTCAAGCGTCAGCCGCAGTCCTTCTTCCAATCCGACCTTCGGCTGCCAATTCAGGATTCGGCTGGCCTTAGTAATGTCCGGGCAGCGGCGTTTCGGATCATCCTCGGGCAGGGGCTCAAAAACGATCGCCGGCACTTTTTGGAAGTGCTTGCGGATGTGTTCGGCAAACTGAAGAATAGTAATCTCCTGGGGGTTGCCGATGTTGACCGGCAGGTGTTCATCTGATTGCATCAAGCGGTAAATCCCTTCGATCAGATCGGAGACATAGCAGAAGCTGCGGGTTTGTTTGCCGTCCCCGTAGACAGTGAGCGGCAAGCCGGTCAGTGCCTGGTGCACAAAATTGGGGAGGACGCGGCCATCGTTAAGCCGCATCCGAGGACCATAGGTATTAAAAATGCGCACAATTCGGGTGTCCACGCCGTGGTACCGGTGGTAGGCCATGGTCATAGCTTCGGCAAAACGCTTGGCCTCGTCGTACACCCCGCGCGGGCCGATCGGATTGACGTGGCCCCAATACTCTTCGTGCTGAGGTGAGACTTCCGGATCGCCGTAACATTCGCTCGTCGAGGCCAGAAAAAACTTGGCCTTCTTGGCCAGCGCCAGACCCAGCGCATTGTGTGTCCCCAGCGCACCTACTTTGAGCGTCTGTATCGGCAGCTTCAGGTAGTCCACCGGACTCGCGGGTGACGCAAAGTGCAGCACGTGGTCTACAGGTCCTTGCACTTCAATGTATTTCGAAACATCTGCCCGTGCGATCCGGAACTTCGGATGCTTCAATAGGTGGCCGACGTTGGATTCCTCCCCGGTGACCAGATTATCCAGCGCCAGCACGTCCCAGCCTTCGGCAATCAAACGGTCGCACAGATGCGACCCCAGGAATCCGGCTCCGCCGGTGACCACCGCCCGCATGCATCCTCCTCGAAAATGCTCCAGCCAGTTTAGTCTGCCCCCGCCAGATTGACCACTTCCGCGTGCCAAGGTAGGATGCGCCCGCCCGGTTGCAAGCACCCCAAGATGGCGGCCGACCGTCAACTCGCATACAGCCCGCGGCCGCGCCGCCGCGGGCTATGGATACAGCTCGGCCTAGCGGCTGCGCTACTTCTCGGCGGGATACTCTCTTTTCTCAGCGTCGGACGTTGGCTTGTCGTCGAAGACCCACTCGAAAAGGCCCAGGCGATCGCGGTCCTAAGTGGCAGAATGCCACTGCGTGCCATCGAAGCAGCCAAGCTGTATAAGGAAGGATACGCCCCGGAAATCTGGCTGACGCGTGCGGCGCAACCCGCGGCCGAGCTCGATGCAATGGGCATCCCTTACGTTGGCGAAGACTTCTACAATCTGCAAGTGCTCATCCATGAGGGTGTGCCAGCAGATGCCATCCGTGTGCTCTCGCCTTCCATTTCGAATACCGCCGACGAAATCGCCGCCGTATCCACGGCACTTTTCAGCGAGAAAAGCTCTGTGGTGATTGTTGTTACGACCAAGGTGCATACTCGTCGCGTTCGGACTCTCTGGCGCCGGTTGGCCGGCGCAAAAGGACGCGCCATCGTGCGGGCTGCTGAGGCCGATCCCTTTGAGCCTGCGCGCTGGTGGCGCTCCTCAAACGGAGCCCTCGACGTCGTGCGTGAATTCCTTGGTCTGCTCAATGCATGGGCAGGGTTGCCGATACGTCCAGCGTCCTAATGAAATCAGAAAAAGAAGAATCGCTTTCGGCGGGGTGGCGCTGCCGATTCCTCAACCTCGGGCATGTGCGGCACTTCACGTCCCTCAAAAGCCGCCATGGGGTTATCGACAAACAGCGCCCTGGCTTTTTCGGCACCGAACTGTTCGCCCACCCTTTCGAACGCGGGCCGCAGCTTCAGCGGCCTGCCTCGCGTATTGTGCGCGTCGCTGGCCACGAAATGGACCAGTCCTTCGCCGATCCAGCGCAAGGCATCCCTCTGCGGTCGCGCGCCGAAAAACCCAGTCAAAGCACACCCGGTCACCTGGATGAAGCATCCGAGCCCCACCCACTTCCTCAGCCGATCCGTCTGCGCGCGAAGGATCGCGTTCCGCTCCGGATGGGTAATCACAGGGTGGAACCCCGCTAATTGGATCTCATGGAGAGTTTGGTCCATGGCAGGTGGAATCGAGTACTCGTTGAATTCAACGAGAAGATAATTATGCTGGTTTATGCAGAATCGGGAGGCATCTCTGCGCAGGGCCTCCAGATTCTCGGGGTAGAGGTGAAAATCACACCCGGTAGCGAGCGCCAGACGGTCGCCGATTTTGGTCTGCAACTGATCTCGCAGCTCGCAGACCCGCGAATAGTCGAAATGATAGTCGTTGTTCGAATGGGGCGTCGCCACAACATGAGTAATCCCGTCCGCAATGGCAGACTCGGCCATTGCCAGGGATTCTTCGAAGGCGGCCGGCCCGTCATCTAGTCCCGGCAAGATGTGGCAGTGCAAATCAACCATGGTGTTCCCAAACTCCTCAGCGGCCTCAGGCGGACAGCGCCTGCCACGCGCCCAATGCAAACATCACTCCGGCAAATATCTGACGCATTCTCAGCGGCTGAATTTTCTTGGCAAGTGCGGCGCCAAGAATTCCACCCGCAAAAACCCCCGGTATCAACAATAATCCCGTCTTCCAATTTACATAGTCCGCCTTCGCATAGGAGATGAGGGCTAGAAGACCAGTGGGGGGAATCAGTGCGACCAAACTGGTGCCTTGCGCTCGATGCTGGCTGTACGCGAAGAGCAGCCCGAGGAGCGGTACCAGCAGGACTCCGCCGCCAATTCCAAACATTCCCGAGGCCACGCCGCAGGCACATGCCACTGCGAAGATTCCTGCGCTGCGTCCAACGCTCTCAGCCACCGGCCCGCTCCTCGCCTGTGACACTTGCCGCCTGACGTTCCTTCTGAGCCTTTCTCCAGAGCAAGACCGCTGCCAGCATCAAGAAGCACCCGAAAAGTCGTTTTAGGCTCCGCGAAGCCATTGGAATCGCTATCTGGCTGCCCAGGTACGCCCCTAGCATCATTCCCAGCGCGCACAGTATGCCTGCTCGCAGATCCACCTGACGTTGCTTCCAGTACTCGCTCAGTGCGCCGAGTCCCACTGGGGGCAGGAGGATAAAGAGCGAAGTGCCCTGTGCCAAATGCTGATCCATTTTCAGCAGATAGACCATCGCGGGGACTAGCACGACACCGCCGCCGATGCCCAACAACCCGACGAGCACACCCACCGCGAGCCCGAGGAAGAGAATGACAAGAATCATAACTGAATGACGACTTCGAATGTGCAGTCTTGCGTCGCCGCGAAGCAAATCCTCTATATCTTCCCGCGTCTTGGCAACAGCCGCAACACTCAGCCTACAGGCCGGGACACGATGCAAGGACTGGATTCTTTAGTTCGCCCAGAACCTGCTATATTTGTGTGTCTTTTCCCAAGCGGCCCTGTGGCCTTTGGCATCCCCGAATATTGCGAGGAGTACGACAGAACTCATGCCAATCGACCGTAAACCCGAATTCTTCAAAGGCGCCCAGCTCAAAGTGGCTATTATTGGCTGTGGCTATGTGGGTCTCCCTCTGGCACTGCGTTTTGCTGAAGCGGGCCACAAAGTCACGGGATTTGACACCGATCAGAACAAAGTGACGATGCTGAATGCCGGGAAGTCCTACATCGAGCACATCCAGCAAGCGAAAATCCAACAGTTCGTCAACAGCCGTCACTTCAGCGCCACAACCGATTTTGCGCGCCTGAAGGAGGCCGACGTCATCATTATCTGCGTTCCCACCCCGCTCGACGAGCGCCGCGAGCCAGACCTGAGCTACGTGGAACAGACGGCCATCTCCATTCAGCCGCACTTGCAGAAGGGCCAGCTTGTGGTCCTGGAATCCACGACGTATCCCGGCACTACAGAAGAACTCGTTCTCCCCATTCTGGAAAGGAGCGGCTTGCGCTGCCCCATCGCTGCCGGGCTTGAGAATGAAAATATCGCTTGCGATTTCTATCTGGCTTTCTCGCCCGAACGCGAAGATCCCGGAAACAAGCAGTTCGGCCTGGCGCAGATTCCGAAAGTGGTGGGGGGTGTGAATCCGCCCAGTGGCCGCTCCGCACAATCCCTCTATGCCCAGGTCGTTGCCCGTGTCGTTCCTGTAAGCTCCACCCGCGCCGCGGAGATGGCCAAGCTGCTTGAAAACATCTTCCGCTGCGTCAACATAGCGTTGGTGAACGAGCTCAAAATGCTCAGCTTGCGCATGGGCATCGACATCTGGGAAGTTATCGATGCGGCAGCGACAAAGCCCTTTGGTTATATGCCCTTCTATCCGGGGCCCGGCCTCGGGGGTCACTGCATCCCCGTCGATCCGTACTATCTCTCCTGGAAGGCTCGCGAGTACGATTTCTCGACTCGCTTTATCGAGCTGGCCGGTGAAGTCAACACTGCCATGCCCTATCACGTCGTGGACGCCGTCGCTGCCGCCCTCAACGATCACAAGAAAAGCCTAAAGGGCGCAAAGCTGTTGATTCTCGGCGTGGCCTACAAGAAGGACGTCGACGACTTGCGCGAGTCGCCCACGCTAAAGATAATGCAGCTCCTCCAGCAGCGCGGCACGCAGCTCGATTACAACGATCCTTATTTCCCTCAGCTCCACAAAATGCGGCACTACAACTACGAGAACATGAAATCCGTGGCGCTCAATCCTCAGTCCCTCGGAAGCTACGACGCCGTGGTCATTGCCACGGATCATTCCAGCTATGACTACGTGGGCATCGTTGACGCCGCCAAGCTGGTCATCGATACGCGCAACGCCACGCGCCGTGTCACGCGTCATCGCCAGAAAATCGTGCTCTGCTAGGCCCCAATGGCGTCCCCCATCGATGAAATCCGCCGCCAGCTCGTGGAGAGCGCTCGCGTCAAGCAGAGTTTTTCCGACGAGCTTGTTGCGGGCGTCGCGCAGTTTGCGGAAAAGTGCGCGTCAGCCTTGCGCGCCGGCGGCAAGATTATTTTCTTTGGAAACGGCGGAAGCGCGGCGGATGCCCTCCACCTTGCTGCGGAGCTTATTGTGCGACTCCGCGAGCAGCGCCGTGGCCTTGCGGCGCTCGCCCTCACGGCGAACCCCGCTGTTCTCACTGCTGCCGGAAACGACTACGGATTTGAGCAGATTTTTTCGCGACAGATCGAATCTCTGGTTGTGACGCAGGATGTCCTTGTGGCCCTTTCCACGAGCGGCTTAAGTCCCAACATTATTCGAGGCGTGGAGGCGGGCCGAGGGCGTGGCGCCTATCTTGCCGCCTTTACGGGAGAAACCGGTGGCGCGCTCGCCGGTAAGGTTGATTTGCTTCTCAACGTCCCCTCGCGCGATCCTCAGCGGATCCAGGAGGCCCACATCACTATCGGGCACATTGCCTGCGCCCTCATCGAGCAGCTCGCAACTCAAAGGTAGCGCCGGGCTCCAGCCTGACACCTTACGGCTTTGGAGTACGGACCCCGGACTCTCTTCAGCTACCTCGCACGCAGCAATTCCACCCTCGCGGTTGCGAACGGCAGCACTGCTTCCAGCAGCACTGGAGTGCGCGCGGCGTTGTCGGCAACATATAATGTGAAATATGAATCCCTAATTTCCGCGCGGTTCTCAAACACTCGTATCTCAATTTTTGAGGTCTTGTAGCTGCCCGCCGGAACGGTAACCGCCTCCCCCCTGCTCGCGAACTTAGCCCGAACATCGTAGAGCTTGTGCCCATCGTAAACGGGACTCCGTACTTCGACGGTTTTCGTCCAATCGACATTCCGCAAATACTGCATCATGCCCAGCGGATCACGCGTTCCGGGCAGGACCCGCGTTTCCGTGGCATTGGCTGGGGCGAGCTCTTTCCCCGTTACCGTCATCCGCTGGATTGAGGTCACCTTCTGCCCGCGCTCGTCCAGATGCATCTCGTATTGCAGGCTCGTCATGTCCGCTGCATCGCTGTATGAATCGAACTGGTCGTCGAGGGCGAAAACTATCCGCAAGGGATTCTCAGTGTGCGCGAAAGCCTGCAGGTGCCAGGCACTTTTCCCCAGAAAATCTCGCTTCTCCGCCACTTGCAGCTTGAGGTTCGCTACGTTGCTTAGGTTTGACACGTCTGCCGAGTATTCCAACACTTCACCGTCGCGAAGCGGCGGTCCAGGGTCTGCGGCCGGCTGAACCTTCCTGACCTCGGCCGGCAAACGGGATGCTGGAGAGGAGGCGGAGCCTGCATCGCGGACACTAGGTGTTTCAATCGGTGCAGTCGCAGTCGCCGCCGCAGATGCCAGCGTTGGGGGTGCCTGTGCATTGCGGCCGCCTAGCCAATAAAAGGCGCCCGCCACGCAGGCCAGAGCAGCCGTGGCCGCCAGTCCTGCCTGTATTCGGTGGCTCATGCTCTTTGTGCGACCTGCAAACGAAACTGTCTCTCCGCCCAGAAACTTCCGTCGTACAATATCTCAACGTCCGCGGCAACCAACCCCGGCGCAACGTGCCGGGCGTCCTCCGCGAACTCTGAGCGTACCAAAACGCGATGTTCCCGTCTTTCCTGGGGCCGCGTCAAGTTCCGTGGCGGAACTGCTCCGGCCACGAACCTCGATCGAGGAGGATTTCCTGAATGCGCTACCTCGTCACAGGCGGCGCCGGCTTCATCGGCTCCAACACCGTGGACGAGCTCGTCCGGCGCGGCCACAGCGTTGTGGTCCTTGACGATCTCTCCTCCGGCAAGGAAGACAATCTCACCGAGGCCCGGAACAAAATCACATTTATCAAGGGTAGCATCACGGACATCGAGATTGTCCGCAAGGCCATGCACGAGGCCGAGTACGTCCTACACCTTGCCGCGCGCACTTCCGTGCCCCGCTCCGTCAAGGATCCCATCGAGACCAATAAGATCAACATCGATGGCACGGTCAATGTCCTGGTCGCCGCCCGCGACGCCAAAGTGAAGCGCGTGGTTTTTGCCGCCTCTTCCTCTGCCTACGGCGAGACGCCGACTTTGCCCAAACTCGAGACCATGCAGCCCGCGCCCATCTCTCCCTACGGCGTCACCAAGTTAGCCGGCGAGCTCTATGCCCAGACCTTTGGCCGCTGTTATGGCCTGGAGAATGTCTCTCTGCGCTATTTCAATATTTTCGGTCCGCGCCAGGATCCAGACTCTCCTTATTCCGGCGTCCTCGCCAAATTCTGCACGGCTTTCCTAGAAGATTCGCAGCCTGTGATCTTCGGAGACGGCGAGCAGTCCCGTGATTTCACCTACGTCGAAAATGCCGTACAGGCTAACCTTCTTGCTTGCGAGGCACCCAATGCTTCCGGCAAGACTTTCAACGTGGGGACGGGAAACCGCTTTACGCTCAATCAAACGCTGAAGGTTTTGGGAGAAATATGCGGCAGGCATCTTGAGGCAAAGTACGACCCGCCCCGCGACGGCGACATTCGTGATTCGCAAGCCGATATCGCGCAGGCGCGCGAATGCCTTTCCTACGATCCCCAAGTCAGCTTTGAAGAAGGCCTGCGCCGCACCTTTGACTGGTACCGTTCCACGCAGACGAAGACGCAGGCAAAGAAAGAGATACAGACGCCTTAAGTCGCTGATTGTCTGGCGGTGCTGGACGGCGCGCCATTGACACAGTGACCATCGCAACCCCGGGCTAGGGCTGCGCTGTTTTCCCGTAACTCAGAGCCTCCCCCGCCTTCGGCGTGTCGTAATTCCAGAAGAACAGCGGCTCGAGTTTCTTCTGCTCCGGCCACACCTGGTTGAGCGTGTCGCCTTCGAACAACTCTCCGTTCTTCATAACCCAATGGATGGTATTCGTGTTGTGGATGTCATCGAGCGGGCTCTTGTCCAGAATAACCAGGTCGGCGAGTTTCCCCGGCTCGATGGTGCCAAGATCCTGCGGCCGCCCTACGATCCTTGAGCCGTTTAGCGTCGCGCATCGCAGCACTTCGAGTGGTGTCATTCCCCCGCTTGCCAGCATCCACATTTCCCAGTGGTAGCCGAGCCCCTGCAATTGCCCGTGACTGCCCACCCCTACAAGACCGCCCGCGCGCTCCAGTTTCGTCACTTGCGCCGCGAGTTTGGGGAACGCGTACTCGTCCTTGCGGAACCATCCCGGCCGCCGCTTGGTCTTCAGATCGATAATCCGGTGCGGCGTGAAATGATTCAGCTTGGCGTTGTCGTGCACTTCGCTGTATTCGTACCAGTAGTCCTCGCCAAATGGCCCGCCGTAGTTGACGATCAAAGTCGGCGTCTCGGAAATCCCAGATTGTGCGAAGAGCTGCAGAACGTCCTTGTACAAAGGGGTGATCGGCAGGGTGTGCTCGTTACCGTGGAAGCCGTCGATGACATGGGTGAGGTCGAGCTTCAGGTCCAGCGCGCCCTCCGTCGTCGGCATCATCTCCAGCTCTTTCGAAGCCTGCACCATAAACTGCCGCTGCTTGCGGTTCCCCACCAGGTAGCTTTTGATGTTGTGCGTGCCGTAATACTTTCTGTACTTCGTCAGCACGCCCTTTACTTCCTCCATCGATTGGAAATTGTTGTCGGAGAAAACGCCTGGGCCCGTCGAAAACGCACGCAAACCGAGAATGTCTCCGCTGTCCACAAGGTCTTGATAGGTGAACATGTCGTTGGTGCTGGTTTGCACGTCGAGCCCCGCCGTTACGCCGTACGCCAGATTCGACAAGAACGACCAATTCTGCGTGTCCAGGATGCCGCGGCGAATTTCAAACCAGTGCGCATGTGTGTCGATGAAACCTGGCACGATGGTCTTCCCGGCCACATCAAAGACCTTCGCGCCCGCTGGCGAGCCGCCTTTCGGGCCGACACTCTTGATGCGATTGTTTTCCACGACGATGTCCGCATTCTTCAATACTTCATCGCCCTTCATGGTTACGACGGTAGCACCGCGCAACACGATCGTCCCTTTTGGCGTTTTTCGTGGCACCTCAAGTTCGACGGCGATCTCCTCGACGTTTTTGTCCTGTTCCTTCAGTTTTTTCTCTTCTTTTTTCTCGTCCTTCTTTTCGTCTTTCTTTGCCTCGACGGCTTGAGTGGCGGGGTCCTTCTTTTCGCCATCCCCCGTCTCCGCGTCTTTCTTCTCGCTTTCTTTCTTCTCATCCTTCGGCGCTTCGAATGAGATCGCGCTCAGGGGCTGCCGGAAGAAGCTTGCGCCCACCGCCCAAGTGATCGTTTTTCCATCATCGGCCCAGCCAAAATAGTCAGCGCCGATATCAGTTAAGCGTTTTGCGGGAACCACCGGCGTCATGACGTTCACCGTTGGAGCTTCTCCACCCACTGCTGGCATAGCTATCAGGTAGAGTTGATTCATGACGTGCGCCAGCACCCACTGCCCATCCGGGCTCGGCTGAATGTCGCTTGCCGGGACTGGTTCCTCGGCGGCGTACAGCCCTTGCCCCTTCACCTGAAGGTGCGTGCGCCGGTCCGTTCCGTCATAACGCAGCGACACGAGTCCAAGTGCCGTGTACACGTAAATGCGATCCTTTTCGTGCGTGAAGTGCGGCCCGCCAGCGCCCCGCGCCGGCAAGATCAAGTTTGCGTCGCCGCCATCCGCAGGAATCCATACAAGGTCGGCGTTAGCTGTCTGCCCGCCGTCGAAGCCGCTGTTTTCCCGGTCATAGGCATTGCCGCGCAGCAGCACGATCTTTGTGCCGTCCGGAGACCACGCAGGGTTGCTGTACACGCCGAGCGACCTCGACAATTGCACCGGTGTTCCCCCGGAAGCCGCCACCTTCCAGAGCTGTCCACCTTCGCTCGACCACGTCACGTATGCGATGGACTTCCCGTCCGGCGACCACGCCGGCTGAAACTCGCGCGCGTTTCCACTCGTCAACCGCTGAGGCTTTCCGCCGGGAATGTCCATCGTGTAAACGTGTGTCATGGCGGAGAACGCCAGCTTCTTCCCGTTCGACGATTCAACAGGGCTCATGATCAGCCGCGCCTTAACCGGACCCTGTTCCACTTGCTGCGGGAAGTCCAGCTTCGGCCCAAGGTCCTGGGTAACCTGCGCCGTAAATGGAATTACTTTGTCTGTACCCGTCGCAAGATCCAGGCGCTTAATCTTCCCGTCTTGGTTGTAAACGATCTCTTTCCCGCCCGGCAGGAATGCATAGCCGGGGAAAACGTCGCGCGTGAAGAGCGATTCCTGGTCGTCGCGCGTCACCGGGTATTTCACCCAGCGGTCTTCTCCCGTATCGAGGTTTCGCAGCCGCAGGCCGGTTTCCGTTTCATAGCGGGTCACATACAGGATCTGTTTCGCGTCCGGCGAAAGCATTGGCCGGAACGCGCTTTCGATCTGATTGATGATGTTGTCTTCGTCGCCCGTCTTGCGGTCCCGCCGGGCGATGTGCCACATGGGGAATTGCGCGTTGTAGTTCAGCGATCCCAGCTTGGTGGCGTAGTAGAGATATTTTCCGTCCGGCGAAGCCACTATGCCCACGGCGTTCGGGCGCTCTGCTCGCCTGGTGGTCGGCGTCGGCTTGGCCTTCGTAATCTGCACGCCCGATCCGCCGTCTACGTGATACATCCAGATTTCCATCGACCCAATCGCGAACGCCGATTTCGAAACGAGAATGTACTTGCCGTCGGGCGTCCAGTTCGGCGACATGAAATCGCTGTTGGGGTCCTTCGAAACCTGCTTCACCCCCGTTCCATCCGGGCGCATGATCCACACGTTTTCGCTGCCCTCGCGGTCGGAGAGGAAGGCGATCCACTGCCCGTCGGGGGAAAACTTCGGCTGGCTGTCGAACGACATCCCGCTGGCGATCAACTTCGCCGGCCCGCCTTCGATCGGCAGCGTGTAGATGTCACCCAGCATTTCAAAGACGATCGTTTTGCCGTCCGGCGAAACGTCGAGCGACAGCCACGTTCCCTCATCCGTCGTAAAGGAAATTTTCCGCTCGAGCTTCAGCGGTAGCCCCTTTTTTTCGTCCTTCTTCTCGTCCTTTTTCTCTTCTTTCTTTTCCTCTTTCTTCTCTTGCTCGGCGATGTCTTGTGGCCTTGCGGCGGCGCTCCATGCAAATTCACCAAGGCTCATCGCCAGCACAACGAACCACACCGCCAAACTGTGCAGACCGGGCTGCTTCGCGTTCATGCTTTTCCCTCCGTACCGCGGATCGATCGCTTTATTGGAATTGCTGGTCTGGCTGGCCGCAGATAAGCGGCGTGCCGGAAAATCGCCATGCTCTGGACCCTTAGACGCGAGCTTCTTCAAACCGTCTCGGGAGTGACAGGCCTTCCTGCCTGTCCTCTTGTGATTCTCACGCGCTGCAAATCCCAGGCACAATCCCGTCAATACGCTGTCCAAATGTCATCGATCCGATTCCTCTTCGCCGCCTCGCCCGCCTCTCGGCTGCGCCGCCGCCGGGACGATGTGCGGGATTCCGGCGTCATTCATCTTCTTGTTCAATGCCGCCAGGTCTTCTTCCCCTATCTTCTTGACCTGCGCCGAGGCATCGCTCACCAGAGGCGTCAGCTCCGCCAGTTTTTCCTTCTGTTGCCCGCCGGGAGCGGCCGCGAACCCATCCAGATCCTGAAGCAGGCCCTGCACCTGCAACGGCAAAGGATCCGGCTTCCATTCGAACGGCGGCCCAGCGTTGCCGAGACCCTCACGTTCGCGGACAAACTTCTCCGCCAGAGTGTCGACCTTCTTCTGAAGTTCATCCGCCGCCTTCTGCACGTCCTCCGGAATTTTGGGCGCGTTCGGTTTTCCCGCATCCTTCTTCCACTGCTCCCTCGCTGCCGTGAGCGCGATTTTGACTCCTTCGATTGTCCTGCGGTCCCTGTCGGTCGCCTTCGCCATCGCGTAGAGTTGGTCGATCGCGTCATGCCGCGCCGCGCGGTCCGCTTGCGAAATCTGCACGCGCGGATCATCCTCCACGACAGCCTTTTGCGTCGCCTCCTTGCCTCCCGCTTTGATCTTGATGGTGTATTCACCTGGCTCAACCAGCGGGCCGCGCGGCCCAAATCCAAAGCCCTGTGCAACGGCTTCGAGCTGCTCTGGAGTTGGTTCCGCCGGTGAATTCCAGCGCAGGTCCCAATTCGTCCGGTTCACCCCCGCCGCGCCAGGTCCATCCAATTCCCGCACCAGATTTCCGTCCTTGTCGTAAACGCTGATCTTGACTTTGCCTTCCCTTTTCGCAGCCCCGTCCGCTTTCGATTTGCCCTCGGCGGGGGCCGCTTCTTTCTTCTCTTTGTCGTCCTTGCCAATCCTTGCCGCTTCGGCCGGCACAGCCTCTTTCAAGTAGTAATTCAGAATCGCGCCATAGGGAGGATTCTTGGCCGTGAACATCTTTTGTCCCGCGCTCCATCGGCGCTGCTTGAGAAACCACTCTGTCGCGGTGCGCGGTGCAAAGAACGTCAGATCGCTTCCCGCCACGCTGGAATCAAACTTTTCTATCGGCGTCAAATCGTCAAAAACCCAGATGGACCTTCCGTGCGTCGCCAGCACCAGGTCGTTTTCCCGCGCCTGAATTTCGATATCGTCGACCGGCACCGTCGGAAAATTATTTTTCAGCTCCGTCCAATTCGCGCCACGGTCCCATGAAACCCACAACCCGAACTCCGTCCCTGCAAAGAGGAGGTTCTGATTCCGCGGGTGCTCGCGGACCACGTGCAACGTTCCTGCAGAATCGGGAATGCCATTGCGAATCGCCTTCCAGCTCTCCCCGTAATCCGAGGTCGCGAAGACGTACACGTTGTAATCGTTGGCGCGATGTCCGTCGAACGTTGCGTACGCTGTCCCTTCGGCGTGCTTCGAAGCCAGTACCCGGCTCACGTACGTTCCCTTTGGCACGCCCGGAACGCGCGGCGCCACGTTCTTCCAGATCTTTCCGCCGTCTCGTGTCACCTGAAGATTCCCGTCGTCCGTGCCCACCCACAGAACGTTCGGCGTGAGCGGCGATTCGCTCAGCGTTGTGATCGTCGGGTACTGCTGCACTCCGTCGTGCCGCGAAAGCGTGCTCTTGTCTGGCGTTTTCCCGAAGACCTGCAGCTTGTTGCGGTCCACGCCGGTCGTAAGATCGCCGCCGAGCCGCGTCCAAGAATCGCCGCGGTCCGTGGACTTGAACAGATAATTCCCGCCGTAGTAGATCGTTTTGTGGTCGTGCACGGAAACCGCCACCGGCGAATTCCACTGGAACCGGTAGGGTGGTTCGCCCGCCTTGGCCTCTGGCCTGATCGATCGCTGCTGCCCCGTGCGCATGTCGCGCCTGTCGACGTACCCGTCTTGCGATTCCGTATACACGATCCAGGGCTCCAGGGGATCCACTTCGGCATAAAACCCATCGCCGCCGTGAATTACCTGCCAGTCTTCATTTACGATGCCTTCGCGGCTCAGCGATTGAATCGGTCCGCACCAGCTTCCGTTGTCCTGCAAGCCGCCGCAAATGTGATACGGCTTGTCGTTGTCCAGCCCGACTTCATAAAACTGTCCAATCGCTATCGTGTTGACGAAGTCCCATGTTTTTCCAGCATCGTAGCTCCAGTGAATTCCTCCGTCCGAACCCGTGATGATGTGGTTCGAATCGCTCGGGTCGATCCACATCGCGTGAAAATCCCCGTGTATGCTGCGCACACGCTGGGTCGTAAACGTCTTCCCACCGTCTTCAGAAAAGAACATTTGCGCCCCGAGCTCCCAGATTCTCAAATCATTGTTGGGATCGATGCGAACCTGGCTGTAGTACGAAGGGCGCGGGTTCGTGTCACCCATCTTCTTCCACGTCTCGCCTTTATCCTCGCTGCGATACGTTCCGCCTTTTTCATGTTGCACGATGGCGTAAACGATGTTCGGGTCCTTCCGGTAAATGTCCAGCCCGATGCGTCCCGTGTCGCCGCCGTTTTCGTAGGGCAATCCCTTCGTCAATTTCTTCCACGTCGCTCCGCCGTCTGTGGTTTTATAAATCGCGCTGTTCGCCCCGCCCCCGTTGAACCCGTACGGCGTGCGCCGCCTCTCGTACGCCGCGGCGTACAGTGTGTCCGGGCTCCCCAAGTCCATGGCAATGTCGCTTACGCCCGTGTCGTCGTTGATCTTCAACACCTGCGACCAGCTCTTCCCGCCATCGTTCGTCTTGTAAACGCCGCGCTCCGGATTCGGCCCCCATAAATGCCCAAGCGCCGCCGCGTACACCACATCCGGATTCCTCGGATGAATGACGATGCGCCCGATATGATGCGTCGCCGTCAGGCCCATTTTCTGCCAGGTCTTTCCGCCGTCGAGCGATTTGTATATCCCATCGCCCCACGATGAGCTCTGCCTGTTGTTCGGCTCTCCTGTTCCCACCCACACGATCGACGGATCCGACGGGGCAATCGCGATGTCGCCAATTGTCGAAACGCTCTCCTTGTCGAACACCGGCTCCCACGTCGTGCCGTTGTTCGTCGTCTTCCACACTCCGCCGGACGCCACTCCGACAAAGACGATGTTTGGATTCCCCTCGACGACCGCAAAATCATCGATGCGCCCGCCCATCGTTGCCGGGCCGATCTCGCGAAATTCCAGATTCTTCAACTTATCCGTGGGACTTGCTTGGTCCGCCGGCCCCGCGATCGCACCGGCCGCGAGCAACCCACAAAACAGCACTACTGTCAGAATCATCCACACAGCAGGCAAAGTACGGCGCATTTCGATCCCCCTCGCGTGCAAGGCCCGGCATCATACCTCCTCAGGCCCGCGCATTGCATCTTTATGTTCTTGGAAAGGCAAACCATTTCGTGCTGAGAAAGACGCGTAACACGCTACCCGCGTTTCGCTGTGTTAGCCGCGGCTCCTTGAGACCTCCCGGGACGCCGTTCCCCCTCACCATGCACCGCGCTGCTACAAATCCCTTCATCCCCGTGCTAGGCTATCCAACTGTTTTCATCAACTTCATGTTCTGCGTGAATGGTTACTTCCATGCCCGGACTCTCTCCGCGCTTCGGCTTCGGATCTTCCTGACCGTGCTCTTGTCATTTCTTGCGGGCTCCGCCGCAAACGTTACGCTTGCGCAGCAGATTCGCTTGCCTTCCGGCAAAGGCGGTATCGTCGAGATCTACTCCCGCGGCCCGCAACAAAAACGCGGCGATCTGTTCCTCGTCGACGACGAAGTGGACATCCGCTACGGCGATGTCCGTCTCCAGGCTGACCACGTCGAGTACAACACGAAGACCACCGAATCCCTCGCCCGGGGTCACGTGCGCTTCGACTACAACAACGAGCACCTCGAAGGGGACGAAGCTCATTACAACGTCAGCACCGGACACGGTCTTTTCATCAACGTCCGCGGCACCGTGAAGATCGAGCGCCGCCCCAATCCTGCGATCCTCCTTTCTGACAACCCTCTTTATTTCGAAGCCCGCGAAGTCGAGCGCTTCCCCGCCAGCGTCTATCTCGTCCGCGGCGCGTGGATCACCATTTGCGATCCTAGGCGTCCCACGTGGCAGTTCTATGCGCCGCACGCCCGCATCCGCCTCAACAAAAACGTCGCCCTGGTCAGCGCCAACTTCCGCCTGCTCCGCGTTCCTCTCGTCTGGCTCCCCTACGCTACCGCGCCCGCCGGCCCCAAGGTCCGTCAGTCCGGATTCCTCATTCCCGAGCCAGGCAATAGCAATAGCAAAGGCTTCATCCTCGGCGACGCTTTTTACTGGGCGCCACTGCCTTGGATGGACGCTACCCTCGGCGCTCAATACCTCAGCCGTCGCGGCTCGGCCGAGCGTGGCGACTTTCGCGCCAAACCCTGGGAGAACACTTCCCTCAGGTATAACTATTACGGCGTCATCGATCGCGGTCTTCCCGATGCCGCCGGCGTTCTCCACCCTCAGGGAGGCCACCAGCAGCAGTTGGAAGTCCAATCGCTCCTTCCTGCTGGCTGGCGCTTCGTCGCGGACGTCAACGAACTCTCCTCTCTCACTTTTCGTCTGGCTTTCGCCGACACTTTCGGCGACGCCATCAACTCCGAAGTTCGCAGCGCCACTTTTCTCGCCAACAATTTCCGAGGATTCAGTTTGAATTTGGCCGCCCTCACTGACCGGAGCTTTCTCAGTGTTCCGACTACCTCCGTCTCGGGCGTCACCACTCCCGCCACTAGCGTTTCCCTCCGCAGCGCGCCCGAAGTTCGCTTCGGCTCCGTCGAACATGCGCCCTGGCACGCTCTCCCTGTCTATTTCTCCTTTGATTCATTTGCAGGCGCGGCGCATCGTGACGATGCCAGTCCCCTGGACACGCCTTCCTTCGTGACCCGCACCGAATTTGCTCCCCGGGTCACCGTGCCCCTTCACTTCGGCTCCTGGTTCGGCATCACGTCCTCCGCCGCATTCCGCACCACCTATTACGGCAATTCGCTTGATTCCGCGGGCCTTCTCAGCGGGCAGTCCCTCACCCGCAACACCGGCGAATTTGCCGTGGAGCTTCGCCCTCCCACTTTCGAACGGTTCTTCGAACGCGTTTCGAAAGACAAGTCGAAAGCGCGCAAACGCTACAAGCACTCCATCGAACCTTTCCTCACCTATCGCAATGTCACTGGCGTCAACAATTTTGCCAACTTCATCCGGTTCGACTCCGACGCCACCCTCACTGACACCAGCGAAATCGAGTATGGCTTCACCCAGCGTCTCTACGTGAAAACCGGAGATGACCAACCGCAAGATTTCCTCTCCTGGCGCATAGTGCAAAAGCACTTCTTCGACCCCACTTTTGGAGGTGCCGTCGTCCCCGGCCTGCGCAACGTTTTTGAGGCGCTCAATTCCATCACCCCGTTCGCCTTCGCCGACGGCCCGCGCAACTGGTCTCCCATCGTGAGCGATTTCAAAGTTACTCCTGGAGGCATTTACGATGCCGAGCAGATCCTCGAATATGATCCCCAGCTCCAAAAGATCACCACCATCGGCACGCTACTCAAAGTGAAGCCTTACCGCGAATTCTTCGCTACGGTTGGGCACTTCCGGCTGCAGGGGGATCCCGTCCTTCAGCCTCTCGCCAATCAGGTACGCGCTCTGGTCGGTTATGGCAGCTTGACGCGCAAGGGCCTTAACTTCACTACGGGAGCCGGATATGACTTCACCAACAACACGCTGCAAAACCAGCTCGTCCAGGTGAGCTACAACGGCGGCTGCTGCGGCCTCGCCCTCGAATATCGGCGCATCGCTCTTGGCCAGGTACGCACCGACAATCGTTTCAGCGCTACATTTATCATCGCTAATATTGGATCGTTCGGTAATCTCCGCCGGCAGGAAAAGATTTTCTAGTGTTTGGCTTATCGAGCGCCGGCCCTTAGGCCGGCATCTCTATGTTTGTTGCAGGTGCAATGAAGATGAGCGACACCGATCTCGCCTTCGCCTCCATCGAAGAGGTCGCTCGCCTCTACCGTTGGCGCAAACTCTCTCCCGTCGAGCTCACCAAGCTCATGCTCGCCCGCATCGACCAACTTAATCCCAAGCTCAATGCCTACATCACCGTGAGCGCTGAACTTGCCCTGGCCCAGGCCAAGAAAGCCGAGGCCGAACTCTTCGCTCCCCGCGGCCGCAAAGGCTATCGCGACCGCGGTCTTCTCCACGGCATTCCCATCTCGCTTAAAGACAACATCTTCACGGCGGGCGTCCGCACAACGGCTGGTTCAAAGATCTTGAAAAATTTCATTCCGAAAGAGGACGCTGCGGTCGTCGGACACCTTAAGCACGCCGGCGCCGTCCTTCTTGGCAAGACCAACATGCACGAGTTCGCCTACGGCGTCACGTCGAACAATCCGCACTTCGGTCCTGTACGCAATCCTTGGGATTTGAACCGCATTCCCGGTGGCTCCAGCGGAGGCTCCGCGGCTGCAGTGGCCGCCGGCCTTTGCTATGCCTCCATCGGCACAGACACCGGCGGCTCCATCCGCATCCCGGCCGCCCTCTGCGGTGTCGTCGGCCTAAAACCCACCGTCGGCCGCGCAAGTGTGGAAGGCGTGATTCCTCTTTCGCCGCGGCTGGACTGCGTGGGGCCCCTCGCCCGCACCGCACAGGACGCAGCCCTTCTCCTCGAACCAATCCTTCCGCGCGTCCAAGGCGAGCCGGATTTGCGCTCTTTGCAAAAGCTTTCCACAAAGTCGCGCTCGTTCACTCTCGGCGTGCCCCGTGAATTTTTCTTTGATGTCCTCGCGGATGAGGTTCGAG
>WNFO01000404.1_pt1 | contig 30906 bp, 26 predicted proteins | sample 5400251 | NCBI WGS metagenome assembly WNFO01 (sample SAMN13153354, study PRJNA577476) | soil metagenome | isolation source: 100 cm saprolite under Madrone tree | place: USA:California | collected 2016-06-14
CTCGCGGCGCGTGTGTACGCGCCGGCCAGCACACCGCCCACTATTCTCGCCCAGATCCGCGGCTTCGGCGGGGATTTGGTGCTCGTGGACGGTCACATCGGGGACTGCGGCCAGGCGGCACGCGTCACGGCCGCAGCGAGCCCGCGTGCCTTGAACGACACGGTGGGGTTCGCTCCCTCTTCCTTCACGAGCAGGTCGCGGAGGCCGTGTGTCGCGGCGAGTCGCGGCACCGTGAGCAACGGCGTCCCACCCTCGCCGAGGGTGACCGGCGCGTCCCCGTCGGCGAGCGGCAGCCACTCGCGGTAGCGCCACATGGTCCAGCGACGCTCCAGCACCGGGACTCTGAGGTCGGGCGTCGGTGCTGCGCGGTACCGGACCAGGTACGGCTGGCCGCAGTCGCACACGCCGGGGAATCCGTCCGCACTGCGGGTCGCGCCGCAACCAGAGCATTCGAGGGACCAGGGGAGGGTGACCGTCTTCACGCCCCAACTGCCGGGGACCGAGGATGAGGTAGGGGCCCAGCATGCTGCGCCCCTACGTGACGGCAGCCTCGAGCCCCAGACTCACACACGGGCATGCAATCGATCCAGGATCCGTTCCGCCAGCCTGGTCGAGAACCCGGGCAGCGACGCGATTTCCGCCGGCGTGGCCGTCTTCACGCCGGCGAGCGAGCCGAACCGCTCGAGCAACGCCCGCCGCCGGCCCGGCCCGATGCCCCGGATCGCCAGCAACTCCGAGGTGATGGTGCGCCGGGCACGGCGGTGACGGCTGTAACTGACCGCGAACCGATGCGCCTCGTCGCGCGCGCGCTGCAGCAGCTTGAGCGACGGGCTGCGTCGTGACAGCACGAGCGGCTCCGGCCGGCCCGGCAGGAAGACTTCCTCCTCGCGCTTCGCGAGGCTCACGATCGGCAGCTCGGGCCGCCCCGCAGCGCGCGCGGCGTCGAGCGCCGCGCCGAGCTGGCCCTTCCCCCCGTCGATCACCATGAGGTCAGGGAGCGGCTTGTTCTCGGCGATCCGCCGCGTGAGGTAGCGCGTCACGACCTCGTGCACCGCCGCGAAATCGTCCTGCGGCGCGCCCCGGATCTTGAACCGCCGGTACTCCGCCTTTTTGGGCCTGCCGCCCTCGAACCAGACCAGCGAGCCCACGGTATCGCGCCCCTGGTTGGTCGAGATGTCGATGCACACGAACGCGCGGGGAACCACCGCGAGCCCCAGGTCACGCCCCAGCGCGAAGACGGGGTCCGCCGCTCGCTCGTCGATGTCGAAGCTCTCGATCTTCAAGCTGTCGAGCAGGTGTCGCGCGTTTTGGTCCGCCAGCTCGGCGAGCTGGGCCTTGCTGCCACGCTGCGGGACGTGCCAGTCCACCTCGGGCGCGAGCTGGCTGAGCGATGCGAGATCTTCCGGGGCGGGCGGGAACGGCAGCAGCACCTTGCGCGCCCGGACCTCGAGCGGCAGGTAACACCGCACCAAGAACGTCGACAGGATCGTCCCTTCCGTCTCGTGCTCGGCGTTCTCCAGGAACCAGTGGTCGCGCGCAATGAGCTTGCCGCCGCGGACGCGGAGCACGACGCCGCACACGTCGTCCCCGTCCCGTGCGATGCCTACCGCGTCCGCGTCGCCACCGCCCACGAGCTCGACCGCCTGCGGCTGCTCCAGCTGGTCGAGCCACTTCAGCGCGTCGCGCACCTGCGCCGCCCGCTCGAAGTCGAGGTGGCCCGCTGCCTGCTGCATGCGCTGGCGTAGCCCGGTGCGCACATCGACCGTCTTGCCTTCGAGGAACACGACCACGTCGTCGATCATGCGCCGGTAGTCCGCCGCGCTCTGCAGGGCGACGCAGGGCGCGCGGCAGCGATCGATGTGGTAGTCGAGACACGGCCGGTCCGGGGCCTCGCGTGGAAGATCCCAATGGCACGAGCGCACGGTGAAAATGCGGCGGATGATCTTCAGGGTCTGCCGCAGGGTGGCGACGTCGGTGTACGGCCCGAAGTAGCGGGCGCCGGGAATCGTCACTCGCCGGGTCACCAGCACGCGCGGGAACGGCTCCGCCAGCGTCACCGCGATCCGGGGATAGCTCTTGTCGTCGGTGAGCCGGATGTTGAAGCGGGGCCGATGCTCCTTGATCAGGTTGTTCTCGAGGAGCAGAGCCTGGGCCTCGTTCGGGACGATGATCGTCTCGAGGTCGGCGATCTGGCTCACCAGCGCCGCCCGCTCCGGCGTGTCCCCGCCGTCCGGGCCGAAGTAGCTCGGGACCCGGGCCCGGAGGCTGTTCGCCTTGCCCACGTAGAGAATCTCACCGGCGGTGTTCTTCCACAGATACACGCCGGGCTTGTCGGGAAGGGCTTCTAGCGTGCGCGAAAGGCGGTCAGGGATTGCCATGTCCGGACGGCATCGGGATGCTTGAGCGCCAGCGTCAGCGTGGCGTACACAATCCCAAAGATACCCAGCACGGCAACCCCTCGGGATACGGGAGCGACGCTGCCTGTGAGCCTCGAGACACCGATCGCGGCGGCGCCCGCGACCACGCCCGCGACCAGCGTCATCCCGAACGCCCGCCAGTCCGTACCGCGCAGCACGCTGCCGAGGCGCCCGCTCAGGTCGCGCAGATGGAGCACGGTGTTGACGAACGCGCCGATCGACGAGCCGAGCGCGATCCCGGGCGTGCCGAGCCATCTCATGAGGAGCCACGCGAGTCCTGTCGAGACCAGTATCGAGAAGGCCGCGATCTTCACGGGGGTGCGCGTGTCGCGCATGGCGTAGAACCCCGACGCGAACAGCTTCACCGTCGCCTGACCGACCAACCCGACGCCGTACGCGGCGAGGACGTTGCCGACGAGGGTAGTGTCATCCGCGGTGAACCGGCCGGTCTGGTACAGCGCGGCTACGATCTCCCGGCTCAAGGCGATGAAAGCAATCGAGGACGGCACCACGAAGAACACGATGCGCCGGAAGCCGACGGCGATGCGCGCTCGCAGCTGCTCGTTGGGCGCAGGACCTCCACTGGCAGAGGCGTCACGCGAAAGCTCCGGCAACGACACCGCGGTGACCGAGACGCCGAACAGGCTGATCGGCAAGACCTGGATCAGCTGGGCGTAGCCCAGGGCCGAAACGCCCCCCGGTCCCGTGAACGAGCCGAGCAGCGTGTCGATGAGCCCCGAGACCTGAGTGACTCCCGCGCCCAGCACCAACGGCATCCAGGCGACCAGTACGTTCAGCACACCCTCAGGACGTAGCGATAGCCGCAACGCGATGCCGTGGAGCAATTTCCAGCACGCGGGAAGCTGCACGGCGACTTGCAACACGCTTCCCGCCACTGTGCCCCAAGCGAGCGCGAGCGCTATCCGGTGCAGCTGCGCGTCGAGCGGGAGCGCGCGATTCGCGAACCAGGTGCCCGCCGCGAGCATGGCCACGATCCCCGCGATGTTCCAGAGCGCGGGCGCCGCGTAGGGCAGGAAGAACCGCCGATGCGTGTTGAGAATGCCCAGGCACCAGGCGGAAATCACCATGAGGCCCGCCATCGGGAACAGGATGCGCACGAGTGTGATGGTGAGCTGGCGGCGCGGCTCGTCGAAGCCTTGCGCAATCACCGCGGTGATCGCGGGAGCGAAGGCGATCCCGAGCAAAGCGAGCACACCGGAGGCGAGCACCAGCAGCCCGAGGATTGCCCCCGCCAGGGCCCGCGCCGCCGTCTTGTCCGGACGCTCGTTGAGGGCGGCGTACACGGGAATGAACGACCCAGCGAGTGTGCCCTCGCTGAGCAGATTGCGGATGGTGTTCGGGATCCGGAGCGCGGCCCGGAAGGCGTCCGCGGGGATGCTGTCGTTGCCGAAGTAATGCGCGAACACGCGCTCGCGCACGTAGCCGAGCACCCGTGTCAACAGGATGCCGGCGGCGACCTGTGCGGCGTGGCGGCCCCCCCCACCCCCACGCCCGCCCCCACCGGCGACAGGCTTTGGCGCGGTCAGGTCGGACGCTTCTTCTTGCGCGGGTCTTCCAGCAGGCGCTGCACGAACTGCAGCTCCTCACGCATGCCGGCGATGGAGCGGTTCAGGTCCGCGAGGTCCGATTCCAGCGTCTCCACCCGCTGCTCCAGCTGGCGCACGCCCGGCCCACTCCCCGCCCCCGCTCCGTCTCCCTGACCCTCCAGCCGCCTCGCAAACGAGCGTCCCAGCGGCGAATCGAGCAGGATCGCGGTGATGGGAATCATCAGGGCCACGAGCAGCACGACGACGAAGACCCACATAGCAGGATTCTACGAAGCGCCCGCCCAGCGCGCCACCTCTTGCTCCAGCGCGTTCACGAGGTCGGGCCCGTAGCGAATGAGGAACGAGGCGATCGTGAGCACGCGCTCCTGCGGCTGACCAGCGGGATAGACCGCCGCCCGGGCGCGGGCGATCTGGCGCACCAGCGTCTCGCCTTCGAGGCGCTTCAGACTGGCGACGAGCTTCTTCTCGATCGTCTGCGCGCCCGCGAGGGCCGCGTTGCGGGCGGACTCGACCGTCCGCTCGAGCGTCGGGTCGATCTTCACGACGGACTCGAGCAGGCGGCCGTACTGCTGCTCGATGCCGTAACGCAACGACACGAGCGTGGCGACCGCTTCGGGCGGCAGGTCGTGCCGCACGAGGCGCGCCTCGAGCTCCCCCGGCTTGCCATCGAACGCGGCGAGATCGATCCCGTGACGCTCCATCAGCTTTTCTACCCGGCCCTCCACGATCACTCCCGACCAGCGCGGCACCGGAGGCTGGCGCGTCACCCCGAGCGCCCCGTACAGCGGTGCGGCGTCCTGGAGGTATTGGAGCTCCGCCGGGCCCGCCGCGTAGGCCACCGTCGGAAGCAACGCCGCCTCCACCACCGGTCGGAGCAGCACGTTGGGCGAGAGCCGGTCCGGCGCCTCGACAGCGAGGCGCTCGAGCTCGGCCCGAGTGAAGCGCTCTCCGCTGCGGCGCGTCACGAACGCGTCACCGTCGCGCTGCAGCCGGTCACGGCCCTGGCGCGCCTCGAGCAGCACGGGCGTGTAGCCGTCCGGAAGCGTGTGGTCGAGTCCCTTGAGCACCCACGGGGCGGCCGCCCGCTTGGCGCTGGTGGCGTACGCGCGCAGCACCACGAGCCCCCGGGGCCCGAGCAGCGCGTCCAGCGCCCCGGCGAATGCGTCCGCCAGCGTTGCCTCGGCGCGGTACCACGGCTCGAGCCATTCGATCACCGCGGCTTTGAATTCGGTGTCCGGCGTGCCCTCCCGCAGCTGGGCCAGCGCCGCGGCGATCTCCGGACCACAGGGCTCGCGCGCGACCGGAACCAATGGCGCATCCGCCGCGCGCTCGCGCAGCACGATTTGCACGAGCTCACCGGCAGCGTTCAAAAACCAGGTGTGATTCGCTTCGGCAAAGTCGTGGTCGTCCCCCGCCACCCAGAACACCGGCACGACGGGCACCCGCCGCTCCCGCTCGAGCCGCCGCGCCAGCGCGATTGCCGACAGCGCCTTGTACACGGTGTAGAGCGGCCCGGTGAAGAGCCCCGGCTGCTGGCCGGTCGTAACGACCAGGACGTCGCCCGCCGCAAGTCGGTCGCGCGCCGCCCCCGGAAGCGCGGCCGCGACCACGTCGGGCGCCACGCGCCGCGGTGCAATCCGAGGCTCGGGAACGGCGAGCGGCGCAATAGGCGTGGTGACGATCTTCGGTATCACCGGTCCTCTATCTCTCCGAACACATCCGCTTGAAACGTGAACACTGCGGTGCCCGGTTCCCGCCACGCGTCGGGCGGCAGGCCCGCTTTACGGCAGGTCGCCGCCAGGAACGCTTCGGGCCCCCAATGATACTCCCGCGCCACCTGGGGAAGGAGCAGCGCGACGAGATCCTCGCGCCGCACCAACACGCCGTCGCGACCCGCCACCACGCGGTTCGCGTCCACGGGCGCGGGAAGCCGCGTGCACTCGGTGAGCACGGAGATCTCGAGGGCCAGCGACGGCAGCTCCTCGCGGCTGACCGGGGCGAACCGCGGATCGTCCCGCGCCGCGGCAATCGTCATCTCCTGCACCACGGCGCCGAGCTCGCGATCTGCGGCGACGTGGCCGATGCAGCCACGCAACGCACCACGCTCTGTGATGGTCACGAACGCCCCGCGCTTCAGCGCCGCGCCCGGCACGGCGCACAGCGGCGGCAGCGGGTGCCCCGCGACCTGCGCTTCCAACGTCGCGCGCGCCAGGCCCAGCAGTGCGGCCCGGTCAGCCGGCGTCAGCTCGGGTTCCGCGATGGTAGGGTTCCCCCCGGCGGATGGTGTACGCGCGGTACAGCTGCTCGTACACTATCACCCGGGCCAGCTCGTGCGGGAACGTCAGCCGGGACAGGCTCCAGACCCGCTCGGCGGACTGCAGCACGGCGGCGGGGAGGGCATCCGCGCCGCCGATCGCGAAGGCCACGTCCCGGCCGTCCAGCTCCCAACGGGCCGTGCAGTCGGCGAGCTGCTCGGACGTCCACTGCTCTCCGGCTTCGGACAGCGCGACGAGGCGCGAGCCCTCGGGCACCGCCTCGAGGAGTCGCGCCTCGTCCTTCACTTCCCGCTCTTCGATCCGCGCGTAGCGGCGCAGTCGCTCGAGGTACCCGTCACAGGCCGCGCGGAGCGCCGCGTCCCGCACGCGGCCCACCGCGACGACACGGTAGCGCATCAGGCATACATCCCACGCAGCCGATGCATCGCCGCCACCCGATCCACCGCGACGATGTAGGAGGCGATGCGGGTGTTCACTTTGTACTTCTCCGTCGTGGCCGCGACCTCGTTGAAGGCCCGCACCATGATGCTCTCGAGGCGCCGGTTCACGGTCTCCTCGTCCCAGAAATAGCCGCCCCGGTCCTGGACCCACTCGAAGTAGCTCACGGTCACGCCCCCGGCGTTCGCCAGAATGTCGGGAATGACGAAAATGCCCTTCTTCTCGAGAATCTCGTCGGCCGCGGCGGTGGTGGGACCGTTCGCGCCCTCGCAGATGATCTTCGCTTTGATCTGCGGGGCGTTCTTGCGGGTGATCACATTCTCGGTGGCAGCGGGTACCAGCACGTCGCAGTCCACGGTGAGCAGCGCTTCCTTGCTGATCGGCTCGCCCTTGGGATAGCCGGCGAGCTGACGATGCTCCTTGACCCACTTCAGCATGTCCGGGATGTCGAGCCCCTGCGGGTTGTGCACTGCGCCCGATTTGTCGGCCACGGCGACGAGGATCGCGCCTTCCTTGGCCATCAGGTCCGCGGCCACGGAACCCACGTTCCCGAATCCCTGTACGGCCACCCGGGCACCCTTGAGGCTCATGCCCAGCTTGGCCAGCGCTTCCCGCGTCACGAACATGCATCCGCGCCCAGTCGCCTCCCGCCGCCCCAACGAGCCCCCCATCTCTACAGGCTTCCCCGTCACCACCGCCGTCACCGTATGGCGGTGGTGCATGGAGTACGTGTCCATGATCCACGCCATCACCCGCTCGTTGGTATTGACGTCGGGGGCGGGCACGTCCGAGTCGGGACCGAGCACTTCGATGATGCTCGCGGTGTAGCGGCGCGTCACTCGCTCGAGCTCGCCTATGGACATCGTGGCCGGATCGCACACGACGCCGCCCTTAGAGCCTCCGAACGGGATGTTGACGAGCGCGCATTTCCACGTCATCCAAGCCGCCAGCGCCTTCACTTCTTCGAGCGTAACGCTCAGATCGAACCGGATACCGCCCTTGGCAGGCCCGCGCGATGTGTTGTACAGCACGCGATACCCCGTAAACACTTCAACCTCCCCGCTATCGCGCAGCACCGGGATGGACACGATGATCTGTTTCTCGGGATTGCGGAGAACCTTGTAGAGACCGGGATCGAGGTTCAGCAGCTGAGCGGCGTGGTCGAAGCGCTCCATCATCGCCTCGAACGGGTTCTCCTCCGCCAGGAACGTGTCCTTGTCGGGTCGGATACCGGGATGTGGCTGGGGCTGGGGGGGCTGGGGGGGCTTGATCGAAGGTTCGCTCAAGTGGCGCTCATAGTAGAGATCGGGTCTCAGGCGCGGCCGGCCGGCGCGAGGACGGCGTCCACCGCCTGCTCGAGCGCCCCGCCGTTCCGTTCCCAGTGGACAGCCAGCACAGCGACGAGGGGCTCGGCCGCACTCCCGGGCCACTGCCGGCGGAGCTTCACCGCGTCCTTTTCGGTGACTACAACATAATCCCCTCGAGCGGCGGCCCGCACGAGCGGCTCGAGGTCCGCTGGACGATAGGCGTGATGGTCTTGATATGCCACGAGTTGCACGTTCGCCCCGGCCGTCTTCAGTTGCTGCGCGAAGCTTGCCGGGTCGGCGATGCCCGCAGCCGCCACCACCCGCCGCCCCGCGAGCACCGCCAACTCCTGGCGCGCTCCCGACCGCATGCCCTCGAGATGACTGACAGCGAGGCTCGCCAGACAGAGCGGTGTCCGCCCGGCTCGACCCAGCCGCTCGGCAAGGGCTGCCGCCGCTTCCGCCGACGCGGTTTTGCGCGTCACGACGATCAGGTCCGCGCGCCGCAAGGCGTCCCGGCCCTCGCGCCACGGCCCTGCCGGCAAGGGCCAGGGCGAGGCCGCCGCGCTCTCGGCGCTCACGACGGCGATGTTCAAGTCCCGCCCCACGCCCAGGAGCTGATACGCGTCGTCCAGCACGAGCACGTGTGCTCCCTGGGCGCGGGCGGCGACCGCCCCCGCCACGCGATCGGGGTTCGCCACCACGACCGCCTGGGGCACGAGGCGCCGATGCACGAGCGGCTCGTCCCCGCCGTAGCCGCGGAGCAGGATGCCGGGCGTGCGGCCGCGCGCCGCACAATACGCCGCGATCCAGGCGGCAAGCGGCGTCTTTCCCGTCCCGCCGACGGATAGATTCCCCACCGCGATCGTGGGCAAAGGGAGGCGGACGGCGTCGCCGCGAGCACGGGCCGCGCGCAGCTTCATGACGGCCCAGTACGCGCCGGCGAGGAGGATGAGCGGCGCGCGCGTCAACCGGGCGGCTGTGGACTGACCCCACAGCCACGAAATGACCCGGGCCGCGGTCACGGGTCCGCGCCGTACGTCACGGCCCGCAGCGCCCGCTCTGCCGTAGTCATCCCACGACGCAGCGCCTCCTTTCCGGCTGCCACCACGAACGGCGCGCTGTACCTGATCTCCACCCGAGCGAACGGCCGGGGCAGGCAGAACCGATCCCACGACTCGATCCACCACGCCGAGGAAGCTCGAGCGCCCGCGGCAATCACCACCGCGTTCGCGTGCTGCGCCGCGGCCAGCGCACCGGGCTTCATCCGCTCGGCCGGCCCACGCGGACCGTCGGGCGTGAGGGCGACTTCCCCTCCCTGGCGCAGATAGCGCACCAGCCCGAGCAGACCGGCCTCTCCGCCGCGTTGCGAGGAGCCGCGCACCACACGATACCCCCAGCGTTCCGAGAGCTCGGCCAGGTAGCCGCCGTCGCGATGGCGGCTGATCAGGAGGGCCACGCCCTCGCCCCGCCGGTGGTACAGCAGCGGAAGTATGCGACTATGCCACAGCACGTAGATCACGGGCCGGCCGCTCGCTCGAGCGGCGGCTACGTGCTCCCATCCCTGAACGCGATAACGCCAGGTCGCCGCGAGCAAGCGCACGAGTCCGGCTAAAAGCGTCAGCTTCACCCCGCCAGCTCCAAGGCGAGCGCGGCCACGCGGTCAGCGGCGCCGGGCGCCCCCAGACGCTGCCGCACGAGCCCCAATCCCTCCCGCTGGCGACGAGCGGCGTCGCTGTCGGGGTCGAGCAGCGGTAGCACGGCATTCGCAAGCGCGGCGGGCGTCACCGCGCCCTGGAGCAGCTCGGGGCTCACCTCCCGCCCCGCGATGAGGTTCACCAGACCGACGTGGGGCACCTGCAGCATGCGGATCGCGATGGCGAACGACACGGGGTTGAGACGGTACGCGATGACCATCGGCACGTCGGCGAGTGCAGCCTCGAGGGTGGTCGTGCCAGACTTGCAGAGGCCGGCGTCCGCGGCCGCGAACACGGTGAGCGGATCCGCCATGTGCAGGCGGATGGCACCAGGGGCCGGGTAGCGACCGCGGGGCGTCGCGGCGACGACCACCTGCACCTCAGGGCGCGCGGCGATCACCCGGGCCGCCGCGTCCCGAAACGCCGGCCACAACCGCCTCACTTCCTGCGCGCGGCTCCCCGGAAACAGGCCGAGCACGGGCCGCCTCGGGTCGAGTCCGAGTCGGCGCCGGGCGTCCGCGCGGGCGGGCGGCGGCGTACGATCCTTGAGAGGATGTCCGACGAACGTCGCCGGGACGCCGCGCTCACGAAAGAACGCCTCTTCGAACGGCAGGATGACCGCCAGGCGTCGTACCGCCGCCAGCTTGCGCACCCGCCCCGGGGCCCAGGCCCACATCTGGGGCGCGATGTAATACAGGACCGGGATGCCGGCGGCGGCGGCCTCCGCCGCCAAGCGCAAATGGTAGCCGGGATAATCGACGAGAATCACGAGGTCGTAGCGCCGGGCCTGAAGCGCGCGGCGCACGCGGCCAAGCAGCCGCAGGTGGGCAGGCACCTTCCACAGCGCCTCGACGAACCCGACCACGGAGAATTGCTCCATGCGGTCGAGCACGGCGGCGCCCGCGGCCTCGAGGTCGGGGCCCCCGAACGCCTCGACGCTGGTCGCGGGACTCCGGCGCTTCAGCGCGGTGACCACTGCAGCGGCGTGCGCGTCCCCCGACGGCTCGCCCGCCGAGATGTAAATGCGGAGCGCGCGGCTCACGGCCGCGAGGCGGCGAGGGAGGCCGGGGGGGGAGGAGCGAGGGGCGACGCCTCGATGGCAGCGGCCACGCGGAACGCGAGCGCCAGGGCTTGGGCTCCGGCGGCGCCCGACACGACGACTTCCTCCTCGCCGCGCACGGCGCGCAGGAAGCTCTCGAGCTCGAGTTTGAGCGGCTCCGCCTCCGGCGCCTCGAGCCGCACGTGCTCCACGATCTGCTCGAGCGTGGTCGCGCCGAGACTCTGCCAGCCGGGCTTCAGACGAAAGAAGTCTCCGCTCCCCTGAGCCAGGTCGAGCGAGCAGTACCCCGTCGGCTGGAAGATGCGGAGCTTGCGGGTGCGCTCGCGCGAGACGCGGCTGGCCGTGATGTTCGCGATGGCGCCGTTCGCGAACTCGATGCGGGCGTTCGCGATGTCCACGTGCGGTGTGAGGATCGCGACGCCGGTGGCGCGCACGTCCGCCGCGGGGGCGCGCACCAGCTCGAGCACGAGATCGAGGTCGTGGATCATCAGGTCGAGGATCACGGCCACGTCGGTGCCGCGGGGCTGGAACGGGGCGAGCCGATCGATCTGCAGAAACCGTGGCTCATCCAGGTAAGGAGCCGCCGCCCGCACTGCCCGGTTGAACCGCTCCACGTGTCCCACCTGGAGCACCGCCCCGCGGGCCGCGGCGCCGCGCACCAGCGCCTCGGCCCCCGCGACGCTGTCGGCGAGCGGCTTCTCCATGAGGAGCGCGATGCCCCGCTCCAGCACGGCCGTTCCGACTTCCGCGTGCACCGGCGTCGGGACGGCCACGGTCACCGCGTCCACGTGCTCCAATAGCGCCGCGAGCGTGGGATGCGCGACGGTCTCGAGCTGCCGCGCCACGTCGGCGGCGCGCGCGGGATTCTTGTCGTAGATGCCCGCAAAGGAGACGCCCGGCATGCGCCGCAGCAGCCGCGCGTGATGGAAGCCGAGCGCGCCGGTGCCGATGACCCCCACCCGCACCGGTGGTCCGCTCACACCAGCACTCCCCGCTGCGACCCTTCGATGAACTTGAGGAAGTTTTCGACTTCGGGAATCTGCGGCAGCTCGGCGCGCGCCTTCGCGATCCCCTGACTCACCGTCATGTCGGAGTTGAAGAGCAGCCGGTAGGCGCGCTTCAGCGCCAGCTTCACGTCGGGAGAAAACCCGGCCCGCTGCAGGCCCACGGAGTTCAAGCCGTACAGGTGGACCGGGTTGCCCACGGCTTTGGTGTAGGGCGGGACGTCCTGGTTCACGCGCGAGCCGCCCCCCACGAACGAGAACGTGCCGATCCGTACGAACTGATGGATCGGCACGAGCCCGGAAATGATCGCGCGGTCCTCGATCGTCACGTGCCCCGCCATCTGGACGGCGTTGGCGATGATCACGTCGTTGCCCACATGACAGTCGTGAGCGAGGTGCACGTAGGACATGAGGAAGCAGCGTTGCCCGATCGAGGTCTTGCCCGTCGCCTGGGTCCCGCGGTTGATCGTGCAGTACTCCCGGATCACGGTGGTGTCGCCCACCTCGACCCACGTGTCCTCGCCCTTGTACTTCAAGTCCTGCGGGTCGTTGCCGAGCACGCTGCCGTAGCCCACCTTCACCCCGTGCCCGAGCTTCACGTTGCGCTCGAGCACCGCGTGCGCGGCGATGTGACAGCGCTCGCCCACGGTGACGCGCGGGCCGATGATGGCGTAGGGACCGACGGTGACGTCGCTCTCGATGTGGGCCGTGGGGTCGACGAGCGCGGTCCGGTGAATCACCGGTCCACCACCGATGCCATCATGTCCGCCTCGGCGACGACCTGTCCGTCCACGTAGCCCACGCCTTTCATTTTGCACGTCTTGCCGCGGAACTGGACCATATCGAGCTCGAAGCGGATCTGGTCTCCGGGGACGACGGGACGCCGGAACTTCACGTTGTCGAGCGACATGAAGTACACGACCTTGTCTTCGACGTTCTGCCCCTCGAAGTAGCTCATCAGGAGCATGCCCCCCACCTGCGCCATCGCCTCGATGATGAGCACCCCGGGCATGATGGGATGTCCTGGAAAATGCCCCTGGAAGAAGGGCTCGTTGATCGTGACGTTTTTGATGCCGACGATGCGCTGCTGCCCTTCCACCTCGATGATCCGGTCCACCAGCAGGAAGGGATAACGGTGCGGCAGGACGTCCATGATGCGGCCGATGTCCATCTTGGGCGCTCCGCCTCGCTGCGCCGCGCGGGTCAGGGCCCGCGCCAGGGCGATGTTGCCGCCATGGCTGGGTCGCGTCGCCACGATGTGTGCACGCACCCGGCCGCCCGTCAGCACCAGATCGCCCAGGATGTCGGCCGCCTTGTGACGAACGAACTCGTCGGGCCAGCGCAGCTCGCCCCCGTTGGCGAGACCCCGCTCGTCCAGCACGATCGCGTTGGCGCTCGACGCCCCCTTGATCAGCCCCTTGGCCTGGAGCGCCGTCACCTCGCTCGTGAACCCGAAGGTTCGCGCCGGCGCGAGCTCCCGCGCGAACGCCTGTGGGGTGACCGTGAAGCTCCCGGTCTGGCGCCCGATCAGGGGATGCGGCCACTCGATGGTCACGGTGAGCCGCAGCTCTTTCGCGGGGGCCACGATGTAGCTCGAGTCGCCCTCGCTCACTGTGAATGGCGCCGGGACCGTCAGCATCAGAGGCTCGCCGCTCGTTTCCGTGGGGCCGGCCTGCTCCAGCGCTTCGAAGTAAGGCTGGACGCTGCCGTCCAGAATCGGCGGCTCGGGGCCGGAAAGCTCGACGGTGAGGTCGTCGATCTCGTGGGCCGCCACGGCGGCGAGCAGGTGCTCCACGGTGTGGATCGTGGACTCGCCCTTGCCGATGGCCGTGCGGCGTTCGACGGCCTCGACCTCTGACAGGAGGGCCGGGATCTGCGGCTTGCCGGCGAGGTCGACGCGGCGGAACACGATCCCCTGCCCCGCCGGCGCGGGCACGAAGGCCGCCTCGGTGCGGGCTCCCGTGTGGAGGCCCGTGCCCGAGACGGCCGTCTTCTTCCGGATGCCGCGTCTAGGGCTGGGACTCATCGGTCCGCCGCACGAGCGCCTCGAGATCGTCCACGATATGCGCGAGCCGGTACAGCGCGCCCTGGGCCCGCAGAAATTCGCGATGGTTGCGCGCCGGGTAGCCCGACACCGTGGCCCCCGGCTCGATGTCCCCGATCACGCCCCCTTGCACCGTCACGCGGGCGCCGCGCCCGATCGTCACGTGGTCGGCCAGTCCCGCCTGGCCGGCCAGGAAGACGTCATCCTCGACGTGCGTGCTGCCCGCGATCCCCGCTTGGCCCGCGATGAGGCAGCGCGCGCCGATCCGACAGTTGTGCCCGATCTGGACGAGGTTGTCGATCTTGGTGCCCGGGCCCACCACCGTGTCGTCCACGCTGCCGCGGTCGATCGTCGTGTTGGCCCCGATCTCCACGTCGTCCCCGATGATGCAGCGACCCACTTGCGGCATCTTGCGCGGCATCTCCCCGTTCTTCCCCGGGATGTAGCCGAAGCCATCGGCGCCCAGCCGGACGCCAGCGTGCAGGATCACGCGGTTTCCCACGACGGTGCCGCTGTAGCACACGACGTGCGGCAGCAGCTGCACGTCGTCGCCCAGCACCACTCCGTCGCCCAGCACGGCGGCCGCGCCGATGCGCACGTTCTTGCCGAGCCGCACGCCGCGGCCCAGCACCACATAGGGGCCGATCGCCACCGGCTCCTGCCAGACGACGCCTTCGCCGATGACGGCCGTCCGGTGGATCCCGGGCTCCCAGGCAGGCTCGGGGTAGAGGACCGGGATGACCGCGAGCAGCGCCACGTGCGGGTCGCGCACGACGATGCGGCACGCGGGCCCCCCACCGCTCGCGGCATCCTCCGGCACCAGGTCGGGCTTGCAGAGCACGATCGCCGCGCTAGACTGTTGAAAATACTGGAGATAGCGCTTCGCGGCAAGAAATGAGAGGTCGTCCGGGCCGGCACGATCGAGCGGCGCGACCCCGGAAACGGTCACGTCGGGGGCGCCCACCAGCCGGCCGTTCGTGAGAGTGGCGATCTCGCGCGCGCTGATGCGCCGCGCGGCGTCCCCCTGCCGCCCGCCGGCCCCCCCCCCGCCGCCCGCTGTGTCTTCCGACGCCGGCCGGCCGCGCACGGGCTGGCGGCCCTACTTCGCCTGCTTCAGCCGCTCGATCACCTTGGGGGTGATATCGAGGCTCGGGTCGGCGGCGACGATGTTACTGGTAGGCGAGTCCGCGTCGAAGATCAGCGCGTAGTTGCCTTCGGCGCGCAGCCCCTGGATCACGGCGTTGACGCGCGCCTGGATGGGCTGGATCAGCTCCCGCTGGCGCTGCTGGCTCTTGTCCTGGAGCTCGGTGGACCGTTGCTCCAGCCGCTGTTGCAGCGTCTGCAGCTCCTTCTGCTTCGTCGCCTTGGCGCTGGAGGAGAGCGCAATGGACTGCTTCTCGAACGTCTGCACGGCCGAGTCGAATTGCGCCCGCAGCTTCTGAGCCTCGTCTTGAAAGCCCTGATACTCTTTCTTGAACGTGGACTCGGCCGCGGCGTAGCCCGGCGTCTGCTCGAGAATCTGCTGCGAGCTGATGAACGCGATCTTGAGCCCCGGCTGCGCCTGCGCCCGCGCCTGGGTGGCGGCCGGAGACGCCGCGAGCAGCCCAATCCACGCCCACACTATCACCACACGCCTCATAACGATCTCCCCTAGAAAAAAAGCCGATCCAAGCGCCGCGCCGTCGCGCGGGCGCTCCGATCAGAAGAAGTTGCCCAGCTTGAAATGCAGCTTGAAGGCGGGCGCGGGCCGCCCGAACTCATCGGTGCGGTCGAACCCATAGGCCCAATCGATGCCGATCGGGCCGAGCGGTGAGATGATGCTCACTCCCAGCCCCGCGCCGCGGAATAGCCGGGTCGGATCGAACTCGCCGGCATTCGCCCACACGTTACCGGCGTCGAAGAACGCCGATATGTAGAACATCTGCGACAGCCGCGCCCCCACCTCGCCCGTCATCACCAGGTACGCCTTGCCGAACGACGCCGCGGTCGCCTGTCCGTTGACGGCGTTCGGGTCATAGCCGCGCGGCGTGATCGCGAACTCGTCGTAGCCGCGCAGGGGAATGCCGTACTGCACGCCGCCCATCGTGAAGAGCTGGTCGAAGAAGGGGGAGTTCCCGAACACCAATCCGGAGCGCGTCGAGAGCCCCATCACGAATCGAACGGGCGACGTGCTGGCCGCGCCGCCCAGCTGCCCGAGCGGGGCGTACCAGCGACCCTCGAGGTCCAACCGCTGGAAGTTGCCCGACCCGCCCAGCGGACCGCCCGATTGCGAGATCCCGATCGAGTGCATGGTGCCGCCGGTCGGGAAGGGGAGGTCGATGCGCGTGTCCCGCAACAGCGATACGCCGAACGTCGAGCGGATGCAGTTGTTGCAGCGCAGCGCGGCGAGTCCCGTGCTCGAACCGGTGAAGCTCTGGTCGTCGATGCCGTACGAGACGAACAGCCGCGTGTAGCGATCGCTGAAGACCGGGAAGCCGAACTGGAGGCTCGCGCCCCGGCGGCGCAGCGTCCCGAGGTCGGCGATGGTGTAGCGCAGCCGGGTATTGTGGACGTCGAGGGTCCCCGAGATGCGGGACTCCCGAATCGCGGGATCGGTGTAGCTGACGGCGAAGTCGCTGATGTTCTTGCCGAACTGCCACTGGAAGTGGCCCTTCTTCCCCTGACCGAACAGGTTTGGCTCGTCCAGCCCGAGAAACCCTCCCACGCCCGTGCCCTGCCCGACCGACGCGCCGAAATTGATGTTGCCCGTGTGTTTCTCGGTCACCCGGAAGATCACATCCACGTCGCCCTGGTCGTTGGCGGGGCGCGTGTCGGGGAACGGCAGCGGCTGCTGGAAGAAGCCGAGGTTCGAGATGTTCTGGTACGACCGGATCAGCGCATCCTGGCGGAACACATCGCCCGGGAGCAGGATGATCGCCTCGCGGATCACCCGCTCGTGCGTGACGTCGTTCCCCGAGATCTCGATCTTGTTGACGATGGCGGGCTGCCCCTCGTTGATCGCCCAGCGCAGGTCCACCACCGGCTTGCCGTCGGCGCCGGTGCGGCGGATGACCTCCGGCCGGACGTTCACGTAGATATAGCCGTTGTTGTAGTACAGGGTCCGCAGCTGCTGGGTAGCGTCGTCCCACTTCTGCTGGCTGAAATAGGACGGCCCTTGCTGCGTGCCGCCCAATCCCAGGAAGCCCGTGCGGTCCCCGCCCTTGAAGGGGAACATGGTCTGCAGCTCATCCGTCGAGAAGCGCCGGTTTCCCACGATCTCGAACGAGCCCACGCGGTACGGCTCCCCTTCGCTCATGCGCACGACCAGCGTCGCCTTACCGGTCGTGTCGTCCACCACCAGCGTGTCGTCGAGCACCTGGAAGTCCACGTATCCCCGGTCGCCGTAGAACTTGGGGAGCCGCTCCTGGAGGTCCTCGCGCAGCTTTTCGTCGTCGAACTCGCCGGAGCGGAACCACCAGAACCCTTCGGGGCGGGTTTTCATCTGACCGACCAGCTGATCGGTCGACAGATGGCTGTTGCCGGCGAGCTGGACGCGCGCCACGGCCACGCGCCGGCCTTCGTCCACGTCGAAGATGACCCGCACTCGTGCCGAGTCGGCTTCGTACACGTCCACCACCTTCACCTGGGCGAGGTAATAGCCCTGCGCGCGGTACAGCGAGTCGATGCGTCCGCGGGCCCGGGCGACCGCGGCGGGGTCGACCGGCCGGCCTTCGGCCAGTTGCGCCTTGTCGCGCACGCTGCCTTCGGACAGGCGGCTCACGCCGCGCACGGCCCACTTGAGGAGGATGGGGCGCTCGTGCAGCCGCACCACGAGGATCTGGCGCCCCCGGGCGGTGTCCTGCGTCACGCGCACGTCGTCGAACTGGCCCATGGCGTACAGGGCCTGGATGGCACGCTGCACGTCGCGGTAACCCAGCGGCCGGCCGGGCGTGAGGGCGCTCTGATCGAGCACCTGCTTACGCTCGACCCGGCGCAACCCGAGGACGACGATTGAGTCGGGGGCGACTGCGGCGGATGCGGCGCTCGGCGTCTCGCCCTGGGCGCGCACGAGGCGCGGGGCGAGCACGGCCGAACCCACACAGATGACGGTGGAAAGCTTGCGGATCACGCCTTCGAGCCGGAGAGCGCGCGGAACGCCAACCGTTCCTTGTCCGGGGCCGCGTCCACCTCGATCTCCTCGCCCCGCGCGAACTCGCCGACCAGGATCTTCTCCGAGAGCGGATCCTCGACCCACTTCTGAATCGCGCGCTTCAGGGGGCGCGCGCCGAAGTGCTCGTCGTACCCGCGCTCCACCAGGAAGTCCGAGGCCGCCGGCGTCAACCGGAGCGTGAGCTCTTCCTCGCCCAGACGCCGTTGCACCTCTTTGAGCAGGATCGTGACGATCTGCGCGATGTGCTCCCGCGTGAGCGGGTGGAACACGATCACATCGTCCAGCCGGTTCAGGAACTCGGGGTTGAAGGTCTTGTTGATCTCCTCTTTGACCTTCTCGGCCATCTTGTCGAAGGTCGCCCGCATGTCCGGCTGCGAGAAGCCCAGGGCCTTGCCCTTGACCATGTCGCGGGCCCCGACGTTCGACGTCATGATGACGACGGTGTTCTTGAAGTCGATCACCCGGCCGTAGTTGTCCGTCAGATGCCCTTCGTCGAGCACCTGCAGCAGGATGTTGAATACGTCGGGGTGCGCCTTCTCGATCTCGTCGAGCAGCACGACCGAGTAGGGCTTGCGCCGCACGGACTTGGTGAGCGTCCCCGAATCTTCGTAGCCGACGTACCCGGGCGGCGCGCCGATCAGCCGGCTCACGGAGAACTTCTCCATGTACTCCGACATGTCGACGCGAATCAGCGCGTTGGTATCGGCGAACAGGAAGCGGGCCAACGCCCGCGCCAGCTCGGTCTTGCCGACGCCGGTGGGCCCGGAGAAAATGAACGACCCGATCGGCCGTTTGGGGTCCTTGAGCCCCGCCCGGCTGCGCCGGATGGCGCGCGAGATCACCGCGATCGCCTCGTCCTGGCCGACCACGGTCTCGTGCATCTCGTCCTCCATGCGCAGCAGCCGCGCCGTCTCAGCCTCCTGGAGCCGCATGACGGGAATGCCCGTCCAGCGCGATACGATGAACGCGACGCCCTCCTCGTTGATCGTGGGCCGGTGCGTCTGCCGCTCCTTCTCCCAGGCTTCCTGCTTGCGCCGGATCTCGGCCTGCAGCTCGCGCTCCTGGTCACGCAGCGCCGCCGCTTTCTCGAAATTCTGATCGCGGACCGCGTTCTCTTTCTCGCCGTTGATGTGCTCGAGCTTGGCCTTGAGCGCCGCGACTTCCGGTGGGGGCACTTGCGTGGCGAGACGCGCCCGCGCCCCGGCTTCGTCGATCACGTCGATCGCCTTGTCGGGCAGGAAGCGGTCGGTGATATAGCGCTCCGACAGTTTTGCCGCCGCGTCGAGGGTCTCATCCGGGATGATCACCCGGTGGTGCTCCTCGTAGCGCTTGCGCAGCCCCTTCAAGATCTCGATGGTCTCGTCCACGGTCGGCGGGTCGACGATCACCGTCTGGAAGCGGCGCTCCAGCGCGCCGTCCTTCTCGATGTACTTGCGGTACTCGTTGAGCGTCGACGCGCCCACGCACTGCAGCTCGCCGCGCGCCAGCGCCGGCTTCAGCATGTTGGACGCGTCCACCGCGCCCTCGGCCGCGCCCGCGCCCACCAGCGTATGCAGCTCGTCGATGAACAGGATGATGTTCCGGTTCTGCGCGATCTCGTTGATGATCGCCTTGAGCCGCTCCTCGAACTGGCCGCGGTATTTGGTGCCGGCGATCACGGCCGCCATATCGAGCGACAGCACGCGGTGATCCTTGAGCGCGTCGGGGCACTGGCCGCTCGCGATCAGCTGCGCCAGGCCTTCGACGATCGCGGTCTTTCCCACCCCTGGCTCGCCGATGAGCACCGGGTTGTTCTTCTTGCGGCGCGACAGGATCTCCATCACGCGCTCGATCTCTTTCTGGCGCCCGATCGTGGGATCGAGCTGGCCCTCGGCCGCGAGCTGGGTGAGGTCACGGCAGAAGTGGTCGAGCGCGGGGGTCTTGGATTTCTTCTCGCTCTTGGGGCTCGCCGGCTGCGCGCCGGTCCCGGACGGGGCCGGCCCCGAAGGCATCTCGCTGCCGAGCAACCGCAGCGTCTCCGCGCGCGCCTGCTCGAGGTTCACGCCGGCGTCGGTGAGTACCTGCGCCGCGATGCCCTTCTCCTCGCGCAACAGCCCGAGCAGCAGGTGCTCCGTGCCGACGTAGGAGTGGTTCAGCTCGCGCGCCTCGCTCATCGCCAGCTCGAGCACCTTCTTGGCCCGCGACGTGTACGGCAGGTCGGGCCCGGCAGCCGCCGCCGCCTTACCCTTCTTGACCGTCTCTTCGATCTTTTGCTGGATCTCTTCCAGATCGACGTTCAGATTGGTGAGCACCGCCGCGGCGACGCCTTCGCCCTCGCGGATCAGACCCAGCAGGATGTGCTCGGTCCCCACGTACTCGTGGTGCAGGCGGGCGGCTTCCTCACGCGCCATCTGCAGGACCTTGCGGACCCGATCGGTGAAGTTGTACCCGTTCATCTCCCCCCTACCTCCTCCTCACACCGCCTCGGTCTCCAGCACGCGACGTACATACGTTGCGCGCACCGTAGGCAACTCGGGGTCGCCGGTCTGGCGCCCTTCGAGTGCCGCCAGGTGCGCGGGCTGGGTGAAAATCAACAGCTTGTTCAATGTGTATACACTCAAGCTCGGGATCAGATTCAGCCCGACGCCCAACCGCACTCCGCTCAACAGGTTCATGGTCTCTTCGAACGTCAACTTCCGCGCGTACTTAAGCAGGCCGTATGCCCGCCACGTCTTGTCGGCCACCTCGTCGGGGGCCGTGCGCAACAGCACGTCCCGCGCCTGCTCCTCGTATTCGATCACCTGGCGGACGATCTTCCCGAGGTGATCCAGCAGCTCGTCTTCCGACTTGCCCAGGGTCGTCTGGTTGGACAACTGAAAGAAGTTCCCGACGACCTCGCTGCCCTCCCCGTACAAACCCCGGAAGGTCAGCCCCACCTGAGCGAGCCCCTGCAACACCTTCCCGACTTCTTTCGTCAAGACAAGGCCCGGCAAGTGGATAAGCACGCTCGCCCGGAGTCCGGTCCCGGCATTGGTGGGGCAGGAGGTAAGATAGCCAAATTCGGGGTGAAACGCGAAGGGCAGCAACCGCCCCAGATCGGCATCCAGCCCTTCGAGATCCGCGTAAGCGTCCTCCAGGGCGAATCCCGAGCGCATTCCGTGCAATCGTAAGTGGTCTTCCTCGTTCACCATCACCCCCACCGTGCCCTGCACCACGAGCGCTGCACCTGGTCGGGGCCGCGCCTCGCGGTCCAGTCCCGCCAGCTCCTTGGACACGAGGTGCCGCTCGTGCAGCAGCTGGCGATCCACGCGCTCCAGCTGGTCCAATCGGATGGTCACCGCGCCCTGCAACAGCTCGCTCGCCGCACTCGCTTCCGCCACGCGCGTGAGCACCGCGGTGCGATCCGCGTCCTTGGCCCGCTGGCCGAACACGTAGCCATCGAGGTTCCGCGCCAGGCGGATGCGCGTCGAGAGCACGATGCTGCCTTTTGGCCCGGATGCGTCGAGCCAGCCCATGCCGCCGTCGGGGAGCAGCGAGAGGTCGATCATTCGAGCACCCGGATGCGGTCGCGCAGCTCGGCGGCGAGCTCGAAGTTTTCGATCTCGACGGCGCGCCGCAGTTGCTCCTTGAGCTCGAGCAGCTGGAGCCGCGGATCGGTAGCGCCCTCCGCGCCCGGCGGAGCGTAACGCTCGCCCACGTGCTGGCTGGAGCCGTGCAGCCGGCGGAGCAGGTCGCGCAGGTGCGGCGCGAACGAGTCGTAGCACTGCGCGCACCCCAACCGCCCCGACTCCCGGAAGTCCTTGAGCGTGCTGCCGCAGGCGGCGCAGCGCAGGCCGTCGGCGGGCGTCGGCAGGACGTTCCCGCCCTTCCCGATCATCCCCTGCAGGAAGCCGCCGAGTGGCGTCTTGAGCACCGAGGCGCCGGTCTCGACGCCCTTCTGCTGCGCACACTGCTCGCACAGGTGGAGCGTGACTTTGGTGTCGTGCTCCACTTGCGTCAGGTTGATGACCGCGTCGCGCTCCTTGCAGTTGTCGCACAGCATCAGGGTATCGCGTCCACCGATCCGACCGCCGCCAGGCGACCGTCCTCGAGCATCAGGATGCGATCCGCCCGGCCGGCGAGCTGCCGATTGTGCGTGACGACCGCCACGGCGGTCTCGTACTCCCGCGCCAGCCGGAAGAATACCTCGTGCAGCCGGTCCGAGTTGGCATGATCGAGGTTGCCCGAGGGCTCGTCCGCGAGCACCAGGCTGGGGTCGTGCACCAGGGCGCGCGCCACGGCGCAACGCTGCTGCTCGCCTCCCGACAGCTCGGCCGGCCGGTGGGTCATTCGTCCCGCGAGCCCCACGAGCGAGAGCAGCTCCTCCGCCCGCGAGCGGGCCCGGCGTTGCCCCATGCCCCCGATCAGGAGCGGCATCATCACGTTCTCCAACGCGGTGAATTCCCGCAAGAGATGATGGAACTGAAAGACGAACCCCAGCTTCCGGTTCCGCAGCTCGGCGAGGGCGTTCACGTCCAGGTCGGCATAGCGCGAGCCGTCCAGCCAGACGTCGCCGCCGGTGGGCCGGTCCAGGGCGCCGAGCAGATGCAGCAGCGTGCTCTTTCCGGCCCCGGAGGTTCCGACGATGGCGACGAACTCGCCGCGGTGGACCTCGAGATCCACCGCGCGCAGCACTTCGAGCGGCTGCCCGTCGCCGCCGGCGAACACTTTGCGCACGCCCCGCGCCTCGAGTAACGCGGTCATTCGTAGCGAATCGCGGTGACGGGATCGAGCCGCGCCGCCTGGATCGACGGATACAGCGGGGCGAGCGTCGCGATTACCAGGCTCGCCCCGATCACGAGCAGCACGTCGAGCGGCTGCGTGTGCACGGGGAGATGGTCGATGAAATAGATGGACGGATCGATCGGAATCCAATGGCCGCGATTCAACATCCCGCCGAGCACCAGACCGAGCACTACACCCAGCGCCGTCCCGGTGAGCCCGACCAGGATCCCCTGCGCCAGGAAGATCCGGCGGATCGACGCCTGCTTGAGCCCCATCGCGAGCAGGATGCCGATCTCCCGCGTCTTATCGCGGACCACCATCGTGAGCGTGCCCACCACGTTGAACGCCGCCACCACACAGATCAGGAACACCACGAACGCCATGGCGAGTTTCTCGAGTTTCAGAGCCGAGAAGAGGGAGGCGTTCTGCGATTGCCAATCGAGCGCCCGGTACGGGTAGCCGAGTCGAGTTTCGAGGGCCATGCCGAACGGCTGTGCCTGCTCCGGGTCCGCCAGGCGGACCTCGAGCCCGGTCACCGCGGTATCGAGCCCCGCGAACCGCTGCGCCGCGCGGCGGTCGAGCGCGACGTAGCTGTTGTCGTACTCGTACATCCCGGTGTCGAACAGCCCCGTCACCTCGTAGCGGTGGAACTTGGGCACGTACGCGCCGAGGCTCGGGTTAAACTTGGCTCCGGCCGGGGCGACGAGGGTCACGACCGTGCCTGGGAACGCCGTGAGTTTGGAGGCGAGCCGGGTGCCGAGGGCGATGCCGCCCTCCACGTCGGAGCGCGTGGTCTTGAATGTCAGGTCGCCCCGGGTAAAGTGCCGGGCGAAGGTGGTCACGGCGCGGCTGCCGGTATCGGGATCGACGCCGTACACCACGACGCCCTCGGCGTAGTCGTGCCCCGCGGAGATGAGACCCTGGGTCAGCACGAACGGCGCCGCCGCATCCACCCCGGCGGCGCGGCGCACCTCGCCCAGCACCTTGCGCCAGTCGTCGAGCTTGAGGCCCTCGCCGTAGGTGAGCACCCGGAGATGGGGATTGGCGACCAGGATCTTGTCGCGCAGATCCGCCTGGAGCCCGTTCATCACACCCAGCACCACGACCAGGGCCATGACGCCCACCGTCACTCCGCCCACGGCGATCACCGTGATCAAGGAGAGCAGCCGCGAAGCGCGACGACTTCGCAGGTAGCGCAGGGCGACGTGCAGCTCGAAGCGGGAGATCATTCGGGCCGGAGCATGGGAAAGAGGATCACGTCCCGGATGTGCGACTGGTCCGCCAGGATCATGTGCAGCCGGTCGACTCCCAACCCGACGCCGCCGGTGGGTGGCATGCCGTACTCGAGCGCCCGGATGAAGTCTTCGTCCAGCTGCTGCGCCTCCGCGTCGCCCGCCGCGCGCAGCCGGGCCTGCTGTTCGAAGCGGCGGCGCTGCTCCTCGGGATCGTTCAGCTCGCTGAAGGCGTTCGCTAGCTCGCGCTTCTGGATGAAGAGCTCCCAGCGCTCCACGCGCGTCGGGTCGCCGCGCTTGAGCTTGGCGAGCGGCGACAGTGCCACCGGGTAGTCCAGCACGAACGTCGGCTGCACCAACGTCGGCTCGACGTAGTTCTTGAACACCTCGTCCACCAGCTTCGCGCCGGACAGTTGATCGACGTCGGCGACCTCCTTGCGCTTCAGGGCGGCGCGCAACTCCGCTTCGCTGGCGCGCGTGAGATCGAGCCCGGTCGTCTCACGCACCAGGGCGTAGTAACCTTTGCGGGCGAACGGACGCTTGAAGTCGAGCGTCGCGCCGTGCCGCTCGAGCGTGGTGGCGCCGAACAGCTCCTGCACCATCCCGGACAGCATCTCCTCCGTGCCCTGCAGCATCACTTCGTAGTCGGCGTAGGCCTCGTACCACTCGGCCATGGTGAATTCGGGATTGTGGAAGCGGTCCATCCCCTCGTTGCGGAAGTCGTGCCCGATCTCGTACACCTTCTCGAGCCCCCCGACGATACACCGCTTGAGATACAGCTCATCGGCGATCCGCAGATAGACGTCGCGATCGAGCGCCTCATAGTGCGTGGTGAAGGGCCGCGCCGACGCGCCGCCGTACACCGGCTGCAGCACCGGCGTCTCCACCTCGAGGTAGCCCCGGGCGTCGAGAAACTTGCGGATGTAGCCGACCACCCGGGCGCGCAGCTGAAACCGCTCCCGCGCCTCGCGATCGACCGCGAGATGGGCGTAGCGCTGCCGCGCGCGCAGCTCGGGATCGGACAGCTCCCCGTGCCGCTTGCCCTCCGCGTCCTCCTTGCCGAGCGGCAGCGGGCGTAGCGACTTCGTGAGCAGGGTGAAGCGCTCCACCCGGACGGTGACCTCGCCCGTCTTGGTGCGAAACAACGGACCCTCCACGCCGACGACATCGCCGAGGTCGAGCAGCTTCACCACCTCGTACTGCTCGGCGCCGATAGTGTCGACCTTGAAGTACACCTGAATCTTGCCGGAGCGGTCCTCGATGTGCCCGAAGGTCGTCTTGCCCATCGAGCGCAACAGGATGAGCCGCCCCGCCAGGCGGTGCACCCTCGGTGCGTCCTCCTGGAGATGCTCGAGCGCCTCGGCGACCGAGCCGGAACGGTCGAACCGGTAGGCAAACGGCGCGACGCCGCGCTTTACCAGCTCGGCGAGCTTCTCGCGCCGCGCCGCCTCCACGAAGCCGGTCATGCCGCCCTGCTCCCAAAGCGCTTCAGATAGGCCTCGATGAACGGGTCCAGGTCACCGTCCATCACCTTCTGGACGTCGGCCACTTTCAACTCGGTGCGGTGGTCGTTGACCATGGTATAGGGCTGGAACACGTAGGAGCGGATCTGACTCCCGAAGGCGATATCGCTCTTCTGCTTGTCCACTTCCGCCTTCTTCGCCTCGCGCTCGGCCACGGCGCGCTCGTACAGCCGGGCTTTCAGCATCTTGAGCGCCGTCGCCTTGTTCTTGAATTGACTGCGCTCGTTCTGGCACTGCACCACGATATTGGTCGGGAGGTGCGTGATTCGGACCGCGGAGGACGTCTTGTTGACGTGCTGCCCGCCCTTCCCCGAAGCCCGGTACACATCGATTCGCAGATCGTCGTCGTTGATCTCGATTTCGATGTCCTCATCCACCACCGGGTACACGAACACCGACGCGAACGACGTGTGGCGCCGCGACTGCGCGTCGAACGGGGAAATGCGCACCAGGCGGTGCACGCCCTTTTCGGCCTTGAGCAGCCCGTACGCGTACTGCCCGCTGATCTGGATTTCCGCGGACTTGATACCGGCTTCCTCGCCCTGCAGCAGGTCGAGGACCTCGACCTTGAAACCGTGGCGCTCCGCCCAGCGCGTATACATCCGCATCAGCATTTCGGCCCAGTCCTGGGACTCGGTACCGCCCGCGCCTGAATGGATCGTGAGCAGCGCGTCGCGGTTGTCGTCCGAGCCGCGCAGCATATTCTGCAGCTCGAGCGCCTCGAGCTGCGCGGCAATGGCATCGGCTTCCTGCTCGAGCGACCGGCCTTTGAGCATCTCGGCCACGAGGCGAGCGTGCTCCTGGTCCGACTCACCCTCCGACAGCTCGAGCAGCGCGCGTGCGTCCTCCATCCGCTTCCGCACCGCGTGATAGGGGTCGACCCAGCGCTTCAGCTCCTTGATCTGCTGCACTGCCTGTCGCGATTTCTCCTGGTCGGCCCACACGCTGCCCTCCGCCATGGCGTGCTCCAGCTCCGCCAGGCGCTTGGTCTTTCCTGCTATGTCAAAGAAAGCTCCGCAGCTCGGAGAGACGTCGGTCGAATTCAGCAAGACGATCGGATAGGGCCACAGTGCGCTCGCTTCAGGCTCAGTTAGGAAATGAGCCGCCCGCCGACGGGCGGAGGGCGGCTCTAACTGCTTGGAAAGCTAATAGGTTAGACCCCACCGCACCAGCCTAGAAGACCTTGTTTCCCCCGGCGAGAATCTCGTTTAGCGCCTCGGCCCAGAACGGTGTGGCCTTCGCGAGTTCGGCTCCCACCTGCTCGACGTATTCCTGCCAGCTTTTCTCGATCTCGTCTTTGAAGAGCTGCGGCAGCGTGCCGTCCCGCAACCCCTGCTGGCGTTTCTCCGGATGGTACACCACAAGATCCGACACGAGGGCCCGCGCGAGTCGGCGCGCCTTCTGCTTCGGATCCTGCACCATGAACGGATTCACCGGACGGAGCGGGCTCGCCATCCGCTGGCCGGGCGCCGCGCCTGCCGGCGCAGCTGGCGCGGCCGGTGCGGCCGGCGCGCGGGGGGCTGGTACCGGAGGTGAGGCGGCGCGCGGAGCAGGCGCCGCCGGCGGAGCGGCGGGTCGCATGGTCGGCGCAGCAGGTGCGGGGGGGGCTGGTGCCGCGGGGGGCGCCGCACGCGGTGGCGCCGCTGGTGGTGCGGCGCGCGGCGGCGGGGCCGGCGCAACGGGGGGCGCCGGAGGCGCGGGTGCGGATGTGGGTGCCGCGATGGGACCCGAGAAGCGGGGCATGGCGGGCGCCCGCGGCGGCGCGGGAGCGGGAGCGGGCGGAGCAGGAGCGGCCGGCGGCCGACCCGCCGCTACGGTGGCAGGGGCTGCCGCGCCGGCCGACGCGTTCACGGGAAACACGTTGCTGCAGACCGCGCAGCGGGCCCGCACGCCCCCCGCCGGGACCTTGGCCGGGTCCACGCGATACACCGTCTCGCACGACGGACAGGTGACGTTCATCGAGGGCCGGCCGTGCCGTCGTCATCCAGCTCCGGGTCGTGGCGGCGGTCGACCACGAACACCGACCCCGGTTGCGTTTTCGCGTAGCTCTTCATCTCGGTCGCCAGCTCGCTGACCTGCGCCGGGTGCGCGAACCGGCGGTGCTGATTGGTCACGATCCCGATAGACAACGTCATGAGCGGCACGCGGTGCAGCTGGCCGCGTCGATCCTTGCCGAAGTAGTATCCGGCGCGGCGGTCCTGCTCGTTGTACTGGTACGGAATCAGCGCGTCGAACACCTCGAGCACCTCGCCGCACACGTCGGGGATCGCGTCGAAGGGAATGATGCAGATGAAATCGTCCCCACCGATGTGTCCGATGAACCCGCGGTTGCCGAGCAGTCCTTTCACGACGTCGTGCAGGATGCGCGACAGGATGTAGATGACCCGATCGCCGTCGTTGTAGCTGTAGCGGTCGTTGTACTCCTTGAAATGATCCAGGTCGGCATAACATACCGCGAACAGCTCGCCGTTTTCCATGCGCCGCCGGATCTCGCGCTCGATCTCCGTCGTACCCGGCAGGCGGGTGGACGGGTTGACGGCCACGTCGCGCGCGGTGCGGGTCATGAGCCCGTCGAGCCGGCTCGCCTGCTCCGTCGGCTCGAACAGCGGGCTGATGACTTCGTCCGCCCCCGCGCTGAACCACTCTTGCACGCGGTCCGTCGTGTGCCGACTCGTCAGGACCGCGAGCGGGACGATGGCGGAGTAGGAGTCCGCCTTGAGCCGCGCACAGAGCGCGAGCCCCTGCGGACCGCCGTCCGCATCGATGACCACGAGCTGTGGCAGCGACCGGAGCACCCGCTGCTCCACGTCGGCGGCGTCGGGTACCGGCACGATCGTCAGTCCCTTGCCGTTGACCCAGCGTGCCAGGAAGTCAGGTACCGTGCGACCAGCCGCCGAGAAGAAGAGTATCGTCGGGCGCGTGCCGCGCACCTGCCTCCTGACGTAAGGGTCGAGCGCGCCCAAACTTAGGCCGCGTATCCCGGGGTTGTCAAACAAGCGCATCGAAGCTGCGGCTAGAAGTGTTTCGCCTCGTCGATCAGCATGATCGGGATGTCGTCTTCGACGGCGTAGATCAGACGGCAGGCATGACACACCAGCGCTTCGGTGGGCGCGGTCCGGTGCTCGAGGGGCCCTTTGCACTTGGGGCAAACCAGGATTTCGAGCAGATCGGGGGCGAGACTCATCCGCCGTACCCCAGACGCTTGAGTGACGCGGGCTGGCGTCGCCACTTGGGCAGCACCTTGGCGTGCAGCTCGAGGAACACGCGGGCCCCCAGCAGGGCCTCGATCTTGCCCCGGGCCGTTTGCCCGATCGCCTTGATGGTGCGGCCCCCTTCCCCGATCACGATCCCCTTCTGGCTGGCGCGCTCGACGTAGACCACCGCTCGAATATACACGGGCTCCTGACCCTCTCGGAACTCGTCGATCTCGACGGCCACGCTGTAGGGCAGCTCTTCGTGCAGCAGCTCGAACGCCGCCTCGCGCACGAACTCGGCGGCGAAGAACCGCATCGGCTGGGTCGCCATCGCGTCGGGATCGTAGTGAAAGGGGCCCTCGGGCAGGCGTTCCCGGAGGGCAGCGAGGAGCTCGTCGAGGCCTGCGCCGGTCAGCGCGGAGACGACCACGGTGGAGGATGGTGGAGGTTGGTGGAGGTTGGTGGAGGGTGTGACGAGGTCGGACTTGGTGTAGACGGTGACGATCGGCGCCCGCGGCGCGCGGTGGAGCTTCGCCACCTGCATGAGCGGCGGCGCGGGATACTCCGCCAGGGGATGCAGGTAGGCGATGACCTCGGCGTCGTCGATGGCGCGCAGCGCCGCGGCGCGCATTAGTTCGTGCAGCTGGTATTCGGGCTCGAGCAAGCCGGGCGAGTCGGTGAAAATGAACTGGCTGTCGGCGCGCGTGAGCAGGCCGACTACCGGGAGCCGGGTGGACTGCGGCTTGGGGGAGACGATCGCGAGATGCTCGCCGACGAGCGCGTTCAAGAGGGTGGACTTCCCCACATTGGGCTTCCCGGCGAGCGCCACGACGCCGCAGCGCGTCATTCGGTGATCGGCGCCTTCAGGTGCACGGGGGGTGGCGGCGCCTTGCGCGCGAGGCGCAGATTGAGCGACTCGACGAAGACGGAGAACCCCATCGCGAAGTACACATAGCCCTTTGCGATGTGCTGGCCCAGGCCATCGGCGATGAGCGTGACGCCGATGAGGAGCAGGAAGGACAGGGCCAACATCTTGAGCGTCGGGTGACGGTGGATGAAGTCGCTGATTGCGCCGGCGGCCATGAGCATGACCAGCACGGCGAGCACGATGGCCGCGATCATCACGCCCACTTGCCGCACCATGCCCACGGCGGTGATCACGGAGTCGAGCGAGAACACGATATCGAGCAGGGCGATCTGCACGATGACGCGCCCGAACGTCGCACCGGCTTTCACGTTCTGCTGCCCCTCTTCGCCCTCGAGCTTCTCGTGGATCTCCCGGGTACTCTTCCACAGGAGGAACAGGCCGCCCACGAGGAGGATCAGGTCGCGGCTGGAGAACGGGTGGCCGAGCAGGCTGAACAACGGCCGCGTGAGGCGCATGATGCTGGTGAGGGAGAGCAGCAGCAGGATGCGGGTCACCATGGCGAGCGTCAGGCCCGCGCTGCGGGCGCGGCGCTGCTCGCCGGCCGGGAGCTTCCCGGCAAGGATCGAGATGAAGATGATGTTGTCGATGCCGAGGACGATCTCGAGCACCGTCAGCGTCAGGAGCGCGATCCAGGTTTCGGGCGAGGTCAGCCAGGACATGGTCGGGGCAAGATAATGCGGAGTAACGCAAAAGCCCGCCCCGGCGAACCGGAGCGGGCTTCCGATGCGAAGCTGGCGGCGGCCTACTCTCCCACGACCTCGCAGTCGCAGTACCATCGGCGCTGACAGGCTTAACGACCGTGTTCGGGATGGGAACGGGTGTGGCCCTGTCGCGCTAGTCGCCAGCAAACAACCCTGACAACCGACGAGTGTGTTGGTGATGCCGAGGCTCACCTCGAGACCGAGAAGAGATCAAGCCTCACGGGCAATTAGTACGGCTCGGCTGAAGCGCTCGCGCGCCTTACACCTGCCGCCTATCAACGTGGTAGTCTCCCACGGCCCTTTAGGGGTCTTGCGACCCGGGAGTGTTCATCTTGGGGAGGGTTTCCCACTTAGATGCATTCAGCGGTTATCCCCGCGCGACATCGCTAACCGGCGTTGCCCTTGGCAGGACAGCCGGGACACGAGAGGTCGCTTCGTCCGGGTCCTCTCGTACTACGGACGACATCCCTCAACACTCCAACGCCCACACCGGATACAGACCGAACTGTCTCACGACGTTCTGAACCCAGCTCATGTGCCACTTTAACCGGCGAACAGCCGGACCCTTGGGACCTTCTCCAGCCCCAGGATGTGACAAGCCGACATCGAGGTGCCAAACCGCGCCGT
>WNFO01000700.1_pt1 | contig 30900 bp, 32 predicted proteins | sample 5400251 | NCBI WGS metagenome assembly WNFO01 (sample SAMN13153354, study PRJNA577476) | soil metagenome | isolation source: 100 cm saprolite under Madrone tree | place: USA:California | collected 2016-06-14
CCAAGAGCGCGATGGCCACCTCTACTACGTGTACGCCGACCCCGATCTCTGCAAGTGCCTGTACGTGGGGACCGCCGCGCAGTACGAACAGGCACGGGAGAAGCAGCTGGCGAACGACGAGGTGGTAGCAGTCCAGGACAACCTGAGCGTCCCGATCTTCTGGGGGCCCTGGGGAGACTGGCCGGGGTACTAACCGGAGGCGCTTGGCTTCCACGGCGGCGGTGGCGGCCACCGCCGACCCGTGAATCGACATCTTAGGAGATGAATGAAATGACACGAATGGCTCTTGCTGTACTCGCCTTCTCTCTGGGTTTCGTGGTCAACGCCGCCGCCTAGGCCTTCACGCCACCGGATGTCCCTGGTCGCGTAGGTCATCACGCCGACGGCCACCACCTGAGGCGGGTTGACCGTCGGCACGGCAACGGGGCGCAACGAGCAGACGAAGGGAGGTGATTCCGAGGAGCAAAAGGAAGACATGCTCGGGCCGTGCCCAGAGGGATCGGCTGCGTCATCACGCGATCCAATCCAGTGGGTCCTCGTCCCGGCGCGGGGTCTGGCCCTCGACGAAGATGCGATGCCAGATCGCGATCTGCATCAGTCCCCAGATGGCGCGGCTCGCATTGCCGCCCGCTTGCTGCTCACGCACCAGCGCGGCAACGCCGGCGGGACGGAACCAGCGCTGGATGGCCGGATTCCATGGCAGGACCGCAGCCAACTGGTTGAGAAAGTCGCCGCGAAACCACTGCCGGATCGGCACGAAGAAGCCGCGCTTCCGCCGCCACACGTGCTCACGCGGCAATCGACGTTCGGCCCATCGCCTCAGGATCAGTTTGCCGTGTCTACCGCGGACCTTGAGTGAGTCCGGTAAGGCCAGGCCGAACTCGACCACTCGCTGGTCGAGGAAGGGCACCCGTCCTTCCACGCCGAACCCCATCAACACGCGGTCGACCTTCACGAGAAGATCGTCGACCAGATACGTGGTGAGATCGACATACTGAGAGCGTGCGAGGTGGCTCCAACTGCGTGGCGCGGACTGCCAGGCGGCCATGAACGGCGCCCGGCGCGCGGCCGAAGCGGCGCGCAGCTCCTGGCCGAAGACCTCCCGCACCCAGCGATTGCGCCAGTAGCTGCGCGTGCGAAAACCACCCGAACCGGGGGCGAGGAGGCTCTTTGCCCAGCGCTGAAGCCGATTTCGCCGGTAACGACCATAGCCCGCGAACACCTCGTCGCCCCCTTCGCCCGTCAGCACCACTTTCAGCTCGGCGGCGGCATGCTCCGCAAGGAATGAGGTCGGCAGACTCGCGTAGTCGTGCAGCAGGTCGTCGGTGGACCAGATGGTGTAGGGAAGGCGCCGAAACACTGCCCAGCGATCGAGTACGACTTCAGTGTGCTTGGCGCCGAAGTGGCGGGCGATATCGGCCGCATGCGATAGCTCGTCTCCGGCGAGCACGTCGCCATAGCCGGCAGAAAACGTGCGCACGGGCCGCCCGTCAATTTCCGTCATCAGGGCAAGCAGCGAGCCAGAGTCGACACCACTGGATAGGAACAGTCCGTACGGCACGTCGGAGCGCAGATGCTCCAGCATCACCCGACGAAATAGCGGTTCGAATTCTTCCACGGCCTCGTCGACATCGAGCCGACGCGGCCGGACGTCAAGAGGCGACCAGTAGCGATGCTCGCGCACCCTGAGCTCGGCGTCGACGACGAGTGCGGTGCCTGGCCGGAGGCGGTGGATACCACGCACCAAACCGGCCTCGGCGGTATTGAAGCGGTTCTCAAGGTATTGCGCGAGGGCCTGGGGCTCGAGCTCGGGCTCGCCGGGCCACGCCGCGAGGAGTGCTTTGATTTCGGAGGCAAAGAGCAGGCGGTCCGGCAGCCGGGCGTAGTAGAGAGGCTTGATGCCGAGCCGGTCCCGCGCCAGCACGAGCTCCTGCTTTTCCGCATCGTGGATGGCAAAGGCGAACATGCCGTTCAGGGACGAGAGCGCCTGCAGGCCGTCGAGCGCATACGCGTGCAGGATGGTCTCGCTGTCCGAACCCGTCGAGAAGCGTCGGCCTCGCGCTTCGAGGTCCGATCGAAGCTCGATAAAGTTGTAGATCTCGCCGTTGGCGACGAGGGAGAACCTCCCGTCGACCATCGGCTGATGCCCATGCGCGAGGTCGATGATCGAGAGCCGGGCATTGGCGAGCCCCAAGGAACCCGCCACATGAATGCCCAGATCATCCGGGCCGCGATGGGCGAGCGCGGCGGCCATGCATCGCAGGGCGCCCTCGTCGGCGCGGCCGCGCCTCAGCAGCACCCCGGCTATGCCGCACATCGTGACGCTCGAGACCCGGATTCGGAGCACACCACGACACCTGGGACCGGTTTGCGCATCTGAGACTCCTCCCGACCGGCTCACTCCCCGGTGCCAGAGCACTGGACGGGGCGAGGCCGGCGCGCACATGTCTTGGCCATGGGTATTCGCGTTGCGGCACGCGGACAGAGGGCGCTGAACAGACCACGCCCCGATGTCGGTGACGCGAAACGCGGCTACGCGAGGGGAACGGGGCTAGACGGTCGGGGGAGCGCGGGGATCAGACGACGACCGCGGAACGAACGGGGCGGGATCCTCTGGTTGTCTACCCTTCAGGATGACGAGAACCGGAACTGGACGAAGACACCGAACAACCGGCCCCTCCGCCAACCCGGCGGCCGAGGTGATGTAGCCGACGACCTCATCGAAGTCGTCGTCGTCGAAAAAGCCGAGTTGCCAGGTGGGATCTGGAGGGCTGGCATACGCCAGCGGAGTGAGCGTCAGGACGCACGCGATGAGAAACAGCACCAGCCCGTTCAGGGAGGCCCGTGGACGCATTGACTGAGTAGTTACTACCCGGCCAACGTCATGTCAACTATTTTTGAAGTGTTCGGTCCGAAACTTGAAGAGGCGATCCGAGTCTGGCAAGGTCGATGAGTGATCGCTGGGGCCAACCTACTTTCGCGCATCGAGATCTGCTGTTCTGGGTGCGTAGTGCCTGCGTCGGAGTGAGCCCTGACATGATTTCGCGGCGACAGCGCACGATGAAGCCGCAGTATCGCGTCCTCCTTCGGCTCGTTCCGTATCTACGAGCGAATTTACGTACCGTCGGTGCCGGCGCGCTCTGCGCGCTCGCCGCGGGCGCTCTCGGCGGTGCCATTGCTTGGCTGGTGAAGCCCGTCATGGACGGTATCTTCATCAGCCGTGACGTCTCGATGCTGAAGCTGGTCCCGCTGGCCATTCTTGGCGTGTCGCTCATCAAGGGAGCGGCGGCCTATGGCGAGGGCTACTTCATAGCCGTGGCCAGCGAGCGCGCGGTGGCCAGACTCCGCCGCGAAGTCTACGCTCATATCCAGGGCATGCCCGTGTCGTTCTTCATTTCACGCCACTCGGGTGAGCTCCAGGCCCGCGTCGTCACGGACGTCAACCGCGTCGCTCGGCTTTTCTCCTACCTGGTCGTAGATACGGTGCGCCGGTCGGGAACGATCGTGGCGGTGGTCGTGGTGATGTTCGCCCGCAGCCCGGTGCTGGCCCTGATTGCCATCATCGCATTCCCCGCTCTGGCGCTGGCTGTCTGGGCGCTGGGCCGCCAGCTGTACCGGATCAACCGACGGACCCAGGAGCGGATCGCCGAGCTCTTCGTGCTCCTGCAGGAGTCCTTCACCGGCGCCAAGATCGTCAAAGCCTTCGGGCGCGAGAGCTTCGAGCAGGCCCGCTGGGACAGACTCAGCAACCGCATGTTGGGGCTAGCCCTCAAGGACATCCGTATCGATGAGCTTTCCAAAGCCGTTATGGAGGTGCTCGGTGCCTTCAGCATCGTCGGCGTCGTGTGGTACGCCGGCTCACTGGTGATCTCGGGCACCTTGACCCCCGGCGAGGCCTTTTCGTTCATGGCCGCCGTCGCCCTCCTCCAGCGTGCCGTCCGTGAGCTCATTCGCTCATTCAACACCGTGCAGCAGTCACTGGGCTCGGTGGAGCGCGTCTTCGAGATCCTCGACACTCCGCCGACCATTGTCGACGCCCCCGGCGCCACCACGCTCAGCGGGTTCCAAGACCGGATCGTCTTCGAGGATGTGTCATTCCGCTACCCGGGCGCGGAGAGCAATGCGCTGCGCAACATCTCTCTCACGGTTCGCCGCGGCGAAAAGGTGGCGTTCGTCGGACTTTCCGGGTCAGGGAAGACCACTCTCATGGACCTCCTGCCGCGGCTGAACGACGTGACGTCCGGCCGTATCACCGTCGACGGCGAGGACGTGAGGCAGATCACCGTCGCCTCCCTGCGTTCGCTTTTTGGGCTGGTGACGCAGGGCACGTTCCTGTTCCACGACACCCTCGAGTACAACATCGCGTACGGGAAGCCCGGCGCCACTCACGAAGAGGTCGAGGCGGCCGCCCGGCGCGCCCATGCTCACGCCTTCATCATGGCCCTGCCGTCGGGATATCAGACCGTGGTTGGGGAGCGAGGGATGCGGCTCTCGGGCGGTCAGCGCCAGCGCATCGCCATCGCCCGCGCGTTCGTGAAGAGCCCCCCCATTCTCATTCTCGACGAGCCCACATCAGAGCTCGATGCCGAGAGCGAGGCGGTCATCCAGGACGCTCTTTCCGCGTTGATGGAGGGCCGGACGCTGCTCGTGATCGCTCACCGCCTGCGCACCGTCAAGAGCGCCGATCGGGTGGTGGTGGTGCACGATGGGCGCATCGTGGAAACGGGCCGGCACGCGGAGCTTCTCGCGCGAACGGACGGCATCTATCGCCGCCTGGCGTCCCTCCAGCTGCTCGACGTCGCCGGGGACTGACGCGGCCACGCTTCTCATATGCAAGGAGCGTTTGACATTGAGACCTTCAAGGGGCGAATCTAGAGCCCCGATGCGCACCCGGCGTTCGCGGATCGTGCTTGGGTTGATTCTCGTGGCGTCGATACTGACGCTGACACCACTGGCGTATGCGGACCCCCCCGATCCCACCTGGGTCACCGGGTTCTGGGATGATGATGATTTTGACGATGTGGTCGGCTACATTACATCGGCGACTGGATGGCTCCCCGCTCCGGTCGCCTGCGACCTCCGTCCCTTTGGGCTTCCCGACGTTCCGAAACCGGTAGCATTCCAGGCTGCTGTCTCAGCGCCTCGCTCGGCCTCCAGTCCTCGCGCTCCCCCGATCTGCTAGTCCAGTCTCGCCCTCTTAGCTCCGTTTAGCGGCCCGGAAGTAACGGCATCGTGTGCCGGGCTGTCGACGCATGTCGACCTCTCTGCCGACTTGCGTGCGGCGATTGCGCTCCAAGCGGAGCTCGGATGAGGACATTCGGCGTGTTTGCCATGCATTCTCGGCAACGAAATTGAGCAATGAGGACGCCTATGAAGCCCTTGAGCGTCATCGCGATTAACCTCGGAGTGTTGCTCGTCATGGCTTTCACGGCAGAGCTCGTGTTCGGGGAGTGGATAGGGGCCATCGCGCTGGGACGCCTTGCCGTTCCACGCAACGTCAAGGTCGTCATATCGGCCGCTCCTCTCTACCCGGGCGGAGGCGAGTTTCTCTATCAGCGCGATGCGATGGGGTTTCGTGGCGCTGGCGTCGATCCCGCCCGCGTCGGCATCGTGACCATCGGCGGCAGCACGACCAATCAGCTGTACCTGCCGCAAGAGGCGACGTGGCAGGCGGTGCTTGAGCGATCCCTGCGCCAGACCGGCCACGATGTGGTGGTGGCCAATGCCGGCATCGACGGCCAAAGCACCGTGGGAATGATCGCTGATCTCGACCTGTGGCTCCCCAAGATCCCCCATTTCAAGCCACATCTGGTGCTGGCCTACGTCGGCATCAACGATGTCTACAAGACCGGCCCGGCGACGGTGAATGAAGCCGGCGGCGAAGATCCGAGGCAGCTGCTGCGAGACAACCTCCGCCATTCGAACTTCATGAGGGAGGTTGGGCAGCGAAGCGCTCTGGTGAGGCTGTGGATCACTGTCGACGGCATGATTCAGGCCGACCGGGCCCGATTGCGCCATCACGCCGTGGATTTTGCGCGGGCGCAATGGACGGATCAGCCCACCCAACCCGTATGGCGGCCCGATCAGCTGGAGGTCAATCTCGCTGCCTACAAGGCCCGGCTGGTGCGTATCGCCGGATTGATCAAGGGCATGGGCGCGATGCCGGTCTTCGTCACCCAGACACGCGCTGATTACAGGCTGGAGGATGGTCGACTCATGGGCATCGCGGAGGCCGATGGACCCAACGGCGTCGATCGGGGACGCGCGCTCACCCGCTTCAACGCCGCCACGATGGAGGTCTGTCGGTACGGGCCCGTGACCTGCCTCGACCTCGCAACCGAATTGCGCTTCAGCGAGGGCGATTTCTACGACTACGAACACAACACGCCACAAGGGGCCGAGAAGATCGGCCAATGGCTGGCCGGCAAGCTGGCCGGGCTCGTCTAGGCCTTGAAAGGGGCACATGCGGGAAACTCATGAGCGACTTGTCATCGACGAGGCGGTGACTGGCCCGTCGAACCGGTCCTTCGGGTTGGTCTCTTCGGTTCTTTTCGCGTTCCTTGGTTTGGGACCTCTGGCGCGAGGGCGGCCGGCGCGCGGCTGGGCTCTGGTCGTCGCGGCCGCCTTCCTCCTGGCTGCTCTCGCCCTTCCCCGGATGCTGGCGCCTCTCAACCGCGTCTGGCTCAGGTGTGGGTTGGCCCTCCATGCCTGCATCAGCCCCGTGATCATGGGCCTGGTCTTCTACACCACCGTGACTCCGATCGGGCTCGTGCGCCGCTTGCTCGGCAAGGATCCGCTCCGGCTTCGATGGGACCGGGACGCCGTCACCTACTGGATCGAGCGCAATCCACCGGGCCCGGCGCCTGACACCATGCCGCGGCAGTTTTGAGAGCAGCATGATCGACTTCATCGGGGAGCTGTGGCGCTTCATGCGGGCTCGCAAGAAGTACTGGCTGCTCCCCGTCATCCTCATGCTGGCGGTGTTCGGCGCTCTCATCGTCCTTGCCAAGGGCAGCGCGGTGGCACCGTTCATCTACACCCTGTTCTGAGGCCGCGCCGCATGCGCATCCTCGGCATCTCGGCCTTCTACCACGACAGCGCGGCGGCGCTCGTCGAGGATGGACGCATTGTGGCAGCCGCCCAGGAGGAACGGTTCACGCGCAAGAAGCACGACGCGGGTTTTCCCATCCGTGCGGTCGAGTACTGCCTTCAAGCGTGCCGCGGGAGCCTCGCTGAGGTGGACTACGTCGCCTTCTATGACAAGCCCTTCCTGAAATTCGAGCGCCTCCTGGAGACCTATCTGGCCTTCGCCCCTCGCGGATTCACCTCCTTTTCCATGGCCATGCCGCTCTGGCTCAGGGAGAAGCTGTTCCAGAAGTTCCTCCTGAAGAAGCAGCTCAAGGCGTATGCCCCCGCCTTCGATTGGGACCGGCGTCTCCTCTTTGCCGAGCACCATCAGAGTCATGCCGCGAGCGCCTTCTTCGCGTCGCCGTTTGAAGAGGCGGTCGTGCTGACCATGGACGGGGTGGGGGAGTGGGCGACCACCTCCGTCAGTGTCGGGACGGGCCACCACCTCGAGATGCGGAAGGAGATCCACTTTCCGCATTCGCTGGGCCTGCTCTACTCGGCCTTCACCTACTACACCGGGTTCAAGGTCAACTCGGGCGAGTACAAGGTGATGGGTCTGGCTCCCTACGGAGAGCCGAGGTTCGCGCAGCGGATCCTTGAGGAGCTGCTCGACCTCAAGCCGGATGGCTCGTTTCGGCTGAACCTGTCCTACTTCGACTACTGTACGGGTCTGCGGATGACGAACCGTAGATTCGAGGAGTTGTTCGAGGGACCGCCGCGCCGGCCCGACGAGCTCCTCACCCAGCGCCATTTGGATCTGGCGGCGTCGATCCAGGGTGTCACCGAGGAAGTGGTGCTTCGTCTGACCCGCGCCCTCGCCGCGGAGACCGGCGCTGAGAACCTGTGTCTCGCTGGAGGTGTTGCCCTCAACTGTGTAGCCAACGGCAAAGTCATGAGGGACGGCCGCTTCAAACGCGTGTGGATCCAGCCGGCAGCCGGCGACGCTGGGGGAGCCCTGGGAGCGGCCCTCTGCGCCTATCACGTATTCGCGAACCGGCCCCGGTATCCCGCCACATCTCTGGATGCGATGCAAGGTGGCTACCTCGGCCCATCGTTCAGCCAAAGTGAGGTCGAGGCTCGTCTGGCCGGGCTCGGCGCCCGGTTCTCCGTCCTGCGCGATGATCACCTGATTGAGGCCACCGTGGACGCACTCGCGGGAGGCAAGGCGGTCGGTTGGTTCCAGGGGCGGATGGAGTTCGGTCCGCGTGCCCTTGGAGCCCGCTCGATTCTGGGTGATCCGCGATCCCCAACGATGCAATCCGTGCTGAACCTCAAGGTCAAGCACCGCGAGTCCTTCCGCCCATTCGCGCCGTCCGTGCTCCGCGAGGACGTGGCGGACTGGTTCGATCTTGATGGCGACAGCCCCTACATGCTCCTCGTGGCGGACGTCGCCACGCGACTCCGGCGCGAGATGACGCCGGTGGAGCAGGGTCTGTTCGGCATCGAAAAACTCAACGTGCCACGCTCGTCCATCCCCGCCGTCACCCACGTGGACTATTCCGCGCGTATTCAGACAGTTCACCGGGAAACGAACCCCCGCTACCACGCGCTCCTCTCGGCTTTCAAGGAACGTACCGGCTGTCCGGTCCTCGTCAATACGAGCTTCAACGTTCGCGGCGAGCCCATCGTGTGCACGCCGGAGGACGCCTTTCGCTGTTTCATGGGAACAGACATCGAAGTGCTCGTCGCCGAGAACTGTCTCCTCAAGAAGGAAGACCAGGATCCCCGGCGGCGGCTGGACGACAAACCTGCGTTTACCCTCGACTAGCTACACGCTGCGAGGGTGTGCCGGATCCGAGTCCTTGTCTGACGTGGACGCTCGATGCTACGCTTGGCCACGCATGGCCGCCCCGCTTCCGCCGCGCGATCCGCTCTTCGAGGTCGAGAAGCTCTCGCTCGCCCATGATGGATTCGGCGGCCGGCCACCCGCCTCCGTCCTCAAGAACGTGTCGGTCGCGGTGGAGCGTGGCGGCGCGCTCGTCCTGCTCGGCCCCTCAGGCTCGGGCAAGTCCACGCTGCTGCGGTGTCTCAACCGTTTGGTCGAGCCCACTGGCGGCAGCGTGCGTTTTGACGGGCGCGATATCCGCGCGCTCGATCCGCGCGACCTGCGCCGGCGCGCCGCGCTGGTCATGCAGACGCCCGTGCTCTTCGAGGGCACGGTGCGGGACAATCTGAGAGTCCGCCCCGCGGGCACGCCGGGCGACTTCTCGGAGGCGAGCCTGGCCTGCGCGGCTGTGGAGGTCGGTCTCGACGAGACCATGCTCGATCGCGATGCGGCCACCCTGTCGGGCGGCGAGAAGCAGCGGGTGACGATCGCGCGCGCGCTCCTGCGCGACCCGCAGGCCCTGCTGCTTGACGAGCCTACCTCCGCTCTCGATCCGCCCAACGCCGCCCTCGTGGTCGAGACGGTCTCGCGCCTCCGCGAGCTCCGTCAGCTCACGATCGTGGCGGTGACGCACCAACCGGAGCTCGTGCGCAGGGTGGGTGGTTGCCTGCTTTACCTAGTGCGGGGCGAGGTGCTGGCATACGAGCGCGCCGACGGAGGCGTGACGGACGCCAGGCTTCAGGCTTTTCTCGCCGGCGAGCACGCCTCGCAATCCCCTGACCGTCCATGAGCGCGGTGGGTTCCGTCCTCGACCTGTCGCTCTCGCAGCTCGTGCTGGCATTTCTGCTGGTCGGCGTCGTCATCGCGATCTCGGTCCGCCAAGGACTCGGCGTCGGCCGCGACCTCGTAGTGGGCTCGCTCCGCGCCGTCGTCCAGCTCTATCTGGTGGGCCTCATCCTCGCCGTAGTCTTTCGGGCCGCGCAGTGGTACTGGGTCCTGCTGATCCTTGCTGTGATGACGGCCGTCGCGGCGCAGGCGGCCACCTCCCGGCTCGCGAAGCCCATGCCCGGTGCCCGGGGGATCGCGGCGCTCGCGCTCACCGTCTCAACGGCCGTAACGCTGGCCTATGTCATCGGCGTCATCGTGCAGGTGCGGCCGTGGTACGAGCCTCAGTACATCATTCCCATCGCCGGGATGATCCTGGGCAGCGCCATGACGAGCGCGGCCCTGGCCGGCGACCGTCTCCAGGGCGACCTTCGCGTGCGCGCCGACGAGGTGGAGGCACGGCTGGCCCTCGGCTTTTCCGGGCGCGATGCCGTCCAGCCCATGGCGCGCACGGCACTGCGCGCGGCGATGATCCCGACGGTAAACGGCATGATGACGGTGGGGCTCGTGCAACTGCCTGGCATGATGACGGGGCAGATCCTCGCCGGCTCCTCACCGCTCCTGGCCATCAAGTACCAGCTGGTCGTGGTCTTCATGCAGGCAGCAGCCACGGCCTTGGCCTCACTCCTCTTCGTCCGCCTGGCCGTGGGGCGTTACCTCACCCCGGCCCATCAGCTTCGTCGGTATCTGCTCTAGCGTCTCGAGAGGGTGGATGATCGATCACGGCCACCGCCTCGATCTCGATCAGGGCGCCCGGAATGGCGAGGCCGGCCACCTGGACCAGGGTACTGGCAGGCGGGTTGGAGGCGAAAAACTCCTGGCGCACCTCGCCGTAGCCTTCCCGGTAGCGGATATCGGTGACGAAGACGGTGACCTTCACGACGTCCCGCATGTTGGCCCCGCCGGTCTCGAGGATGCGGCGCATGTTCTCGAGGACACGACGAGTTTGGGCACCGATGTCGTTCGGCCCGACGAGCTTGCCCTCCTTGTCGAGCGCGAGCTGTCCGGCAACATAGATCGTGTTCCCGACGCGCCAGCCATGCGTGTAGCGGGGCCGAGGATCAGCCATGTCAACGGGTTGGATTGCCGTGCGTGCCATCGTGTGTCTCCTATCGCCCTGGATGGGTGCGCGCCAGTCTCCACGTGGTCTTCTGGCCTGTCGAGAACAGTGGATCCACGAGGCCGAGCTCGTGCTCTCTCTGGCTCCGGCGCAATGTTCTCACAGAGTTCTCACCCTCCTCTCATCCGCCAGAGTAAATGGGACCATGCGCTGCGCGTCTTATCAGTAGAGAGTGCAGAGACTGACACAGGAGGTGCAACCATGAGACGCATAGTCGGATTGCTCCTAGTTACCATGCTCCTGGGCGGTTGCGCCGTTTACGCGGAACCCTTCCCCTATGCCGGAGCGCCCGCCGCCGGGGTTTTCGTCTCTCCAGCCCCGGTGATCATCGCCCCTGCCCATGCGGCCGGCTGGCACGCCGGCTGGCATGGGGGTTGGCGCCATCACGGCTAGCCACGTTCAGGGGTCGAGCCGCTCTTCACGACCAAGAGCAAGGGCATCGGCCTCGGTTTGTCGCTCTCTGAGCGCCTAGTCAAGGCGAAGGGCGGCACGATCAGGGTCGAGAGCACACCCGGCCCCGGCACCCGCTTCGTCATGGAGTTCAGTACTAGTCCGTGCGCATGAGCGCAGCCAATCCGGCCTGATCGCTCCCGGGTTTGAAGTTCACCCCCCGAAGGCGGACGGATCGACCTCTCCGCCTCTCACGAGCCCCCTGTCTCGGGTTCAGATCGTTGGGATGGTGCCGCCGTCGATGACATACTCGCTTCCGGTGATCGATGCTGCCCGGTCGGACGCAAGGAAAGCGACCAGCTCGGCGACCTCTGCTGGCCAACCCGGACGCCCAAGCGGGATGCCGCCGAGTGACTTCATCAATTCCTCACGCGCAGTATCCCGGTCGGAGCCAGCCTTCGCTGCGAGCCTGTCCAGCAGCGCTGTTGCAGCGCTGGTTTCTATGAAGCCGGGTGCAACGCTCACGACCCGCACACCCTTCGGCGCTACCTCATTCGACAGGCCCTTGCTGTAGTTGCTGAGCCCCGCCTTAGCGGCTGCATAGGCGAGGGTCGCCTCAAACAGCGGGAGGCGCCGCTGGATGGATGAGATGTGGATGATCACGCCTGCTCCCTGCTCCAGCATTGACGGTAGCAGCGCGCGATCAAGACGGACAGCGGCCAACAGGTTCTGGTTCAGGGCCTGCTGCCAATCTTCGTCAGTGAGTGCGGCAAAGCCTCCGGCTGGTGCCGAAGAACCTCCGACGTTGTTGACGAGAATGTCGACACCTCCGAGGCGCTTCCGCACATAGCTGACGACCTTCTCCACTCCCTCGGCCGTGCTGATGTCGGCTTCCACGAAGAGATCGGGTTGAAGCAGACCCGGGCCGCCGGATCGAGCCATCGTGACAACTGCTGCTCCCGAACGTCTGAGGCGCTGGACGATCGCTTCGCCCATGCCCCTGGTCCCGCCCGTCACAAGGGCGCGCTTGCCGGTGAACTCCGTTTCGGGCGAGTTGCTCATCCGCCTATCCCCTTGAGAAGTCTACGCGCGCTACCGGTCGGTGCCATGCCAGAGTGTAATAGCACAAGACCCGTTCTCGAAAGTTGGCTCCGTGACGCTAATCAGCCAGCGAGAAGGGTCTGATCTCGATCTTGCCGAAGCGTGCCATGGGATGCTTCGCGGCTACCTCGACGGCCTCATCGACGCCTGCGCATTCAAGGACGACAAAGCCCGCTATCCACTCCTTGGTTTCGGCGAATGGCCCATCCGTTTTCAGGACCTTGCCGTTTCGTTGGCGAACGGTGATTGCTTGATCCACCCCGGTCAGACGGTTGCCAGAAATTCTGATTCCCCTGCCGTCCATTTCGGAAACCCATGATTCGATATGGTCCTGCTTGGGATCGTATTGTTCCGCCGAAGGATCAGTGCATACGAACATCAGGTATCGCATCGTCGCCCCCTTTCCGTACCTCAGGCTGGGCATCCATGCCTCTCGTGAGGGCCTTGCTTACTTTCAACGAGTAGTCGAACGGCGGCCAGCAAAATCGACAAAAAGCCCACCTGGAAGAGGTCAACCCTCGAGATCAGGCAGTTCGATTTCGGCAACGGCGGGGCATCGGGTTGACCCAGGAAACCTCCGTGTAGTTGCGTTCCTCTGAGGCGTCAACGCACGCAGAGGGTTTGACATCGAGTCTCTTTCGGCAGATTCTCCACCGCAGCGGGGCTGACGTGGCACCCGATCCGAGTTGGGCTCTCCCGTCAGCCGGAAGGTTGGCTGGTCGTCCGGCCTTACAGGAGGAGCACGATGAGACGCATAGTGGCGCTTGGGTTGGTGGGGCTTCTGGTGGTGTGGGGCCTGGCCGCGGTCCGGTTCGTGGGGGCGCAGGCGCCGGTGGCGGGCGGGACGTTGACATTCGCGGCGGGCTCTGACCCGGACAGCCTGGATCCGCAGAACACCCAGTCGAATCCGGGCGAGCAGGTAAACCGGATGATGTACGACAACCTCGTCCGGTTCAATACCAAGATGCAGATCGAGCCGGCGCTGGCCGAGTCGTGGACGCAATCGGCCGACGGCCTCATCTGGACTTTCAAGCTCCGCAAGGGTGCCCGCTTCCATGATGGGACGCCCTTCGACGCCAAGGCCGTCAAGTACTTCTTCGATCGCGTGCTCGGAGACGAAAAGCCGTTCAAGGCAAGCCTCTATACGCCCTTCGTGCAAGGCGCGCAGGTGGTGGACGACAATACCGTGCGAGTCACGCTCAAGCAGCCTTTCGCCGCCTTCCTCTTCCGGCTCGCCCACTCGGCCGGGGGCATCGTCTCCCCCGCCGCGCATCAGAAGTGGGGCAAGGACCTCGCCCTGCACCCTGCCGGCACCGGCCCGTTCAAGTTCGTCGAGTGGGTAAAGGGCGACCGCGTGGTCGTCGAGCGCAACGACGGCTACTGGGGCGGGCGCCCCTTGCTGGACCGTGTCACGGTGAAGACCGTCAAGGAGGACTCGGCGCGGGTACTCATGCTGCAGTCGGGTGATGCGGACCTCATCCTCAATATCCCGCCGGAGGATATTCCACGGCTCCGCAAGGATGCGAGATTCGCGGTCGAGTCCATCGCCACCGCCCGGGCGCTGTACGTCATGATCAACGTGAAGAAGAAGCCCTTCGACGACGTGCGCGTGCGGCAAGCCTTGAACCACGCCATAAACCGCGACGCTATCGTTGGAAGCCTCTTCCAGGGTAATGCGGAGGCGATCCCCGGCATCGTCGCTCCGCTCCAGAACGGCTTCGCGAAGCTGCCGGGCTACGCCTATGATCCCAAGAAGGCCAAGGAACTCTTGGCCCAGGCAGGCGTCCCCGCGCTCAAGGTGAAACTCTGGTCGCCCAAGGGTCGCTACGTCAAGGACTTCGAGCTGGCGCAGGCGGTCCAGCAGGATCTGGCCGCCGTCGGTGTGGAGGCGGCGCTGTCCACCATGGAGTGGGGCGCCTACCTCTCGGCCACCAAGGCTGGCGCCGAACAGACGGACCGCGAGCTCTTCCTCCTCGGCTGGTCGCCGTCCACCGGCGAGGCGCAATGGGGGACCTTCCCGCTCCTGCACTCCTCTCAGCTGGCGCCCAAAGGCGACAACCGCGGGTTCTTTGTCTCCAAAGCGCTGGACGACGCCATCGACAAGGCCACCACGGCCACCAGCGAGCAGGCGCGCCTGGGCGCGCTGCGTGAGGCGCAGCAGATCATCATCAAGGACGCGCCCGCCGTCTTCCTGATCTCTCCGAACATGATCGTCGGCGCGTCGAAGAAAGTGCACGGCGTGGTGAACCTCCCGCTCGAGCTGACTTATCTGACCGAGAAGAGCTGGAAGGAAAAGTAGGCACCGCGGGCCGCCTCCGGCGCACCGGGCATCGAGCATGCCCGGTCCTGCGGCGGCCGGCTCATCATGGCCGCCTACATCATCCGACGACTGCTCCTGCTCGTACCCGTTCTGATCGGGGTGAGCCTCGTTTCGTTCGCCCTCCTGCAGCTCGTCCCGGGGGATCCGGCGCTGATCTTGGCCGGCGAGGAGGCCACCGAGGAGGTGCTGACCCGCATCCGACAGGAATACGGCCTGAACCGGCCGCTCCCCATGCAGTTCGTCGCCTATCTGCGGCATGCCGTCGTGGGCGACCTCGGCATCTCGATCCAGTCGCGCCAGCCGGTGGCCACGCTGCTCGAGCAGCGTTTCCCCTTCACCCTGAAGCTCGCCTTCCTGGCCATCCTGGTCTCGGCGACGCTGGGGGTCGTCGCGGGAATCGTCGCCGCCACGCGCCGCAACTCGACCCTCGACATCGCGGCGCTGCTGGGGTCCCTGGTCGGGATCTCCCTGCCGATTTTCTGGCTCGGCCTGCTCTCCATCCTCATCTTCTCGGTCAAGCTGCGGTGGCTGCCCGCGGGTGGCACGGGCTCGTTCGCTCATCTGATCTTGCCCGCCCTGGTGCTGGGCGCCGCCTCGTCGGCGGTGATCGCGCGCACGACCCGCGCCTCGATGCTGGAGGTGCTGCGCCAAGACTATGTCCGGACGGCGCGCGCCAAGGGCGTCTCGGATCGGCTCGTCGTGTACCGGCACGCCCTGGGCAACGCCATGATCCCGATCCTGACGGTCTTCGGCCTCGAGTTCGGCTACAACCTCGGTGGCGCCGTGCTCACGGAGACGGTCTTTTCGCTCCCGGGGGTGGGCCGTCTCATCGTGGAGGGCATCTTCGCTCGAGACTATCCCGTGGTGCAGGGCGCCCTGCTCGTGATGGCCACGACCTTCGTGCTCGTCAACCTCCTCACCGATATCGCCTATGCCTTCTTCGATCCCCGCATCCGTTACGACTGAGCGGGCGCGGGTCGGGCGAAGGCGCTCGCCCGGATTCTGGAGCGACGCGCTCCGCCGGATTCTCAAGAGCCGCGCCGCCATGAGCGGAGGCGTCATCGTCATGCTCTTCGTCGCGCTGGCGGCCCTGGCGCCCGCGCTGGCGCCCTACGCGCCCCTGCGCGGACAGCTCAGCGAGCGCCTGCAAGCGCCCAGCGCCACCCACTGGTTCGGGACCGACGAGCTCGGCCGCGACGTGCTGTCACGCGTCCTCTACGGCGCGCGGATCTCGCTGCAGATCCAGGTCGCCGCTGTGGGCCTAGCCCTCGTGCTCGGCACCGCTCTCGGCGTGGTCGCCGGCTACATCGGCCGCTGGCCCGATATGCTGATCATGCGCGTCGTCGACATCATGATGGCCTTCCCCGGGATCTTCCTGGCGCTGGCCATCATCGCCGCCCTCGGCACCGGCCTCGGGAACGTGATCATCGCCAGCGCCATTTTCCTGGTTCCGCAGTTTGCCCGCGTGGTTCGCGGCTCGGTGCTCACCCTGAAGGAGAAGGAGTTCGTGGAGGCCGCCCGCGCCCTCGGGGAAGGCGACGTCACGATCGTCGTGCGCTACCTGCTTCCGAACTCGCTGGCGCCGATCATCGTCCAGACGAGCCTGCGGATGGCGACAGTTCCATTGACCGCCTCCGGTCTGTCGTTTCTCGGCCTCGGGGTCCAGCCTCCGAGCCCGGAGTGGGGTGCCATGCTCTCCAACGCCCGGGCCTACATGATCACGGCGCCCCACGTTGCTACCGTGCCGGGGCTGGCCATCATGCTTGTGGTTCTCGGTTTCAATCTTCTCGGCGACGGCCTGCGCGACGCTCTCGATCCGCGCCTCCGAGAATGAGACGCGGCACCGCCAGAAGCTCGTGGGGATCAAACCTCGTCTGCGTATCCCTGACCGCCGCTCGATTTTGGTTGTTGCGCTGGCCTGCAGTTATCGCAACCGAGACTAGCGGCCCGGCCCGGTATACGTCAGCGGCTTCTTACTCGCCTGGTCGACCTCCTCGGGGGTCATGAGGACGGTGGTCTTGCAGTGAGCCCCGCCTGAAGCGCTTACTGCCAGCGAGATGGCCGAGGCGCTGGCGTGATCCGGCACATCGGCGATGACGAAGGCATCGGCGTCGCCGAAGGCGAAGTAGAAGGACTCGATCTTGCCGCCGACACTCTTGGCGGCCTGCTCGGCCGCGGCCCGCCGCTTGCCGCCGCCACCCTCGAGAAGGCTCTTGGCACCCTGCGCGGTGTAGGAGACCTGGAAGAGATACTTGCCCATGGTCACCTCCATGAGGTCGGGACGGTTGAGGAAGGGGGAAGTCAAATAGATGCTAAGTGGGGCACGATTACACTGTCAATACCGATCTTTCGTCCTCGGCGTCACGAGTCCCGGTGAACCCAAGGCCGGCGCTTCCATTCATCCAGGAGTGCGAATGACCACAGCTCCGTAGGCGCGCAGCCGCTCGTTGACCCACGACGGATTACGGGAATCGTTGTCGCGTCGATCCAGGATCACCTGCACCTTAGGATCTCCCCTGAAGGCGTCGCGGAGGTGCGTATATAAGTCGCTCTGGTCTCGTGCCACCAGAATGACCCACTGGTGCTCGCGCCGAGGGGCGTTGGCCCCGGCCGGACGTTCTTTCGCCATACTGCCAGAGCCGAGCAAGCCCAAGGCCATCTCCGCGATGCATGCAAACTCGACCACTTAGGGTCCACCCGCCCTTCCTAATTCAGACGCGGCCTGTCTCCGCGTGACGAAAATTGTTTTCCGTCGGCCGATTTCCAGCAAACTCTCAGACACTGGGGCTGCGAGTGTAGCCGGGGTCCCGCCTCGCTCGAGCAGAAACCGACCCTACGCGACGAAGGGAGGAAGCGGCGGGATGTCCACTTGGTGGGTCTTGACGTCGCTCACGCCGACGACCCCGCGCGCTACGTCCACCGCCTCGTCCATGGCGGCCGTACCCTCGAGGGTCACGACCCCGGCTTTGGCTTCCACGGTGATCCGGTGCCGGCGGGTCTCGGGATTACTCTCCAGGGCCACTTGGACGCGCGAGGCGAGTGCCCGGTCCGTGACGAGTTGCTGGCTCGCCGGCGTGGTGACCAGGTCGGGGCGCTGGAGCACGCCAGCGATGAGCTCGACGGCGGCGTCGATCGAGAGCTTCTCCGTGTTAATCACCAGACCGTAGAGGGCAGGGTCCCGCACGTCCACCTCGTACAGGTAACGCATACGCCCAGCCTTCTCCGTGTCGTCCCGCCGGGCCATGTCGTGCACCATCCGCGGGTTCGTGTGCTCGCCCGTCTGGACCGAAAGCCTCTTGCCGAGGTGCTTGACCCTGAGATCGAAGGGCGCCATCACCCGCACCCGGAGCACGTGCGGGATACCCCGCAAGAGCCACTGCCCCGACCGCCCCATGAGCACCGCGCGATCCTTTTCGGCGAACTCGTACAGCGCCGTCTGCAGCACTGTGATGTAGCGCCGGGTCTCGGCGTCGAAGCGCTCTAAGAGCGAGGGCTTGGACTCCTCCAGACTCGAGAGCTTTTCCTCCTGGAGACCGTATCGCAGCGCCGCCTCGGAGATGAGCTCCTGGTCGACATAGTGAAGCCCCAGGCGCTCGGCGAGCTTCTGGCCGATCTCCGGACCGCCTGCGCCGATTTCGTGGGAGAGGGTCACGATAGGCATGGCCGTCACTCCTTCCTGTACTTGGCGCGAAGCACCGCGGGCGCAATAGCGATGCGCTTGCCGCTCACGTCGTCGAGGGCATCGACCTCGTCGGCCAGGGTGCCGCTGGCGAAGAGTTCAAGCGCCTACTCCGTCGGGCGCGTCAATCAGGACTTGCGTGACGTCTGCGAGAAAAACGTGCTCACCAGTGGGCGAAGCGCCGTATTGCCGCACTGCGGGCACGTGGCCTTCGCTTTGTCATGCTCGCTGATTGAGAGGGTAATGCTCACGTCCCGTCGGCAGTTCTCACAGTAATACTCGTATACAGGCATGGCGGCTCCTCCTCGACACTCCAAGGCACTAGTGGCTTGTCATGAGGTTCTCGCGAAGGACATTCGCCTCCAGCTCTAGTTCATCCAAGCGGTGCTTGACGACGTCGCCGAGACTCACGATTCCGCAGAGCTTGCCGCCCTCGACCACGGGGAGGTGACGAACGCGGTAGCGGGTCATGCGGGTCATGACCGTCCTGATGCTCTCCCCCGGCGTACACGTAGCAGCCGGAGAGACCATCAGCTCGGAAACCGGCAATGTGAGGAGTTTTATGCCGTGCTCGGTAAGACCGCGGACGATGTCGCGCTCCGAGATCAGCCCGAGCACGGTGATACCGTCCTCGCTCACGACCTGAGCACCGATGCCCTTGACGTTCATACTCCAGACGACGGTGTAGAGGGTCGCGTCGGGCCGCGTTGTCTCGACGCGTGCGCCCTTGGCTTTGAGGATCAATGCGACACTCATGGTGCACCCCCTCCCTTCGTTTCACTTCACCGGCTCGGGCCGTGACCGCCCCATCTGTGCGCCTCGCCGTGGAGGTCGGGGCGGCCTTCCTGCGAGCCCGGACCTTCGATGGCGGCAGGCGACAGGAAGCGGATCTCTCGGATGCCTGGCACCCTGCCCAGCGCCTGCTCGGCCGCGCGGCGCACCGGCCACTCCTCGACCCGCCCGCCAAGGCTCACCAGCCCGTCCGTGCAATCGACGCTGATGGAGCGGCTACAGGTGACAGGATCGGCCACCAGCGCTGCCCGCGCCAGGGCGACGAGGCTCACGTCTCTCATGGTGAGCCGGGAAGCTTCGGTGGAGCGAAAGCACGGGTGCTGCAAGGCCTGCTGTACGAGCCGGGCTCCCTCCTCCGTCTTCAGCCGCTCAGTATTGATCACGAGATCGTAGAGAAGTGGGTTCTCCAAGTCGACGTGATAGAGGAACCACACTCGGCCACCGCGCTCGCGGTCCGACTGTCGGACGCGGTCGAGGGCGGCCGTGGAATCCAACCCTTGTCCCTGGGCCACGCGTTCGGCCCGGCGACCTTCCGGCGCGGTGACGCGAACGCGCAACGTGTGGGGCATCCCGGCCAGGATGATGGTCGACGCCAGCCCCACCAGCACGATGTCGTCGCGGGCCGCCAGCTCTTGAACGGTGGCCTCGACGTACTGCGCGAACCGCCGCTGGGCGGTGCTCAGGCGGTCGACGAGGGTCGGCCGCTCCTCGACAGCATGACTCAGGCGATCCACATCTGCGCCGAAACGATCCGCCGCCTTGCTGATGATGTCCCGCTCGGCGAACTGGTAACCGAGCGAAGCGGCTAAGGCATGACCGATCTCGATGCCCAGACTGCCCAGATTCTCAGAGATGGCGACGATGCTCATAGCGCACCTCCTGGGAAAGCCAAAGGTCCCCGCAGGCCACGACCGTCATGGACCCGATGTAGAAGAGGGGGGCGAGATTGACATCGGAGATTGACATCGGAGATTGACATCGGGAGGTCCGCTCGCAGCATCGGCTCCGCGGAAGCGAGGCGGATGGTGAGAGTATTGACGACCGGATGAAGGTCCTCGTCCGGAACCCGCCGGCGGGAGACAGGGGCGAGGCAAACCACATCGACCGGGGTGAACGATGCCATGACTGCCATCCCTCCTGGGCGGCAACGTCTCGGCCAGGTCCGGTGAACGGAACTCTAAGGGGTATCAGTGGGCGTGTCAACCGCGTCGCTTCACCCAGCGCCGATGATCGGGGCCAGGGCGAAGGGACGCGGAACCTCGCTTGACCATTGCGCGTTTGAGGGGATAAGGTGTCGACCGTGCGCTGGGTCCGCCGGTTAGTTTCAGTCTTGGTGGCCGCCCTCGTGCTCTTGGGTGCGGCGAACCACGCCCTTGCCCATAGGCCTGTCGACCCTGAGGTGATCCAACCCACGGCGGAGAATCCGTCCCCCCCCGGTCCGACTTCCGACCTGGCCTCAGTACCTCGTGCACCCGGTGTCCCGTGGCCGGCGGCCTTGATCTTCCTGGCTACCTTGACCTTATGGCTCTCTCGTCGTCAGCGCGCCCTGGCTGGGGCACTCGTGCTGTGTGTTGCCGTCTTACTCCTCGAGACTGGAATCCACTCGGTCCACCACGACGCTGACCCCCACGGTGCCGCCACGTGTACGGCGCACTCTGTGTCGCAGCATCTCACGGGCACCGACATCGAGGCCCCGCACCTCGGGGTGCTGCCGGTAGCGTTCCACCAGGTCGTCACAGCCAGCACCGAGCCGTTGCTCGTTCAGCGTTCCCTGGGAGCCATCCAGGGGCGAGCCCCCCCGCAAGACCCCCTCGTCTAAGACCGCAGCCCGCTGTTCACTCGGTCGCGCGTTCGCGCCGGCGTTCACGCTGGCCTCCGAACTCGCAATGGGGGTGCCAATGGACGGCAAACGATGTGCGGTGTCGTTGTGTGTCCTCGCCATGCTCCTCGGCAGCGCCGTGTCAGCCGAGGCGCATGGAATGGTCGGGCAACGGTTCCTGCCTGCCACGCTCGCGACGGATGATCCGTTTGTAGCGGATGAGCTCTCCTTGCCCACGATCTTCCACATCAAGCTGCCGGCGTCGGAGGATTCCTCGGCAACCAAATTCACGAGCCTCAGCGGGGAGTTCTCGAAGCGGCTCTCTCCGAACCTGGGCATCTCGGTGAGCGGGGCATGGGACATCCTGGCCCCTCAAGACGGCAACACGTTCACGGGCTTCGAGAACATGGAGGTCAACGTCAAATACGTCTACTTCAAGAACGCCGCACACGAGCTGCTGCTCTCGGCGGGCTTCTCGGCGGAGATCGGCGGCACGGGCAACCCGAAGGTCGCGGAGTCCTTCGATCACTATGTGCCTCAGCTCTACTTCGGCAAAGGCTTTGGTGATCTGCCCGACGCGGTCGAGTGGCTGAAGCCCATCGCGGTGACCGGGGTCTTTGGCTGGTCCGTGCCCAGCCGAGCGCATAACAAGATAATCTCTCTCAACGATGACGAGGACGTGGAGGTCCATCGCGAGTTCAACCCCACCGTGTTCCAATGGGGCTTTTCGGTGCAATACAGTCTCCAGTACATGCAGGCGTTCGTCCGGGATGTTGGCCTGCCCGCCCCGTTCAATCGGATGATTCCGATCGTCGAGCTGCCATTGCAGACGCCCGTCAATGGAGCGCTCGCTGGGCACACGACGGGCAGCGTCAACCCCGGCATCATCTGGTTCGGACGCTACGTGCAGCTGGGCATCGAAGCCGTGATCCCGATCAACACGGCGTCCGGCAAGAATGTCGGCGTGCTCGCCCAAATCCACTTCTACCTGGATGACATCGCGCCCAAGATCTTCACGTGGACGCCCTTCAGCGGGACCCTCGGCCCCACGCAACCACGGTAGTGCGGGCCGTCCTCATGGCGGCCGTGCTGTGCTTAGGTGCGAGTCCATGTTGGGCGCACGCGTTCCCGGATCATTCGGATCCGCGGGTCGGCCACACCCTCGACTCACCACCGCCGTCGGTCAGGATCTGGTTTGACGGCGCGGTCGAACCTGTCTTCAGCAGCATCCGGGTCGAGGACGAAAGCAAGCGCCGGGTGGACAAAGGGGACGGGCACGTCAACGCGGGTGACAAGACCCTGCTCGAAGTGAGTCTGCCCGCCCTCCCTTCCGGGCGATACCAAGTGTTCTGGAGTGTCGTGGCGCGCGACGGTCACCGGACCGAGGGGCACTTCCCGTTCCGTATCAAATAAGTCGGGCGACCTAGGATTCCCATGTCCGTCGAATTTCTGGTGGCGACTGTCACCCGGGGGGTCGGCTATCTGGCTCTGGCGGTCCTGATCGGGAGCCTCGCCGTCGATCGCTTTGTCCTGCCTGACGATGGGCCGGAGCTAGACGAGGAGCGGCGGCGACTCCGACGACTTCGAGTCGCCTGCCTCGTAGCGCTGATCCTAACGTCGCTCACGGAGGTCGTGCTCCGTGGTCGCACCATGACGGGAGCCGGGTTGACGGCGGTGCTCCGCGCCGTCCCGGTCATTCTTGTGCACACCCACTTCGGGCAGGTCTGGCTCGTCCGTTTCACGTTGCTTGCCGGGGTGCTGTGCGTGGCGGGCTCGATGGGGCGGGGGGCGCGTGCGGTCACCCTGGTCATGGCTCTCGGTGTAGCGTTCACGACCAGCGTGACCGGTCACGCTGGAGACTGGGGTGACGTCTCGCCGTCAGCGGCCATCGACTACATTCATGTGATGGCCTCATCACTGTGGGTGGGCGGACTGCTCTCGCTTGCCGTGCTCGGCCACCGGAGCGTGGCCGGCTGGCCTCCCGCTCAGTTCAGGACGTCCGCCCAGCGCTTCTCACGGTTGGCCGGATGGTGTCTGCTCGCCGTGATCCTGAGCGGCTCCTACAACGCGTGGGTCCAAGTGGCAACACCGAGCGGCATGTGGACCACTGCCTATGGCCGTGTGCTTTCTGTCAAGCTCGCCCTCGTCGTGGTGTTGATCTGGCTCGGGGCCATATCTCGCTACACCATCGTCGCGCGCTTGGCTGATCGTCACGGCAGCGGTTTCGGGGCCCGCTGTTTTCGCTTGGGACGGCTGGCACTCTTTGGAGCGAGACGCGGCGCCCAGTTTCTGCTGCCGTCTCGTTTGCTTAACTACGTGTCTCGAGAAGCACTGTTGGGGATGGCCGTGTTAGCCTGCACAGCCGTCTTAGCGGACTCCATCCCGGCACGACATGCGGTACATCTCAGACATCAAGCAGTGTCGGCACCGACGCATATGACCATGGAGGAGCTGCACGAGCAGGGGGGCATCCCGAGGGGCTGGATGTTCACTCCCCCTCCAGGTGACGCGGAGCGGGGACGGGGGGTCTTCGCGCGCCTGGCGTGTTTCACCTGCCATACCGTCGTGGGAGAAGGCTTCCCACCGCCCACTGCCCAGGGGCCGGACCTGACGGACGTGGGAGCGCATCATCCGGCGGGATACCTGTTCGAATCGGTTCTCAATCCCGACGCTGTCGTCGTCCAGGCGCCCGGGTATGCCGACTCACAGGGTCGGTCCATCATGCCCGACTATCGTGGGAGTTTGTCCGTTGTCGATCTCGTGGATCTGGTGGCCTACCTGGCTGCCATGAGGGGCGACCAAGGGAAGGGTTCCGCCTCGCGATGATCACTGCGCAGGGAATACTGGCTACTCGTCTTTGGGCATTCCATCTCAGCGCGCTTGGCCTGCTTGGATTGAGCGTGTCTTGGTGCCCCGCTCCCAGTCGTGCGGAGGAGCTCCGTGGCGAAGACTCCGCGCGTCGCATTCAACTGGTCCTCGAATACGACCCCGCGCCGCCGTTCACCAGCGGCAGCCCAGAACGAGCCGATCCGGCGGCCGTCGAGGATGCACGCCAACGGCGTGCGCCGGTCATCAAGGCGGCGGAGGCGGCAGCCGGCCGAGCGGCCGAGCGGTTGCGGCCTTGATCTCCATGTTGAGACAAACTCGCGTGAGCACGGCAGTGCTCTTGGTCGTGTGGCTGGTTGCGGCCCCGGTCCAGGGGGCCGAGTTCAAGGGGGGATTGTTGACCCCATCCCGGATGGCGCCGGATTTTGCCCTCACGACACAAGACGGCAAGGACCTTCGCCTGAGCGGGCTGCGCGGCCATGTCGTGGCCATCTCGTTTGGCTACACCTTCTGCCCAGACGTCTGCCCCATGACCCTGGCCGAGCTCACCCAGGTCAGAGGCCGCCTCGGGACCGACGCCAGGCGCTTCGAGGCGCTTTTCATCACGGTGGACCCTGAACGCGATACGCCGCCGCGGCTCCGCGAGTACGTCAATGCGTTCAGCCGCGGCTTCACGGCGCTGACGGGCTCCGCCGGACGGCTTGCCGACGTGCGCAAGGCCTACGGCGTGGTCGCGGAGAAGCGTGTGGTGCCGGGCACGGCCGCGGCCTATTTGATCGATCACTCGTCGTTCGTCTACATCGTGGACCCGGCCGGACAGCTCCGACTCATGTTCCCATTCGGCATGTCCATCGACGACATGGTTCACGACATCCGGCTGCTCATGCAGCGATAGGGGGGCTCTCAACATGCATGTCCGACATTGGGCGAGGCTCGTCACTGCCGTGGCCGTCGTCGCGGCGCTGTCTACGTCACCATCTCCAATGCGGGCGCCGAGCCGGACACGCTGCTCTCGGCCACGAGCGACGCTGCCCGGACCGTCGAGCTCCACGAGACGACCAACGACGGCGGCGTGATGAGGATGCGCCCCATTCAAAAGCTCATCGTACCGGCGGGGGGCAGGGTCGAGATGAAGCCGGGAGGCATGCACATCATGCTCCTGGGGCTCACCCACGATCTCAAGCCAGGCGATACGGTGAAGGCTACGGTCACGTTCGACCGGGCGGGTCCCATGACGCTCGAAGCAAGCCATGGACCGATGGGCCGTCCACGCCTCATTCCGCCTCGGAAGATAGAAGCCCCCGCGGCCGCCGAGCGACCTCCTCTCTCGCTCGGCGGCCGCGGAACCCTATTGTGAGATCACGATCGGCGGGAACTGAACGCTGGTGGAGAACCAGCTCCACGCACTGCCTGCCGTCTGCTCCATGAATCCGAAGACCTGTTGCACGGGCGACAGGTTCGGAAAGATCAACGATACCTTCGCCAGGCCGTTCAGCACTTTCGTGCCCGCATTGGTGACGGGGACAGGGCCTCCGCTCAGGGTGAAGGTCGACTGACCGAACGTCTGAATCGTGAACTCCATGATGTAGGTGGCGACGGAGGTGATGCCGTAGGCGATCGGCTCAAAGTGCATCTGGATGATGGGATTGCGCGAGGGCGTGGCCCGGCGGTCGAAGCTCGCATTGGGCACGTTGCTGTCGATCTGCACGATGGTCGACATGATGATGGTCAGGTTCGTCCGGCCGCGGCCGATGGTCCTGGTGGGGCTCAGCGTCTCGATGGGACCGAAGGGGAAAATCACCACTCCGCCCTTGGGGCCGAAGAGCTTCTGGAGGTCTTTGACCGTGAGGTCCGGTTTGAACTTGGTGAAGTCGACGCTGCGCTTGTCGAAGGGCTCGACCTCGGTGACCTTTTTGCCTGCCGCTTTGGCGGGTGCGTCGTTCATGGAGTGATCGCTCCTTTCACCGTGGTCCATGCGCAAGGAGGCCCGCCTCTCGAGAGGCGGGCCGGACGTGTCAATGTGCACGATCCTGCACCCGGGTCGTGAGGGCGTCAAGGCCGCCGCCTCGCTCCCACGACGACGGCCCGCTATGTGATCACTCGGAGCGCAAGCGGCCGTGCCCCGTCAGCAAGCGGTGATCCTCCACCCGCCTGATGGGCCCGTCGATCAGCGCCCGAGGAGTCCCACCGGCCATCATGGGAGCGGGTGATGGCGGAGGAGCGCGGGGGCGGTCTCGACCGCGTCGCGGAGGGTGCCGGCGGCGGCCGCGACGGCCTTCACGATCCCCTGGTAGCCGGTGCACCGGCAGAGGACGGCGGCCAGTCCTTCGCGGATCTCGGCCTCGGTCGGCTCGGGGTTGGTCCGGAGCAGGTCTAGCGCCGCCAGCAGCATGCCCGGTGTGCAGAAGCCACACTGGAGCGCGTGGTGCTCGTGAAATGCCTCTTGCATCGGGTGTAGCTTGCCGTCCGACATCAGCCCTTCGACCGTGCCGAGCTCGGCGCCGGCGGCTTGGATGGCGAGCATCAAACAGGAGCGAGCCGCCTCGCCATTGAAGAAGATGGTGCACGCGCCGCAGATACCATGCTCGCACCCGACATGGGTGCCCGTCAGTCCGAGGTCTTCCCTCAGAAAATCCACAAGGAGCTTGCGGGGTTCACAGAGACCCTGACGCGGCTGACCGTTGACGGTCATCCGGACGAGGACAGTGTCGGACACTCAGGCCCTCCTATCCGGGCAATCGCTCGGCGTAGCGCGCGCCCGGTCAGCACCCGCGTGAGGTTGCGGCGGTAGTCGGCGGAGGCGTGAATGTCGGACGGCGGATCGACCAGCGTGGCAGCCCGACGCGCGGCGGCCTCGATGGCGGCCTCGGTGAGTCCCTCGCGCTCGAGGATCTCTTCGGCGCCGCGCAGGCGAACGGGCGACGGGCCCGCCCCCGCCGTCGCGAGACGGGCGGCCGTGCAGGATAGTCCCTGCCCGATGATCATCGCGGCGATCCCGACGATGGCGAAATCCCCGTGCCTCCGGCTGAACTCCTCGAAGGCGAAGCCGGCCCCGTCCGGCATGGCAGGGAACCGGACCTCGATAAGGATCTCGTCCGACCCCAGTGCCGTCGCCAGATAGGACTGGAACAGGTCACCCGCCTGGAGGGTTCGCTCTCCGCGCGGTCCCCGTACGACGACTTCCCCGCCCAGCGCGGTGAGCGTGGTCGGATACTCGGCCGCCGGGTCGGCGTGGGCCAGGCTCCCCCCGATCGTCCCGCGCGTGCGGATGGGCAGATGCCCCACGAAGGCGGTCGCCTCCGCGAGCAGCGGGAGGCGACGCCGGACGACGGGCGAGAACTCGATGGTCCGCTGCCGCGTCATCGCCCCGAGCCGGACGTAGCCATCGGCCTCGCGGACATAGGCCAGGCTCGGGATGCGGTTGAGATCGACCAGCGCCGCCGGGCGGCTGAGCCGGAAGTTCAGGAGCGGGACGAGACTCTGCCCCCCTGCCAGCAGCTTGGCCTCGCCGCCGTAACGGGTCAGGAGCGCGATGGCCTCGTCGACGGTCGGTGGGGAGTGATAGTCGAACTTGGGCGGCTTCATGCTTTTCCCGCGGACTTCCTCGCGCCGTCGATCAGCTCCCAGAGCCGCGACGGCGACATCGGGAGCTCGCTGATCCGTACTCCGATCGGCGCCAGAGCGTCGCTTACGGCATTGGCGATGACGGCCGGCACGGTCATGGAGCTGGATTCACCCAGCCCCTTGGAGCCGAGCGGCGTGAGGGGCGAAGGCGAGACGACGTGGGCGATGTCGATCACGGGGGCCTCGACGGCCGTCGGCACCAGGTAGTCCATGAAGGTGCCCGTGAGGAGCTGTCCGCCCTCGTCGTACTGGAGCTCCTCGTAGAGCGCGCCGCCGAGCCCGTGCAGGGCGCCGCCGTAGATCTGCCCCTCGGCGATCATGGGGTTGATGATGGTGCCGGCGTCGTGGACTGTCGCGTAGCGCAGGATCTTGATGGCGGCGGTCTCCGGATCCACCTCCACCGCCATCACCTCGGCGATGAAGCCGTAGGTGTTCGACGAGTTCACGCAGTCGTTCTCGTCGACAGCCTTCGAGACGGTGAATCCGAACACCGCCGTCGCCTGGAGGCCGGGCTCCATGCCTTCGGGCAGCGACTCCGTGTTCCAGTGCGCCCGCCCCGCCAGATCCTTGATCGAGTACGACGGGCCCGTGCCGCTCCGGAGCCGTACGGAACCGGAGCGGAATTCGAGCTGATCCGCGGGGCGATCCATGAGGTGGGCGGCGTACTCGACGAGCTTGGCCTTGAGCTTGCGGGCCGCGAGGGCGACGGCGCTGGTCCCGACAGAGCCGAACCGGCTCGAGTACGTACCAGAGGAGATGGACCAGAAGCGCGTGAGGGTGTCCATCTCGTCCACCACCGTCACGTCGTCGGGCGTGAGCCCCAGCTCGTCGGCGACGATCTGCGACACGACGGTCTGGTGGCCCTGACCTTGGGGCGTCGTGGCGAGGATCGCGGTCACGCGCCCGGCCGGGTCCACCTTGATGGTGGCGGCGTCAACGGCGCCCGACTTGGGCAGGTACTCCGGCTTCGCGCGGAACTGCGGATCAAGGGCCGTCGCCACGTACCCCATGTTGGAGACGGACGGATCCACCGCCAACGCCACCCCGATCCCGAAGAGCCGCCCGGCCGCCCGGGCCGCTGCCTGCTCGCGTCGAAGCTCCGCGTAGCGCGCGAGCTCGACCGCCTTGTCGAGCGCGGCGGGGTAGTCGCCGCTGTCGTAGAGGCCGCCCGTCGGCGTCCGGTAGGGGAACTGCTCGGGCTGGAGAAGGTTGCGCCGCCGGACCTCGACGGGATCCAGCCCGACCCGCTCGGCGAGCAGGTCCATCATCCGCTCGGTCTCGAAGTAGAGGTGACCGCACGCATACCCCCGGTTCGGGCCCGTGAGACTCTTGTTGGTCATCACCACGGAGGTGTCCACCTCCAGGTGCTGGAACCGGTACGGGCCGACGAAGTTCCCGATGGGGCGGAAGCTGCACCCGGGCTCCGGGCTACGGATGTACCCGCCCACATTGTCCAGCCACCGGTAGCGCATGCCGAGCACCGTGCCGTCCTCGCGCGCCGCGATCTCTCGGTAGGCGACCCGGTCCGTCCCGCTCGAGGATGCCAGCAGGTGCTCGTGACGGTCCTCGATCCACTTGACCGGCACGCCGGTGCACCGCGCCGTCAGCGCGATCAGCGCCATGTACGGATACATGGTCGATTTGATCCCGAAGCTTCCGCCGATGTCCGGAGCAACGATGAAGCGCAGCTTGTTCTCGGGCACCCCTAGCACGCGGGCCGTGAGCGGGTGCATGATGAAGGGCCCCATGAAGTTCGACCAGATAGTGTAGGCGCCCTCCAGCGGATCCCAGCGGGCGATCACCCCGTACGTTTCGATGGGCGTCGATCCGTACTTCGGGAAGCGGAAGCGCTCGCGGATCACGATGTCCGCCTCCGCGAACGCCCGGTCGGGCTCTCCGTAGACGAGCCGCCGGTGGCCGGCCACGTTGGAGCCGACCGCCTCGTGGAGCACAGGAGCGCCGGGATCGAGAGCCCGCTCCACGTCCACGACGGCGGGGAGCGGCTCGTACTCGACCGCTACCGCATCCGCCGCGTCCTCGGCCAGGTACCGGTTGCGGGCCACGACCACCGCCACGGGCTCTCCAACGAAGCGCGCCTTGTCGGTGGCGGTGCAGTAGTAGTGGACGGGCGCGGTGACCCCGACGGAGAAGGGCCGAGTGAGCCGCGCGACGTCTGCCCCCGTGATCACCCCGACCACGCCGTCCATCCGGAGCGCCGCCGAGGTATCGTAGCCGAGAATGCGCGCGTGAGCGTGGGGCGAACGGACGATGGCCGCGGCGTGGATGTTGGCGATTGGGGGATGATCGTCGACGAAGCTGCCGCGCCCCGTGAGGAGCCGCGCGTCCTCGATGCGCTTGACGGGCCGGCCGATCCAACCCTTCGCGTCCGCCACGGGACTCGCTGGGCCCGGCGGCACGGCCCTCTGATCGCTTCCTCCTGCCATTCCCTCACCGCCCCGTGTACTTCGGGGAGCGCTTCTCGAGGAACGACATGACGCCCTCGGCGTAATCGTGCGTCGAGCGCAGCCACGCGTAGGCTTTGCGCTCGAGCTCGAGCGCCGTCTCCAGCGGCGCGTCGGCTCCCCGGTCGAGCACCATCTTCAGCGTGCGGAGCGCGAGCGGGGCCCGCTCGGCCAGCTCCCCGGCCAGCGCCGCCACCGCCTTGTCCAGCTCGTCATTGGGCACGGCCTGGGTGATCAGCCCCCACGCCTCCGCGCGCTCCGCCGCGATGCGCTGGCCGGTCATCATGAAGAGCTTGGCGCGCGTCATTCCGATGAGCCTGAGGGCCCGCTGCGTCCCGCCGCTCCCGGGGATCATGCCCAGCCGGATCTCCGGGAAGGCGAACTCGGATCGGAGGGTCGCGATCCGGAAATCGCACGCCACCGCCAGCTCGAGACCGGCGCCCATGGCGAACCCATCGATGGCGGCGAGGACCGGCTTCCGGCACCGCTCGGCGGACGTCAGCGTGTCGCCCCACATCTCGAGGTCGGCAGGCGCCAGCGTGAGGAACTCGGCGACGTCCCCTCCGGCGCTGAAGGCCTTGCCGCCGGCGCCACGGACCACGATAACCCGGACGGCGTCGTCGGCTTCCAGCCCCGCGAAGATGCCGGGGAACTCGTTCCGCATCGCCACCGTCATCGTATTCATCTTTGGCTGGCGATCGATCCAGACGGTCGCCACCGCGCCCGCGCGTTCCACCCGCAAGAACTCGCTCATCCCTGAACCTCCATGTATTGGCCTTCCCGCAGGAGCCGGCGAAGGATCTTCCCCGAGGCCGTCTTCGGGATCTCCTTCACGAAGACGATCCTTCGCGGCCGCTTGAAGTTCGCGAGGTCCCGGCTCTCCCGGCAATGCGCGTCGAGGGCGGCGGCAGTGACCGTGGCCGTCGCAG
>WNFO01002478.1_pt1 | contig 30896 bp, 26 predicted proteins | sample 5400251 | NCBI WGS metagenome assembly WNFO01 (sample SAMN13153354, study PRJNA577476) | soil metagenome | isolation source: 100 cm saprolite under Madrone tree | place: USA:California | collected 2016-06-14
TTCCGAGGGCATTTCGTGCGGTGACTGATTGCGCCAACCTTAGGTTGATCCTCTCGAATAACTCCGGTGTCGTTTTCCCTCGATAATCGAGTTCGGAGAGCATGAGGGCATGAAACGTGTCGTGGACCGTCGACGCGATTTTCGCCGCAATGATTCCGTGTCCCTGAGCGTCCACCAACAGAACTCCCGCCGTGCTATACAACTGGCGCAGGTCTTCGGCGGCCCGCACCTGTTCCGAGCTTCGTGCCTCTCTGTACGCGGATTCCATTTCGGGCTTGTAGCCGGGCCTTGATTTCAACCATTGGACATGATCGTCCACCGAATTTCGCGGCATCGCGCCTGCCGGGAGCGGCTCTAAATACTGTTTCGATCGCTTCATGGCCCGCTGAATGCGGGCGTCGATGTCGTAACGCTGCTGGAAGTTTATGTACTCAAATAGGTCGCCGCCGACTGTTCCCGCGGGAATGGAGTTGCCGTACATCTCGATTCCTTCCACATGCGGAATCGTGCCTTCCACGGGCATCAGCCGCTTGAGCAGATATTCATCAATAGTCGGAGCGGTGTAGATGTTTGTCATACCAGACTTCCAGGCCGAAGCGATTCACTCCTTTGATGTTTGCCTAACTCGGTTCGCAACATGACGAAGCGGCACCCCTTCTTACCTGGGAATTCACATATCCCGCAGACTGACCGACGTCGGGTCCCAGATCCTCATTTTACGCCTAACGGTAATGACGGGAGAACACTGCCGCACCTTGCGGCGGGTGAGGTGCCGCACCTACGGCGCTCAGTTCTGAGGGAAGAAGCACGGGTCTGAAGACCCGCCGCTACGGCGCCCAGGTTTTTTTGTACAACCTCACGTCCGACCGCTGCATCTGAAGGTCGAACGAGAAAAAATGCGGCTTGCTGCCTACCTGCCTTAGGCGTACCGCAAACTCGGGGGTTGTGTAAAGCCGTTCCCTGGCCCGCGAGCAAAAATCTAATTATTGCGGAGGTTCCATGAAGCTCAGATTCATTGTGTCTTTGCTTGCTCTGGTGACCGTTTTTGGCCTCTCGGCCAAGGCTCAGGAGCTCCCGAAGATAGATGCATCCGTCAGCTACTCTTATTTGCGTGCCAATCCCGCAACTCAGGGATTTAACAGTTTCAATCTCAACGGAGGCAGCGCTTCGGTGGCCTATAATTACCGGGACTGGCTGAGCGGCGTCGCCGATTTCGGCGGCTATCACGTTGGTAACAGCAATGGCGTGAGCGCGGACGACCATTTACTTACGTATCTTTTTGGCCCGCGATTCACCTATCGCGGACACCGGCGGATTTCGCCGTTTGGCCAAGTCCTCTTCGGCGGGGCACGCGCCGGTTCGAATGTGTTCGCCACGTCGAACTCTCACACTGCCTTCGCCACAGCGTTCGGCGCCGGAGTCGATTGGAACGTGCGCGATCGTTTTTCAATCCGCGCGTTGCAATTTGACTATCTGTTGACCCATTTGCCCGAAGTCGGCAACGCCAACAACCAAACACAGAACAACCTGCGCGTTTCCACCGGAATCGTTTTCCATTTCAAGTAATTCTTCCTGCGGAAACAGTAGAAATCGGTTGCCAGGTGCAGGCAGAGGGGCCATCCGCTTCAAGGGGGCGGCCCCTCGCACCGTTGCATTAGATTTCAGTGCTGCGTCGAGTAAATCACTGTGATGTACGTGTCAATCTCCACCGGCTGGCCGTTAAGAACCGTGGGTTTGTAGCGCCATTGCCCAACGGCTTCCAGGGCGGACCGGTCAAAGAGCGGATCACTCACAACAATCTGCAAAGACTGAATCGTGCCATCCGTTCCGATGATCGCGCGCAATTCCACGCGGCCGTCGCGGCGCGTCTGCCTCGCCAGCGGCGGATAAACAGGCTCGACGCGGTGAATGAGCATCGCTGGATCCAGATGCGTCATTCTTAGGATCTGCGGTCGCTGGCGTTCCGTGTTAGGCGGCGGCAAGATTCGCTGCCTCGGGTCCGAAAGAGGAATGCCGTCGATGGCGCCGGGAATTCTGTCTCCAATCCCTGGCGGTGCGTCATCCGTGGAATTCCCGGATGGTTTAGGGTCACGCATAACGATCGTGGTTGGAATACTGGGCGGCGGGCAGAAACGGCATTGGTTTTGCGGGCCTCTCGGATGTGGCTGTTGCGGATCGGAATTGTGCGAAACGTCGTGGAACCGCGAGTAAGGCGGAACGGGAGTTATGATCTTGAGGGTTATTCGCTCCGCTTTACTGAAAATGGGCACGAGAATAAGCATTGTAAGAACAGCGCTTTGCAAACCGATCGAAATGGCCAGCGCGCGGCGGCGAGAGCGCCGCTCACGCGCAAGCTGTTCGGCGTCGCCATCTACCAGGCATCCGCTTAACGATCCAAGACTCTCTTTGCACACTTCACCGGAAACTTTTTCAGGCTCGGGCGACATCACACACCTCCACATTTTTTTCTGCGAATGTCTGCCGTTCCGCGGTCTCGCAGAACGGAGCTATAGAGAATTTGCGGCGCCGATTTCCTGGGGGTTGCTCTAGATCTCCAGGAGACCGGCGCCGCGCTCGCAGGGATGTGAGGTTGCGCGCGTCCTCACTGCGTTGGACACCAGGGGTGAATACAAGTTCCCAGCTCCTTACGATCAGGGCCACTTTCGACGGAAAAAAGCGGTGTTTTTGCCTCCACAACCAATAAGCCATGTTGAATGAATAGTTTACAGGACACTGCATCCGGGTATCCCCTTTGCGCATCTTATTTGTCGTGGACGTGGATCCAAGGAGGATTGCCCCCATGGGCCGGCACAATCTAGAAACAGTAGGTGTGCGCCGTACCGGCTGGGCTGCTCTGGACCGCGATCCGCAGCAGGACACGGTGGAATTCATCTGTCCGCACTGCGGCGCGCGGGACAAGAAAAATGCCCGGCGCGAGCGTGCGCTTTATCATTTTACGGATGGCTTTTTGCAGGACTTGCAGGGAGAAGTGACGCAGTGCCATGCTTGCAAGCAATACTTGCGGGTTGTCCCCATTGTCATGCTGCACGATCAGGATGAAACTCGCCGCTTCGAAGCTGTTTTTTCGGACGAACACCTGGTAGGTTCGCACTAATCGCGTTTTATATGGCGAAATAAAAACGGGGCGCTCTGATTTGTTCAGGGCGCCCCGTTCCGTTTTTCTACGGCAAAGTGTGACTACGTATTAGTCTCGGTCCCTGTCTCGATCTCTATCACGGTCCCGGTCGCGATAGTGGCGATGTTCGTCGTAATCGCGGTGATGTTCCCGCCATTCATGCTCGCGCCATTCGCGGGCTCTCCACTCGTTGCGGCGATAACGCTCCAATTGTTCATACGCTTCGTGGCGTTCATGCCGCCAGTACGCGGCTTGCGGGCTGTAATAGCCGAAATACACAATCGATTGATGAAGACGAAATTCGGCATACGCCGCGCGCCGGTTGCAATCATCCCCATCATTCGCCCGCGCGCTGGGTGTGCCGGCAAATAGCAGAACTCCACTCAACACCACCGCCGCTAATGCGGCCTTCCCGAAGATAGACTTCATCAGATGCTTATGCAGTTGCATAACACCCTCCCAAGGACGACGTCGAGGCTGGTGTGAGGTCGCGTCCTGTTTCTGCTCATGAAACACGACGGCTCGGAAAATGTTTTGATTTCTTTTTGGCTAAGCCATGAAAATCTTTCGGAAAGCATTTCGCTCAAAAGAAAAAGGGCGCGGCCTGCCATGGCAGACCGCGCCCGGAAAAATACGTTCATGATTTAGTGGCGATCGTGATCGTGGTCATCCCAATCGCGATCGGAATGCCACCGGCGGCCGTCTTCGTCCCACCAGCGATGGTATTGATTCCAGCAGCGTTCTCGAGCTTCATGCAGGTCGCGCCGCGCATGATCGGCCTGCCGGCTATTCCAGCCGTGATGCTCCACGGCTTCATGCAGTTTGTGATCCGCCTTGGCGATGCGCCGCTGGCACTTGTCGTAATCTTCGGCGGACGCTCGGGGTGCTCCCGCGAATGCCAGCATGCCGGCGAGTGCTGCAGCAGCTAACATCGTCTTTCGGAAAAACTTCTTCTCTCCCATTTGAACCTTCATTTTCTCTCCATCCTTCCGTATTCCCCGGCTGCAATGGGGTGGGGTCCCGTTTTATAAAACACCATCGCGCAGAGAATGTAGCAAGACTCGTTCCACACTACAAACGCATGCAAATAAATGCCTTAGCTCTGATTGACGTTTAGTAGGCCTGTAAAAACTGTTCGCCTTCCATGTGGTATTTCTCAAGTCCCGCGCGAATGTAGTCAAACGCTTCGTCCACGGTATCGGCGAACTGCAGCATCTTGTACTCTTCCTCGTTGATAGTGCCCCAGCGCACCATGGCCTTCCAGTTCAGCACTTCATCCCAATACTTACGGCCGTAAATCAGAATGATGTTATGTTTCGGCAGCTTCTCCGTTTGCAGCAGCGTCAGCATTTCCCAAAGTTCGTCCATCGTCCCGAATCCGCCCGGAAACACTATCAGCGCTTTGGCGATTTGCGCGAACCACAATTTGCGCATGAAAAAGTATTTGAAATTGAAGCTCAGCTCCGGGCTGATGTACGGATTTGCAAATTGCTCGTGCGGCAGCTCTATGGAAAGCCCCACGGACTTTCCGCCAGCCTCATACGCCCCGCGGTTCGCTGCTTCCATGATGCCCGGCCCCCCGCCCGAACAAACCACAAAGCGGCGCGGCTTCGGCCCCAGCGTCAGCGCCCAGGTCGTCAGCTTGTGGGAAAGCTGCCGCGCCTCTTCGTAGTAGCGCGACATTTCCAGAAGGCTCTTCGCATGGCGCACGTCCGCGCGGTGCTTGGCTAACTTCGCCGCGGACATCTTCGAAGTCTTTGCTTTTTTCAGCCGCGTGCATCGCGCTTGCGCGGTTTCACGGGACTCGATGCGCGCCGAACCGAACATCACCACGGTGTCTCCGATCCCTTCTCTTTTGAGCTGTACGAGCGGATGGATGTATTCCCCCAGGATGCGGATGGGCCGCGCCGGTGTACTGGCCAAGAACTTTGGGTCTTCATGCGGCGCTTTCGGCGCGTGCTGCGGTTTCGGTTTTCTGCCGTCGGACATCGGTCTTTTCTCCCGTTGAGACGAACCTTGATTGTAGGAATCGCCGCTGCTTGCGGCAACGTCTTCCGCTGAACATGCGTCGAATCAAGTACAGTGTAGTGCAGGGCCTTTACGCCTGCAGCTGTTGCACTGCGTTGGGTCCAGGCCAAATCCTGTCACACCCGGTAACGCGAATGACCCGAATCGCCGGCGCATCCCTGACTCTGGCTCTTCTTCTGGCTCTGGCTGGCGTGGCCGCCCGCGCGCAAGCTCCTGTGGGTCCACTCCCTCCGAAACCCGGCGTCGAAGTCCAGCAGTCTCCCAAGGACGCGCAAGCCAAAGTCAAAGTCCAAGTAACGCTGGTCAATACGACCGGCATTTTATTCACGCAAACCGTGATGGGGCCAACCGGCGAGGCCGCCGTCGTGGGCTTCAACGATTCAGTCGACAAGCTCCAAGATTTCACCACGAACGCCGACCTCATCGAGAATACTATCGCGCATCTGGGAGAAGGCACTTCGGGCTCGAAGCTTTTCGATGCCATGGCTGTGGGCGTGGAAATGCTCTCGGGCCGGCCGCAAGCTACGGCCGATAAGCCCGGCCGCCGCCGCGTGCTGATGATTGTGTCGGAAGCCACCGATGTTGGCAGCGAAGCAAAGCTCGGCGAAGGGTTGCGGCAGGCGCAGTTGGCCAACGTCACCATTTACAGCGTCGGGCTTTCCACCACTCGCGCTGAGCTCCAAGCCAAGCCGAAAGACACGCGGCCGCAAATCACTCCGCCCGGCACTTTTCCGCTTCCGCCCCAGCCCGGCGTCCCGCAAACGCCCACCAGCGAGCAAAACCGCTACGGCAACATTGACTTGATGGCCGCGGCCGTTTGGGTCGTGCAACACATCCATGATCAGGTGAAGGATCACGCGCTCGAAGTCGCTGCTGCCGCCACCGGCGGCGCGCACCTCGCCACCTTCAAAGACCGCTCCATCGAAAAAGGCATCGACGAAATCGGCGGCGAGCTCCACTCGCAATACACAATAAGCTACACGCCGACCGGCACAAATGCTGCCGGCTACCACGAAATTAAAGTGAATATTGTTCGCAACGATGCCAAGAGCCTGAAGGTCCGCGCCCGCCCAGGCTACTTCCTCGCGCCGCCGGAAGGCTAGCCTGGCAGTTTGGCCCTAGGCAATCTGCTTCCAGAAGGTGGCGTCGCGAGAAGCAAGCAGCGCGTCCTTGCGCGCGTTCCAGCGCAAGAAATGCGGCGAATGCATATGCTCGGTATGTGCCTCACGGCTCGTCCACACTTCGTGCAGCAACAGCGCGCCGGGCGTGTCAGCGGAGCGATGCAAATCATAGCGAAGGCAGCCGTCTTCTTTTCGTGTAGGACCAACCAGCGCGCGCAGTTCCGCTTCCAGCAAGGTTTCCTGTCCCTCGTGCGCCCGCAGAATCACGATGAGCGTCACGGCGTCTTTCGGCAGCTTCCCGCCAGCTGCCCCTCGCGATTTCCGTGCGCCGCGTTTGGGCTTTCTCGCTCCCGCTCTTCTCGGCTTACGCTTCGCCATAATGGCCGGGATTGTAACCTAAATCGTGCAACCCGCAAGCCGTTTCGTAGCGATGGACGCCTGCCACGCTCATTGTTGCGGCAAGAACGTGATGTCCACGGGTGACGGCACTTCGACAACCTGCCCGGTGGGCGTGAGGCCGCCCGTGGCGAGATCAATCTTGAAAACGACAATGTTGTTCGAGAGTTGGTTCTCCGCCAGCAGATATTTGCCGCTCGGGTCGATCGCAAAGTGCCGCGGCTCTTTGCCGCCCGTGGGAATCCCGCCAACCGGTCCAAGCGTTCCCTTCGCAGGATCAATGGAAAGAATCGCCAGGCTTTCGTTACCTCTGTTGGAGACGTAGAGAAATTTTCCGTTCGGGTATACGGCGGCTTCGGCCACGTCGTTCCGGCCGGAGAATCCAGGTGGCAGCGTCGACACCGTCCCAATTTCCTTGAGCGTCCCTTTTTTCGCGTCGTAAGCGAACGACGTCGCCGTCGAGGTCAGTTCGCTCACCACGAAAACAAATTTTCCTTTTGGATGGAACGCGACATGCCGCGGTCCGGAGCCAGCTTTCAACCTGGCGAACGCTGGTTCGTTCGGGGTAAGCGTGCCGCTCGCGGCATCGAACTTGTAGACCAGCACTTCATCCAGGCCCAGGTCGGCCACCAGTGCGAACCGATTGTCCGGTGGCGTCTCAATCCAATGCGCGTGCGGGCCTTCCTGCCGCTCCTTGTCCGGCCCCGTGGCGCCCTGATCTTTCACCAGCGCGGTGTGTTCTCCCAGCCGACCATCCGCCAAAATCGGGAACACCGCAACCGTCCCCGAACTGTAGTTCGCGACAAGAACGTACTTGCCGGTTTTGTCGAACGACAAATAACACGGGTCTTCACCGAGCGACGGAAGCTGATTCAGCAGCGTGAGCTTCCCGGTCTTCACATCAATCGCAAACGCGCTAACGGTACTCGTCTTGCCCGCTTCATTCGCGGCATACAGAAATTTCCCACTCGGGTGCACCGCTACCCACGACGGGTCCGGCGTCTCCGCCGCAACACCCTTTGGGGTTAGCTTCCCGGTATCCGCATCAAACTCGTATGCGTAAATTCCTTTGCTCTCCGTTTTCGTCGTGTATGTTCCGACAAAAACGAGATACTTGTGCTTTGCAGCGGGCTTATTGACATGTCCGACTGCAACGGAAAAAATGAGTGAAGCAATGAGAAGCAAGAATGCAGATATTCGCCTTGTAATTTTCATGGGAAGGTAGTGTAACGCAGGCCGAAACAGAAAAGGGGCACGAATCATCGTGCCCCAAAACGTCTTTCTGAGTTGTGGATTTACTTCTTCTCTTCCTCGTTTTCTTCCTGAAGGACAGCGGCGGCAGCGACCGAATCATCCGCTTCGAGCCGCAGCAAACGCACGCCCTGCGTCGAACGGCCTGCTTCGCGAATTTCGTTCGCGTGCACGCGGATGACTTTGCCGTTGTGCGTGATGATCATCACGTCCGACTCTTCGGTGACTTGCAGCGTGGCGACAACGAAGCCATTCCGGTCCGTCGTCTTCATATTGACCACACCCTTGCCACCGCGCGACGTAATGCGATATTCCGCCAGCGGCGTGCGCTTGCCGTAACCCTTCTCCGCCACGGTCAGCATCAGGGTCACCAGCGAGTCCTTGATCTGCTCGTTCTCGAGCTCCTCGAGATTCTGCGTCGTTGTCTTGTGTTCCTTGGCGATGATTTCGAAGTCCGGCTGCACCGCGTCCATGCTCACGACGTAGTCATCCTTGGCGAGATCCATGCCGTTCACACCGCCGGCGTTGCGCCCCATCGGCCGCACTTCCGTTTCGCGGAAGAGGATCGCCTGGCCATCATGGCTGGCCAGGAAAATCATTTTCTTCGCGTCCGTGAGCTTCGCGCCGATGAGTTCGTCCTTGCCGTCGAGTGTAATGGCGATGATGCCGGTCGAACGCGGGTTGGAGAATTCTGTCAGCGCCGACTTCTTCACCGTGCCGCTCTTCGTGGCCATGAAGACAAACTTGTCCGCTTCTTCCAGGTTGCGCGCCGCCACGAGCGCCGTAAGTTTTTCATCTTCCTGGAATTTCACGAGGCTGGAAATCGCCTTGCCCCGTGTGGCCGCCGCAGCTTCCGGCAACTCGTACACTTTCAGCCAGTAAACGCGTCCTTTCGACGTAAACAACAAAATGTAGCTATGCGCCGAAGCGATGAACAGGTGCTCAACGAAATCCTCTTCCTTCGTCTTCGCACCGATCCGGCCTTTGCCGCCGCGCGATTGATGTCGGTAGGTATCCGCAGCCGTGCGCTTGATGTAGCCCGCATGGCTCACGGTAATCAGCATCTCCGTATCGGCGATCAGGTCTTCCAGCTTGATTTCGTCGACCTTGTCCACAATCTGCGTGCGCCGGTCGTCGCCATAATCCTTCTGCACTTCCTTCAGCTCGCCGATAATCACGGACTTTAGCTTTTTCTCGCTGGCCAGAATTTCTTCCAGCTCGGTGATGCGCTCGCGGATGGACTTCAATTCCTTGAGGATTTCGTCGACGGAGAGCTGCGTCAGGCGGTGCAATTGCAATTCGAGGATCGCATCCACCTGAACGGGCGTCAGGCCGCTGGTAATCGCGCGCGCCGTTTCCCCTTCGATTCCGCCGAGCTTGTACTTTCTGCCGTCCAGCTTGACGCCTTCGATCTTCCTGGATTTTCCGTTTTCCGTAACCGTGACTTCCTGCTCGGAGAAAAACTTGAGCAAGTTTTCCTTGGCTTCCGCCCGGCCCGCCGATCCGCGAATGATGCGAATCACGTCGTCCAGGTGATCCAGCGCTACCTGATAGCCGGTCAAAATGTGTTCGCGTTCGCGAGCCTTGCGCAGCTCGTAACGCGTGCGGCGCTGCACCACGTCGCGGCGGTGGTCAATGAACAGGCGGATGAATTCCAGCAGCCCCATCTCTTTCGGTTGCCCGCCCGTGATCGCCAGCATGATCATGCCGAACGATTCCTGCATCTGGGTGTGCTTGAAGAGATTGTTCAGAACGAGCTGCGATTCCTCGCCGCGTTTCAGCTCGACGACGACGCGCATGCCGTCGCGGTCGCTTTCATCGCGCACATCCGCAATGCCGTCGATCTTTTTGTTCTGCGCCAGTTCGGCGATGCGCTTGATCAGCGTGGCCTTGTTGACCTGGTACGGGATTTCCGTGATGACGATGTTTTCGCGGTCCTTGCCGACATCTTCGATGGCGGCCTTCGCGCGCATGGTGAAGCTGCCGCGGCCGCTCTTGTACGCCGCTTCAATCCCCTCGCGTCCGGCGATATAGCCGCCGGTCGGAAAATCCGGACCGGGCACGAGCTTCATCACTTCTTTCAAGGTCGTGTCAGGTTTCTCGATCATCAGCGTGGTGGCGTCAATGATTTCGCGCAGGTTGTGCGGCGGGATATTCGTGGCCATGCCGACCGCGATGCCGCTTGCGCCATTGACCAGTAGATTTGGCACCCGTGTCGGGAGAACGGTAGGCTCTTTTTCCGTTTCGTCGAAGTTCGGGATGTGATCGACGGTTTCCTTCTCGATGTCGGCAAGCAATTCTTCCGCGATTTTCGATAGCCGCGCTTCCGTGTACCGCATCGCCGCGGGCATGTCGCCGTCAACGGAGCCGAAGTTGCCCTGCCCATCCACCAGCGGATAGCGCATGTTGAAGTCTTGCGCCATGCGCACCAGCGCGTCATAGACCGGTGTGTCGCCGTGCGGGTGATACTTGCCGAGCACTTCGCCGACGATCTTCGCGCATTTGCGGTACGGCCTCGTCGACGTGAGTCCCAGTTCGTACATGCCGAAAAGAATCCGGCGGTGCACGGGCTTCAAGCCGTCGCGCACGTCCGGCAGCGCGCGCCCGATGATCACGCTCATCGCGTAGTCGAGATACGACTTGCGCATCTCCGCTTCGATATCAACTGGAATCATTACCGACAGGTTTTGTTCGTCCGCCATTGTTCCTCGCCTGTGTTTGTTCGTTTGCGTAGCGCCGGGCTTTAGCCCGGCATGCCGCCCTAAAGGGCGGCGCTACGAAATTCCGTCATCTCTTCGACGCGCGATCGAGCGCGTAAGCCTTGACCGTGTCGAAGGCGTCCGCTGAATTCGTGAAGCGCCGCGCCGCGAACTCGGCCTCGACCTCGCACAAAAACGCGTCGCGCTCGGTCTCGGTTGCAAATTCCATCGCCACACCGCGTTCGTTGTCCGGCGCGTTTGTCGGCGTCGCGCGAAACTCACTCACGCTCAATCCCCGCAGCCCCGGCAACGTCGCCCAGCCCAACTGATACATCATGGCTGGCTCTTGTCGTGCGGCCGCAAAACGAAATAGATCATCACGCCGAACGCCAAAACGATTAAGAGCCCAATCGAGTCAGCGACGAAAAAAGTTCTCCACTTCGCGACTCCCGATACGTCACCCAATCCAACTGCCTCGCGCCACGCTCGGAATTCTTGCACGAGCCGCGGCAACCGAAATCCGATTGTAGCCACCGCTGCCAGAACCAGGCCCCAGCGAATTGCGCTGCGAATGGATCCGGCGTCCGCCTTGGGCTCACCCGGCACGCCTCAGATATCCAGGTTCACGACTTCGAGGGCGTTGTCCTCGATGAATTTGCGCCGCGCCTCGACGTTTTCGCCCATCAGCGTCGTGAAAATATCCTCGGCGGCCACGGCGTCCTCGAGCTTCACTTTCAGGAGGGTGCGCGTATCCGCGTTCATGGTGGTTTCCCACAGTTGCGTCGGATTCATTTCGCCCAGGCCCTTGAACCGTGTGATGGTGAAGTCTTTCTTGGCGTCTTCCATCACATAACTCAGCACGTCCTGCGCCCTTTCCTTGACGGCCTTGTCCCCGTTTCGCGATACGGTGAACGGCGGCTTGTTGAATTCATCGATTTGTTTCGCAAGCGCGCGCAGACGCTTATATTCCGCGGTCGCTGCCAGCGCCCAGTTGATCTTGGAATTGTTCGGCGCATCCAGCAGAATTTCATATAAGCTGTGCTCTTCGTCGAAGGCGACTTTTCCTTCGAGCTTCAGTTTTGCTTTTTCGATGTCCTTCAATAGTTTCTCGACGGATTTCTTCTCTTCGAAGTCCGTTTTCTTGTCCAGGCCGTTCTCCGCCAGCACTTCGGCCAGCTTGGGCTCTTTCAGCCGCCGCCCAAGCTTCGCGCCCACGGCTTCGTATTCCTGCACGTTGAGGAGGAAGGAAGTCAGTCCGGCGCCCTGCAGCGTCACGCCTTCCTTGGCCTTTACGATGTGGTCTTCCGTGGCGCGCTTCATCAACTCGCGCGCGAAGTCGCGCTCGTCGCGAATGTATTTTTCGCTCTTCCCGCGCTTCACGCGGTAGAGCGGCGGCTGCGCGATGTAAATGTGCCCGCGGTCGATGAGCTCCTTCATGTGCCGGAAGAAAAACGTCAGCAGCAGCGTGCGGATGTGGCTGCCGTCCACGTCCGCGTCGGTCATCAAAATAATTTTGTGGTAGCGCAATTTGCCGGCGTCGAAATCGTCCTTGCCGATGCCGGTACCGAGCGCCGTGATAATGGCGCGAATTTCTTCGTGCCCCAGCATTTTGTCGTAGCGTGCTTTTTCGACGTTGAGGATTTTTCCTTTGAGCGGCAGGATCGCCTGGTATTTCCGGTCGCGCCCCTGCTTGGCCGAGCCGCCGGCCGATTCGCCCTCGACGACGAACAACTCGCAACGCGCTGGGTCGCGTTCCTGGCAATCGGCGAGTTTTCCCGGCAAGCCGCTGGAATCCATGGCGGACTTGCGGCGCGTCAGTTCGCGCGCCTTGCGGGCTGCTTCGCGGGCGCGGGCCGCGTCGATGCACTTTGAAATAATGCGGCGCGCCACGGTCGAATGTTTGTCAAACCATTCGCCGAGCTTTTCGTTGACGAGTTGCTCGACGTCGCCCTTGATGTCGCTATTGAGCTTGCCTTTAGTCTGGCCTTCAAATTGAGGCTGCGGCAGGCGCACGCTGACTACAGCGACGAGACCTTCACGTACGTCGTCGCCCGTGATGGTTACTTCGTCCTTCTGCTCCTTCAGCATGCCGGCCGCGGAGGCGAAGTTGTTGATCGAGCGCGTCAGAGCGGAGCGGAAACCGGATAGGTGCGTGCCGCCATCCACTGTGTTGATGGTGTTCGCAAACGCAAAAATATTTTCGCCGTAGGTGTCGTTGTACTGTAGCGCGATTTCGATTTCGACATTCCCGCGCTTGCCTTCGATGTAGATCGGCGAATCGTGCAGCGTCGATTTCCCGCGGTTCAGGTGTTTGACAAATTCCGTGATTCCGCCGGTGAACTTGAATTCCGCGGTCTTTTCCGTGCGCTCGTCTGTGAGCGTGATTTTCAATCCCTTGTTCAGGAACGCCAGTTCGCGCAAGCGCTGCGACAGCGTATCGAAGCTGTATTCCGTCTTATCGAAAATCGTCGGATCGGGATGAAACGTAACTTTCGTTCCGGTCTTGCGGGTTTTTCCGGTTTGCTTCAGTTTGTTGGTGGGCTTGCCTTTTTCGTAAGTCTGTTCCCACACCTCGCCGTCGCGCGAGATTTCCAGCTCCAGCCAGTCGGAGAGCGCGTTGACGACGGAAACGCCCACGCCGTGGAGACCGCCGGAGACTTTGTACGTGTCACTGTCGAATTTTCCGCCAGCGTGCAGAACGGTCAGCACAACTTCCGCCGCCGGGCGCTTTTCCGTCTGATGCATGTCCACGGGAATGCCGCGGCCGTTATCTACCACGGTGACGGAGTTGTCCGCGTGCACGGTGACGTTGATTTCGTCCGCGAAGCCGGCCATCGCTTCGTCAACCGAGTTATCCACCACTTCCCAAACGAGATGGTGCAGGCCCATCTCGCCGGTCGAGCCGATGTACATCGCTGGCCGCAGGCGCACAGCTTCAAGTCCGCCGAGAACTTTGATCGATTTCGCGTCGTACTTGTGGCCGCCTTGCGGCGTGCTGCTCACGTTTTCCTTATCGCCCATGTCATCTCCTGGCGTTGCAACGGCTGACGCAAACCTGCGGCGCTGAACGAACCCTGAGCCATTCGGAGCAAGCGTCCGCTCTCAAAACTCGTTTTCTGTGAAGCAAGGAAGGCGTGTGTTCGGAATGTTCCGATCGTCATTTTCGTGCGGCCGCAAAAGCGGCCGACGCCTTACCCTTTGATTCTGGTTTCGCTGGGCAAAATCCAGAACTCGTAGGGTTCCTGCTCCATCCCATCTCGCGCAGCGAGACGTGGCGAAGACTCATGTTTCTCCAGGTCCGTGGCCCTGAGCTCCTGGCGCGAAGCCCAATTTCCGGGTCACTTTTACCTGGTGGACGTGTCGATTAAGAGGATGCAAATCAGCGAATCGACAACGCCAAAATTATACTCGATCGGGAGCATTTTCTCAAGCGATAGAACGATCTCAGCACCGGAATAAGTAGTTTATTTACTTAGTCTTCCGTGGGATTTCCGATTTAGTGGCGAAAATAAAAAAAGGCGCCTCGATATGCACCTTTTTCATTGTTTTTTCTTGGGTTTTTTGTCCTTCAGATACGCATGGGCATGATGATGTAGCGGTAGCGGTAGGACTCATCGGCGAGCGGCCGCATCTGGCCGGCGGATTGTTCGTCCTTCAGTTCGATGCTGATCGGACCATCGGCCGCGGCGCCGAGAAAATCCAGCATGTAGCTGGAATTGAAACCGATGGCGATGGGCTCACCCTTGAACTCTTTTTCGATGGTTTCCTTGGCTTCGCCGTATTCCGGGCTCGAAGCGGAGATTTCGATGCCTTCATTAGAAACAGCCAGCTTCACGGCGTGGGAGCGCTGATCGGCAAGCTGCGAGACGCGGCGAACCGCATCGCTCAATTCCGCGCGCTCGATCACAACACTCTTGTTGTTATCCCGTGGCAGTACCGCTTCGTAGTTCGGGAACTGGCCCGTAAGAATGCGCGAAATCAGCAGGCGATGCCCAACCTGGAAAAACAGGTGGCTTTCATCTTTTGCAAATTCGATGTGCGCGTCGGAGCCGGCGGCGCTGGAAAGTTTCTCAACTTCATCCATGGCTTTCTTCGGAATCAGAACTTTTACTTCGCCATTCAAGCCTGTAAGTTTGTGATCGGTCTCCGCGAGCGCCAGGCGGTGGCCATCGGTCGCCACCATCGCGAGCGTATCCGGCTTCAGGATCAGCAGGCCACCGTTCAGTGTGTAGCGCGACTCTTCCATGGAGATCGCAAACTTCGTTTTTCGAATAAGGTTCTCAATGATCGGAGCGGGGATCTTCACCAGCGTGTGCGGCATCACCGGCAGCGCGGGGAAATTTTCCTTCGCCATGCCCACCAGCTTGTATTTCTTCTTATCGCTGACAATTTCCACCCAGTGATTTTCGAGCAGCTTGACCTTAATGTCGCCCTCGGGAAGCAAGCGCACGAGCTCCAAAAGTTTCTTGGCAGGGATAGTCCCGGCGCCCTCTTTCTTGATCTTACACTCGCACGACGTGCGAATGCTCAGCTCAAGATCGGTCGCCGTAATCGTCAACTGGCTTCCCTTAGCCTCGACCAGCAAATTCGACAAAATGGGAATCGTCGTTTTGCGTTCGACGACGCCTTGTGTGGTCGAGAGTTCGTTCAACAGCGCGGACTTTGTGACGCTGAATTCCATCGCTTGATGTTCCTCGAGTGCTGTTCCGGGTGCGGTCATTGTGAAGTTTACCCTCGATCAGGCCTAGGACGAGGCCTCTGTAGCTAAATTCCACCGCTGCCGTACTTTACTCGCTTTTCAGCCACTAATAAAGCTCACTTTGTGCTTTAGCTCTGTGGAAATGAGTGGGACACGACGATTCTCTTCGCCCCCAAAGACGAAACATCTACGAGGACTATCAGTACAGCAGACCCTTATTCAAGTTCAGAAGAATATGAAGCTTGTTGTTGTGATGAGCGCTGTGAATCTGTGGAAACCACGGAAACTCCCATCGCGTACTTACTTTAGAGGGCCGCGATCCAAGTGGTGCTTTGTGAGTATCGCGGAAAACGTAACCCCAAGCAGTGAGTTAGCTGTCAATTCCAGAATTTGATCCACACCTATCAACATATTTTCCGCTCGTTTCTCAAGCCTTCTCCACAGGGCGTAAGCAGATGGCTGCGGGTGAATCTTGAGAGGATTGGAAAGCCAACACAGAACAATTGCAGAAAAAATGCGAAACGCAGGTGGAACGAGCATCCAAACGTGTGATTGTGCGGTTCAAGTCTTTGTCGGACCGGCGCAACTCTTCAATCTTGTTGATCGAGTGCAACACGGTCGTATGGTGTTTGCCGCCGAATTGTCGGCCAATCTCCGGAAGCGAAGCAGTAGTGAGCTGCTTTACGATGTACATCGCCACTTGCCGCGGAAAAGCAATGGCGCGCGTGTTGCTGCGAACTTTCAGGTCCTGCTCCCGCAAATTAAAGTGCTCGCTCACCCGTTTCTGGATCAAATCGATGGTGACGCGTTTTTCCTGCGAAGCAATGATGTTCCGCAGCACTTGCTGCGCCGTCCCCAGCGAAATCGTCGCACCGGTCAGCGAGGCGTAGGCCATCAGCCGCGTCAACGCGCCTTCCAGCTCCCGCACGTTGGATTTGATAGCCCGCGCGATGTATTCGGCCACGTCGTCCGGCAAGCTGAAGCGGTCATTCTCCGCCTTTTTTTGCAGGATGGCGATCTTGGTTTCGAGGTCCGGCGGCTGGATGTCCGCAATCAATCCCCATTCGAACCGCGAACGGAGCCGTTCTTCGATAGAATTGATGTCCTTCGGCAGGCAGTCCGAGGAAATCACAATCTGTTTCTGCTGCTCGTAGAGCGCGTTGAAGGTATGAAAAAACTCTTCCTGGGTGCGCTCTTTTCCCGCGATGAACTGGATATCGTCGACTAGCAGGACGTCCACGGTGTGGAAACGGTCGCGGAAACTGATCATGCGGTCAAAACGCAGCGAGTTGATCACTTCGATGGTGAACTTTTCCGCGCTGACGTAACTCAGCCGCATGGCCGGATTGCGCTTCTTGATGGTGTGACCGATGGCGTGCATCAAGTGTGTCTTGCCCATGCCCACGCCGCCATAGAGAAACAGCGGGTTGTAGGCTTTCGAAGGCTGCTCGGCCACGGCGCGCGAAGCGGCATGCGCAAACTCATTGGACTTGCCGACCACAAACGAATCGAACGTGTAGCGCGTGTTGAGCTGGTGGTCGCTGCTCTCAAAATCCAGTTTTGTCTGCTTTATGCCGGAAACGACCGGCGCTGCCTGAACCGGCTCCTCTTCGGTGCATACGTACTGCACCTTCATGTTTGGTGTGCCGACTTCATGGAACACGGCCTTGACGATGTCGCCGTACGTGCGCGTCAGCACCTGCCGGAAGACGGCGCTGGGAATCTGGATGTAGAGGGTGTCGCCTTCCGCCCGGTTCAGCCTGGTCGGCTGGAACCACGTGGTAAAGGTGTTGATGCTGACCCGGGACTTTACCCGCTCAAGAAACTTGTCCCAGGAATTCACAGCTTCGCGCTCGCGCCCTGTTTGAGTTGCTGTCGTCATCGGAAGAGAAAAGAAACCCCTGTGCTATTTCCACAGATGTGAAAAAGCTGTGGAAAGCAGGTTCACTTGTGTCTTTCTTCAGGCTTCGGGATTCTTGCCCGCGCCGGAACGCTCCACTTCGCCCCTGTCGCCCCGCGCGCGGCCCGTCTGGAATTGTCGGCCCACGTACCGCCGCTATGAGTCAGCGCGGGATTGTCTCTGATTGGAACGCGGGGGGCAAGAGAAAAATAGGAGAAGGCATGCACCGACTTTCACATCCCATGCACAGTTTTTCCACAGCACAAAAGTTGTGCAATTCTTCCAGGTTGATGCTGATTTTGGCGGCATTTGTGAACAAATTTTCACGTCAGGCGCGAACGATACGGAGAGCTCCCCGAAATCCGCCTGAGGAAAACTCGGCCTATTTCGTATTTTTTTTGTCGGGCCGTTCGAAGTCGTAGATGCCCAGCGGGTCGCTTCCAATAATCAGACGGTCCTGCTCCACGAGAATGGTGTTGGCTTCGAGCCGCGCGCCTTGTGGCGTGTAGATCTTATAGGTGGCGCGGCGGTTGCCTTCCTTGTCGAAATGCAGCAGCCTGTTGTTGAGCGCGACCCAGACTTCCCCATTTGCCCGGTCAACGCCCACTGCGGTGAGAATGCGCTTGAAAGACGGCTGCTGGCCCTTGCTTTCCTGCCGTTCGATTTCCTTGCGCGCGGCCTGGGCCGCCGGCATGGCATCGAGTGCCGTGTACTGAATATCTTGCCGCGCATAGCCCAGCCTATCGAATTGCCTCACGGTTGGCTCCGGCAAGTACGTAAAACCATAGTAGAGATGGCCTTGGCCGTCGGTGGCCATCTCCCCAATGTTGAGGTAGCGATTCAGTTCCGCGCGTTCCGTGATCGGTTCCGGCTCGCCAAACTCTCTAACGTCTCTTCCGTTTTTGTCGAAAACAATCACCAGGCTCGGTTCGCGAAGTGTGCCCACCGCGACCTCGTCGTCGGGCAGGGTAGCCACGGCGACCGGCGCCTTCACGGGAATCGAACGAAGCAGTGTGCCGCTGGGCGAGAAAACCTGGACGAGGTTAGCGCCCCGGTCCGCGACGTAAATCTTTCCATCAGCGGCGCCATCGCAGTCCTCGCCGAACGTGATCAGGGCATGTCTCTGGCCGGTACCACTCGAAGCTATGCCGGTTTCGTTGATGGAGAGAACCTGTTTGCCTTGCGCATCAAACACCAGCAAACCCGGCGATGGCGAAGCCAGAATGTACAGCCGCCCGTCGGCGCCTCGCTTAATGGTGCGCAGTCCAGGACCCACACCAGGGAAAATCCGCTGCCTGGCGCTGAGGTCACTCTCGTCTTGCGCGGCCGCACTCCCCGCCGCGCACGCCAGCAGACACATCACCACAAGAACTTTCACGATTGGACCCACCCTCTGTCGCATGAATCTTCAGATTACTACGGAGGCGCGCAGGTTGCCCCGGATTGCAATCGCGCGCCTTGACGATTAGTCAATACAGAAACGCAGGCGTTCGATGGAGAGGGCGCGCAAGCGGCCGGCGGTGTTGCGCGGTCCTTCGTCGTCGGTTTCGATCATGACGCAGTTCATTTGCACGTCCCCCGAAGCCACCTCGAACCGTGCGGGCAGCCCGTTGAGAAACTTCCCGATGATGCCGTTGCGGTCCATTCCGATCACGCCGCCGTGCGGGCCGGTCATTCCCACGTCCGTGATATAGGCGGTGCCTTGCGGAAAAACGCGCTCGTCGGCGGTAGCCACGTGCGTGTGCGTGCCCACGACCGCGGTCACCCGGCCATCGAGATACCAGCCCATGGCGAGTTTCTCGCTGGTGGTTTCCGCGTGCATGTCCACAAACACGAAGGCGACATCCTCGGGAATTCGCGCGAGCTCGGTATCTGCTTTCCGGAAGGGGTCGTCAATCGGAGTCATGAACACGCGCCCCTGCAGGTTTAGCACCGCATACTTCACGCCATTTTTCGCTGTACCCATGTAGAGCCCGCTGCCCGCATTGCCTTCCGGAAAATTCGCCGGACGCAGCAGCCGCGGTTCGTGCGGCAGGAACTCCAGAATCTCTTTGCGGTCCCAGCTATGATTTCCGCCGGTAAGCACGTCGATTCCCATTTTCAAGAGTTCTTCCGCCAGCCTGGGAGTGATCCCGAATCCCGACGCCGAGTTCTCGCCGTTGGCAATGACCAGATCAATCTGCCGCTGCGCAACGATGTCCGCCAGCCGATCGCGAACGATCTGCCGTCCGGGCGAGCCGACAATGTCTCCTACAAAAAGTACGCGCATGCGTTCTTTCGTACCTCATCACACAAAAATGGAGCGGACCGCTTGGCCGTGGGGAACTAGGCTGTGAACCTCTGAATAAAGTGGGCGCCACGAGCCAACCGTTAGGCTTTCCTGCCCCGCTCGCGCGTCTTCATCCTTCTTGGTTCGACGAGAGACTCGCCAGCGGGACAGGCCGTGCACACAGGCTGTCTATCCGCAGCACCTCAGAGATTCTGCATTGGTTCAAACAGCTTTCGCACCCTCACCTGCTTCGAAGTACCGCTCCATACCCATTGTAGCCTCCACCCTAAAGCCGCGTCCAACCCCTGCGGCCTTCGCCGCCAGAAGGTTTATCTCCACGAAAACCAATCGCCGGAGGTAGAATCACCGCAAGCAAACGGGAGGATGAATCATGCGCCGTCCAAGCCGGATAGCTTTAGCCCTCGGACTGTTTTCATTTGTTCTCGCCATTCCACCGGCAGTTCTGCTGGCGGACACTTTGTCGGCGGCGCCGCCGGACCAGCTCGGGAAAGTGAATTTTCCCACGAGCTGCACTGCCGAGGTGCAACCCACCATCGAGAAGGGCGTCGCGCTCCTGCACTCGTTCCAATACAAGGAATCCGAGCAGACCTTTTCCGACGCGACCACTAAGGAACCCAAGTGCCCCATGGCCCACTGGGGCAAAGCGATGGCTCGGTTTCATCAGCTCTGGGATTTCCCGAATGACAAGACTCTGAAGGAGGGCCGCAAAGACATCGAGACTGCACAAAAGCTCCACTCGGCGAATTCGCGGGAACAGGGCTTCCTTGACGCTGCTGCCGCTTTCTTTCAGAAAAAATCAAAAATGTCTCACGCCGACCGCATCAAGGCGTACTCCACGGTGCTGGAGCGTCTTTATCATGAGAATCCCGGAGACGTCGAACTCGGCTCTTTCTATGCTCTGTCGCTGGTGTCGTTGGCGTATGAGGACCACGACAACGAAACAGCCGACCGCCAGAAGGCCATCTCCCTCCTCGAGCCGCTCCTGAAGCAGCACGCGGACCATCCGGGAGTCGCGCATTACATGATTCACGCCACGGATCGTCCTGAATTCGCCGCCCAAGGCCTCGACGCCGCCCGCCGTTACGCCGCCATCGCCCCAGATTCGGCCCACGCTCTGCACATGCCATCGCATATATTTGTGCGCCTTGGCCTGTGGCAGGATTCCATCGCGTCAAACATTGCCGCCAACGCCTCGGGCGCACACGCTGCGGAAATGCATCTCGCCGAATCTCACTATCAAACACACGCCATGGACTTCCTCAGCTATTCCTATCTGCAGAGCGGCCAGGAAGCCAAAGCCCGCGAAGTCATCGAGCACACGGATCATGTGGTTGGAGCAGACGAAGAGAGTAAAGCCGAGCATCGCGCCTATTTCACCGCGCGAACTGCTTTGGAGTTGCACCGCTGGAAAGAAGCTGCCGCCTTGCCTGTTCCGGCGACTCACAAAGATTGGCTGGACAGTGTTTATTGGGCACGCGCCATCGGCGCTGCCCGCAGCGGCGATGTGGCTGGCGCGGAAGCTGACGTCAAGGAACTCTCGAAACTTGTCGCTGACCGCGAGAAGCGCGCGCGAAAAGAGGGCTATAGCACCTCGAACGAAAAAGCCACCGATCTCCGCGAAGCCGAAGGCTGGCTGGCCTTCGCCAAGGGGAAATCCGACGAAGCTCTTCAGGAGTTACGCGCCGCCGCTGACCATCAGGACAAAAGTGGCGGCGAATCTGTCAGCGTTCCCGCGCGTGAAATGCTCGCGGACATGCTCATGGAACTCAAGCGCCCGGCCGAAGCGCTCGCCGAATACAAAACCGTCCTGAAGAATTCGCCGAATCGCTTTAACGGGCTGCTAGGTGCCGCTCGTTCCGCGCAAGCCACCGGCGATGCCGGTGGAGCGCAGTCGTTTTATGCCAAGCTGGCCGAAATCTGCGGCGCAGGCGCGGACCGCCCCGAACTCGCCGAAGCCAAGACTTATCTCGCCCAGAAATAGAGCGAACTCTTCGCGGCGCGCTGCAGGCACGAGGCAGTTTGTCTCGTCCTGGCAGTCACCCGGAGCTAGCTTACTGAATCTTGTTGTGTTGCGCGTTGCCGCCCCACGCGTACCAACCATCGGCATCTTTGTTTCCCGTTTTCAGGCAGATCAGCCGCCCGTCGGAAGTCCCGGCATAAACATTTCCCTTTGCCAGTGCAGGCTGGAACGCGATCGGCGCCTTCATCGCGTACGAAAATCCGACGCTGCCGTCACTCTGCCTTACAGAAACGAGGTAGCCCGCCGCTCCCGCAAGGTAAAGGTAATCGTGGCCTACTGCTGGCGGCGAAAAAACCTGCCCACCGCGTGCGGAATGTGAACCAACAACTTCCGCCTGCCATGATTGTCGTCCGTCGGAAGCTCGCACGGAATTGATGTAATTCCCCTGAGCATTCAGGATCTGCCCCTTGCTGATGGCCGCGCGCGAGCCCTGATAGGCCCATGCTCCAGCCACAGAATTTACGCCGACCGAGCCGTTGGCCTCTGCAAGCTTTGCAGATGCCGGGGCAGAGCTGAATCCGACAGAGGAATCCAAAGACTTCACCGCTTCACCCGATATGGCCACGCCACCGCCGCCTCCTTCCTTGAGATAGTCGGCTTTGCTCTTGGCAATCAATTCCTTGTCCCGCGCGTTACCCTGCTTGGCGTCCACCCTTGCCAGGCCCTCGACCGTTTCTTTTCCCGCCTGCCCCTTGCGCGTTTCGTAGAGTTGCCCGTTGGCAATCACCGGTGCGCTCGTAGCCGCATTCACTTTTACCCACACCACCGAGCCGTCCGCCGCATTCAGTGCATACGAAGTGCCGTTGAACGTCGTGAAATAGACCGTTCCATCGGAGACCACCGGCGCGGTGATCACATCGCCGGAAATTTCCTGCTCCCAAAAGTGCCGCCCCGTGCCGAGTTCCGCCGCGAGCAGCCGATGGCTTCCACCCGGCGATGCTGGCCGGGGATGAAACTCCGCCGGCTTCGTAGACCGCCCTGTGGCCGCCGGATGCGCCATGAACAGCACGCCCTTATCAATCGCCGGCTGGCTCATCAGCGGATCGCCTAGCCACTCCTGCCAGATCACGCGCCCCCTTCTCTCATCCACGACCATGAGCGTACAGCTCTCGGTGTTGAAGGCAACCATTCCGTCGGCCACCACCGCTGCCGTCGGTCCGTCGTCGCCAGTTTGGATTTTCCAAATGATCTTCCCGGTTTCAGAATCTACGGCATAAAATTCATGCGACCCGTACCCGCCGCCGACAAAAAGTATCCCGTCCGCGTAGGCCGGCGTAGCGATCGGCCGTCCACCTGGAAGCGCTAGCACCCAACCGCTTTTTCCATCCGGAGTGCCAAATGAAACGGCTTCCAAATCGCGGCTAGTCGCCGGTAGGTTAACATTTGTCGCCTTGCTCAAATCGATGCGTTGCGCAGCCGCCTTGACTGGCGTGTCGGCAACCTTGCTTTCTGCTGTCGTCGCGGACTTCACCTCTTGCTGCGGATCTGAAGTCAGCAGAGAAGAAGCGCCCAGGAGCAAGCTAATGCTGGTGCAAAGCGATAGAGTCCAGACAGTTGGGGAAGACATGGGAACCTCCATGGCGCAGCACCCTTGTCACCGGGCAGTCGCGCTTGGAAGTAGAACGCCCAGCCTCAGAAATCTTGCGTAGCGATCTCTTGTGATCCAAACAGCGCCCTCTCGTTTGCGGAACTTGACCCTGCAACCATTCCTGCCTAAGCTTCGTCTTACTAGGCACATGCAGACGAAGTCTCGGCGCATCCGCGTTCACGCGTTGCTCCTCGGGGTTGTCTTCCTGGCAGCGCAATTCCATTTCTGCACCGATTTGACGGCCGCGCCGTCCGCCTCCCACATTTGCCCGGTTTGCTCGACGGCAGCTTCGGTAGTCGCGGCGCAGTCGCCCGTAATCGCTATTGTGCCAGTCACCAACCGGCTCGAAGTCGCTCCCTTTGCCATCTCGGAATCCTCAGCAGTTCCGCGCGCCAGCTCTCCGCGCGCGCCTCCCGCCCTTTAGCCAAATCGCAGTTGCGGTCAGTATCTCCGTTGGGAAATTCACATTCTCTTAGCTAGGAGTGGTGCCATGAAACGATTTTCTGTCCTGTCACTGGTCATTCTTTTCTCGATGCCTGCCTATGCGCAAGAGAAATTCTCCCCCTCTGGGAAACAGGACCCGCCCCCTGCAGGAGCGGCCACTCCTGCTCCCGAAGAAATTCGCATGCGCGCTCTTGAAGAACGGGTGCGCACACTCGCCGAGGAAGTGGCCTTGCTCCGTGGAGAACTGAAGACAATCCGGGACACAAAATCTGCTGACCCCGCAACTGGGAATCGCCTGTTGCTTGCCTCCACGCGAATTGAGCCGGGTGTGCTCCCCAACTCCACACCCTCAACAGCCGCACCGGCCTCTGCCCCAGAGCCGAGTCCTGCATCACCTGCCGCACAGATCACCCAAACGCAGACCTACGGCGGCGCAACTTCCAACGCCAAGCTGCTCAATCCGGACATCAGCCTGATCGGCGACTTCATTGGCACGGCCGGCCGCAACACCGTTTCTCCGTCCCGCTCCCTCGAACTCCACGAATCCGAAGTCGGTTTGCAAGCCATTATCGACCCCTATGCGCGCGCCGATGCCTTTATCTCCTTCGGCGAAACCGGCGTGAATGTCGAGGAGGGTTACGTCACTTTCACGTCGCTTCCCGCGGGACTCCTCTTGAAAGTCGGGAAAATGCGCGCCGAATTCGGCAAGGTCAACACCATCCACAATCACGCCTTGCCGTTCATCGACCGGCCGCTGGTGACCAACAATCTCGTTGGCGGCGAAGACGGCATTGACGACGCCGGAATCTCACTTTCGCGGTTTCTGCCCGCTCCGAAAAACTGGTTCGTCCAGGGTACTGCACAGGTTTACCGCGGCGACTCCAGCGATGTTTTCAGCGCCAACAGGCGCCAGGACGTCAGTGTTGTGGGCCATCTTCGCCTCTACCGTGACCTCGGCGAATCCACCAACATCGATCTCGGCGCTTCTTATGCCCGCGGCCACAATACAGCTGGAGTCGGAACAGCGTTTAATCCCGAAAATTTTCTGACCAACCTTTATTCCGCCGATGCCACGCTCCGCTGGAAGCCCCTCCGCCGCGCCATTTACCACTCCTTCCTCCTCCGCAACGAATTCTTCTGGAGCGCCCGCGACCAGCTTTCTCCGCTTAACGTCTTCCAGACCCAGCACGCCTTCGGCTTCTATTCCGATGCTGAGTACCGCGTCAACCGCCGGTGGACTCTCGGCGGCCGCTTCGATCGCAGCGGCCGCGCCACCAACGCCAGCCTGACGGACACTGGTTTTTCCGGTATTCTCACCTATTGGCCTAGCGAGTTCAGCCAGATCCGTGGCCAGTATCGTTATGGCCATTTGTGGGATGTGCCCAACGATCGCTTCACCAACGCCAACGAATTTCTGTTCCAGTTCTTATTCGTGATGGGCGCGCACGGCGCGCACCCGTTCTAAGGCCCGTTTAAGGAAGGTTCTGAGATATCATGCGACGCCCAAAAATGACTACTCGAATCAGCGCGCTTCTTGCTGCCTGCGCCCTCGTCTTCGCCTTTGTCAGTCCTCCGCAGAGCCGTGCAGACAGCAAACTTCATATCATGACGGCCACCACAGACCTTGCCTCACTTGCTCAAGAAGTCGGCGGGGATAGAGTCGACGTCGAATCCATCGCCCGTGGCTACCAGGACCCTCATTTCGTCGAAGCCAAGCCCAGCTTCCTTCTGAAACTCCGCCACGCCGATTTGCTCATCGTTGTCGGACTCGAGCTGGAAATCGGCTGGCTTCCTCCCCTCATCAGCCAGTCCACCAATCCGAAAATCCAAGTGGGCGCACCGGGCTACTTTGACGCTTCCCGCTTTGCCAAAATTCTCGAGATTCCCACGGGACAGGTGACCCGCGCTGAAGGCGACGTTCACCCGCTCGGCAATCCGCACTATTGGCTCGATCCCGAGAACGGCCTGCGCATCGCCAAGGGTATTCAGAATAAACTCTCGGAAATGCGTCCCGGCGATGCCGCCTATTTCGCCCAGCGTTACGATTCGTTCGCACAGCGCCTCAAACAAGCGGACGAAAAGTGGTTCGGCGAAATGAAACCGTATTCCGGCCGCAAGGTCGTTACCTATCACCGCTCCTGGCCCAATTTCGCCGAACACTTCCATCTCGACGTTGTCGGGTACGTGGAGCCGCGCCCTGGCATTCCTCCAAGCCCGCAGCACACAGTCGAGCTGATCGGCCAGATGAAGCGTGATGGCGTGAAGGTCATTCTTGTGGAGCCTTACTTCGACCTCAAAACGCCCAACGCTATCGCTCGTGACACCGGCGCAAAGGTCGTCGTGCTCATGCCTTCCGTCGGCGGCGAAAAAGAAATTACCGATTATTTCAAGCTGTTTGACTACGATATTGACAAACTGAAGCAGGCTTTCGACACAACGAAGTAAGGTTCAGGAGACCGGGGAATGGAGATTCTTCTCTTCTTACTAGCGCCCTTCATAGCGAGCCTTATCCTTACCGGCATTCACGCCTATTTGGGCGTGCATGTAGTCGAGCGCGGGGTCATTTTTGTGGACCTGGCCCTTGCGCAAATCGCTGCCCTCGGCGCTACCGTCGCCATCGTTGCCGGCATGGACCCGCATGGACGCGCCGCGTACTGGATCAGCCTCGCCTTCACGTTCCTTGGCGCCGGAATCTTCGCTTTCGCTCGCTCGAGCAGAGGCCACATTCCCCAGGAAGCTTTCATCGGCATCGCTTACGCCGTTGCTTCCGCCACCGCCATCCTGCTCATGAGCAAGGCCACCGGCGAAACCGAGCACCTCAAGGACATGCTCGTCGGCAACATCCTCGCCGTTTCCTGGCCAGAAGTTCGCAAAACCGCCATCCTCTACGGCGTTATCGGCATCTTTCATTTTCTTTTTCGCAAAAGATTTCTGGCCATCTCGATGAACCACGGTAAGGCCGAGCAGTCAGGCCTCAACGTCCGCTTCTGGGATTTCCTCTTTTATGCTTCTTTTGGTTTTGTTGTGACGTCTTCCGTCGCCATCGCCGGCGTCTTGCTGGTCTTCTGTTACCTGATCGTTCCCAGCGTTGGCGCCATGCTCTTCGCCGACCGCATCGGTGCACGCCTTGCCATCGGCTGGACCATGGGCACGCTAGTCTCCGCGCTCGGCTGTTATCTCAGCGTGGTTCTGGACACGCCTACGGGCGCCACTATCGTCGTCACCTTTGGCGGCATCCTCGTGCTGATGTTCTTCCTGCACCTAATCGTGCACCACGGCCGCTCCGCCCATGAACTGAAGGGCGCGGCTTCCGCGCACCGCGAACTGGAAACGGTTCCTTCCTCTACGCGGCAAGCATAGCGGTTCAAAGCAGACAGGGCTGTCGTGGACGCTTGAACTGCTATCCCGGTAAGTGAACTTAGTTTTTCTTTGGCGGCTGGGCCGTCGGCGGCAAAATCCCGTTCAGCCGCAAGTAAATCGCCTGTGTCGCGTAGTGGTCCGTCCAGCTGCCGCCCAGCGCCACCAGCGCGCCTCCCCGCGAGATCGGCCGGCCCCCGAAGAATGGGAATTGCTCTCCCAGCTTCGAATCGTCCACTTTCGCCAGCGCCGTCGTGCAAAACGCAAAGGAATCCTTCACCGCAGCAACCAGCTTGTCTTTCGGATCGCTCTCCGACAATTTCACGTCCGGCGCCGTCTGCCCGGAAATCTTCGCGCAGAAGGTATTGTTCGATTCCGCGATGTGCATCATCAAATGCCCGTACGAATTCATCTCCGGCGACGGCTTGAAGCCGTACTTCTCCGCCGGCATAGCCTCTGCTGCGGCGACCATGTTCTTCTCGTATCGCGCGACTCCCGCCTTCACAAATCCGCTCACCGGATTCGCCACCGGCGACATGTCCGGCGCCGCACTTGCTGCGGGCGCCGCCGTCTGCTGAGCAAACGTAACTCCCGACCCCATTACCATCGCCACCACCACAAAAATACTCGTTCGTAGTTTCATCGCTAGCTCCTTGTCCGGACTCTCGCTGGAAAGAATACCCCCTACCCGTCCTTCCAGGAAAGGTTTTGCAGCGCCTGCTCGGTCCCGCTCCCCGGAAATTGAGTCGCAGAGAGCCCTGGCGTAGAATCTCCGTCGCGCGAGCGTTCGCATCGAACATCGCCCACGTGAACCATGCCCGTCTCTCTGGAAAGCTCGAAGCTCATCTACCGCGCGCTCAAAGCCTGTGGCATACGGCTGCTCTCTGCTCTCCCGGAAACCTGGCTGGTTCACCTCATCCAAATCGCCGAAGACGATCCGCAAATGACTCTCGTCCGCCTGGCCAAGGAAGAGGAAGGCGTCGGCCTCTCCGCTGGCGCGCACTTCGCCGGCGTCAAGTCCGCCCTGCTCATGCAGAACCACGGCTTTCTCGCCTCCATCAACGGCATCGTCTCCTTCGCCCACCTCTATAAAATCCCGTTGCTGATGCTTATCACCTACCGCGGCTCGTTTGGCGAGCGCGATCCCTGGCAAACGCAAGGCGGCAACGTCACCGAGCCCCTGCTTCGCGCCATGAACATCCCCTATTTGCTCCTCGATGCTCCCGCATCCGTCGAAAAGCGCATCGCGCAAGCCCACACCCTCGCGGAAAGCAGTCTCCAGCCCGTCGCTCTGCTCCTGACGCGCGATTTGATGTGGGAGGAATGATGCTTCGCCTCGATTGCCTTCGCGCCGTCTATTCCGACCTTGAAAATTGTCTTGTCGTCACCATCATGGGCGCGCTACCCGCCGAACTCCAATCGCTCGGCCATCGGCCCAATTTTTTCTACTTGCAGCACGCCATGGGCCTCGCTTCTTCCACGGGTCTCGGCCTTGCTCTCTGCTTGCCCCATCAGAAAGTCGTGGTCCTCGATGGAGACGGCTCGCTCCTCATGAACCTTGGTACCCTGAGCACGCTCGCGCGCTACAAACCAAAAAACCTCGTCCACATCGTTTTCGATAACGAGAGTCTCCTTTCCGTCGGCGGATTCCCCACCGCCACGAGCACCGGCACCGACTTGGAAGGCATCGCGCGTGCCGCCGGCATACCGCAAGCCTGCACCGTCCGCACCGTCGACGATTTCGCTGCCGCCGCGCGCAAGGCCATCTCGGGCGAAGGTCTGCAAACTATCGTAGCCAAAGTCGAAGCCACCGGACCAAAAGCTTTCGTCACCGATCTGGGCCTCCTCGAAAACCGTTTCCAGTTCCGCCGCCACATCCAATCGCTTGGAGCTCGTCATGTCTGAAGTCCTTCTGCGACTGGTCGAAGAACTCAACGCTGGCCGCTTGCGTGTCGTGGATCTCACCCTGCCGCTGAGCCACGCCACGCCCCTGATCCCGCTCCCTCCCCAATGGAACAACTCTCCGCCCTTCACTCTCCGCGAACTCTCCCGCTACGACGAACGCGGCCCCGCCTGGTATTGGAACGCCTTCGAAACCGGCGAGCACACCGGAACTCATTTCGACGCTCCCATTCACTGGGTCAGCGGCAAGGACTTGCCGGACTCCACCGTCGATAGCATCGCGCCGCGCAAATTCATCGGTCCCGCCTGCGTCATCGATGTAACGAAAGACGTCGAGAACAATCCCGATTTTCTCCTGACCTCCGCGCATATCCGCCAATGGGAATCCGCGCACGGAAAAATTCCGCCCGGCGCGTGGGTGCTCCTCCGCACTGGCTGGTCGAAGCGCACCGATCCCGCGCAATACATCAATCTCCGTGACGACGGCCCGCACACCCCAGGCTGGGCCAAAGAATGCTCGCAATTCCTTGCCGTCGAACGCGACGTTTTGGGTGTAGGAGTCGAAACGGTAGGCACCGACGCGGGGCAGGCCGCCAAGTTTGACCCGCCCTTCTCAAATCATTTCGTCATGCACGGCAGCGGAAAATTCGGCCTCGCCAGCCTCTGCAATCTCGATCAGTTGCCGCCTACCGGCGCCGTGGTCATCGCCGCGCCCCTCAAAATCGTCAACGGCTCCGGCAGCCCCCTCCGCGTAATCGCCCTCACCCCGTAGCGGCGGCGCCGTGGTACAGCCACCTCCTCCCCATCGCGCCGATGCAGCGCGATGAATCCTGGCTGTGCTTATTTCCCCGTTCGCTAGGCCTCTCCCTTACCCGTCATTTCGAACGGAGCAAGCCGACGCTTTTTCTTCCGCTTTCGCTCCTGCGAAAGCCTCGGCTTGCGCAGAGAGAAATCTCTCTTTTCTTCGCCACGCTTCCATCGCGCCATCCCGCGTCATCACGGTATAGAATGGGAACAAGAGAGCCAGACTGGAGCAATCATGAGAAAAGCGCTTTTTGTGTTCCTACTTTTATTCGCCGCGCGCCCCGCGTTCGCGCAAACGGCGCCCGAGGGAATCTGGCAGGGCTATGATGGCGAGTGGCGCCACGTGTCCAGCCAATTGCTCGCGCTCGCCGAAGCCACACCCGAGGAAAAATTCTCATGGCGTCCCGCGCCGGGCGTGCGCTCCACCAGCGAAGTCTACATGCACATCGCTCTGGCCAATTTTTACCTGCTCAGCGTGACCGGTCCCAAAATGCCCGCCGACACGAAAGAGGGGATGGAAAAGTCCGTCACCGCAAAAGCCGAGGTCATCAACTGGCTCAAGCGCTCCCTCGACGCCGTGAAGCAGGCCCATTTGGCGGCCACGCCCAAAGACCTCGAGCGCGAGGTTCACATCGTCGATCGCGATGCCACTGTGGACGGCATGTACTTGCGCATCATCGTCCACGCCAACGAGCACATGGGCCAGCTCATTGCCTACGCCCGCATGTCCGGCGTCGTCCCGCCCTGGTCTAAAAAAGAGTAATCTCCTTCACTCCCGGCCTTTTTGTCTTGCGTAGCGCCGGGCTTTCCCCCGGTTTGTGGGGGTCCCGACGGTGTGTGTCGGGAAGCCCGGCATCTTTCTTTTGCCGTTCGATGCCCTTCCGAGGCCGGCTCCTTCGGTCTCTCCGCTTCACCTCTTCACAAACAAAACACAATAATCATTCTCCGGCCAGTCATTCACGATTTTCTCCACTTGCAAACCCGCCGCGCTCAGCTCCTCAACCACAATCTTCTGTGGGATACCGTGCCCGCCCCGGTTGCTCGGAACTCCTTCCACCGGATCCAGCCCCGCCCGCGCCGGAAAATCAATAATCGCCAGCCGCCCTCCCGGCTTCAGCGAGCGCACCAGGCTGGCATCGAACTCCGCCGGCTTCGTCAGGTGATGGTAAACGTGCCGCAGAAAAATCGCGTCGCAGCACGCCGTGGGCAAATTCGTCTCCGCCTCTTTGCTCTCCACCACAACCACGTTCCCGAGCTTGCG
>WNFO01000405.1_pt1 | contig 30893 bp, 24 predicted proteins | sample 5400251 | NCBI WGS metagenome assembly WNFO01 (sample SAMN13153354, study PRJNA577476) | soil metagenome | isolation source: 100 cm saprolite under Madrone tree | place: USA:California | collected 2016-06-14
TTTCCTGCTCGACCAGACGGACCGCCTCGTTGATGGCGACATCGGGCTTGCTCTGGGCGTCGGCATAGATTGCCTCGATCTTGTAACCTTCCACGCCGGTCTTGGCGTAGTGGTCGAGCATGATCTTGGCGCCGATGTATTGCAGCTCCGAACCGCCGCCCGCCAGCGGGCCGGTCAGGTCGAAAATGACGCCGATCTTGATTTTCTTGTCATTGTCCTGGGCCTGGGCGGAAGCCGCCATGCCCAGCATCGCACCCGCCGCCATCAGCCCGCCGAGCAGGCGGGCAGCCTTACGCGCCAGCATCAAAGCCTCCCTGGAAATTGTGCATTGCGTTTCTTGATTGTTGTTGGTTGCCATCACATGGGTCGCGCCGGCCGATGTCAAGCGGCTGGCATCGCTGATGCGACCCGGGAGGTAAAATTGCCGAAGCGCGCTTCGGCGCGCGGCGGCGAGAAGACGAAAGTCCAGGATTTTGCCTAGGCCGTGTGCATGGGTTCACGATGGCAAAGGCTGATCAGGTTTGACCAACGCTTGGGACCAGGAGAAGACGGTCCGATCTTTTAAAAAAATGCCCCACGAATCTGAACCACGCGGCGCGGGTCGGATCGCAAATTCGGCGCTCCATCATATGCCTCGAATGGGACGGGCTGCGGCTTGAACCGGCCGGCGTAATTCCAACAAGCGTTGGGCTTCTACGTCCCGCCCCTGCTTCAACAGCGTCCCGAGAAGGGTATATTCCAGCAAGTCCCGCTGCGCCCTGCTGCCCCCGATTCGGGCATGGTCGACCATCGCGGGGATGAGATGCCTGCTCGCCTCGGCCCATTTCTGATCCGCTATGGCGCGATACGCCTCCGCAAATTGGCGCACGAGATCCGCAGCAGGGCCAGTTGCATCCTGGATGATCGCCTCCAGCGCCTCTTCGTCTCCGGCCATCGCGTGGGCGAGTGCGGCGTGGAGGTCCGCAAAACCCAGGCCAGGCTTCGGAAAGTAGCGCTTTGCATAATCGCTGACGGCTTTCCAGCGCTCCGTTGGGACCGCTAGCCCTGCAAGTTCCGCGCGGTAGAGGATTGAAGCACTATCCGTGAGCACGGTGAGCGGCGGTGAGAGGGCTGCGCCGGGTGCCACGCTACTGTCGATCATCCGCCACAACAAATCAGCGTCACTCTGCGCCAGCGCCCAAAGCGCCACGTGCCAGGAGAGGTGGCAATGCAAAAGGCCTGTCCTGGCGTAGTCACGTAACCAGCGCTCCAGGAAGTCGACCCCCGCGGAAGTCTCGCCGGTTTCGTAATAGACATGAGCGCGGACGTGCGCGGCATGGGCATTTCGGGGATTGAGCGCCAGCGATTGGTCAATCATGGCGGCCGCTCGCGTGGTCTGGCCGGTCTCGCCTAAGGAAAAGGCGTGCTGGCTGAGAAACCACCAGTCATTGCCGTAATGGGGGGAGAGCGAAGTCGTGTAAGCCAGCAGTTCTGCCTCCCGCCCGGGTTGACCGGAGAAGCCAATGAGGCCGTAGATGCTGGTGCAGGTTTGCGCGATCAGCGCATCGCGCGGATGCTCTGTCACGTGGGCGCGAATGGCGCGATAGGCTTCGGGGACTTTGCCATCGATCAGGAGGCTCAACGCATGCAGATGCGCCGCCTCCTTCCGTGGCAGGCCGTCAGCCAGGGCGCGCGCTTTGGCCATGGCTGCTCTGGCTGCGGGCACTTTCCCCATGATCTGGTACGCGCGGGCGATGCCACTATGTGCCAGCGCGAAGTCCGGATCAGCCTCTATGACCGCGGCAAAACCTTCTTCGATGCCGGGAGCCGCTGCGAGAAGGCGGTCCACCGCCACGACATATAAGTCCCGTGCTGTAGCTGAAGACGTCGATATCAAATTATCGAATCTGTCTCGAAGCATTCCGCCTCGTCCCTCACACCTTGATCATGCGCTTGCCGCGGTTTTCGCCGGCCAATAGTCCGATCAGCGCCTTCGGCGTGTTCTCCAGGCCGTTGATGACGTCCTCCTGGACTTTCAGTTTGCCGGAGGCGACCCAGGACTGCAGGTCGGTCAGCGCCTCGTCGCGCTGGTCCATGAAATCCATCACGATAAAGCCCTGCATGATGAGGCGCTTTACCACGATCAGGCCGGGCACGCCGCGCGGCCCGTGCGCCGACGGCGCGCCGTCATATTGCGAGATCGCGCCGCAGCAGGCGATGCGGCCGCGGTTGTTCATCTGCGCCAGGCAGGCTTCGAGAATGTCGCCGCCGACATTGTCGAAATAGACGTCGATGCCTTTTGGCGCGGCGGCCTTCAGCGCCTTGAACGTCGCGCCGTCCTTGTAATCGACCGCGGCATCGAAGCCGAGCTCTGATGTCAGCCAGCTGCACTTGTCCTTGCCGCCGGCGATGCCGACCACGTGGCATCCCTTGATTTTTGCGATCTGGCCGACAATCGATCCGACCGAACCGGCCGCGGCGGACACCACCACGGTCTCGCCGGCCTTCGGCTTGCCGACGTCGAGCAGTCCGAAATAAGCGGTCAGTCCCGCGATGCCGTAGACGCTCAACAGATGCGTCATCGGCTCGACCTTTGGCATCCTGGTCAGGTGCTTTGCCGGCACGGCCGCGTAATCCTGCCAGCCGGTATCGCCGAACACGAGGTCGCCCGGCGCAAGCCCCGGCGCTTTCGAGGATACCACTTCGGCGATGCCGCCGCCGGCCATCACCGTGTTGGCCTCGACCGCGGCGCGATAGGTGGCGCCGTGCATCCAGGCCCGGTTGGCGGCATCCAGCGAAATATAGCGCACCCGCAGCAACGCCTCGCCGTCTTTCGGTTCGGGGATGGCGCCTTGGGAGATTTTGAAATGCTCTGGTCCCAGTTTCCCGGTCGGCTTCTCAACCAGCAAAACCTGGCGATTGACGGTGTCGTTCATCGCGGTCCCTCCCTCGCTTGGCGGTTCTTGATGCAGTTCGCCGCGCAGAAAACGCTCAACTGCACAGATTGTGCGCTGCGCCCCGAAGCTAGTCGGCGCGCGTCCGTTTCACAACGGGAACATTGTGGCAAACCGCCCGGTACTCCAAGCGTGTTGCGTCGCTCCGGGAATCTGCCAAACTCACAAGCACCGGAACCTACGGGGGTAAGAAATGTCGAACAGGTTTACGCAATATATTCTGATCGCGATGGCGCTTGGCATCGTGATGGGGACGCTGGTCTTCAACTATCTGCCCGATATCCGGGCGGATATCGCAGCAGACGTAAACCTGATCGCGATGCTGTTTCTGCGCCTGATCAAGATGATCATCGCGCCGCTGGTGTTCGCGACCCTGGTCGGCGGCATCGCCCATATGGGCGGCGGTGCCAGGCTCGGGCGGATTTTTGCCAAGACCATGGGCTGGTTCGTCAGCGCGTCCTTTGTGTCGCTGCTGCTCGGCCTGGTGATGGTCAACCTGCTGCAGCCGGGCGCGAATTTCCCGGGCACCCTGCCGGACAAGGCGCAATCGACCGGCCTGCCGGTGTCGGCGTTCTCGATCGAGAAATTCCTGACCCATCTGATTCCGACCTCGATCGCGGATGCGATGGCGCAGAACGAAATCCTGCAGATCGTGGTATTCGCGGTGTTCTTCTCGGTCGCGCTGGGCGCGATGCCGGAACGCTCCAAGCAGATACTCTCGGTGATCGACGATCTCGGCCACATCATGCTGAAGGTCACGGCCTATGTCATGCTGTTCGCGCCGATCGCGGTGTGGGCGGCGATCATGGCGACGGTGTCGAAGAACGGCCTCGCGGTGTTGTGGAAGCTGGTCGTGTTCATGGGCGGCTTCTATCTGTCGCTGATGATCCTGTGGGGCATCCTCGTCATCGTCGGATTCATCGTCATCGGGCCCAGATACAGCCATCTGTTGCGGCTGATCCGTGAGCCCCTGATGATCGCGTTCTCGACGGCGAGTTCGGAAGCCGCCTATCCCAAGACGCTGGAGGGCCTCAACCGCTTCGGCGCCTCGTCGCGGATCTCGAGCTTCGTGCTGCCGCTCGGGTATTCCTTCAATCTCGACGGCACCATGATGTACTGCACCTTTGCCAGTATCTTCATCGCGCAGACCTACCACATCGAAATGTCGCTCGGCACCCAGTTTGCGATGCTGGCGACCTTGATGATCACCTCGAAGGGCGTCGCCGGCGTTCCCCGCGCCTCATTGGTGGTGATCGCCTCGACATTGGGCCAGTTCGGCATTCCCGAGGCGGGGCTGTTGATGATCATGGGCATCGACACCTTCCTCGACATGGGACGCAGCGCCACCAATGTGATCGGCAACTCGCTCGCCACCGCGGTGGTGGCGAAGTGGGAGGGCGAGCTGGCGCCCGAGCACGCGCTTGGCTCCGACGACGTGGTGCCGCCGGATATGATCCCCGGCGAGGTCCCCGCAATGGCCGGCCATTGATGGGAGCGATGCATGCGCCATAGTTTGGGGAGATCGATCCGGGCCGGCGGCCTGTTGTTGGCGGCGTTGCTGCTGACCACGGCCGCCGCCGCCCAGACCGGCGGCAATGAGGGGCTGAGCCCGACGCTTTCGAATATCAAGAACACGCATGTCGTGCGTCTGGGTTATCGCGAGAGTTCGCCGCCGTTCTCGTTCCTCGATCAGGCCAACCGGCCGATCGGCTACAGCCTCGAACTCTGCGAAGCCATCGTCGATGAGATCGGTGTCGAGGTCGACGATCCCAATCTCAGAATCGAATACGTCAAGGTGACCTCGGATGACCGCATTCCGGCGGTGGTGCAGAACAAGATCGATCTCGAATGCGGATCGACCACGGCCAATGCGGAGCGCGGCAAGCAGGTGGCGTTCTCGCCGTTGATGTTCGTGGCCGGCACCAAACTGATGGTGCCGAAGGCGTCGACGATTTCGGGTCCGACCGACCTGCAGGGCAAGACCATCGTTGTCACCAAGGGCACCACCAACGAGCAGGCGATGCACAATGTCGACAAGAAATTCGCGCTCGGTCTGAGGATCATCACGGCTGCCGATCACGAGCAATCCTACCAGACGCTGGTGGACGGCAAGGCCGATGCCTTTGCGACCGACGATATCCTGCTGTACGGCCTGATCGCGCGGCACAAGTCGCAGGACAAGTTCCGCGTCACCGGCGATTATCTGTCCTACGATCCCTACGGCATCATGTTCCGCAAGGGCGAGCCGCAACTTGCGGCCGTGGTGGAACGCGCGTTCCGCAAGCTCGGTTCGAATCGCGATTTGATTCCGCTCTACAACAAGTGGTTTGTCTCGCGCCTGCCGACCGGCGAGAAGCTCAACGTCGCGATCTCGCCGCAACTCGAGGACGCCTTCAAGGTGCTCGACGACACAGTGGGGGCGAATAACTAAACGCGATCTCGATCCCACCTCGTTCCCCGGATGCTCTACATCAACTCCGGCGTCATTCCCCGATGTGCAATGGCACATCGTGGATGCGCTACTTGGCGCAGGCCCGGAATCCATACTCCCGATCGTGGTTATGGATTCCGGGCTCGCGCGGAGCCTGTCATCGGGCGGCGCAGAGCGCCGACCCGTTGGCGCGCCCACGATGTGCAATTGCACATCGGGGAATGACGGATTGCTCTCATGGCCGTGTGCTGATTTGCCCGTCGGGCGGTTTGTTGACAGGCGTGTCCAGCCCTCTTTGCAAAAATATTTCTGTTTTCGCAGACCCCAAATCACCTCTAGAACTTTTCGCATCCCACCCCACAAGAGGGGCGTTGGCCATCGTCACGAACGCGGGGCGGGATGCGGTGGACGCGGCAGCGTTTTGCGCGCAAGGGGATCGCAGGGCAGGTCGAAAGATTTGTGAGCGATCAACAGCACGCGGACGAGCGACGATTGCAGCGTACGGCGAAGTCGTGTGGTCCTGACGCCCCGACGCTGGCGTCAAGTTCGCGGATGGCAAGTCGGTCCTACCGGGCGCAGACGAGCCATACATCCGCTGACGACGGTGGCAAAAAAGCCCGGTCACCGGGGAGAGCGCGAAGGAAGCCGTTAAAACCATTGCGTGCGGGAATGCCGGGCGATTCCGGTGTACTCGTTGTTACTCGTGTGCGTTCTACCAATACAAAGTGCACACGAGGCCGCGGGTGCAGCGGGCACCCGGCATTCCCCACGCCCTCCTAGGGGGCGAAAGATTCATCAACGGCTCGGGCGCATCGCGTCGCGAGGCGCGAAGTCACGTCTGGATTTGTTTTTCTGTTTGAAGATTGTGAAGTTGGTGTGTGTGCGAAGCTTATTAGCCTCGTCCCACAAAACCACCTGTCATGCCCGGGCTTGATCCGGGCATCCATCAATCTTCGTAAGGAGGTCCTTTCGAAAAAAGATGGATCACCGGGTCATCTAGCGCGAAGACGCGCTTCGCGCTTCTGCCCGGTGATGACGATCTCAATTGGTGTGATAGCAATACAATTCGGTTCTGTCGGCAGCATTGCAAACTCTCAGGACCACTCACTGACCATGAGCTTCCATCAGAAAAAATCCAAATCCCGCGCGCGACCGCCCCGCGCGATGGTTGCGTATTCGATCGCCAAAAATAATCCGCCGGCCACATATATTTTGCGATTCATCGTCGCGGCGAGCGTGCCGCTCAGATCAACGGCGTCCTCGATGGTGGCTGCAACGTGAACGGTTGCATTCGGATTGGCCCTGCCAACCGCGGCAGCGATGCTCTTCGCATCCGCGCCCTTGTGATATGCGGCCGTGCAAATGACCGTATCGAACGACGGCGCCAGCGTGCCCAGGATCTTGTCGGCCTTCTTGTCGCTGGAGGCGCCGGCCACAAGCAGCCAGCCCTTCGCGCCATGAATCGCCTGCAGGCCGGCGAGCGACTGCGCGATGCCATCCGGGGTGTGGCCGACGTCGATCACCGTGAGTGGGTCTTGTCGGATCACCTCGAGACGGCCGGGCCAGCGCGCCGCGCCGAGGCCCGATCGCACGGCGGCTTCGATCCCGGCAGCCGCCGCCCCGGGCTGCACGCGCCGCAGCCAGAGCAGAAACAGCGTGACGGCGATGGCGGCATTGTTGAACTGAAACGCGCCGAGCAATCTCATTTCAAGGCTGCGAAAATCATGATCTGTAAACCGAAAGTCAAAACGCTGCCCGGTCGCCGCGACCGCTTCGCCGCCAATCCCGATCTCGTCGCGGACGAACAGCGATGCGACGCCGCGGGTGCGATCATATTCGGTGAGATGCGGCCGCAGGCTGCGGCAGTTCTCGCCGTAGACGATGGTGCCGCCTGCCGCGCAGGCATCGCTCTTGTCGGACGCGATCAATTCCAGCGAGTTGCCGAGCAGTTCAACATGTTCGTAATCGACCGAGGTCACAGAGGTGGCGAGCGCGCCGACCAGGCGTACCGGATCGTAGCGGCCGCCGATGCCGGCCTCGAACACCGCGAAATCGCATTGCCGCTCGGAAAAGTGCAGGCAGGCCAGCGCGAACATGGCTTCGAAGGCGCCGAACCGCGCATTGCTCCGCTGTGCAATCTCAGCGATAGCGGATTCGATCCGCGCCACGAGACGCGCCAGATCATCGTCGCTGATTGGCATGCCATCGACCTGAAACCGTTCGTTGAAGCGATAGAGATGCGGCGAGGTGAACAATCCGGTTCGCAAGTCATGGGCGTGGGCGATACAGGCGCAAAACGCCGCGGTAGAGCCTTTGCCGTTGGACCCGGTCACGACGACCGAGATGCGCGAGAGCCTGGCGCGATCGACCTCAATGGCGTCGAGCAGGTCCGCCAGCCGGGCGAGACAAACGCCATCGCCATATTTCGGAAGATCAAACACCTAGTGCCCCGTTTCCGAAGTCCGCTCACACCTTGCCGAGCCCTCTTTAGCGAACTTCGGAGACAAAGGGGCACTAGTAAATCCATATTTCTGGTGCCGCTTATCGATTTGAAGTTCCTGGCGCGAGCTTGCGGCAACCGGTGAGGAACTTCAAATCGGCGGCACCAGTAACCCCATGGCGGAAAATGTGTGGTGCCAGATTTTCAGGATCAGATCGCCCCGGCCGGTATCTTCCAGGAGCCGGATCGACGGGTTGGAGTTCACCTCAATGATCCGCATTGCATCGGGATCTCCGCCGATGTCGGTAAACATGTCCACCGCGGCGACGCGGAGGCCGAGCGTCCGGGCGGCCTTTCGCGCCAGGGTGAGCGCGGCCAGCGAACGCGGAGCTTCGAGAACCATCGTGCCTCCCGCGCTCAGGTTCATCCGCCCGGGAATGTCCCAACGTTGGCCCTCGGGCAGCACGCTATCGAGCGAAGCGTCGCCGTTCGCCACGGAAACCGGCGAAAGACCGCGGGATCGCAAGGCTTCATTATGCGCGGTCAGGAGATCGCGGATGGTGCGTACACCATCTCCCGAAACCGATGGCGGATGCTTGCGCGCCGCATACACCACTTCATCATCCAGCAGAAAGATTCTGTATTCGACCCCTTCGACCACCGGCTGTATCAGGATCGAGTCGTAATATTGCGCCACCTCATCGAGATACCGGACAAGCGAGGCTTCGCCGTGCAGGACTTGCGCAAAGTCGCCGCGCGATCCGAGCAGCGGTTTGACGAAGGCCGTTGCGCCCGATTGTCTGAAATGTTCGAGCGCGTCCTCGCGGTCATGACCCGCGGCGCGACGGGCTCGGTGCCGGTCATGCAGGAAGAAATATTCGCCGCCCAGCGTCGCTGCGCCGGCGCGTTCAAGAATGCTATTGGCGAAGTATTTGTCCGACGCCAGCGTCGAGGCTGTGGCGTTGTTTTGCGGATACCACGAACATCGCCCGGCGCCGAAATGAATGGTCCTGGTCTTCGAGGCAACGCTGAACACAAGGCCCGTTCCACCGTCGATGTCGTCAAATGCGAGGCCAAATTCAGCGCAGGCATATTCGGCATAGATCGACTGATCCGGATAGGATCCCGGCTTTCCCGATCGAAATGGTTCAAGGCCCCGCATGCATTATCCGGTGGTCAGCTAGATCGAATTGACAGCCCAGATCCCTTACGAGATTTCGAGGCGAAGGCGGCAATTAACAGCCAGTTGGAGACCGAATCCCGCAAGTTAATTGCGCGTACACGGCGTATTTAGCAAAATAAATCGACCGCCATTTTGAGCCTGCAATTGCGCCTCGGGGCTTGTTGACTATCTCTGACAATGGGGTAGGTCACACACCAAATCCTCAACAATTGCTAGGGTTTTCGCCAGATCTCAGGGCGAGACAACACGATCGTTCTACATCAAGGCAATCGGAAAAACCAAAACACATGAGCGCATTCCATAGAGAGAAAGTTCTTTCTGTCCGGCACTGGACCGATACGCTTTTCAGCTTCACCTCCACCCGCAATTCCGGCTTTCGATTCCAGAACGGGCAGTTCGCAATGATCGGCCTCGAGGTCGATGGCCGTCCGCTGTTGCGCGCCTACAGCATGGCCAGCGCCAATCACGAAGAAGCGCTGGAATTCTTCAGCATCAAGGTCGCCGACGGGCCGCTGACCTCGAGGCTGCAGCAGATCAAGGAGGGCGATACCATCCTGGTCGGGCGCAAGGCGACCGGCACGCTGATTGCCGACAATTTGATCCCGGGCAAGCGCCTGCTGTTGCTGTCGACCGGCACCGGCCTGGCGCCGTTCGCGAGCCTGATCAAGGATCCGGACGTGTACGACCGGTTCGAAACCATCGTTCTGGTTCACGGTTGCCGGCAAGTATCCGAATTGGCCTATGGCGAGGAACTGGTGGCGAAGCTGCGGGACGATGAACTGTTTGGCCCGCTGTTGGCCGAGAAGCTGCTGTATTATCCCACCGTCACGCGCGAGCCGTTCCGCAACCGCGGCCGGATTACCGATTTGATCACGTCCGAACAATTGTTTGACGACATCGGTCTGCCGCCGCTGAATATCGACACCGACCGGATCATGATGTGCGGCAGTCCGGGCCTGCTCGAAGAGCTGCGCCAGACCTTTGAAGCCCGCGATTTTATCGAAGGCAGCCACAGCGAGCCCGGCCATTTTGTGATTGAAAAGGCGTTCGTCGAGCGTTGAGTCCCGCGTCCCGGGCGCGGTGTGGTCTTGGCGAAGCAAAGAAACTCCCGGTCGCGTCGCTCCGCCGCTGGCGGGGGAGCGCTGGCGTGCCGGTTGGCAGTCTGACGACGGTGGCCGGTTTGGTCGCCCGTTTTTGCGCAACGTGCACTCTATTGAACATACAACTATTACAGAATCTGATTGGCTGGAATGCCATCGTGGCCCGACGACTCGGGCCAATACCGTGACAGAGAGTGTTTTGCTCCCCGCCACAGGATCGGAGGGGACCACCATGCCCCAGTCAACACAGCGGTCAACACAGCAGTCAACACGGCTAGCCCCGATCATCCGGCATTCCTCCCCGATGCCCTGGATCCGTGCCATCGCCATCAGCCTCGTGCTTTGGTCATTGATCATTTGGGGAGTTGTTGTCGCCCTGTCGTGATCCCGGTGGCGCAGCTTGCGCGCCGGCTGCTATAAGCCCGGCCGAACGTCGCGTGGTCCTTCGCCAACGCGTCGAGAGCGGGAGCGACCGGGGTTTTGTCTGTCACCGATCATGCCGGCCTGACGAAAACGGCCTTTGTATTCGCGGGCGGTGGCAGCTTTGGCGCCATTCAGGTGGGCATGATGCATTCGCTCGCCGCGCACGGAATTTCGGCGGATATGGTGGTCGGCTCCAGTGTCGGCGCCCTGAACGGCGCCTATTACGCGGGCGATCCCACGCTCAACGGCGTGCAGCAGCTGGAAACCATCTGGCGCGGATTGCAGCGGCACGACGTTTTCCCGATCACCTGGCGGACCCTTCTGGGCTTTGTCTGGCGCCGGGATTTCCTGATCCCGCATGACGGTATTCAGAAGCTGATTGACGATCATCTGCCTTACCGCAATCTGCAGGATGCCAGGCTTCCGCTTCATATCGTCACGACCGATATCGTCTCGGGCGACAGCGTCGTGCTGTCGGAGGGGTCGGCCGCCCAGGCGATCATCGCCTCTACCGCAATCCCCGGCGCGTTCGCTCCCGTCCGCTACAAGGACTTTTATCTGGCCGACGGCGCGATCTCTTCCAATACCCCGATCCGGGTTGCGGTTGCGAAGGGTGCGAACCGCCTGATCGTTCTGCCGACCGGGTATGCCTGCGCCACCCACGCGCCTCCGGTCGGCGCCGTCGCCAACGCGCTGCATGCGCTGACGCTGCTGATCGCGCGGCAATTGGTCAGCGAACTGGAGGGCCTTGCCCCCAATATTGAATATTTCGTGGTGCCGCCATTATGTCCGCTGGTGGGATCGCCCTACGACTTCTCCCGCACATCAGACCATATCGAGCGCGCGATCCAGTCCACCGATGCGTGGCTGGCGCAAAAGGGCATGGAGCAAGGCGGGATTCCCGACGAAATGCGCCCGCATACTCATTGAGCCATTGAACCGAATTACGTTGCACCGCAAAAAGACGCGCGATACCGCCCGGTCATACAGCGGATTGATTCCGCGCCACCGGATTCGGTAGCCTCGCGGCTTATCGGCTGTCATATCCACGAGCTTTGCGCCGGATATCGTGTACTGGATTGTTCTGGGTGTTGGACTAGGCTGCGGCCGACGAGAATAATACGGCAAGAGTCTGCCTGAGGGGTTCCATGGAAACGTTGTTGCTTCCGTTCTCGCCACGCTTCGTTGTTTTGACGATTTGCGCCGTCGTCACGGCATTGCTGCTCGGTATCGGGATCTTCGATCGCAAGGTGTTCGATCTGGTCTTGATCCCGATGGTTATCTTTGGCGGCCTGACTGTTCTCGGCATTCGCGACCTCCTGCAGCAAAATCACGCAGTTCTGCGCAACTACCCGATCTCGGCGCATATCCGGTTTCTGCTGGAAGAGATCCGGCCGGAGATGCGGCAGTACTTCTTCGAGAGCGAGAAGGACGGCATGCCGTTCAGCCGCGACACCCGCGCCCTGGTGTATCAGCGCGCCAAGATGGTACTCGACAAGCGCCCCTTCGGCACCCAGGAGGATGTCTATCGCGAGGGCTACGAATGGATGCACCATTCGGTGGCGCCGAAGACAAAAGCCAACGAGAAATTTCGTATCACGATCGGCGGTCCGGATTGCACCAGGCCGTATTCGGCATCGGTCTTCAATATCTCGGCGATGAGCTTTGGCGCGCTCAGTCCCAACGCGGTGCGGGCGCTGAATGCGGGCGCCAAAAAGGGCGGCTTCGCGCATGACACCGGCGAGGGTGGTGTCAGTCCCTATCACCGCGAAAATGGCGGCGATCTCATTTGGGAGATTGGCTCCGGATATTTCGGTTGCCGCAACCGTGACGGCTCGTTCAATGCGGAGGAATTCGCCCGCGTCGCCACCGACGATCAGATCAAGATGGTCGAGCTCAAGGTCAGCCAGGGCGCCAAGCCCGGGCATGGCGGCGTATTGCCGGCGGCCAAGGTGTCCGAGGAGATATCCAGGATCCGGGGTGTCGCCATGGACGAGGACTGCATCTCGCCGGCCACGCATCGGGCGTTTTCGACGCCGCTGGAAATGATGGCCTTCATCGCCGAGATGCGGCGTTTGTCCGGCGGCAAGCCCGCCGGGTTCAAGCTTTGCATCGGCCATCCCTGGGAATTTCTGGCGATCTGCAAGGCCATGGTCCAGAGCGGAATCTATCCGGATTTCATCGTGGTCGATGGCAATGAAGGCGGCACTGGCGCCGCCCCGCTGGAATTCATGGACCATTTGGGCATGCCGATGCGCGAAGGCGTCAATTTCGTCCATAACGCGCTGATCGGCATCAATGCGCGGGATCGCATCCGCATCGGCGCCGCCGGAAAGATCGCGACCGCGTTCGACATGGCGCGCGCGATGTCGATCGGCGCTGACTGGTGCAATTCGGCGCGCGGTTTCATGTTCTCGCTGGGCTGCATCCAGTCGCTGAGCTGCCATACCGATCGATGTCCGACCGGGGTGACGACGCAGGATCCGTCACGCGCTCGTGCGCTGGTGGTGCCGCACAAGATCGAGCGGGTCTACAACTACCATCGCGCAACGCTGCACGCGCTGGCCGAACTCATCGCCGCCGCGGGGCTCGAGCATCCGCAGCAGATCCGCTCGATTCATTTCTCGCAACGAAGCTCCACCACCGAGGTAAGGTCATTTGCGCAGCTCTATCCGTCGCTGCGGCCGGGTGAACTGATCGACGGCACCAGCGATCCGCGCTATCGCGACGCCTGGGCCATGGCACGCGCGGAGACGTTTACGGCGGTGCTGTGAAACACCGGCTGTTCGCTGGTCGTCGCGGCCGTTCTCCGGACGACCGGAAATAGCTAATGCGGGTTTTCGAGGCTGAACAGCTCCGACTGCTCGTCATATGCGAATAGCTCCGCATAGCGAGCCCAGGACACGATTGTCTTTAGCGTTTCATCGGCCTGATCCTCCGCCATATAATCCTCAAGCTCATTGCGGAAGCGCGCGACGGGGGCGGTATGCGAGGGCCGCTCGTCGAGTACACGGCGGATCAGGCCCATCACCGGCACATAGTTGATGAGGTGTTCGGCAAACAGCTTCTTGCGGGCATCGGTCTCAAGGTGAGCAAAGCGCCTGCCGGCATCCGTCAGCATGAGATCGCCTTCGCTCAATTGCGCAAACCTCAACAACTGGAGCGATTCGCCGAGGTGAAATATCTCGTCCGCTTCGAGTTGCAGGCTGCTGGCCAGAACCGGCAAATCGGCGTGCCCGTTATACGGCGGCCCCGCCAGCGTCTCGATCAGGCCCGAAAGGACGTTCGACGAAACATGATTCAGGATCATGCCGACGCCGGTGCCAGGAATGCCCTCGACCGCCGGCGTTTTGACCTCCGCGCGCTGCGTCATGCGGGCATAGATGCTGTCGACGAGTAGCCGGAATGTCGGATCGAGACGGTTGCGTGGATGCGGCAGGTCGACCTTGATCTCGGCAGCTACCCGTCCCGGGTTGGACGAGAACACCAGAATGCGGTCACACATCAGCACCGCTTCCTCGATGTTGTGCGTCACCATCAGCACGGATTTGATCGGCAGCCGGCCTTCGATCCACAGATCGATCAGGTCGGTACGGAGCGTCTCGGCGGTCAACACGTCAAGGGCGGAAAACGGCTCGTCCATCAACAGAAGATCCGGATGCACAACCAGCGCCCGCGCAAACCCGACGCGCTGCCGCATCCCGCCGGAGAGTTCCTTCGGATATGCGGACTCGAACCCGTCAAGCCCGATCAGGTCGATCGCCGCGAGCGCCCGGGTGCGCCGCACGGCACTGTCGATTCCCAGGGCCTCCAGCCCCAATTCGACATTCTGCAGGACGGTCAGCCACGGAAACAGCGCGAAGGACTGAAACACCATGGAGACGCCGTTCGGCGGGCCCATGATGGTCTCGCCACGGCATTTGGCATCGCCCGAGGATGGCGCGATCAGTCCGGCGATGATGCGCAACAGGGTCGACTTGCCTGATCCGGAACGACCGAGCAGGCCGACAATTTCGCCGGAATGAATCGTCAGATCGACCTTTTCGAGGACCTGCAGGTCCTCGCCGCTGCCTTTCGGAAATGACCGGCAGACGCCGCGGATGTCGAGAAGGCTGGTCTGATTGCTATGATCGAGCATGAGCTCCCCCTTGATCAACCGAGGCGAAGACGGCGCTCACCGAAGGCATAGAGCGGCCTCCAGAGCAGCCGGTTGAACAGCGTCACCAGAATACACATGATGGCGATGCCGAGCACGACCCGGGGAAAATCGCCGGTTTCCGTCGCAGCCGCGATATAGGCGCCAAGACCTGTGGCCGTCAGATGGGTGTCACCCCAGCTCGCCACTTCCGCGACGATCGAGGCATTCCATGATCCGCCGGAGGCGGTGACGGCGCCGGTGATGTAATACGGCAAAATGCCGGGCAAGATGACTTTTATCCACCAGCGCCACCCCTTGAGATGGAAGCTTCCGGCAGCCTCGCGAAGGTCGGTCGGGAATGCGCTGGCGCCCGCGATCACATTGAACAGGACGTACCACTGGGTTCCCAGGATCATCAGCGGGCTGAGCCAGACATTCGCGTTCAGGCCGTAGCGGACGATGATCACCACGAACACCGGAAACGCGAGGTCCGCCGGAAATGCGGCCAGAAACTGCGCGAGCGGCTGGATGCGCTCGGCAAGTTTGGGCCGTAGTCCGATCCAGACGCCGACAGGCACCCATATCAGCGTCGCCAGCGCGATCAGCACGATGACGCGCGCCAGCGTGATTAATCCGTATCCAACGGCGCTGAAGACGTCCGATGGGCTTAACGTCGCCGAGAGATATGTATAGATCCTCCAGGCGGCGTAGCCGGTGCCTGCGATGATAGTTGCGAGCCAGACGACGTCGACCAAGCGAGATGGCTGGGCTCTTGCCCTCGTTGCCATTTTCAATTGGCTTGGCAGCGCGATGTGCAGGTTGGAGACGGCTTTGTTGAGGGCCGCAAACGGATAAGTCATTGCGCGCAAGGCACGCGTGCGACGGAACAGGTCGAGCACCCAGGATGTCGGTACGCTCGCCGACGCAGTCTGTTCGAACCTGAATTTGTCGGCCCAGGCTACCACGGGGCGAAACAGCAACTGGTCGTAAGCGAGGATGACCAGAAACATGGCCAGGATGGCGTAGCCGATCGCGGGGAGATTCTGCTCCTTGATAGCGAGCGCCACATAGGAACCGATCCCAGGCAATGTCACCGTGGTATCCCCAACCGTGATCGCCTCCGATGCCACCACGAAAAACCAGCCGCCGGACATCGACATCATCGTATTCCAGATCAGGCCCGGCATGGCGAAGGGCACGTCGAGTCGCCAGAAACGCTGCCATCCGCCGAGATGAAAGCTTTGCGATGCCTCTTCCAGATCCTTCGGGACGTTGCGCATGGACTGGTACATGCTGAAGGTCATGTTCCAGGCCTGGCTGGTGAAGATCGCGAACACGCAGGCGAGCTCGGCGCCGAACACGCGGCCGGGGAAGAGATTTAGGAAGAAGACGATGGTGAAGGTGAGAAAGCCCAGAATCGGTACCGACTGCAGGATGTCGAGCAGCGGGATCAGCACCATCTCGGCACGCCGGCTCTTGGCCGCAAGTGCTGCATAGATGAAGGTGAAGATGATCGAGCAAACGATCGCCAGGAGCATTCGCATGGTCGTGCGCAGCGCGTAGACGGGGAGATTGGCCGGATCGAGAGACACCGGAGTGACATCGAGCGCCGACAGGGGGAGGGTGGTCTGCTCGCCACCATAGACGATCAGCACCATGGCGCCGACCACGAGAATCAGCGCCACCACGTCCCAGATATTGGGCTGGAGCGCCTGTCCGAGGGTCGGCTGCTGAGGTTGTTGGCTTGCCATGGGAGCCGCTCTACCTGGACATTGGGGTTATGTACGGCCGGAAGGGTGGGGACCGGACCGCGATCGGCGTTATAGGCAGAATTTGTGATGAGATGATAATTTAGCGGCGGCCGTGGGAATAAGCGCTCATTTCGGGAGATCAAGTCGATGGCTGATAGCGGTCCATGTTGGGTCGCGCGAGGCTGATACCGGCAACTAACTAGTTCTGTTGCCTTCCGCCAAGGCCTCCGGCCGGTTGTTCTTCGATCAAGGTTCTCGTGCGCAGACGAACTCTCCAGATATGTTTGCTGTCGGCGGTTACGGTTCTCGGCGCGGTCGACGCCCAGGCGGAAGGTTGTCCGACCGTCAAGGACGAAATCGCAACGGACCGGCCGGATGTCACGAACTCCAGCCTCGTCGTGCCCGTGGGCAGTCTTCAGAGCGAGAACGGAGTGAATGTCAGCGCTCGGGACGGCGGTCGAACGATCGATGGCACAAATGCCCGATGGCGCCTGGGCGTAGCGCCTTGTCTGGAGCTACTGTTGGATCTGCCGACGTACTTTGCAAACATCCGCGGACCGGGAAGTTCGGGGTTTTCGGATGTTGCTCCGGCGATAAAGTGGCAAGTCAGTCCGATACCGGGGAAGGTCGACTTGTCCGTGGTCGTCGGCGTGGCGCTTCCGACCGGTGCGGTCGACGTAGCGGGCCGCGGCGCGCAGCCTTACCTGCAATTGCCATGGTCGTGGGAGCTAAATGAAGGTTGGGGTGTGAGCGGCATGCTGACCGAGTTCTTCCGTCCCTCGGACGTAACGACCAAGCGCATGACGGAAGCCACCTTTGCGGTCGAAAAAAAGGTAACCGAGAGGGCCAGTCTGTTTGTGGAATATGTCGGCGATTACCCCGAGAATGCTGGTCCGAGCCAGCTCCTGAATTCGGGTGGATTGTATCATCTGAGCCCTGTTCAACAGGTCGATTTCCACGTCGCTTTCGGACTCAACCATAATGCGCCGAGCTACGTTGTCGGTGTCGGATATTCATTTCGGTTTGATGGATTGTTCGCAGGCAAGCCGAGATAGCGAGTCTAGAACTCGGCGTGCAGGCGGCCAGAAAAGACGTGGACCGGCCCGCGATCCGCATTGTAGGCGGGGTTGGTGATCAACTGATAATCGCCGGTCAGCGTGAGCTGCTTGTTGAGCGCGTACGCATAATAGCTTTCGAGGATTCGCTCGGGCTGATAGTTGAGCTGGCCATCGCCGATCAGGGGGCCGAGCCCGCCGGCCGCGAGGAAGTCGCGATGATCCCGGGAAAGCGCATTGATGGCGCCGCCGATCCCGATCACGTCGTCGGGTCTGCCCCATTTGGTGCCCTTGATTGAGACGCCGAGCGAGAGGCTGGCATCGATATCGGTGAACGCCATGATTTCGGTCTTGCCGTCGTTCCAGCTCCAGCGGCCGAACAACCCGACCTCATCGGTCAAGGCCTGTTCGAGATTGATGACATAGCCATATTTGATGCGGCCGGTGCGGGTTTGCGCAATGTCGAGATTTAATGCCGGATTATCCAGTGTCTCGCGATAACTTCCGGAAAAGACGCTGTTGAGCCATGCGATGGTCCGCAGCTTTCCCGGCTGGTTGAACAGCGAATAGCGTGTTTCGAGCTCAACCACGTATTCGCCGCGCTGAAAAAGCTTGGTATCGAAATTGTTGGAATTCGATACCGCGTCCACCAGGAAATAGCCTGATCGTAACGCCCATTGTTTCTGATTGAACTCCGCGGTGGCGCCATAGGTCAGGCCGAGCTTGTCCGCCGAATAATCGAACGCTCCCGGCGCCCACATCGACCAGTTCATGAAGTCCTTGCGGGTGTCCTTGGCGTAGGCGTTGCCGTCGAAGATATCGGTGACAGCCAATTTGCCGACCAGAATCGTCAGCCGAGAGACGTCCACCTTGCCGGCGAGTTGGCTCGGTCCGCTGGTCCATTCTTCCTGTTCACCGCCAAAGCCGAAGGTCTGGCGCAGGAACAGCCGCGACGTATTGTAGTGCGGGTAGGGGAAGTTTGATTTTTGCGATTCGCCGCTGGGAAAGCCGGCAACTCCAACCGTATCGCTCAATCCAAATCCCTGCAGCAGTTCGGGATTGTAGTAGACCTCGCCGCCTTCCCAGAGCCGAGCGTTCAGGTACAGGCTGTTGCTCCAGGTTGCCTGGACTTGCGGCGCCGGGGTCAGGCTGTTCGGACCGGTATAAAGCGCGCGGAATGCCGGGTAGCCTTGCGGCAAATAGGTCGATTGGCCGTGGATTTCCCAGCGATCGGATTCGGGATCGGTCAGCGATGCCGGTGAGAAGTTGCCCGATCCCGGCCAGTCGATCTTACGGTTGAGGCCAATCCGCAGCGACTGGAAATCCAGGCTGGACGTGTACTGCGTCGCAGATGGGAAGGCGATGTCGGCCTTTCCGAACTGGCTGTAGAGATATTCCAGTCGGGCACTCCAGTGCGGCGCGAAGGCATATTCCACCCCACCCCCGGCGGCCCAGCCGAGCCGGGTGTGCAGCGTCTTTTCATCGCTGCCGATGGCGGGCGTGTTGAGAAAGCGCTCGCCGGCCCATGCGAGCCCGCCGGTGGCGTAGACCAGCCACGGACCGGCGACATAACCGACGCGGCCGCGCGCGGTTCCCACATAGTCCCACTGCTCGGTGATGTCGGACCGGATCGTTGCCAACGAGGAGACGACCGAGTTCGAGGTGAGATAATTTGGAAAGGAGATGTCGGCTTCCAACCCGAGCAGCATCCCGGTCGGCAGTTGGTAATTGTAGCCGGCCTGCACGCCGCCGATCATGCCGCCAAAGGAGTTGCTGGTCGTGCTGGTCGCGGGATCCGCAAGCACGGCGGTTGAGGAGCCGCGGCCGAAGCCGGCATGGGCGCCGACATAGAGCCCGGTCCAATCGAACACCGACCGAATGTAGGGAGCTTTAACAGGCATGTCGGCTGCAATCGCGGAACCGTCGACGACGAGCAGGCTCAAGCCCACACCTGCGAATATGCACACCCAGGATCGGCTGCTGCGGATCATGGAGCGGATATTTCCAGCGCGGGCATTCCGGCGGTCTCTTTCGTCCCCTGCGATCATGCCGGCGCGCTGCCATCCATCAAGCGAAGCTGTCGGCCCCGCCCTCTGGATTAGCCGATTCCCGCGGTCAACAAGCGAGCGCAAGCGGAGGCACGGTTCATTCCCTGTATTTTTTTCCGAATGCCATTGTCTCAGCCCTATTGCAACTCATTTGCAATTGCAAGAATGAACACAAAAGATGCTGTTGAATGGCATCGTCGAGTGACGTGCGTGCAACACAGCACACGGAATGAACCATTCGAAACCAAAAAAAGATGACCCCCTCAACCGCTGCTCGGCCTCTCCTTGCGACACTTCTGACCGTTGTTAATCGCTTCGGCGCGGCCGTACTGTCAGCCAGACAATTCCCCTCAGAACGGTATGGGACGTATGTTAGCGGTGGAACTCGGGATCGTAACGATCCTGATCATTGTGAATGGCCTCCTTTCCATGTCGGAGCTCGCAATCGTTTCTTCACGTCCGGCCCGCCTGGCCGGTTTGGTCGAAAAGGGCGTCAAAGGTTCAAGGCGCGCGCTTGCTCTCGCGTCTGATCCAGGCAAGTTTCTGTCCACCGTCCAAATCGGAATTACTCTCATAGGCGTGCTTTCCGGCGCGTTTTCCGGAGCAACGCTAGGGTTGCGTCTGACGGCCTGGCTTGTCGAGTTCGGATTGTCACAGGGCTTGGCCGACGCGATCGGGGTCGGCGCGGTCGTGACGATCATCACCTATGCCTCGCTCATCGTCGGCGAACTTGTTCCGAAGCAGATCGCGCTGCGCGATCCGGAAGCAGTCGCGGTCCGCGTTGCGCCCCATATGGTGCTGCTTTCGAAGATTTCCCTGCCGCTGGTGTGGCTCCTTGATCGCTCTGGGAAAGCCTTGCTGTGGCTGCTCGGTCAACGTGGCGAGACGGAAGAGAAAGTGAGCGAAGAGGAAATACGAACCCTGGTTGTCGAAGCGGAGAACGCTGGCGTTTTAGAGCCCGGAGAAAAGGAAATGATCGCGGGTGTCATGCGCCTCGGCGACCTTCCCGTCGGTGCCGTCATGACGCCGCGCCATGAAGTCAGCATGATAAATCTGACGGATGCCCCCGAAGTGATCAAAGCAACATTGGCTAACCGCGCCCATTCTCGTTTCGTGGTCTTCGAGCGCGACCGAGACGCAGCGGTGGGAATTATCCAGGCCAAGGACTTGCTCGATACCTATCTGTCCGGTCAAACTCCGGATGCCCGAAAGCTGGTCCGGGATGCGCCGATCATTCCGGAGTCCCTCGACGCGCGGGACGTCGTTTCGATCCTGCGGGATTCGCCCGTGCACATGGGATTGGTGCACGATGAGTACGGTACCTTCCAAGGCGTAGTGACCAGCGCCGATATTCTGGAGGCCATCGTTGGCAGCTTCCATACGGAAGAAGGGCCGGCAGAACCGGCCGCGGTGAAACGCGACGATGGATCTTATCTCATTTCAGGCTGGATGCCGGCGATCGAGTTCGCGCAGTTGCTCAAGGTCCCGTTGCCGGCCTCGCGGCAATATCAGACCATTGCGGGGTTTCTGCTCCAGCAGTTCGGCACTATCCCGAATGTCGGTGAGCACGTCGATGCTCTCGGTTGGCGCTTCGAAATCGTTGATCTCGACGGACGTCGCATCGACAAGGTGCTGGCGACGCCGATTTCCGAACCGAAATAAGAGGGCGATCGAGAATGGACGTGTGTGCCTTGGTTCGTCAGAACTCCGCGTGAAATCTGCCCGAAAATACCGAAGCCGGACCGCGGTCGGCATTGTATCCGGGATTGTTGATGAACTGGTAGTCGAAGGTTAGCGTAGCCCATTTGTTGAGGCTGTAGGCGTAGTACGCCTCGATGATTTTTTCTCTGCTGTAGTTGAGTTGGCCATCACCAATTAGAATGCCAAGACCGCCAGCAGCGAAATAAGCACGCGACTCCGCCGAGAGACCTTCGACGACACCCGCGACACCAATTTTATCATCGGGCCTTCCCCAACTTGTCCCGTTCAGCACGGTGCCGAAGGAAAGGCTTTCGCTGCAATCAGTCCATCCGAGAATTTCGGTACGACCCGGGCTCCACGTCGCGCGGGAGAACATGCCGAGGTCGGGGCTGATCGCCTGCTCGATATTGGCGACTAGACCGTAGTTGGTTCTGATGCGGCGCGTCAGCGTTATGTCGGGATAATCTGGGCTAGTTGGAGGTAGTGCAAGCGCGTCGGAGTAACCGCCCATCGTGCCGTGATTGAGCCAGCCGAAGAAGCGCAATTTGCCGGGTTGCGAAAACAGCGAGTATCGCAGTTCGAGTTCAGCCGTATACTGGCCGCGGTCCGGAATGTGCGTGTCGAAATTGTTGCTGTTGGACACCACTGGCAGCAGAAAATAGCCGGTGCGGAAGGCCCAGTCTTTCTGATTGAAATCCACGAAAGCGCCCCATGTCCAGCTCAACTTGTCCATGGTCCAGTCATAGGAACCGCCGCCGTAAATATTCCAGTTGAGAAAAGTCGTTCGCGGATCGTTGGCGTAAACATTTCCGTCGAAGGCATCGGTAACGGCGAATTTTCCTGCGGTCACCGTAATGCGGGAGATGTCCTGCTTGCCAGCGAGTTGGTTGGGACCGTCGCTGATCGTCTCTTGCTCGCCGCCAAGCCCAAAAGTCTGTCGTATGAAAATGCGCGCAACATTCATACGCGGCAAGGCGAAACTCGACTTTTGGGCCTCTCCGTTTGAGAATCCGGCCAAGCCATGCACGTTGCTGAGGCCAAACCCCTGCATCAATTCCGGATTGATGTAAAATTCAGCGCCCTCCCAAAGGCGCAAACCAACAAATGCCGTCGCGCTCATGGTGTTTTGAGCTTGCTTGGACCCGGTCAGGCTGTTCGGACCTTCAAAAGGGGAGCGGAAGCTCGGATAGCCCTGTCCGACGAATGTATATTGTCCGTGCACGTTCCAATTGTCGGGTGCAATGACCGGGTAAGCGCGGTTCTCGATCGATGGGGATTCGGATGCCGCTCGCCCCAAGTGCCAGTTCAACCCCAGTCGCAGCGTATGCGTATCGAAGGTGGAATCCGAGCGCCTCCCTGAAGGCAAGGTGGCATCAACCCTTCCAAAATTATCGTACAGGTACTCCAGCCTGGCGCTCCAGTCCGGTGCAATGGCGACTTCTGCGCCGGCGCCCAAAACCCAGCCTGGGCGTGTCCGAAGGACCTTGTCTTCATCGGCGATTAGACCGGGAGTCTCGATGAAACGGGCTTGCGACCAGGCAAAGCCGCCAGTTCCGTAGAACAGCCAATCGCCAGAGGCGTAGCCGAGGCGGCCGCGCAACCTTCCGATATAGTCGATTTTTTCCGCAAGGTTTCCCTGCGCTGTGAACCTTGACCGCACGATATCGTCAGCACCCAGGAAGTTTGCAAACGAAACGTCGCTTTCAACACCCACAAGAAAGCCTGACGTCAGGAGATGGTTGTAGCCAAGCTGCAAGCCCCCAAAGAGGCTCCCGAAGGAATTGCTCGAAATTGTCGGAACCGCGTCCGTCATGCTGCCGCTTGCATGTCCACGGCCGTAGCCCAGGTGTCCGCCGACATAAAATCCGGTCCAATTCAAAAAAGGTACCGGAGCCAAGCTCTTGGTTGGTCGGCTTACCGAATACTCCGCGGAATTTGTGGGGCCGACCCCGGCAAGCATCATTACGATGCCTGTTCCGAGATAACATGCCCAATTGACCCAAACCCGCATTTTTGCCGCTGAATGCTACCGACACTTTTTCGCAATAATGATGACACGGTTCCGATTGCCTGGCAAGCAGTTGCGAATAGGTCGCAATTGCAAGACGATGGCGGAAGGCGCTTGTTGCTCGTTGAGTGACGTGCGCCAACACAGCACACGGAATGACTAGGCGCTGGCAGGTCGGGAGTAGATCGGCCGCGATTCGCGGGAGCGAGTCGCCAAGAAAATGCCCGTGCTGCTCCCAATCCCATGCACAGGCGTATCATCGCCCCCGATGCGCGGATCATTCTTTGACGATTTGTTATTCCAGGATTGGTCCGACACTCCAACTCGCAGCCGAGACGGTCGGCTCGAGACTAAGGCGGCCGACGACCTGTTCGAGGACGGTGTCGCTCTTCGACTGAGACGTCAGCTGCGCGGTGACTTCGACGCGCCCGCTCTCCTCGAGGTCAGTGCTATCGAGCCGCCGCAGGCTGAGCTGGCCGTTGCTTGTGCTCTGCAAGAGCAGGGCGCGGATATGCGCCTCTTCCGGGTTTCGGCAGACGACCCGAACCCGGTAGTGAAAGTCGGTTTCGGCCTGCGAGATCGGTTGCCGGTTGATGATCCGAACCAGCGGCCGCAATGTCAAATTGACGAGAACGACGAAAGCCGTTGCCAATGCCGCATGCCGCGGATGGCCGCTTCCCGCCAACAGCCCCACGGCTGCCGAGCACCACAGCGTGGCCGCGGTGTTGAGGCCGGTGACGTGAAGTCCTTCGCGGAAGATGATTCCCGCACCGAGAAAGCCGATCCCGGAGACAACCTGGGCGGCCACCCGTGTCGGGCTACCATCGTCGGGAAACAAACCTTCGAAGATCACAAAGCTGGCCGCGCCGATCGCAACCAGCGTATTGGTCCGCAAGCCGGCCATCCGTTGACGCCATTGGCGTTCGAATCCGATGCATGCGCCCATGAGGGTGGCCGTACCGAGCGAGATGGCGGCCTGATCAATCGATGCGTTCACGTTTGAAAATCCCACTCGACTTACGGGCGCTTTCGCCGGTCAGCCCAGAGCCAGCCGCTCCGAGCCGTCCATCGATCGCGTTCCTGATAAGACAGTTCAAAGACCGTTATGTGAAATCCTGCGCGGCTGACCAACGGCTCCCCAACGTCGCGCATTTTCGATGGCCGTCGTGATCACGCTGCCACCGCCGGGGCTAAATCTTGCAGGTTGCGACGACGGCCAAGTCGGATCGCGTGCGACGTCAGCCATTTGTCGAATGACAGTGCTGGACCTCCACGGTGACATGGGACAAGTCGGCGAATTTTGCCAATCGCTGCCGGTAATGCGCCGCCTCGCGTGCCCCTGATGTCGCGACCGAGACGATGACGCCGAGGTGGCCAGGCCCAAGTCGCCAAAGATGCAGGTCGGTAACCTGATCCCCCTCGCTTTCGATCACCATGCGAACTTTCTCCGCCATGCGCGGATCGGGCGTGCGATCGAGCAGGATGCCGCCGGTATCGCGCAGCAACCCAACGGACCAGTTGGCGATAACCAGCGCGCCGATGAATCCGGCAAGCGGGTCCATCCAGAGCCAGCCGAATGTGCGCGCCAACAGCAGTCCCACAATCACCAAAACCGATACCGCGGCATCAGCCATCACATGAATGACGGCGGCCCGCATATTGTTGTCGCGGTGATGCGCGCCATGTGTGGCCTGGTGATGGTGATCGTGCTCTTCGAATGCCAGTTCGTGGTCGTGGTGTTGGGCCCCCTGCACGAGGCGAAATTTGGCAAGGAAGGCATGCGGCACCGGAATCTCGTCGCGCGATTCCAGATATCCGCCGCGGTCTTCGAACGCGAAAAGCTGGCAGCCGCCATCCGGTCTGATGGTCTCGATGGTGACATCGGGGGCCGCCAGCAATACACCGGTGTCTGCCCTCACGCGAAAACGCGGCGGCACGTTGTCTTCAAAAACCTCGATTTCGACGGCGCCGGTGCCCAACTCGATGCGCCGGGGCTCATCACCATCATGATCATGGTCATGACCCTGCGAGTGACCATGGCTGTGGCCGTGATGATGTCCGCCGGACAATAACCACGCGCTCGCAACATTGACCACAAGGCCCAGCACTGCAATCGGGATCGCCTCGTTGAAGCTGATGGGAACCGGGGTGAGCAGCCGCGACACGGCCTCATAGCTGATCAGGAGGGCAATCATCGCCAGAACGATGGCGCTGGAGTAGCCCGCCAGATCGCCGAACTTGCCGGTGCCGAACGTGAAAGCCCGATCGTTCGCATACTTCCGGGCATAGGTATAAGCCAGCGCGGCCAGCAGCAGCGCCCCGGCATGGGTCGACATGTGCAATCCGTCGGCAATCAGCGCCAACGAGCCGAACAGAGCACCGCCGATAATTTCAGCGATCATCATGACGCTGCAAAGGATGATCACCGCCCAGGTCCGGCGCTCCGCTCTGTCGTGATCCTCGCCCAGAAACACGTGGTCATGCGGAGGAAACTGAAAGATCGTTTCGGCGTTGGTCATGCTGTCCCTCACTTGAGATAGGTGTGGACCACTTCGATGAGCTGGTCCGCCGCGTCGGCGTTAAGCGCGCCCGGATTCTTCTCCGGATCGACCAGATGGGTGCGGATGTGGTCTTCGACCACTTCGGCCATCAGGCCCGCGACGCCGCCGCGAATGCCCGCGATCATATGCATGATGCGCTCGCATTCGGCCTCTTCGGCCAACGCACGCTCGATCGCTTCGACCTGGCCGCGAATACGGCGGACCCGGGCGAGCAGCTTGTTCTTCTCTCTGATCGTATGTGCCATCTGCCTTCATATAGGGTACCCCCCTATGCTAGGTCAACCGCGGTTGAGGCCGATGATCGCGAAGACCTTCTTTGTCGCCGAACCGATCAGCAAGCCGGAATGCAGGTGGTGAGGACTGAACTCTTCAACGCCTCGGAGCGCTGGTCTAGCGATTCCGCGCTGCCGGTAAATTCCGCCAATCCGACGCGACTAACCGGAATGTGAAGCAAAACCCGGGTTCCTGCCTTGCGCAGCGCGTCATGCATGTCACCATTGCCTTGAAACGATGGGAGGGCCGCTATGCGCTGGTGTGTCTCAATCGGGGCGGCGCTGGTCGCAGGAGCGGTAGCCGGAGCTGACGTCGCAGGCATTGCCGCGCCGAGCCCGCAGTCGCAACAGACCGAGAGCAAAGACAATTTGCCCTCCGTCGATATCGAACTCGTCATCGCCGTCGATGTTTCCTACTCGATGGATCTGGACGAACTTGCCGTTCAGCGCGAGGGCTATGCACAGGCGATCGTCTCGAAAGATTTCCTTCAGGCGATGAAAACCGGTCCGAACCGCAAGGTGGCGGTGACGTATTTCGAGTGGTCGGCATCGAGCGACCAGAAGATCATCATTCCCTGGCGAGTGATTGATGGTCCGGAATCGGCCGACGCCGTCGCTGCCGAAATCATGAAAACGCCGGTTCGTCGGGGCTCGCGCACGTCGATTTCCGGTGCGATCGATTTCGCAATGCCATTGTTCGAAGAAAACCCCTATCGGGGCCTGCGGCGCGTCATCGATATTTCCGGCGATGGTCCGAACAATAACGGTGCACCCGTGACCGGCGCGCGCGACGCGGCGCTGGCGAAGGGCATCACCATCAACGGCCTGCCGATCATGGTGAAGGAGCCGTCCTATTCGACGATGGACATCGATAACCTCGATTTTTACTACGAGGATTGCGTGATTGGAGGGCCGGGCTCGTTCGTGGTGTCGATCAAGGACCGTGACAGGTTCAAGGAGGCGATCCGCACCAAGCTCCTGCTCGAAGTCGCAGGCCGGACGCCGGAGCAGCGGATCGTCCCGGTGGCCGAGAAAGAGCCGCGGGTGCCTTGTCTGATCGGTGAGAAAATATGGCAGGACCGCTGGGGGCGGTGATCCCGGGGGTCGTCCGCGAGCACCAGCAGGCTAGCGCAGCTCTGTTGCAGCCCAAGCCATAAAGTCGTTCGGGAATCCAAGAAGGATGACCCGCCCGGGGGGACAACCGGGCGGGTCGGGTACGACACGGGGTGGATGAGGCGCCCGTGTCGGACGCGCAATCCAGGATTCCGTCAGTCGATCATCAGTAGTTGCAGGTGCGGACGCGGCCGAGGTAATTGCCGTAGGCATCGAACTGGCGAACCCAGCCGCAGCGGCGATAGCCGCCATAATAATAGCCATCGTTGCTGGCGGCGATCGCGCTGCCGACCACGGCGGCGCCGACGAGACCGGCGCCGATGCCCCAGCCCAGGCCCCTGGCCTCTGCCGGGCTGGTGGTGGTTGCGATGCTGCCGGTGACGGCGAGAGCCGCGAGAGCAAGAGCTGCAATTCTGGTTTTGATCGACATGAAAAACTCCATCCGGCTGAAAAGCGGTCCGTTGTGGTCCGCACGTGCCAGTTGGACGAAGCGTCTTCGATTCCGGTTCGAATCGGGCGGTCGAAATTTCGTGATGACGATATTCTATAATTATTACAGATGGTTATATGGCGATACGTCAGCCCGTCGGGCCGCCCGAAAGGGTTGCCGGATCAAATTTATCGACATCGGCGAGCAATTCGCAGAACGCGCGGGCGCCGTGATCGAGCAGGTGCTCGCCTTTTTCCGCAGAGGCCAGGGTCGCATCCCCCGCGGCGCCGCTTGGATGAAGGTCCTGGGCCTGCCAGGCGAACGGCGCCGGCCGGTGCGCCGAAAGCCAGCGATAATCCTGCTCCATCGCAATGCTGGCGGGCCTGAAATCGGCGATGTGGTCCTTGCGCACGTGCTGCGGATAGCGCGCCAGCATGATCGAGGTCTCGACCGCGCCGCCATGGATGCCGTGACGCAATTCATCCGCCGAAAACAATCCCTCCGGCGCGCTGAGGCGCGACCATCCCGTGGTGACGGCCAGAAGCCCGCATCGCGCGCGCAGGTCCTGCGCCACCAGGCTCATGGCCGCGCTATTGCCACCATGACTTGTCACCATGACCAGCTTTTTGATGCCAGCGCGGGCGACGCATTCGCCAAGCGCCATCCAGGTCGTCAGCGCAACCTCGGTCGGTAGCGTCAGCGTGCCCGGATAGCCAATGTGTTCGGTCGAAATCCCGACCCGCTGAAGCGGAAGGAACGTCGCTGGAATGCTGTCGGAGAGAAGCTCGCGCACCCGGGCAAGGTAGGCCTGCGTGATCATGACATCGGTACCGACAGGCAAATGCGGACCGTGCTGCTCGGTGGCTGCCAGCGGCAGGACGGCGATCCATCGCGCCGGCTCGGCTCCGGCGATGTCAGGCCAGTGGATTTCGGTCCAGTCGCGGGAGGGAACAGTTGAAGTCATCGAGCGAGACATTTCATTAAGTCAAGTTGCAGGGTAGCCTGCATTCATTCCTGGCGAACCCGTACCAACGTCGTCCAGCTTCCCATCATGGGCCAAAACGATCGACGGAGTCCAATCATGAACCCGGTCTATTTGCTGCGAGCGTTAACCGCCGGCCTCGTGGCCGCCCTCGTCGCCCTCTCGCCGGCGGGTGCCCAAACCGCGCTGGACAAGGTTTCGTTCGGAACCAATTGGGTCGCCGAGGCCGAGCACGGCGGATTTTTCCAGGCCCTGGCCGATGGCACCTACAAGAAATATGGGCTCGACGTCACCATCGTGCCAGGCGGTCCCAACGACAACAACCGCATGCTGCTGATCGCCGGCAAGCTCGACTTCTTCATGGCCGCGAACAGCCTGATGTCATTCGATGCGGCCGCCAACGACGTGCCGGTGGTGACCGTCGCCGCCATCTTCCAGAAGGATCCACAGGTTTTCCTGACGCATCCGGAATCGAAGGTCGCCAAACTGGAAGAGCTCAAGCCGCTGACACTGTTCGTGTCCAAGGAAGGGATCTCAAGCTATTTTCAATGGCTGAAGTCCGAATACGGATTCAGCGAGGAAAAGGTCAAGCCCTATACGTTCAACTCACAGCCGTTTCTCGCCAACCGCCTGAGCGCGATGCAGGGCTATGTCACCTCGGAGCCGTTCGCGATCGAAAAGGCGGCCAAATTCAAGCCGGGGATCATCTTGCTGGCAGACTATGGCTTCAACACCTACTCTACCCTGATCGAAACCCGTCGCGAGTTCATCGACAAGAAGCCGGACCTGGTACAGCGCTTTGTCGACGCCTCGATCGTCGGTTGGTACAATTACCTTTACGGCGACAACGCGCCCGCCAACGCGATGATCAAGAAGCTCAATCCGGAAATGACCGACGACTTGCTGGCTTACTCCGTCGCCAAGATGAAGGAATACGGCATTGTCGATTCCGGCGACGCGTTGCGCGACGGTATCGGCGCCATGAGCGATGCGAGGGTCGCAAGCTTCTTCGACAAGATGGTGCGGGCCGGCGTGGTCCGCCGCGACATCGACTTCCGCAAGTCGTACACGCTGCGCTTTGCCAATAAGGGGGTCGGCCTGGACCTGCGGCCCAAGAACTAGAAAGAACTGGAGCCGTGATGGTCGGGCCCGCAGCCTTGTCCGAAGCCGTTTCCGGTACTGAGGGTCTGGCGGTAAGCCTGCGCGGCGTCACCAAGATCTATGACAGCGGCGTGATGGCACTGGGACCATTTGACCTCGACGTGAACAAGGGCGAGTTCGTTTCCCTGCTCGGACCGTCGGGCTGCGGAAAGTCTACCGCCCTGAGGCTGATCGCAGGCCTCAGCGCACCGACCTCCGGCAGCGTCGGCATTGCCAAACCCGCCGGTCAGGCGCGCCCGGGACATTCCGTCGGCTTTGTGTTTCAGGAGCCGACGCTGATGCCGTGGACCAGCGTGCGCGAAAATGTGCGGTTGCCGCTGAAACTCGCGCATGCGCCGGTCGCCGAGGCGAACGCGCGCATCGATCAGGCGCTGACGCAGGTGGGGTTGACCGAATTTGCCGACGCCTACCCGCGTGAATTATCCGGCGGCATGAAGATGCGGGTCTCGCTGGCGCGCGCATTGGTGACCGATCCCGACATCCTCTTAATGGATGAACCGTTTGCCGCGCTCGACGAGATCACCCGTTTCCGGCTCAACAACGATCTGCTTGCGCTGTGGCGCAATCTGCGCAAGACCATCATCTTCGTCACGCATTCGGTATTCGAGTCGGTGTATTTGTCGCAGCGCGTGATCGTGATGACACCGCGGCCCGGACGCCTCAGTGCGCAGTTTGGTATCGATACGCTCGAGCCACGCGGAGAGGATTTTCGCACCTCGGCCGAATATGCCGGCTATTGCCGCAAGGTTTCCGGCGCACTGGCGCCCGAAAAGCCCGGTTCATGAGCTCATTGCAAACACCGCCATTATCCGCGGGACAGGGCGGGCCGGAGAGTCGCGCGTTGCGTGCTATCCGGATCCTGCTTCCGGTCGTCGTGCTTGCGGCCGGCATCGCGAGTTGGGAGCTCGTGGTGCGCGTCAACGATATTCCGCCCTATGTGCTGCCGAGCCCATCGGCGGTGTTCCAGACCCTGGTCAGCGACTGGCCGGTGCTGTCGCAATCGCTGCTGGTCACGTTATTGACCACGCTCGAAGGATTCGCCGCCGCCGCCTTCGGCGGCATCGCCTTGGCGCTGGTGTTCAACCAGTCGAAGTGGCTGGAATATTCGCTGTTTCCCTATGCGGTGATCCTGCAGGTCACGCCGGTGATCGCGATCGCGCCGC
>WNFO01000460.1_pt1 | contig 30853 bp, 30 predicted proteins | sample 5400251 | NCBI WGS metagenome assembly WNFO01 (sample SAMN13153354, study PRJNA577476) | soil metagenome | isolation source: 100 cm saprolite under Madrone tree | place: USA:California | collected 2016-06-14
GCAGCCAATTGCAGAAGCTGGCTGGTGCGGCGCAGGTGCAGATCAATAGCAGCCATCACCAATCGATCGACCGACCGGGAGAAAAGCTGCTTGTCACTGCTCGCGGCACGGACGGGATTATCGAAGGGGTGGAACTGCAATCGCCGGACGATTGGGTGGTCGGAGTGCAGTGGCATCCGGAACGTATGCCGGAAGACGCGTTTGCGCAAAAGTTGTTTGCGGGTTTTGTCAACGCGGCGCGCAAGCCGCGAATGGAAACACCGGCGAATCGCTGACAGCTGCAAAAATAATTTTAATCATCCACTTGGGGGAAACATGATTTCTTTGGCGGGGAAAGCGGCACTGATCACCGGAGGTTCGCGAGGAATTGGCGCAGCCGCGGTGAAACTGTTCGCGCAGGCTGGCGCGGACGTGGTGTTCAATTACAACAAAGCGAAAGACGCCGCCGCGCTGGTGGAAAGCGAAGCGCGAAAACACGGCACCCGCGTGGAAGCCTTTAAAGCCGATGTCAGCAAACACGCCGACAACAAAAAACTGGTTGATCAAACAATTGAACGGCTGGGCCGCATCGACATTCTCGTCGCCAACGCCGGTGTGTGGAATCCGGATGATCAGCCAATTGAAAAAATGACGGAAAAGCAGTGGGACGACATGATCCGCATCAATTTGAAGAGCGTGTACTCCGTGATTCATTTTGCCGCGCCGCACATGATCAAACAAAAGTCCGGGAAAATTATTCCCATCAGCTCGACCGCCGGACAACGCGGCGAATCCTTGCATACGCATTACGGGGCATCGAAAGGCGCAATTATCGCGCTCACCAAGGGCCTGGCGACGGAGCTGGCGCGGCATGGAATTCTGGTGAACTCGGTGGCCCCAGGGTGGGTGGCTACGGATATGTCCAACGCCGTGCTGGAGTCGAAGGCAGGACAAAAGATGGTGGCGGCGGCGATTCCGTTGGGCCGAGCGGCGACGGCAGAAGAAATCGCCGGGCCAATCCTGTTTGTGGCGTCCGACCTGGCCAACTTCATGACCGGAGAAATCATCAATGTAAACGGAGGCTCGGTGCTTTGCGGATAAGGCTTGCAAATATCGCGGTTGCGCTGCTGCTTGCACTCGCGGCGACGTTTGTTGTGCCAGGGTTTGCAAGTACAAACCCTGAAACCCCGCAGAATCCCGAAACGATGATGCCGGAAGCCAGCGCGACGAAAGCAAAACAGATTCTTGCGCAGATGCTGGACGCGATGGGCGGGCAGGCATATTTGCATCTGCGCGAATCGCAATGCACAGGCCGGAAGTCTGAGTTCGGGCACAACAATGCTCTAACCTCCTATCTGGAATTCAAAGAGTACTGGCGATTCCCGGACAAATACCGTCTAGACCTGGGAAAGAAGGGAAACATCATCGACCTGTACAACGGAAAAGAAGGCTGGACGGTGGATCATGACGGCGTAAGCGAAGAGCCAGCCGACAAAGTGGATGAATTTCAGGATCAAATGATGAAAGATCCGGGACACTTGTTGCGCTATCGCCTGAAAGAAGAGGGCATGGTGTACCGGTATGGTGGAACGGATTTAATCGATCTGAAACCAGTGGATTGGGTGGAAATGGCGGACCGCGAGGAGCGGACCTACCGGATTGCGGTGGAGCGCGACAACCATTTGATGGTGCGGTTTACGGTAATCATTCGCGACCAGGTCAGCGGCGAGCGCGTCGAAGAGGTAACCTCGTTCGCGAACTACCATATGATCGGCGGAGTTGAGACTCCGCTGCAGGTAGCGCGGACGCGGGATGGTCGGCGGATCCTCCAGGCGTTCTACGATTCGTGCACATACGATCCAAATCTGGCACCGAACTTTTTTACCAGGGCGGCGCTAGAGCAACGGTTCCAGGAAGTAGGCAGCAGAGCGGACAAGAAGAAAGCGGCGAAGTCGCGGGAGTGAGGCGACGTCGCTTAGTTACGCAGCGACAAATCTGGGCGGTTGGATGAAAGGGCATGTGAGTCTTTGACTCCAGCCCATTCGAGCGCCTGCTGCCGGTCGGCGAATGCGCGCATTTGAATGGCCTTGCCGTTGCGAAAGGTGAAGACATCGGCCAAACGGTTCTCTTGCCATTCAGTGCTGTCTTTGAGCCTGACTCGCGCATGAACAAACACGATGATTTTATCGCCGGCGGCCATGAACCGTTCCGGTTCGCTACTTCCTTCTGCCCAATCCGCGCGCGATTGCGATAAGTACGCTTTGACTCCTTCGTGGCCATGATACCTTCCGCCTCCCGGAAACTCGGCAGGCTCGGTCCACTCGATTTGAGGATCGAGGGCTTCAACGGTGGCTGCAATGTCGTTGCGGTTGAACGCGGCGTACGCTTTTCTAAGCGCTTCGGTCTCGGCCGCCTGACTGGGCGCAAGGGATACTGAAGCTGAGGTGTCCATATTTTCCTCCGGCCGCCCATGGTTGCAGCCGCACTGGACCATGGGCTGAAATGGCGATGCAACAACCAATGGGCAAGCTTCTAGCGGGCTCGCATATCGCGATTGTATCAAGTGGCAGTGTCAAGCGTGGGCGGTTTTTTTTCCAACCGCTGCGAACTCTTTGCATCGCATTCCAATTGATCTACTGACCCGCGGGCGAATCGGGTGACGGGGCCAAGGGCGGGTAGCAATCGTAATTACGCTGCGAGACGATTTTCCCTTCGCGGAAAGTGAGAAACATCGCGACGAAAGCTTTCATTTCGCTTCCGGCGGGCAGATTCATTACGGGGACTTCGAGAATCCCGGTCCACTCGAGCTCGGTGACGACTTCATCGCCGACTTCGAGGATGCGCCGCACGTTGTAGGTTTGCGACTGAAGAATGTTGCGGCCCTGCTCATAGGCGGCGCGCAAATCGGCAGCACGGCGGATTCTGCCTTGTGGCGCAATACGGTTCGGGAATTCCTGAATTACGATATCGGAAGCGTAAAAATCGGCTACGTTTTCGAACGGGCCCAGGGAAGCGACTGCCTGAAGATATAGATGGGTGCGAGCGATGTTGGGTAATGTCATGGTGCATGGTTCCTTTGGCAGCTTGGGCTGGACGGCAGAAGTTCAGCGAGCTTCGCCAAATCTGTAGAATTGCAAGCCGTCAACCGAAATGTTATAGCATCCATTGTGTACCATCATCACCGTGAGTCCTCGCGACAGCTTCTGGCATTGCTGGCATTCTTTGCCGGGCCATGCCTTGCCCTACGTAGCTGGCTCGTCCGCTTACGTCCTGACCTTCCAGGCTGGCGAAGTCACGTCGTGGGCCTGGCCTCCATCATTGTTACGGGCTCCAGTTGGTTGTTCGTCGTCCTGTGACCAGTGCCTACGTTCTTCACTCGCGCAGCGGGGAGAACTTGTTTGCAGATTGGTTGATCGAGCCGCTCACCGTTGCAAGCGTCATTGGCCTGGTGCTATCTGCTGCGCTGAATGGTTCAGCCCGGCTCCAAGCGGTAGCAGCAAGCCCGTTGGTTCTCATTTTTTTTGTGGAACGATCATGTACTGATACTGACCGAAATTATGGTGAGCGGAACGAGTCCCTTTCGGTTGGTCCGAAACTCATCATAGGAAGAAGCAAGGCAAGCAGATGAAAATTGTTTCTCTGAATGTTGGGCTGCCGCGAGAAGTGTTATGGCATGGACGAAGTGTGACTACCGGAATTTACAAGGAACCGGTGGCGGGGCGGTTGGCGTTGCGAAGGTTGAACCTCGATGGGGACAGGCAGGCGGATTTGACTGTGCATGGAGGCGCGTACAAGGCGGTTTATTGCTATCCGGTGGAGCATTATCAGTACTGGAAGAAAGAATTGCCGGGGCGGGAATTGCCGATGGGAATATTTGGAGAAAATTTCACGGTCCATGGCTTGCTTGAAGAGGAAGTGTATCTAGGCGATCGCTTTGGTGTCGGTTCGGCGGAAGTCGCGGTGACGCAGCCGAGGCTGCCTTGCTACAAGCTGGGAGTGAGGTTCGGGGCGGACGACATAGTGAAGCGGTTTCTTGCTAGCGGCAGGGGCGGTTTCTATTTGGCGGTCCATCAGGAGGGTGAAGTCGGCGCGGGCGATGAGATCAAAGTGATCTCGCGCGACGCGAATGCGGTGCCGGTCTCCGAGATTACGCGACTGTACGTATTGAAACGGTGGGGAACGGAAGAGCTAGCGTCGCTGCGGCGCGCTTTGCAGGTTGCCGCGCTACCGGAAGATTGGAAGCACTATTTTCGACAGCGGATGCAGAAGATGAATGTTTGAAGGCGTAGCTGGCGCGCGGGCCACGCCGGCTTGAGAGCTCTTGACACCGACAAACGCAGGACTAGGTTTTGCGCTCATTCTAACCTTCAGGTATGCCTCTACGGAGGTATGCCGGTACCGCAGGATTGGGCGCCCGGATTAAAGCATTTCAAGGTTCGCGATGAAGCTACCGGGATGGCGGGAGAATTCATCAGGAATACCGCGACTATGGCTTGGTCAGTGGAAAGTGCGGGACAAACTTATATCTCGGGACCTGAGGAGAGTTCATCAAGCCTTTCCGCGCAGGTCGGGCACGAGCGCAACGGCGTTTTCTTTCCTCATTAACTTGATGATATGGCCGGGGACTTCATACTTCTGGTAGTTTCCAAAGGCTGTTGCGAGATCGACCGACTTTGCCTCAGTCGCTAAATGGGCGTGGTTCGTAGCGAAGCATGACGCAGCCGTTCGAGAGTGTGCGTGAATCGAGGAGTTTGAGGTTGAGGCGGGCCGGATTTTGGCTGAACAGTGGCGTGCCGCGGCCTAGCAGGACTGGAGCGACGGCGATGCGGTACTCATCGAAGAGATCGTGTTGCATCAGCGTGGCGGAGAGTTTGGCGCTGCCGAAGACGAAGATGTTTTTTCCGCCTTGTTGTTTGAGTTTCTGAATTTCGGCTGCGACGTTGTCTTTGATTAATTTTGTGTTGGGCCAATCAGCACGTTCCAGGGTTCGCGAGACGACGACTTTTGCCAGGCGGTTCATGAAGTCGGCTACTTCGCCTTTGGCGGTTTGCCAGTAGGCGGCCATGCCTCGTATGTGATGCGGCCGAAGATCAGGCTGTCGGCGGAGCCCAGCTGTTCGATCGAGAGGCGTTCGAGTTCGTCACCCCAGACGGACTGATGAAAATCCAGGTCCCAGCTCTTGGCGCCTTCGAAGAATCCGTCGAGGGTTACGAGATTCCACATGATGAGTTTGGACATGGGGGAAAGAGATTAGTGGTTAAAGAATAGGGATTAGGGAAATCGCATTATCGCATTATTGCCGATAGTCGTCATTCGCAAAAGAAAAAGCCGAACCGGAAGCGAGATTCCTTACTTTGCTCGGACTGACGGCGGTTGGAGCGACCCGGTCTCTTGGGCGCGGGCACATTCCTCGCTCCGTTCGGAATGACGGACTTCGCGACGGGATTTGGTTCGCCGGTTAAGTCTTGCCTTCGTCCGCTGATGGACCGTAGATCGCCGGGACTTTTTCCTGATTGAGCCGCAGATAGACGGTAAGCTGTCCGCGGTGGTGCGCCATGTGATTGAGCACGCCGTCTCGGATTGCTTCGTAGCGCGTTTGCTCACTCATCAATTTGCCCGCAGCCAACATGCGCCACTTGGTGTTAAGCAAGCGGTCGTCGGTGGTTTTTTGCAGTACCTCGCGGCCCTTTTTTAGGCTGTTCTCGAACTGCTCAAGTAAGTCGCTCCGAGTCTTCCACGGCTGCGGCTTGAACTTCGGCCCACCTGGTGGATTGATGTCGAGCTCGTCCATGCTCACCACCATGTCAACCCACGCGGGGATGTTGGCAACGATGGTTGCCAAAGCGCCGAGCGGCATGGATTTCTCGTGAGGTTTCCAGTCGTTCTTTCCTTCCGGAACGTTTTGCAGCGTTTTGCGGATGCCAACAGCTTCGCGGTCGAGTTCAGCCAGCAACAATTCGGTGATCTTCATGGTGCATTCTCCGTGTTTGTTTAGATTTGGCGGGCACGGCGCGCCATAGCGAAAAATAATTATGAGCCGCCAGGTTCGCGCGGAAACTCATTTTGCTAACAGAGATTTCCAGCGGGCCCAGGCTTCTTCGCGGGCGTTTTTGTTGGCGGGGTTGGGGTCGTCGGGAGTTTCGCCCGCCCGCATGAAGCCGTGGCCTGCGCCGTCGTAGGTAACGGGGTCGTAGGTTTTGCCGGCGGCTTTCATCGCGGCAGCGGTTTCTGGAATGGTGGCGTCAATGCGCGCGTCGTTGCCTGCATAGAAGCCGTATACAGGGGCTTTGATGCGGGACATGGCGTCTTTCGCTGGTGGCGGGCCGTAGAAAACGAAAGCTGCGGAAAGATCAGCGCGATTGGTGGCGAAACGGAAAGATTGGCCGCCGCCCCAGCAGAAACCTGCGACGAACAATTTTCCGTTGGAGGATGGGAGTTTCTTGCCGTAATCGGCCGCGGCGTTGAGGTCGGCGGTGACTTGATCGGGATTGAGTTTGCTGACGGCTTCGGTGACTCCGCCCGCGGCGAAGGAGTTGGTGCGGCCAGCGTTCGGTCCCATGCTGGTGAGCAGATCGGGGACGACGGCGATGTAGCCCGCTGCGGCAACTTCGTCGGCTAGTTCCTGCGCCCAATCGCTGAGGCCGAAAATTTCATGAATGACGAGAACGACGGGCCGCTTTTCTTTCGATTCGGGATAGACGATGAGCGTTTCGACGTTGCGGCCGTCGTGCTTGAGGGTGACCCATTCGCTGTGGCGAGGGGATTTGGCGATGCGTTCGCGGGCCCACGGTTGCGACCACTCCTGCGCGGTGGCGGACTGTGCGGCAAACGCGATTGCGATCCAGGTGAAGATTATTGATGCGGAACGCTTCATGGTGCACCTCATTGTGGAACTGCGAAAGAAATATTATTGGCGTTGGCCGGTGGCGGCAAGAGATTTTCCGTGTTGGGTGCGGACTGCTCGATTAAAGGAGTCCAGGAGATGGAAATTATTTTGGCGCGTAGAAAAGGTAGTCTGCGGAATAAGGAACTCGAACTTCCTGATCGACGTGATCGGAATCGCAACCATCGGACGGAGCTTTGCCGCCTTTGGTGTTGATGCGTTGAATGGTGGTAGCGCGCGAGAGAATGCCGGAGCCGGTGTGGCTGACAACTTTGAGCAGCAGCCAGCGGATGGATTCGGCGTCGGGCGAATCCGTGTCGACAACAAGCTTGCCGGTCACGCGGCTGCCGTCGTTGGATTGCCACGTAGGTCCAGCGAAATGCTTGCCGAATGGCTGCTCCTTGATGTCGAAAAGCTGAGCGTCGGGGGCTTTCAGAGTCCAGTAGAACTGTCCACTTTCACTCTTGCAGGAGTAAATCTGGTCACCCTTTCCGTGCAGCTGAAGAATGAGTTTTTCGTTGACTGGAGGCTGCAGGGGCGCCGGGATTTCCTGCTGCTCTGATTGCGTGGAATATTGTGCTGCGAGCGGGAATGCGAAAAGAAAAGTTGCGACGGCGGGCAGCATGACGGCGAATGCGAGTTCGCGGGCGTTCCTGTGGTTGCGCATGGAATGATTCCTCCCGTAGCGGCGGGCTGCGATTTAGGTTGCGATGCAAGCCCGTCACCAGTATGCGCGGTTACCGGGGAGGGCTCTTGTCTAGTGTACGGCCAAAGGCTTTAGATTTGCTTTTTGCAATTTGGAATTGAGCGCCGCGAAGTCCCGTTCGAGGACGGTTTTCCAGCGCGCCAGGGAATCTTTGCTTGACGCGTCCCAAGCATTTGCGGCAGTGACTACATCTGCTGAGGGAGCGACGTCGGCGCTTTGCTCGACGATCAACAAACCGGTCAGTGCGGACTGGGCGTGGGGAAGCGACTCGTGAGACTTGCCGGGAAGAGCGAGACCGAAAAGGACGAAGTCGTTGTCAGTGTCAAACTCGACGGCGACTTCCATCTTGCGATTGAAATCATCGAGCGCGGCGACGATTTCTGGTTTGCCGGTGGCATCTTTTTTGCGCTCGTCGATTTGATTGCGCAGATCTTTAGCCTGTTGCAAGGCTATCGAGACTTGAGCCAGCGTTTGGCTTAGTTGCGACGCCACGGCGAACTGGTGTTGCACGGCGTCGGCAGTGGCGTTCGAACGCGGATCCAGTTTGATGATTAAAGGTTGTGTGGTGGCTTTGCCGTTGGCGGTGAGCTTGACTGAATAATTGCCGGGAATGGCCCACGGTCCGGCGGAGAAAAAATACGAGCGGCGGGCGCCTTCAGGCAACGCGTAATGTAAATCCCAGACGAAACGGTGCATGCCGGATTGGTTCGCAAGAGGCTGCGGATCGCGGACCCAGGTCATGGTCAAGGGGACGGAGTGGGGATCCGTTTTGTACAACTTGTCGTCGCTTGCAAAGCGGCGCACGAGCTTTCCCGCGGAGTCGAAAACTTCGAGTTGAATCGCAGAGGACGATTTTTCTTTCAAGTAAAAATCGAGGACGGCGCCATCGGGCGGATTTGCGGACAGTGGTTCGTCCATCGGGACGGGCGTGCCTTGATCGTAGCCGGGACGATCGCGGTAGGCGGTTTGCGGAGCGAAGAGCCAGGCATCGCTCGATTGCAGTTGCGAATCGATCTGCCGCAAGGGAGTGACATCGTCCAAAATCCAGAACGAGCGGCCGAAGGTGGCGATCACCAGATCGTTTTCGTGAATCACCAGATCGCGCACCGAAGTGGTGGGCAGATTCAATTGGAGCGATTGCCAGTCGTCTCCGTCATTGAACGAAATGTAGACGCCTTTTTCGACGCAGGCGTAGAGTAGACCTTTTCGAACGGGATCTTCACGCACACAATTCAAGAAGTTGCCTTCGGGGATTCCGCGCGAGATGCGCGTCCAACTTTTTCCAAAATCCCGCGTGCGGTAGAGGTAGGCATTTAAATCTTCGAGGCGGTGGCGATCGATGGCTGCGTAAGCGGTGCCGGCATCGAAATGCGATGCTTCAATGTGCGTAACCTTGCTCCACGCAGTAATCTCAGGCGGCGTGACGTCGGACCAGGTTTTGCCTTCGTCCTGTGTGACGTGGATGAGGCCGTCGTCAGTGCCGGTCCAGATTTCTCCAGCGTGGATGGGAGAGGGCGCGATGGTATAGATAACACCACGCCGTTCGTTCGCAGGAGCGTCCTTCGCGGCTGCCGGATCCAGATTTGCGGGGACGCCGGGATCTTCGCGCGTGAGATCCGGACTGATTTCCTGCCAAGAGCTGCCGCCATCCGCGGTTCGAAAGAGGATCTGCGAGCCGAAATACAACACCTGCGGATCGATGACAGAAAAAACCAGAGGTAGCGTCCAGGTCCTGCGGAAGCTGCCGGATTGCGCGATCGTCGGCGGCATCAACTGAATTTCGTCGTTCCCTAAACCCTGGCGCGTGACAGTGCCGCCGTAGAGCACGCCGCGATTCAGTGGATCGGGCGCGATGTAACCGTTTTCGTCGCCGGCTTCGATAGGACGCCAATCATGAAAATTTAAAGAGCGGTAACGACTGCGGCTGGGCGTGGCGATGGAGTTGCTGTCCTGTTGGGCGCCATACACCCAGTAAGGAGATTGGTTGTCAGTGACTATGTGATAGAACTGGCCGGTGGGCTGGTTGTACCAGGAGCTCCAGGTTTCGCCGGCGTTGCGCGTGACGATGGCGCCTTGATCACAGCCCATGATCATGCGCTGCGGCTGATCCGGATCAATCCACAATTCGTGATAGTCGTCGCCGCCGGGCGCACCTTTCCAGGCGTTGAAGGTGACGCCAGCGTCGATGGATTTGTACGCGGTAGTGTTTGGAACGTAGACGGTGTCGGGATTTTTTGGATCGACGCTAAGCTCGCCGAAATACCAGCCGCGTTGCCAGATGCGGCGATCGTTCGAAACGCGTTTCCAATTTTGCGCTGCGTCGTCTGAACGGTAGAGCCCGCCATCTTTTGCGTCTACGATCAAAAAAATTCGTTGCGGATTGCTGGGAGAAATCGCTATTCCGATGCGGCCGAGCCCTTCGGAAGGAAGCCCGTGACCGCTAATGGGTTCCCAATGATCGCCGCCATCTTTGGAGCGATATAGGCCGCTCCCCGGGCCATTCGAAGGCGGATAGATGCTCCAGGGCGGACGGCGCGTTTGCCAAAGCGAGGCGTACATCGTTTGCCGGTTGCCGGGTTCGAACGCGAGATCGATAGCTCCGGTATTTTCGTCTTTGAATAAAATGCACCGCCAGTTTTTTCCCCCATCGTTGGAACGAAAGACGCCGCGCTCTGTATTCGGGCCGTACGCGTGGCCGAGAGCAGCGACAAAAACTTTGTTGGGGTCTTTGGGATCAATAAGAATACGTCCGATCTGCCGCGAGTCGGTTAGGCCAATGTGCGCCCATGTTTTTCCGCCATCCGTGGACTTGTACATGCCATTTCCGGTGGAGATCGAGGAGCGCATGTCGGCTTCGCCTGAGCCCACGTAGATTATTTCCTGATTAGAAGGAGCGATTGCGATGGCGCCGATCGAAGCAACCGGTTGCGAATCAAAAATGGGATTCCACGTGCGGCCAGCATCGTTGGTTTTCCAAACGCCGCCGCCCACCGATCCGAAGTAATAAGTTTCAGGTTCGCCGCGGACTCCTGTTACAGCGACAACACGTCCGGCTCGATACGGGCCAATCGAGCGCCAGCGCAAGTCCTGGAAAAACTTTGCGTCGACGTGTTGACCACTCTGTGGCGTGGCGCTCATCGGCGCTGTGAGTACGGCGATACAGCCGACAACCAATAACGCTAGCGGCCAAATGACACGACGCCATCGCACCATTCCGGTCTCCTTTTTGCAAAAGCACTCACGCAAAATATTTGAAGAGTTGGGAGTATATATCAACAAGTAGAAAAAAATGGCTGATGGGAAAGAGTTCGGTCACACCTGTAAAAGTGACAGCGGCTACCTGCCCAGGTGCTTGGCAAGGAAAGTGGCCATGAGCTGATCGGCTTCTTTGGATTCGGGAAGCGCTGGATTGTTCCAGAAAGCGTGTGGCAGCGCTTCGAACACGACCAATTGAGCGTCCACTCCAGCCCGCAGATATGCACGATGCAAGATCGTAGTACCGCTCAAAAGAAGATCGCGGCCGCTGCTGATGAAGAGCGTTGGCGGAAATCCTGTGACATCGGCATACAACGGGGAAAGCACCGGGTCTTTGGGATCGGTCGAAGCCGAGAAATATTCAGTTTCGCGCTCGCCGGGCTTGGGCGGTTCGAGGTGGCCGGAGAATCCGTTCAAGGCAAAAAGCGCGATCGAATCTCCGATCTGACTGAAGTCACCCAACCCGGAAAAGATTCCAGTCGCTGCGGGAAGCGGCAGCTTTAGCTGCTTCAACTTTACGGTGACCTCGGCGGTGAGAATTGCGCCGGCCGAAGTGCCGTAAATCCCGATGTGCTCCGGCCGGTAGGTCTTCAAGAGTTCTTTGTAGACGGCTACGGCGTCGTCGAGACCCGCGGGGAATGGATGCTCCGGCGCGAGACGATAGAGAACCGAGATTACTTTTATCCCTGAAAGATTTGCGATAGGAATCGTCTCCGAGAGCGACCCGGAATCGGAATTGAAGCCGCCGCCGTGAAGATTGATCAGGACGCGGTCGCGCTTGTCCGCAGCGATGGTGAGCGGAGTGATGACCCGAACGGGTATGCCAGCGACAATGTCCGACGCGATGTTGACCGGATAGAGCCTTTTAGATTGCTCGCCGACTCCTGCTTGCCACTTGTCGGTGCCCGTGCGGCGTTCTTCGAGCGTTTGCGGCACCGCAGCGTCCGATTCCACGCGCGCGAGCATTTTTTGCGCTTCCAGGCTGATGGTAGTAGGCACCGGCACCACGCGCGTGACGTAGGCCGTGCCGTCTGGCGCAATTTTGCTGCTGTCCATCTGTTTTTCTTCCCTGAAAGATTGTCCTCTAAGAGTCTGGGCTGCTGCGAGCAAAATAAACAGAAATCCGGTGACGAATAATTTTATGCAGCGACGCATAGGGGTCCTCCGGGCATGGTCAATGCCAGGAGAGAGTATCAGAAAGTGCATGGAGCCGCGTCCTGCAAGCCCGGCCTTCGCAAACTCAAATCGCGCTGAAGCTCCCGTTTGCTTTTCCGCTCCTTAGCGGTGGCAACGCTTATGACTTTGCCAAGGATCTCTCCACGGTGGTCTATGCGCGACCAGGCGGCCACGCCGATTTGTATCTCTTGAGCCAAAAATAACGTCCGGTCGGAGCCGCAGTCTGGCCGAATGTATTGTGGACAAAACGCATAGCGAAGAGAGGACCGTCCTGAGGAATTGCGGCGTTTCAGGAATGGCTTGTAGCTGGTAGGCTAACAGCGAATCATGGAGCTGACGCCCCGCCAGCATCGAGCACTTTGTTCGATTTGCGACACGTTTCTGCCTGCCGCGCCCGGTTGGCTTTCGGCGGTGGAGCGTGGCGTGCCCGATGCGCTGGCTGCGGCTCTGGATTTTAATCCCCGTGCAGTGGACCGCTGGGAATTCCTGAATTTGTTGGATCTGTGGGATTCTTCAATCCATTCGTTCATCGAAGTGGGCCGCTGGGCGCAATTTTCCGAGCTTAGTGAAGAAAATAAACACAAAGTGATGTTGTCGTGGGCGGACAGCCGGTTCTCGCTGCGGCGAGCGGCGTTTCAGGCGCTGCGCAAAGCCGTGGGATTTTTGTATGTGATGTTGCCAGGTGCAGTTGGAGAAGTAAATCCGGTTTGGGCGAACATTGGATATTCGGGACCCATTGGAGTGCAGAGGCCGGACGCGCCGCGCCAGTTGAACGTGATCGTGCCGCAGGAGGAAATGACGCTGAAGTGCGACGTCTGCGTGATTGGCTCGGGCGCGGGTGGGGGGGTTGCTGCGGCGGCGCTGGCTGCGGCCGGCAAGGAAGTGATTGTGCTGGAGGCCGGAGGATACTTTGACGACGCGGACTTTACCGGGGCCGAGTTGCAAGGATTTCAGCAACTTTATGCCGAGTGCGGATTCGCTTCGACACGCGATCATAGCGTCGGCTTTCTTGCCGGTGAGTGCCTGGGCGGCGGAACGGTAGTGAACTACTGCACGTCGTTTCGAACGCCGAGCGAGATTCGCCAGGAGTGGGCCGAGGAAGGCGTTGAATGGATTGGCGGGCCAGAGTTCACAAAAAGCCTGGATGCGGTGTGTGAGCGGCTTTCGGTGAATACGGAACACAACCGCGTTTCGAAGCGAGAAGAAATGCTGGAGCGCGGGTTGAAGCGGCTCGGGTGGCACGTGAATCTGATGCCGCGCAACGTCGTGGGGTGCGACCAGGGTAAGTTGTGCGGCTATTGCGGTTACGGATGTACGATTGGGGCGAAGCAATCCGCAGTAAAAACCTGGCTGGCGGACGCGCAAAAGCACGGCGCGAAATTCGTGGTCGAGACGCGCGCGGATAAAGTACGTGTGGAGCGCGGAACGGCGAGCGGCGTGGAAGCATGGTCCAAGAAGGGCCATCGCGTCGTCGTGAAATGCAAACACGTTGTCGTCGCGTGCGGAGCGATTCACACTGCGGCACTGCTGCTGCGCACCGGACTCGAGAATGAGCACATCGGACGGCACTTGCATCTGCATCCTGTTTCGAACATAAGCGGAATTTTTGATGAGGAAATTCTCCCGTGGGAAGGAACGATGCAGGCAATCTACTCGGACCAGCATTGTCATTTGACCGGGAATTATGGCGTGAAGTATGAGACCACCGCGCTGCAACCGGTGATCGCGATGGCGGTGATGCCTTGGCGCGAGCCACGGGATTTCCGCGCGCGGATGTCGCAATTGAAAAATACCTCGGCGATTGGCGTGTTGCTCCGAGATCGCGGGGCGGGCCGCGTCACCATCGACCGCGAAGGACATCCAGTATCGAGCTACTCGCTTTCCGATTTTGACCGCCGGCATATGCGACTCGGGTTTCGCGGCGCGGCGGAAATTCTGGAAAACGCCGGCGCGCGGAGAATATATTCGCCGCATGCAAAGCTCTGTTCATATGAGCCAGGAAAAAACGGATCGATCGAAACATTTGTGAAGGACATGGACGCAGCGGGCTGGGGCAACGCGCAGGTAGCGTTGTTTTCGTTCCACATCATGGGAACCGCGCGTATGGGCGATTCGCCAAGATTTTCCGCGACGAATCCCGACGGCGAAACTTGGGAAGTGAAGAATCTGTACGTAATGGACGGCTCGTCGTTCCCCAGCGCATCCGGAGTGAATCCCATGATTTCGATTGAGGCCGTCGCGCATCGGAACGCTGCAGTGCTTTCTTCGCGAATCTAGGTTTCCCTGGATGATCCTGGTTGACGCGCTGACGTCTAAATCGCGGCGGCGCTGGGAGGATACATGGCAAAAGTCCCAGGACTGGGTGGCGCGTTTTTGCGAGCCGATGATCCGAAGGCTCTTTATGACTGGTACGAGAAGCATCTCGGCGTCGCCAGCTCCGACGGATGTTTTTCCTTTCCGCGGGAAGTGCAACGCGCATACATTGCAGTCGCCTTTTTCTCAAAATCCTCTGAATATTTTCCTCTGTCTCAGCCCGCCATGCTCAATTTCCAAGTGGATAATCTGGACGCTGTTTTGGAAAGACTATCGGCCGCGGGCGCATCGGTCGATCCCAGGCGCGAGGATTACGACTACGGACGATTTGGGTGGTTTACGGATCCAGAAGGAAACAGGGTCGAGCTTTGGCAGCCGCCAGCATGAGTTTGAGCGACGCGGTCGCAGGCGTTTTGGCGTGCGGAGAGGGCCCAGCGTATAATGATCGGATGCCAAGTAGCCAAAATAGTGCCCAGAGGCCCGGCACCATGCACGGCGCGATTCACGGAACTACGGTTTTGTGCGTGCGTAAAGACGCTAAAGTGGTCTTAATCGCCGATGGCCAAGTGACCATGGGCGATCATGTCATGAAGCACACCGCACGGAAAACACGACGTTTGTATCAGGACAAAGTGATTGCCGGATTTGCAGGATCGACTGCGGATGCGATTTCGTTATTCGAACGGTTCGAGGGCAAGCTACAGGAATTTTCTGGGAATTTGCAAAAAGCGGCGGTGGAGTTAGCGAAGGATTGGCGTAAGGACCGCGCGCTCCGTCACCTGGAAGCTTTGTTGATCGTAGCCGACACCAAGGGCACGTTTATCTTGTCCGGCAACGGCGACGTGATCGAGCCGGATGACGGCATCGTGGCTATCGGTTCGGGAGGCTCCTTCGCACTTGCAGCGGCACGCGCGCTGATGAAACACTCAAAGTTGAACGCCAAAGACCTGGCGACGGAGGCCATGCGCATCGCGAGCGAGATTTGCATTTACACCAACGCGAATTTCACGGCCGAGGAGTTGGGGTAATAGCAATTGCAGGCATGGGATCGGGACCTGCAGGTATCAGCAAGTCGGACAACGGAACCACGAAGCGCAACTCTAAGAGCAAGGGATAGGTCACTAAGTTTTTTATGCCAAGCAAGTCTGACAAAGAACTGATTTTGATGCCCGGCGGCGCAAATGCGAATGGCAGCGCGCCGGAGAGCGAAGAATTTTTGCCGGCGCTGGATGATATGACGCCACGCGAAATCGTGGTGGAGCTGGACAAATATATTGTCGGCCAGAATGCGGCGAAGCGAGCTGTGGCAGTAGCGCTGCGCAACCGCGTACGCCGGCAAAAGCTGCCGCCTGAAATTGCCGAAGATATATTGCCGAAGAATATTTTGATGATTGGCCCCACTGGCGTGGGAAAAACGGAAATCGCTCGCCGCCTGGCGCGTCTTGCAGGCTGTCCGTTCGTGAAGGTGGAAGCCTCAAAGTACACTGAGGTCGGTTACGTAGGCCGCGATGTGGAATCCATGGTGCGCGACCTGGTGGAAATGTCCATTGACATGGTGCGCGAAGAAAAATTGGACGAAGTCGCGGAGCGCGCTGAACAAGCAGCCGAAGAGCGCGTGCTGGACGTCCTGCTCCCCCCGCCTCCGCCAACTGTTCCGGGCACCGCGGAAGGCGAGGCCGCCGCGCAGCGCGAACACAACCAGCGCACCCGCGAAAAACTGCGCACGCAATTGCGCGAAGGTAAACTCGACCAGCGCATGGTGGATATCGAAGTCCGCGAAAAGATGATGCCTTCGTTCGAAGTCATTTCCAATCAAGGCGTCGAGGAAATGGACGTCAACTTCAAGGAGATGCTGAGCGGCATGTTCGGCCAGCAGAAAAAGAAACGCAAGATGAGCGTGGCCGACGCGTTCGAATACCTGATCCAAGAAGAAGAAAGCAAGCTGCTGGACATGGATCAGGTGACGCGAACTGCAGTGGAACGCGCCGAGCAGATGGGAATTATTTTTATCGACGAGATCGACAAGGTCGCGGGCCGTGAGTCAGGCCATGGCCCCGACGTCAGCCGCGAAGGCGTGCAGCGAGATATCCTCCCGATCATCGAAGGCACTACGGTCAACACGCGCTACGGCATGATTCGCACCGATCACATTCTGTTCGTGGCCGCCGGCGCATTTCACGTGACTAAACCTTCGGATCTGATCCCGGAACTGCAAGGCCGCCTGCCGATTCGCGTCGAACTACAATCCCTGAAAGAAGAAGACTTTGTTCGAATCCTCACCGAGCCAAAAAACGCTCTGATCAAACAATACATCGCGCTGCTCGAGACCGAAGGCATCAAGCTCAACATCACCGACGACGCGGTCCAGACCATCGCCAAGTTCGCGACGACCGTAAACGAGCAAACCGAAAACATCGGTGCGCGACGTCTGCATACCATCATGGAAAAAGTTCTGGACGAGCTGTCATTCGAAGCGCCTGACTTGAAGAAAAAAGCCGTCAAAATTGACGCCGCCTACGTCAACAAACAGCTCGCGGATATCGTAAAGAATCAGGATTTGAGCCGCTACATTCTTTAGAACCGAAATTCGCATCACGATATTCGAAAAAGCTATGTACGAAAAACGGGAGCCGAGATTTCGGTGAATGGCCGCTCAGCCAATGTTCCTCGACAGCAACACTTCGTTCTTTCCATGGTGATTCTCAGTTTTCTGCTGCTCGACGGCTGCGGAGCTCCCGGCGAACCGCAGCCGCCATCGCCGCCAATACCGTCGCCGATCAACGATCTTGCCGCGCATCAACAGGGCAATGGCGTGCAGTTGGTGTTTACTCTTCCGAGCCACAGCGTCGCCGGGGATAGGCTCTCCTCGCCTCCGGCGATTGAAATTTTCCGCGGTTTGCTGAAATCGAACGGATCGCCCGATAACAAATCCTTCAAACTGGTTTACACCATCCCCGGCGCGCTGGCCGACTCCTACGCGGCGCAGGGCAAGATTCGGTTCACCGATCCGCTTCCGCCGGAAGATCTGCGCGTCAAGCCAGGCGCTGTATACGCTTATCGCGTTCGAACCCGCGCTTCCAAGAAAAAAGATTCCGCCGATTCCAACAGCGTGACGGCGAAAGCTTATCCCGTTCCAGACCGCATCGCATCTGTCGACGTCCGAGTTACCCAGAACGCTATCGAACTCTCGTGGTCGCTTCCCCAGTTCGCCACGGCTGCAAACTCCACACAAACGATCGCCGGCTATCACGTCTATCGCGGCGAACTCGATGCATCATCGCCGGTCCCTGCCTCCAACGATCTCTCCCAGGCCAAGTGGAAGTCGCCGCCGATTTTGCTTGCGCCGTCACAAAGCAATTCGTACCGGGATTCGCTCTTCGATTTCGGGAAAACCTACGTGTATCAGGTGCGAAGCCTGGTGCTTGCCGATGGAAATCCCATCGAATCCGACGATTCCACTCCGGCCATTGTGACCCCGCGCGACACTTTTCCGCCCGCGGCGCCGCAAAATCTCGTGATCGCGGAAATTCCCGGCGAAAATGGCGCGGTCAGCGTGGACCTCTCCTGGTCCATCAATCTGGAAAACGACTTGGCAGGTTATCGCATCTATCGTAGTCAGCAACAAGGTGAACGCGGGCCTGCTTTGCAGGTGGAGTTATTGCTGTCACCAGCGTATCGTGATGTCTCCGTCCAACCCGGCCATCGCTATTGGTATGTAGCGACCGCGGTGGATCGCACGGGAAATGAAAGTGTGCCTTCCGAGCCTGTACTTGCCGATCTGACGAAACCTTTGCCGTAGATTTGTGTTATTCGAATTGTTGGCGCGGAGCCCAGCAACAATGTTGCTTGAGGAAAAAAATCCGGAATCGATGCGGGCTATTGCCGTAACCCATGCAGCATTTCGGATCGGAGTTTACGTTGGCATCGCGCTTTCCGTGGTGCTCACCACGTGGATTATCGTCGCCAATCGTGTCCCGTTCCTCGAGCCGTTTGACCGCGAACGCAATCTTGCGGCAACCACCGTGATGGGATTGTTCGCGCTGATCCCGATCATGCGCTATATGAGCGCACCCAGGTCGCTGCTGGCCTCGGGCCTGGTAGCGTGGGCGATCTTAAGCTTCGTATACCGCCTGTTGTGCTTACATTTTCCGGGGTTATCCGGCATTCGAACGCCCACGCAAGTGCTGATGCTGGGCGCGCTTTTCTACCTGATCTCCGCCACCGTCGCATGGATGATTGCGCTGGTTTGGAGAGTGCGGCAAAGCCAACCGCCCCACTCGCATGCGAATCGCTGACCTGCCGCACTGACTCTGCTACACTCAGCGACGATGAAATTTTGCAGATTTATTTCGTCCGATGCCGCCGACGATTCGGCATTTCCGCGGTACGGCATTGTAGGTGGCGACAATGTTCAGGAAATCTCCGCTGCCCCATGGACAAAGTGGAGCCCGACGGGGCAATCGTTTCCGCTGACCACGGTGCGTTTAGCGGCTCCCGTCACGCCAAACAAAGTTGTCTGCGTAGGACGCAATTACGCCGCCCACGCCGCTGAACTTGGCAATGACGTACCCAAAGAGCCGCTGATCTTTCTGAAGCCGCCAACTTCCGTCGTCGGGCCTTCGGAAGCCATCGTTCTAACAAAATATTCGCAACGCGTCGAGCACGAAGGCGAACTCGGCCTGGTGATTGGTCGCAGGTGTTCGCATTTGGACGATCACGAAGATGCGCTGAGTTATGTTTTGGGCTACACCTGTGTGAACGACGTGACCGCGCGTGATTTGCAGAAATCCGATGTGCAGTTTACCCGCGCTAAAGGATTCGATACCTTCTGTCCGGTCGGCCCGCACATTGAATCGCTGCTCCAGAACGATCTGTTGGTCGAAACGCTCGTCAACAGTGAAGTGCGGCAATCCGGACGCACGTCGTTGATGGTATTTCCGCCGGCGTTCCTGGTGCGCTGGATTTCGCGCATGATGACGCTCGAACCCGGCGACCTGATTGCCACTGGAACTCCGGCCGGCGTCGGCCCGCTCATTGCCGGCGACGTAGTGGAGGTTCGAATCGAAGGGATTGGCGTGTTGCGCAATCCGGTGCATGCTGCTATTCCGTAGATACAAATCGGCGGCGGGGATTGGTTAAAATGGTTGCGCTTGGGATTGCCGCCGGATCAGGCGCGAAAGCGCAGATCGTTTCTTTGCCGGGCGGCGAGCATTCGAACTAAAATCCGCTGAGGGTCAGAAACGTTGAAGAGCTTGATTGCAGATTGGAAAACCGTCGCCGCAGTTGCGAGCGCCGCGCTGGCCGGAATCGCCATGATCGTCTATGCATTTTTTCGTCCCACGGTGGATCCCGAAGACGCGGAACGCAAGCGCAGGCTTCACCTCAATCAGATTGGACGCATTGCCGAAGGCCAGGTGGTCGAATTGGCGGAACACGAAGCTGTGCCGTCGCCCGTTTCTCGCGGAATTTTTGGCGGCAAGTCACATCCTGTCGCGAACAATCGCGCGCGTCAGCTTGTTTCCTACAGTTACGCCATTTCCGGCGTGACCTATCACACCGCGCAAGATATTACCGGGCTCGAAAGCCAGGTCCGCCTCGAACGCCTGGTTGCCGGGCAGCCCGCCAGCATCAAGTACGATCCTTCGAATCCGGTGGACTCGATTCTGGTGGCCGACGATTGGTCCGGTTTGCGCTAAGCTTAAGCGCCGGTAGTTTTTGCCGAGCAAAAATTTTCCATGAAACGAATTCTTGCTTCCATCCTAACCACCGCTCTTATCATTGCGATGACGTTAGCTGCCATGTTCGTGCTCGTTGACACCACACTGAAGGTCACGGCCATCGTTTCGCCCGTGCAACGCGCGGTAGCCATCGGCGCTGAATTGGTTCTCGGAATCGTGCTGCTCCTCGGAACCGTTTGGCTTGCCACTCACCTTGCCGTCCGCATTTTTCACGTGCAAGAACCGCCGCCTCCAGGAGCCCCGCTTGCTTGAAAAGAAATCAATTCCTGCGGACGCGAATTCGCAGCAGAGCCGTAGTGCAGAGTTGCGTCGTCGCAGCGAGGAAGCCGACGCCGGCGGCGGACTGGAGCGTCGCGAACGCGAACACAAAGCGGGCAAACTGACCGCGCGCGAGCGAATCAATTTGTTGCTCGATGAAGGCACCTTCGAAGAGCTGGACAAATTCGTGCGCCACCATTGCACGGATTTCGGCATGGAATCGCAGCGCCCCGCCGGCGACGGATTTGTAACCGGATTTGGCCGCGTGGACGGCCGGCTGGTTTACGTCTTTGCGCAGGACTTCACGGTGTTTGGCGGCTCGCTTTCGGAATCCAACGCGCAAAAAATTTGCAAAATCATGGACCTTGCCATGCGCAATGGCGCTCCCGTGATTGGGCTCAATGATTCCGGCGGGGCGCGCATTCAGGAAGGCGTGATGTCGCTGGCCGGTTACGCCGAAATTTTTCTGCGCAACACTCTGGCCAGCGGCGTGATCCCGCAAATCAGCGCCATTATGGGCCCGTGCGCTGGCGGCGCGGTATATTCGCCCGCCATCACCGACTTTATTTTTATGACCCGCGAAACTTCCTACATGTTCGTCACCGGACCCGACGTCATCAAGACCGTGACCCACGAAGAAGTCACCAAGCAGGAACTGGGCGGCGCCATGACTCACAACGAAAAAAGCGGCGTTGCGCATTTTATTTCGCGCGACGATGCCGACTGTTGCGCCATGATTCGCGAACTGCTCGGCTTCCTCCCATCCAACAATTTGGAAGATCCGCCGCGCCGCGCGACCGGCGATCCGGCAACTCGTCGCGATCCCGCCCTGAATTCGCTGGTTCCCGAAGATCCGCAAAAGCCTTACGACATAAAAGACGCCATTCACTCCGTCGTTGACGATGGTTACTTTTTTGAAGTACACGAACATTTTGCAAAAAATCTCGTCGTGGGATTTGCGCGCATGGATTGCCGTCCCGTCGGCATCGTCGCCAACCAGCCTGCGTTTCTTGCCGGCGTGCTCGATATCAACGCTTCAGTGAAGGGCGCGCGATTCGTCCGCTTCTGTGACGCCTTCAATATTCCGCTGATCACGTTTGAAGACGTTCCGGGATTTCTTCCCGGTACTCAGCAGGAATTTGGCGGCATCATCCGGCACGGCGCAAAACTGTTGTACGCTTTCGCGGAAGCAACCGTCCCGAAAATAACCGTCATCACTCGCAAGGCCTACGGCGGAGCCTACTGCGTGATGGCATCAAAACACATTCGCACCGACGCGAATTTCGCCTGGCCCATGGCCGAAATCGCCGTGATGGGCCCGGAAGGCGCGGTCAACATCGTCTATAAACGCGAACTCGACAAGGCACCCGAATCCGGTCGCGAAAAATTGCGCCAGGAAAAAATCGCCGAATTCCGCGAACGCTTCGCCAATCCCTTCATTGCCGCCGAACGCGGCTACATCGACGCCGTCGTCGAACCCGCCGAAACTCGCACCCGCATCATCACCGCCCTCCGCGCGCTAGAAAATAAGCGCGACGCCAATCCCCGTAAAAAACACGGCAACATCCCGCTGTAGGGCCAGAATTCCAATATGAAACGGAGAATTACCGGCCTCATCGAGAAGCGCGGGAAGCGGTATATTGCTTCAGCAACGAAATTTCCGGCGTGAATGCGCAAGGCAAGTCGCTCGCGGAACTCTTCCGCAACAATCTAACCGAAGCCTGGCTTTGATCGTGGCGGCAAACAAAACGCCCGCCTCCCGCAAACGATCTCCTTAAATTCAGGCGCCAAGCGAAACGGAAGTTCTTGGCCGTTCGATAAAAATCGTCCGAATGTTCTCGCGGTGAGCTAGATAGACAAGGATCGCATCGGCAAACTGCGGCCGAAGGCTTCTGTAGCGCGACAACAGCTTGGCGATTTCGTCGGGTTCGCCACTTATGACCGGTAAGACTTGCAGCGCAACCCTTGAAGTGCTTGCGGTTGGTGCTTAAATCCTTTCGTGCTTTGCGAAGGCAACCGATCAGGCCAAGTTCACCCGCGACTTCATAAGCAGATCTTTCGCTGGCAACAGGCGACAGCAATGCCTCCAGTGCCTCACCAACCGCATCTGATTCCGGAGCGCCTTTCGCCAGGGAACGCCTCTTAAGTTCGCGTCTAAGTGTCCCAGAAATGCGTTCCTTCTCGTCTGACAGAGACAATTTTGCCACTGACCAGTTACTTCAATAGATACTCCTCTAAAAATTCTACCGTCGCGTAAAACTGAAAATCCTGGTTGGTCTTTTTGCGGAAGCCGTGCCCCTCGTCTTTACCCATCAGGTACCAGACGGGCGTTCCCTGCTTTTTCAACGCGGCCACAATCTGTTCGCTTTCGCTTACCGGAACACGCGGATCATTTTTGCCCGCCACCACAATCATGGGTTTCTTGATTCTTTCGATGTTATTCATCGGCGCGATCTTTTCCAGGAACTCGTGCATCTTCGGATCGCGTTCGTCACCGTACTCAACCCGGCGAAGATCGCGCCGATACGCTTCCGTGTGCTCCAGAAACGTCACCAGATTGGACATACCGACAATGTCCACCGAGCACTTGATGCGGGCGCTGTAAAAAGTAGAAACCGCCAGCGTCATGTGCCCGCCGTAGCTTCCTCCGGTGACGCAAATCCGGCTCGCGTCGAGATCACTTTGCGTGCTGATCCAGTCGAACAGGGAATTAATGTCCCTATATGTGTCTTCGCGCCGGAATCCATTGTCCAGCAGCGAAAATGTCTTTCCGTAGCCGGTCGAGCCGCGCACGTTCGGATAAATAAGCGCGATGCCCAATTCATTCAAATAATAATTGCTGCGACCCAGGAATACCGGCTGCGACTGCCCCTCCGGTCCTCCATGAATGACGACGAGAACCGGCCGTTTACCGGGGAATTTCGCGGAAGGCGGGCGATAGAGAAACCCCGAAATCTCTTTTCCATCAAAGGTTTTCCATTTCACGAGCTCAGCTTCCGGAAACGCATCCGTCTTCACTGCGGTTTCGCTGTTCGTCCAACGTTCGATTTTTCCTGTGTTTATGTCGATCGAGTACGCATCACCCGGACCGCGTGCGTTCGTCACGGTGAAACCAAGATCGTGGCTGTTCTTGTGCCACCGAATGCCGCCCACAACCCCGGCAGGAAGTTGTGGCAAGGAATCGTCTTTCTCGAAGTTTGATTTGCGGACGTGCACAACACTTATGCCGGCTTCATTCGTCACGAATGCGAGATGCCGCCCGTCGTGCGAAAGTTGCAATGTTTCCACGTCCCAGGGAATATTTGCAGTCAGATATTTCGGCTGTTTCGTCGCTAGATCGACATATGCCAATCGGTGGAATTCGGAGTCCTGGTCCGTGGTTACGTAGACGCCTTTGCCATCCTTGCTGAATTCGCCATCGCCATACGATACTTTTTCTTTATCGTGCACAGTCAGCGCAGTCTTTTCTCCGGTGTTGGTATCAACCAGCCAGAGATAAGCTTCATTGATTGAAAGTTCTTCTTTCAGAAGAATCCATTTGTCGTCGGGAGACCAATCGAAAGGCTCCCATCCTCCACCTTCAAGTTTCGTTAACAGATGATCCGTTTTCGGATCAGTGGGATTTATCACCCACAGATCAGTGTCTTTTCCCGTACGCCGTGTGGACATGTACGCGAGCTGATCACCCTTCGAAGACCATGGACCAAGAAGATTTCGCGCCTTGCCGTCTGTCAGCAAAGTTATGTCGCCCGTTTTTAAATCATAGCGATAGAGCTGGTACCACTCGCCTCCGCCAATATCCTTGCCGAAGACAATGTAATCGCCCCCGTTCGGATGAAATCGCCCATTCGTTACGGCGTCTGGGAAAAATGTTAGCTGCCGTCGTGCCCCACCCGGAGCGCTAACCAGATGCAGTTGCGGCGTATCGCCAAAGCGCGTGGCGATCAACATTTCGCGCGTAGTCGGATTCCAGTCCGATAAACCCGCGCTCCGGTAAGCGCCATACCGCCCCGCCGTCTCCGCTAGAGAAGCAGGAATCCTCGCAACATTTTCGGCCACGATACTCTCTGGTGTCGTGATCGTTGCCTCTTGCGCCGCGAACGAAGAAGTGACGGCCAGCAGCACGGCTGCGGAAATCATCCATTTTCTTGGCATTGTTCCAATCATGGCTTCGGTTCCCCTTTTACTGCGAAGACTTCTCTTATACCCGAAACAATTGGACACGCAAGCGAAATGGCTCCGATTCTCAAGCCAGGACGCGTGTTAAAATTCCGCTGCATTCCAACGAACGCATGTTTCGCAAAATCCTCATTGCCAATCGCGGCGAAATCGCCGTGCGCATTCTCCGCGCCTGCCGCGAACTTGGCATCCCCACCGCTGCCGTATTCAGCGAAGCCGACCGCGGCTCCTTGCACGTGCGCCTGGCCGACGAAGCCTACCCGGTTGGTCCCGCTCCGTCGCGCGAAAGTTATTTGCGCATCGACAAAATCATGGATGTCGTGAAACGCGCTGGTTGCGACGCCATTCATCCCGGTTACGGTTTTCTGGCGGAAAATTCCGCTCTGCCCCGCGCTTGCGCCGAAGCCGGAATCACTTTCATCGGGCCCAGCGCCGAAGCCATGGAAACGCTCGGTGCAAAAACCGCCGGTCGGCAATTGGCTCGCCGCGCAGAAGTCCCCACAGTCCCCGGAACAAACGACCCGATTGAAGATCCGCAGCAAGCGCAGGAACTCGCGCGCAGCATGGGTTATCCCGTCTTGCTGAAAGCCGTTGCCGGAGGCGGCGGCAAAGGCATGCGCTTGGTCACAAAAGACTCCGAGTTTGCCGCGGGATTTCGCGACGCATCTTCCGAAGCGCTCAACGCATTCGGCAACGCCAGCGTGTACCTGGAAAAATATCTGGAAAAGCCGCGCCACATCGAGATCCAGATTCTGGCCGACTCGCACGGCCGTGTAGTTTCGCTCGGCGAACGCGAATGTTCCGTGCAGCGCCGACACCAAAAAGTAATCGAAGAAGCTCCTTCGCCGATCATGACTCCGGAATTGCGCAAACGCATGGGCGATGCGGCAGTGCGCATTGCGCGCGCGGGCGGCTACACCAACGCCGGTACCGTCGAATTTCTCGTTGATGCGCATTACGATTTTTATTTTCTCGAGGTCAACACCCGCCTGCAGGTCGAACATCCCGTCACCGAACAGGTCACCGGCCTCGATCTGGTGAAATTGCAGATTGCCATCGCCGCCGGACATCGCCTGCCGTTTGCGTGGGAAACCATCACGCCGCGCGGCCACGCCATGGAAGTTCGTTTGTACGCGGAAGATCCCGAGAATAATTTCTTTCCGTCGCCTGGGAAAATTCTTTCGCAGCACCAGCCCAGCGGGCCGGGAATTCGCGTGGACGAAGGCGTGTACGAAGGTTGGACCGTGCCTATGGACTATGACCCGCTACTCAGTAAATTGATCGCATGGGGCAACAGCCGCGAAGAAACCATCGCGCGCTTGCGCCGCGCGCTCGAAGAATATTCCATCACCGGAATTAGAACGAACACTGCTTTGTTCCGGAGAATTCTCGTGGAACCGGATTTCCTGAAAGCGGAAATCCATACCAAGTGGCTCGACGAATTGTTGCAGCGCCCGCATCCAGCCGCGCACGATGATTCGCATGGCGCGGACGCCGCGGCCATTGCAGCAGCAATCTGGCAGGCTACCCACAACGACACAAATTCCGTGAATTCAAATGCTGTGCCGGCTTCCGAGTGGAAGCGCGAAGGCCGCCGCCGGCAGCTGGAGCGCCGGTCGTGAAATACGAAGTGCTTCTGGCCGGCAAAACGCGCCTCGTGGAATTATCGCGCGCCGACGAGGGATGGAAAATTTCCATGGACGGAAAAGAACTCGAGGCAAGCGTTGCGGAAGTCGTGCCGAACACATTCAGCGTTCTGCTGAACGGAGAGTCGCACCAGATCCGCATTGCGCCGCGGGGCGATGGCACGCTGACGCTGCACACCGGGCTTGCGGAGTATCACGCGGAAGTGAGCGACCCGCGCGTGTGGAGCGGCAGAAGACACGGCGCGCTGCAAGTGGAAGGGCGACAGCAGATTACGGCGCCGATGCCTGGAAAAGTTGTGCGGGTTTTGGTACGTGAAAGAGATGCCGTCGAAGCGGGACAAGGATTGCTGGTGGTCGAAGCGATGAAGATGCAAAACGAAATCAGCTCGCCAAAGAGCGGACGCGTCGAGAAACTTTTTGTTAAGGAAGGACTCGCGGTGAATGCGGGAGATGTTCTCGCCTGGGTCGAATGAATTTCTGTTGATTCGGTCATGTTTCTCACCAGACGCAGTTCCGCTTGAACTCTTGCAGACCTGGCAGTTGAGATTCTTCGCAGCGCAAAAACGCGCCGCTCAGAATGACGCAGCGTGTTATGGTCATTGAAGTACAGAATTGTGTCTTGCTAAAAATACGCGAGTTGGATTTTCTCCGGAAAAATTAATTTTGCGGAGTGACCGGCTTCGGCGGCAGGGTGGATTTCGCGGCACTGGGGAGTTTGCCGTTTGATTCCAGTACCTGCTCGGCGAGATAGTTGCGGACGCGCGCATCATCGCGAGCGACGGCGAGATACGAAGCGCGCAGCAATTGTTCCTTACGATTGCGCAGCGTGTCGCGAATGGTTTGCTGCACTTGCGGATCGGAAAGGCTGCGCAGCCCCGGCGGTTCTCGCGTGACCAATTTCAGGATGCGGATGCTGTCTTTCAAAACAATCGGCGTGCTGACCTGTCCTGGTTTCAACGAGAGCACGATTTTTTTCAGCGTGGGATCGGACTGGTTTAGCGATGATTCCGGGACGTAGCCGAGGTCGCCGCCGGTGGTAGCGGAATTCATGTCTTCGGAATAGTCCATTGCCAGTTGCGAAAAATCCGCGCCGCTGTTCAAACGATCGACCAGCATTTTAACTTTGCGTTGCGCTTCCGCCTCGTTGGTGGCGTCGTCGTTTTTGCGATTGCGGATTTGCGGATCCTTGCGCGGAGTGACCACAATCTGAGCGATGCGGTATTGCGGTTCGGCGACATTGAATTGCGCGCGGTTGGCGTTATAAAAATCACTGATGTCCTGATCGTTGATGGTGACTTTGGACACCACTTCGCGATTGATCAATTTCTGAATGGAGAGTTCGCGCCGCACGGTGTTTTTCAGATCTTCGACGGTGACGCCGCGCTCCTTCAGTTGGCGCTGGAATTCGTCTTCAGTGTAGGGGCTCTTGAACTCGGTGAACTTGTCCTCGACTTCGCCGTCACTGGCTTCGAGGCTCAGCTTCTTGGCGCGCTCGAGAAGAATTTCGTTGTTGATCAGCTCGTCGATGACGTTGAGCTTGAGCGAGAGCGCTTCTTCCTGCGAAGGCTCCTGTCCTTCCGGACTGATGCGCGTGCGGTAATACTTTTCGACTTCGTCGCGTTTGATTTCCTTGCCGTTAACGACCGCCCAGACGTCGGCCGCGGGCGCGGAAGCATTCTTGCACCCGCTCGCCAGAAAAGTGACCAGCGGAAAAAGCAGCAGCGCCGCGCAAGGCAGCGTCGCTGTAACGCGGCGCACGATAGATGCCGCCCTGCGCGATGGATTGGCCGCAGAGTTGCGCTTTCGCAGGGAATTCAGGCGCAGAGTTTGCAAAGGAGTTTGTCCCGCTTAAGCGGCTTTTTTGACTTTGCCCGCACGAATGCACGCGGTGCAGACTTTCACGCGCTTGCGTGCCCCGGACACCAGGGCGCGGACCGACTTCAGATTCGGATTCCAGCGGCGGCGCCGGGTATTGTTGGCGTGGCTGACTACGTTGCCGTAGCTCGGACCCTTGCCGCAGTATTCACACTTCATTGCCATAATTCTTCCTATTAGTTCAGGGTGTAATTCGAGAGAGCAATAAGTATAGCAAAGGATTGGTTGGGGAGAAAGCAGATGCATCCGGGGTGACGTAATCTTGCGTGTGTAAAAAGAGAGAGGGTGTAGGTCTTGTTGTGACGATGAACAAAATCTCCCGGTAAAGGAGCCTACACCCCCAATGCGAGTGAAGAATATCACCCAGCGGTTTGAAGGGTTTGTGCAGGATTTACAAGAGAGCTTTTGGGGCGATTTCCAGGGACCGACCGGAGAAATGCTGAAGAAGTTCCTGCAGGCCGATGCCGAGCCGCAAATGGCCGAGTACCTGGGCTGAGGTGGCACGAACCCCGAATCAGCCACTCCCAGAAGGCCAGCAGCATCGTCTCTGGACTTCCATTGCCGAAACGGGGACGGCGTTGTTGATCAAATAGTTCGCGGCCAATTTCCATCGTTGTCGATTATAACGAAGCGTTTTTCTTGACGCGTCGGCTGGCCCTAAGAATGAACCGCGGTACGGCGACCAGGTGAGGGAGTTACTTGCCAGCGTGGATACGGTTGGCGGGGACTTCTAGTTGGGAGACGCCGCGGAAAGAGAACAGGAGTTCTACGAGGTATTTGGGAGGTTGGTCGGAGGTTTGTTTGATGATGTGGGCGACAGCGTCGGTGACGGCGGCTTGGAAGGAAACTCCGCCGGCGTCGAGGCCGGCGAGGTTTACGCGAACCAGTTGGCCTGGTTGGAAGATTGGTTCCACGAAAGAATCGTCGCGCTGCGCGTCATTAAATGCAAGGTCGGCCCGGGCAATCGGGACAAACATCGAGCAGAAGATAACCCAGAGACGCGGAGTTGCCAGAGGGCTGCGGAGAAACGCCAGCAAAAACACAGCGCTCACAGAGACCAAAAAGAAGAGAGAGAATAAAACCGACGACGCCATAAAGCCGCCGCCGCACCATTAAGCGGGCCTTTCAATGGTCGCGGGACATTTGCGATGCGTTGTGCTCGGGGGATTTTGCGGAGTGGCGCAGGGAGTCGAGGGCGGCTAGGTCTTTGGGGTTGTTGTAGGTGGCGGTGATGGTGAGTTTGTCGCCTGCGGCGAAATGGTAGCCGCCGGTTTGAAAGAAGGTCACTACGGGAATCGAGACTAGGTGGCCTTGCGCGTCAGTTTTTGCTGGGAGCAAAGCGATGGGCTCTTTGGCGCTGGAGTCTTCCAGCGTTAGTTGCTGGCCGTAGTCGTGCATGTGGCCGCCGACACCGAGGAGGATGCCGGAATATTTTACGGAAACAGTGCCGGTCTTTTTGCTGGCACCGGGCGGAAGGTCGTAGCCGGAATTTCCGCAACTGGCGACGTCCATCCATGCGGGGTAGACATTTTTTACGGGCGCGGGAGTTGCGTCATCTGCGTAGGGAATTGAAATTTCGAGAAACACGTCTTTATAAGATGCAGTGGTCGGATTGTGAATCATGGTTTCGATGCGGATCTGGTCGCCTTTTTCCACGCGATAGCCGAAGCCGGGGATTTGCGCCCAGTCGGTGAGTTCGCCGCCGGCACCGAAAATGTGTTCTTCCTTGTTGGGGCAGAGAAAATCGGAGCGGTTTTCATTCCAGAAGGCGACGTGATGAAGAACGGGGCCGGGAACGGAATGGCCTGCGGAGTCGACTAATTTTGGGTGATAGGCGAGGAGCCAGCCGGTCCTTGGGATGGTCCAGACGAGATCGGGCGGCTGCGGCATTCTCATGTGGGAAGTGTTGGCGGGCAGAGTCATTGGGCCGATGCGCAGGGTTACGGTGTGAGATTTCTCATCCGTTTTGGCATCGAGCGCGACTCCCTGTGCGGTGACGTGATGCATTCCGCCCTGCATGAATCCGTCGTGGGTGTGGGCGTGTTGCATGTGGGACATGTCGTGATCGGGAGTGGCGGCGGGTTGCTGCGCGGCACACGCCGAGACGAAGAGAAGAGGAAGAAGAAAACGGAGACGCACGGAGCACCTCGAGTTCGAAAGCTGCAAACACCGTAAGAAAGAGAGATTCCTCCGCTCCTCGGAATGACGGCTAAAGAGATGCTTCTGTAGCCCGTAAGCCGTGCCACCTCGAAGGGCGTATATGAGACAAGTCGTCGTTAGCTGAACCTGAAAACCATCATACCCGTTTGGGAAAACGTCAATACGCGTTTGAATTGCGCCTGTTCTTTCGTACTATTTGCAGCTTCGCAACGCACTCTGGAAGGATTACACAAGTATTACAAAGACGGAGAATGCCGCGTGCTAATTTTGTGTTTGTAAGCAGTAGCAGTAGGCGCGAGGACAATTTAACTATGAGCGTATTGGTAGACGACAAAACATTTAAAGAGCCGATCAATTGGACGACTTCGTTGTTTCTGGGAGCGTTCCACGTTGGCGCGATTGTGGCTCTATTCTTTTTTACATGGAAGGCGTTTCTGACTGCGTTTGTGCTGTGGTGGGTTGCAGGAAGCCTGGGCATTGGCATGGGCTACCACCGGTTGCTGACGCATCGTGGATTCAAAACTCCGAAATGGATGGAATATTTTCTGACGACTTGCGGAACGCTGGCGCTGGAAGGCGGACCGATCGCCTGGGTAGCGACGCACCCGGTTCATCACCAACTGACCGACGTGGAAGGCGATCCACATTCGCCGCGCGAAGGCGGCTTGTGGGCGCATATGGGCTG